>Ga0247722_10000008_pt1 | contig 195725 bp, 149 predicted proteins | sample MSEWelMarce3H_FC_FD_189094 | JGI IMG/M metagenome (GOLD analysis project Ga0247722, IMG submission 189094) | Subsurface sediment microbial communities from gas well in West Virginia, United States - MSEEL Well Study Marcellus 3H_FC | ecosystem: Environmental > Terrestrial > Deep subsurface >...
CTCAACGCAGAACCCGCAACTCAAACACGGAACACTGAACCCAAAACCCTAATATCCCCCAGCCGCACTACCCCCTAACCCCCTGAAGGGGGAACCGCCAACCCACAAAACCTAAAACCCAGAACCTAAAACCCCGAACCCTCCTCCCCCCCCCACACAGCGCAACTCAAAGTCCCCCTTGGGGGGATTTAGGGGGCTACTCTCTCCTTTCATCAAAGAAATTCCCCTATTTATCCAATCCTGTAGGCTGTTTCCTCATTTTTTGCAATCTTTGCGCATTGAAAATTAGTATAAAGGGAGAAGGGGAAACAGGTCTTATGCGTGATAGATAAATACCACCCCGCGAAACCTTTAGCACCCACAACCCGTAAGGAGAGAGATATATTACTATAAATTACACCAAACAGCGATTTGACCTGAATGAAAATCGGGAATAACATACATACTACAAGTAATAAAAAGGCCTACCGGAAACCGGTGTTGGAGGTGGTGGAGATTGATCGGGTGGTTCTGCTACAGGATCCATCACCTGGAGACCCTGGCCCGCCGGGAGGACCTGGAGGAGAAAACTATGAAACGACGAATGCCTCAAACTTCCCAAGCACAGAGCTCCCAACGCAACCCGACTACCCAAAGGAGAATCCTTTTGGTGGAGGATCTCCCACGTATCAGAGGTAATAATTCTCTCAAAAACGACATCCACAAATTAAAAAAGAAGCTTAATAATCTTCAAAGGCTGAGACTCCTGAAAAGGGAATTTCAGCCTTTTTATTTATTTTAACCTTGAGAAATAACGTGCTATAAGCCTAAAAAAGAAGCCCCGTTCCGACATTTCAGAACAGGGCTTCTTAACTTCACAGGGTTAATTGTGATATTACAGCCCCCTAAATCCCCCCAAGGGGGACTTTGTGAGAACCTTTCTTTCTAATATTGATTAAAGTTAATAGCGTAAGATGTCCTGTTTATCTTACCACTTTTCCTGTTTTCATGGTTCCTCCGGCATTAACACGAACCACATAAACACCGCTATTATCAGGCAAATCAACTTCGGTGCTGGATCCAATTGTTCGCATGCGACTAATCAAACGACCATTCACATCCAACACTTCAATAAGAGCACCTGAAGGCTGCAGCAAGTCCGAACTAATTCTCACAAGTGCATATTCAGTCCTTCCAATAATCGAAATATCTCCAGGCACATACTCATTAGAATTGTTAAGATTGGTTGGTATTTCCTGAGTTTTCTCCAGGTGGAGCACAAACCTGTTATGCTCATGCCCCTGATGAACAGGAACAAACACATATTCCGGATTTTCCTTCATATTCACCCACGCTCCTGTTTCCTTATCCTCCAGAAATACATCATAATTGGCTTGAAAGCGGGACAAATTAACCGAAATCTGTGTCTCCTCAATAATACGGGTTCTAACGCTTACAGGCAAAGAATATGCAGCCTCAGTCAACAAGGATTTCCCGTTAATACTATAAGCATTTCCTCCAATGCGGGTATAGATTTCAGGAATATTTTTGGAATCATTAAACCGCTTTTCAGAATCCTCTCTCCCCTTTTCATCCATGAAATTACCCGAAAAATAGATGACTGTTCCATCCAGGGCTTTTGAATTACTAATTTGCAGACGTATGATATTAACTTTCTGCGATTCATCAGTCCCTGCACTCTTCAATCCAACACTATTATCCTTAACCCTTGTTTCCGGTGAAACCGTCAATGTAGAATTTTCTTTTTCAGCCTTAATCCAAACAGTCTGATAAGGCGGAATATAACTTACATTTTCTGCAGTTTGACCAAACGCTTCGGGAGGCAAAGCATACACTCCCGGATCATCATCACCACCGTTGTTGTAAGTTTGCCAGGTACGCTCTCCACCAAAAGTCACCCGGTTCCACATGGTATTACCAAAATCACTTCTTCCCCAACCAGCAGGATCTTCCCAGTCTATAGCCGTTGGATATGGATTGGCAAACAAATGATGGTCAATTTCTGCAAAAGTTCTTGAAAACTCACCAACATTAATCTCTCCTTCATAATCCAATACTTTATTCTGATAATACCAGGTACTAACACCTTCCATCTCGGTTAAGTCAATATCTCCAACTACTCTCAACCACTGGTTTCGTCCATTCTTGTAGCGAAGAACAAATACCCAATCAATCGAATTCGGGTCATTATTCAAATCCCCAAACCATGAAGCTTTTGCTTTTCCATCAACTTCAGAACGCAAAGGAGAACCGATATACCAGTAATAGTTCTTTGGCATATTCATAACTACATTCCCGATTCCTGCTTTAGTTGGTGATTCCGGCAAATACAAAGCAGCCAATGCATCTGCGTCACTTTCAAGGGTTATCTTTCCATCATTTACCACATCTCCTGTAACTTCAAGCATCACCCCGGGCTTCACAACAAGGTTGGCATTCTCCTCAATGGTAAGCCAGGTAAGATCCATATCGGCGGTAACCTCCGGCGCATGAACACTATTACCGGAAATAGTAATATCACCTGTCGAAGGAACAACATTCGCGCACCAGTTGGCAACATTGTTCCAGTCGGCATCCTCTGTTCCCATCCACAAACCATCAGTGGCAACAACAGAAACTGTTATATCATTCGAAGTCGTGCTGCAACCATCTGCTGAAGTGGCAACCACATTCACAACGTCTGCATCCATAAGATTAACGGGTTCAAATGTTTCAGAAGCTCCATTTTGCCCGGAGACTCCGTTAACAAAGAATTCATAGCTCAAACCGGTTATTGTTTTGGCAGGAATGGCTGTAAATACGGGACTATTGTTCACACACAGGGAACCTTCAATATTTGACTCCAATGTGACGCCGGATATGGCTTCATTTACTGTAATTGCAATTTCTCTCGGATCACTCTCTCCGCAATTATTTTCAGCTGTAACGGAAAGAGTGCCACTTGTAGCTGAAATACCAAAGGAAAGCGAAACAGAATTTCCGGTGCCATTTATGGTTACATCCTCACCGGAATAACTCCAGTTATAATTCGATATGGTTACATCCAACGGAACGGTGAAAACCACATTGTTCGCTCCCTGACAAACTTCAGTGTCGTACTCGGAAAACTCACCGGGTTGATCTGCCAGAACCGGGAAAGTAATGGTAACCTCATCAGCTGAAATACACTCACCATTGCTAATTGACCATCGAAGCGTATAAGCAGAACCGTTTGTTCCTGAAAAATTACTGGTTGGTGAAGTAGGTGCATCAAAACTTCCTCCGTCACCTGAAACAATAGTCCATAAACCAACGCCTACATCGGCAGTATTTCCTTCTAATTCAACTGAAGAACCACCGCAATTTGACTGATTAGCACCAGCATCAGCTGTTGTTGGTGAAGCATAAACCGTGACGATCTCTTCATCAACCACACCTGTTCCGGTTCCATTATTATAGGTAAAACCTGTCAACTGGTACTCACCTGCCTGAGGCGTGGGAAGCGTGAAAGGCACTGAAGTAACTGTTACAGGTGTTTGCTCAACACCATCAATGGTATAAACCAACTCGTAATTAAATGGAATGGGTGTCGATGATGTAAAAGTAACAGGGATACCAGCTTCGGTTCCACACAATACACCGGCAGGTGTCAGTTTTGCTTTTGCTTTCACTGCATTTTGCGTAGCTGTGGTAAAGTCCTTTTGTCCTTCGGCAGAAATGGTGATCCGGTCATCGGTAACAACAGTACCGTAATTATTATCACCACTTGCTGAGGATTCAATATCAATCCATTCACCCACGTTATCATCATAGTTGGCAACCAACAAGTCAATAAGTCCGTTCATGGTCATCAGGGGAGTAACATCACTTGAACCATCCCAGTTGATGCCAATTCGGGATTTACTTCCATCCGGTGCACTGACTCTCCAATATTCTTTGGAATTCACATAAGTCACCGGATCGCTATACTGCGCATAAGTACTGTTAGGGGTAAAATACTCCACGGACCAGTCGATGGTTCCCCCCTGAGTTGCTGCAACTGTGAGCTTATTACCAAGTACCCCATCTTTTCCTACCGGGAAAGTAAATGATCCTCCCTGTAGAATTCGCTTAACCAGCGGGCCGTTCACGAAAGAACCGGAATGACCACCAGCAGGCGTTACACTATTGTAAGAGGTATTCGTAATGGTAAGAGATTTAGTCTCCGAGGTATTTATGATCCCGTCCGTCAACATCAACGTACCAGTAACTTCCGTTGCACCTTGAATGGACAGACCACTGGCATTATCAATCTCCAGATTATTGAAAGCATTGACTCCGCTAAAACCTCCGTTAGTCCCCCCTAGCATTTGCTCTGCATCACCGGCAAAACTAACGGTTGCATTAGCACCTGACCCGGCGATAAAGCGACCACTGTTATATCGCTCCATGGTTCCCTCAATAATTAGAGTTTCATTGTTCACACTATTATCAAGGGTAGCTCCATCAATCACCAGACTATTACAAATGCTTAATGTCTTAGCAGGCAAAAATCTACTTCCACTTCCTGAAACTTTTAAATTTGATATGGAAGTAAACAAATCAGCTACAATATTATAGTCACCATTTCCACCAAATTCAAGCGTAGAATTGTTGCCACAACCAAGGAAATCATCGTATTTACCGGCAGGCATTAATGCGTCTTCTACATATAAAGTACCTTCTCCGTCGATTTTTCCGAGATTATGCCCATAAGTTATTTGATCTACTTTGAGTTTATCATTAATGGTCGTTTTATAGGAGAATCGATAATTTTCATCGATTGTTACTTCGCTGTCTATAATAACGACAGCACCCTGTGGACCTTCATCCGAACAAGCCGGTGCATCGCCTACCGGCTGCCAGATAGCCGGATTGGACCAACTACCATTTGAGATCGATCTGTAAACCGGCACATCGTTAGGAATATCATCATCAACGCCGGCCATATATTCACCACTAATATTGGTAGCGCTTCCAATGTTAATGTGAATGATATTCTCATCTTCAACAACCTCATCTGCTGAATACTTAAACCAGTTGTAATCAACGGGATTAAGCCTTGCTGCAATATAATTTGCTTCATCGCTTACGACCTGCAATACATCATCATCGCTATAATAAAAATCTACATCGCCCTGAAAACCATCCAGTCCTGAATGCTCAACTTCCCAATAACAATCAAGAACACGATATGGATCTTTAGATGATGGATGTTTTGCATTAATAGCATTGACTCTGATAGCCCCGGCCTGGTTATTGCCGGTAAATTTCACTTGCACCGGTGTATATTTATCACCAATACCCATCGGATAAGTAAACTCAGTTCCGGCACTGTTTGCAGAGAAATACTTTTTCATTCCCTGGTTGCTAAAAACGCCGTCTGAAGAAATCATTTTACCGGAACCAAAATCATCTCCCAAAATATATGCATCCGAATTAAGGGTAAAGAGATACTGATTAATGTTCAAAACACCGTTGGTCAGAACGAAGTCATTCTTCAGAGTTACATCGTTAAGCAATCGGGCACCATGCCCATCGTTGAGTTCCAAACGACCATAAGCCCCTGTTCCGGAAATCTGATGCTCCTCTTCTCCTCCTGAAAGCACAACACCACCGGATACTGCACCATTAATATAAGTAGCATTGTTGATAAGATCACCATTTACCGTTACAGTAAAGTCATCAACCAATAACTGTCCTGAAGCCAGCTCCAGATTATCCCGAACTGTAACATCACGAATAAGAGAAACTGATGTAACAGGATTAATTTTCAGGTCATAGAAATCAGTTGCCGTTGATCCTTCAATGGTTTGTTCTCCACCATTGAAAGTAGTAAGGTTTTCATAATGATTATAGGTACCATTATTGATAAAGTCGCCATTAACGGTCAGGTTGATATTATTTTCATTATTGGCATCAAAAATGCTGTTTTCATTGTCAATATTAAGATTACCGTTCAGTGTTAGCGGACTCACCAGCAATTTAACCGTAGCATTATAGCCGGAATGACCTGTTATAGTAAGATTATTCAAAGGCACATTGGCATCTAATTGGTACTGTTCATCATTACCACTCTCTTCATTATCAAAAACAATATCTCCGTCTGTTACATTGGAAGATTCGGGACGCAGGTAAAGGTCTCCATAGCTGTTTCCGCCTCCACCACGAACAATGGTTAGCGTACCTCCCGACATATTAAATTCACTGCCCTGATTGAGGACTTCCAGTTTGGCATTGGTAGCGTTGGCATTGCGGCCATTTATAACTACCTCACCACCACTCTGTGAATAGCTGAGGATCCCACTTGTAGTAGCAGGATTGCGACGAACCTGGCCGTTCACCACCAGTTGACCGCCCTGAACCTCGATGGCAGAAGCGCCACCACCGGCATACTCAATGTCGTTATTATTATCGGGACTGTATGGTGCACCTACGAAAACATCCCCATTTACAATAGTGAGTTTACCATTCAGGAATAAGTCGTTGTTGTTGGTATTGTCATTCCCCATAAGCACACGAGCTCCGTTGGAGTTATCATAATCAACGAGCAATCCGGCCGTTGAAGGAATGGTAAACGAACTTTGGGTGGTAATAGTGAAATCCTGATTGGTATTGTCTCTTTTAAACTCCAGGGTTCCGTTTTGTAAGGTAAGCCAGTTGTCGTCAGGTGTTTCCAGATTACCGGTAATATCGATGGTGAGTTTGGTTTCCTGGGAATTGCCTTTATTAATGGTCACTTCATCAAAACGTGTATCGGGTGTACCTGATGTATTGGTAATTTTTGCATCATTATCACCAAAGAAAGTAACCGGAATATCGGTGAAATCGCAACCAGCGTATTCATCAACTCCATTTCCAAATGAAGCATTATTAATTAAACTTCCTCCAATACTGATGCTTTGGTTGTTGGCTCGACTATAAACCTGAATTCCTGCACCGTAGCTAACAACTAAATTCCCTTCTACTACAATATCCTGAGCTAAATCCCTGTTCCCATAATAAATCAATGCTCCCCCCACAATATTAAAATCGCCTTTAATCGTAATCGTCTTAGCTCTTCTTTGCGTGGGAGCTGTAGGATAATTCGAATCCCAGGTAGGCAAAAACCATGACTCGGAGTTCTGCCCCTTAGTGGTTAAATCTCCATAAATGGTAAGATCGGTGTTCCCGAAAATAATATTAGAACCCCCAACCGGAGAGATGATGAGATTACCATAGCTGGTTACATCATTGGCCAACCAATAAGTGGTTCCTGCCTCTGGGTTGGTCGTATATAACTCTGTAGTTCCCATTTCGGTATTAAACTCAGAGAAATCTCCATTTGGAAATTCAAAGGTACTACCTGAATTTTCCGATGGCCTTACTCTTAGGAGTCCATTGCCATTTGGATGCGAACGAACAATGCTGAATGTACTACCGGGATTGTATCCAACATCCAGGACAGATCCCTCTTCAATCTGTAAACTGGCACAATTCTGAACATCCCTATCAGGTGAAGTCGCATTTGACTCCAATGTCACTTCATGCCCGTTTCCTATCACCACTATATCACCTGCACCGGGAGCCTGAGACGGTCTGTCATCTTTGGCATGCCCACTTAATGACCAGGTGTGATTGTTGTTCCACTTACCATTTTGTCGACTGTAAAATATTTCTGATTCGCCAAAAGGATTGGTGGGTGTGTTATCCCCCGCCGTATAGTCACCCTCTATGAAATCCACATTAGTCAAAAAGCTTCCCCCAATGATATTATTATCTTCATCCACATCAATTGCATCTCCTGTTGACCAACTAAATGAATCGGATAAATAACGAGCAGGAACATATTCATCTTCATTAACGCTACCCTGACTTGCCACATAGGAGTCGTGGTATAAATATTCATGAGTTACAGTTGCTCCTCCCAAATTAAGGCCATTGGATTTAACCCGCCAGTGATAGGCCAATGACCTGTCTTCCTCTGTAGAATTAGGGTGTTCAGCATCAACAGGCACGACTGAAATGCTTCCATACGAGGCAGGAACACCATTAAGGGTAATTGTAGCCGGAGTATAATAATCTACTCCAACGGGAAAAACAAATTCTCCGGGAGCTGCGCAGTTTTTAGTTATCCCCTTATCACCTGATTGACCGGTTATTTGCACAAACCGATTGTCACCTGAATTGACAAAAGTCGCATCAGGGCCCAGCTCTAGGTTATTCGAACCGATATTAAAAAGTTTATCTCGCAAAAACGTAATGGTACCATTCACTCGGATGTCGGAATTCAACACAATTGGTGCAAGAGAACCATTATTGTTGTTTAGATGCAGATTGCCCAGCACTCCTCCTCCTTCAATTGTTTGTACGTTTGCTCCATTGAGTTCAATGTGTCCTTCACCCGCATGAATTCCTCCACAGGCAAGATTACCCTGAACATATACAACTTTGCCACCATCGTCAAAAATACCATTTTGTAATCGCATATCTCCGGCAACATTCAAGCTGGTGACAGCTCCGTCCAAGTCAATAATACCGCTGGATTTGTTAATTGAAAAAACATTCAATCCACCCGAACCATTATCTACTATTCCATCAATTGTAAACGTCTGGTCATCTTTGCCATTAAATAAGGTGGTATTGGAACCGGAATTGTACGAACCATCTGCTGCAACCGTAAAATCCCCACCAACTGTAACATCCATATCATTGGCATCGAACTCTCCATTGGTTAAACTCAGGTTTTTGAGTACCGTAAGCGGAAAATTATTGCCCAACACCACGTCGGAACCTCCACCTGAGCGGTTGACTACAAAATTCCCCAATGGCGCATTTGTTCTGACAATTAAGTCATTATTGCCATCCATCGGGAGAATCTCAAATGCACCGCCCGTTACATTTATGTTATTGGCACCTGCAAAAATATCAACGGCATACCCGTTGTTACCGCAAGCATCGAAGATCTGTACTTTACCACCGGCCATCATAAATACGTTGGACGCATCGTTGATGTTGAAAGTTCCCATACTCCCGTCAAGCCCACCTGTTTCTCGGTCGGTGTCAATAGTTGCCAAACCTTCAGCTCTCAAATCTACCGGCGAGTTATATTGGTTCGGTTGCCGCTGAAACCGTCCGCGTAAAGCCACAACTCCACCTGTTTGCTGATAAGAGGCTAACCCGTTATTACCACCCGCAGCCCTAATTTGCTTAGCATCTAAATAACCACCACCAATTTCCAACTGACCTGAAGCCACATCCCAGGTAATGATACCGCCCGATTCACGGGTAGAGAAATAGCCATCGTTTATGCTTAGTTTACCGTAAACAGAGAAAGATTGAGTTCCGCCGGAAGCACGAACACCGGCTTCATCATCACTGCCCAAAGAAGTCCCATATGCAGCATTAATTTCCTGATACGAATCGGCGGTAGTCAATACTATTACTTCTGGCCCTTTCAGTTCAAGTGCTGCATTAGCAGGAATGTAAAAATCACCATTGGGGGAACCACCTGTACTGGCTTCTGTTAAAGTTGGAATAACTGCCAACCCATCAAGCACCATGGTTCCGGTGCGCAACCACAGGGCTTTTCGCAAGTTGGGATTGGCACCGCCACCTTCACCACCTAAATCATTCCGGCCAAACAACCGGAAGTTGCTATAGGCAGTCGATTGAACAGTGAGTTTGTAAGTCTGGTCACTTCCTTTGTCCAACACCAGGTTATAGAAGTCGGTTTGTCCATTAGCGTACAACACATTATCGGAAGCCCCCTTAAAATAGACAGTCGCAATTCCGTTATTGGGAAAACTGTTGAAGTCGGGTGCATCCTGGTTGGTAAAACGCACGGTACCGTTATTGGTGAAATCACCTTTCACAACAACGATATGGGAATTGTTATTGTAATAGTCAATAAAGGGAGCCGTCCCTCCATTGGTGTCATTTGTCACAGTATTTCCTTCACCTACAGAAATAAAACCATTTTCCTCAACAATAACATCTCCATTAATTTCGAGAGAAAGTCTGTTGGTTGCACTGTTATTGTTTATCCTGTAAATCCCGGATTTAACATGTAAATCGCCATTGAGGATAATGTTGTTTCTTTGAGTTGCCCTTGCCCCGGAAGTATTAATCAACAGATTATTGTAAACACTTTGACTTTGAGGCAGCTGAAAATTAGACGCATTATAATACTCGGTTGTACCGCCATTGACTTCCACAAAAGTGTTTATATCACTCACCGACGGGAAATAGGCAGAGGCGATTTTGAGGGTTCCCTGACCTTTCAAAGAAAAAAGCCCCGATGCAAATTGGTTACCTGAAAGATCTAATACACCACCTTCATTAATGGCAACTCTCAGATTATCAACATCAATATCATTGGATAAACTAACTTTACGCCCAGAAAGGATATAAACCTCATCGTAACTTTCGGGAACACTGTTGCCCACCTGGGTTGTTCCACTGGGGTCGTGTGTCCAAATGGTGGGTTCGTTCCAGTCGCCCGAACGGTAGGAGTAGTATTTGTTAACATCGGGAACGATGGATATTTCTTCAGAAACAATTGCTGTGCTATGGTCAGTATCGCCAAACCAAAAATTCCCTTCATTTACCACATCGAAAGTAAGGTTATTGGCGCCCATTGTTGCTGGCGCTGTAATCTCCAAATTATAAGTCCTTTCAGCGCCCGGGGCCAGATCATTGGCGTCAACACGTACCATGTAGTCAGGCTCCTCATTCCACTTAACACCTATATTGATATCGGGATTGCTGTCTGTCCAGGTTGCCTGACCGGTATTTTTTACTGTAACAGAAACTGTACGGGTTTCTCCGATACCCCAGACCGGGTCGCCTATATTCGCTGAGCTAAACTCGGAACGGTAGGGAGGTGTATAAGTTATACGAATAAAACCACTTGCACCTAAGCCTCCATCATTATTCCCAAACCATCCTCTTTTTGCACCACTTCCTCCACCACCATATTGCAATCCATCACCACCATCAGAATTATTTGTCACACCATCTGCTCCAGCACCTCCATGCTCTTCTTTTTCAGCACCGCCTGTTTGACCAGATGCAGAGTTCCCGTTTCCAGTACTACCAGCAGCGCCACCGCCACCGCCTGAATAATACGTTGGCCTCCAACCTCCGGTATCTCCAGCTTTTCCACCATTTCCACCTGAATAAACAACATCACCAATGGAATTTGCAACAGAACCACCAGCACCTCCATTTTCATTGTTAACAGGAACACTTTTCCCTCCGTCAGCAACTACCATATTCACTGCAAATGAAGAATTCCCTCCATTTGTTCCAGAATTCCCTCCTTCTCCAACAACAATATCGTAGGAGACTTCAGGCTCCACAGTTAAATCACTTTTGGCATAAGCACCACCGCCACCGCCACCGGCTTCTCCTCTACTGGTTCTGTTACCACCTCCACCGCCGGCGCCCCAGGCTTCAACCGTAATTTCTGTTACACCCGCGGGTACAACAAAAGTACCATTTGATGTGTAGGTTTCGGTTATATCCTGGGCTTTAGCACCAAAGGTGAAAGCCAGCAACAAAAGCATTAAGGCGATAATTCGCAAAAAGAAATTATTAACTTCTTTCTTTTTTAAACCAACAAAAAATGCGGGGTAAAGCTGTATCATAACTTTATTATCTAAATAATCAGAATTCTGTTTTTACTTATTTTAGCAGGCAAAATTAGGGCACATCTGGACTTTTATACCCAACATAAATCAACCAAGTTGGAACTATTACACTAACCTGTTCAAAACATTGACTAATGACATTAAATCATAGATTTTCATTGGTGTCCGGTTAATAAATTGAGATTGCTTCACTACGTTCGCAATGACGGATCTTTGCAGGGTGTTGAGGGGTGGTAGATCAAAAAAAAAAGAATTTTTATCGAAACCAGCCTTCCTAACTAAAAAGCCCCGTTCCAAAAATATGGAACAGGGCTTTATCTTCACAGGGTAATGAAGTGATACTGATTGGAGCCCCCTAAATCCCCCCCAAGGGGGACTTCTGGGAATACACATGGTTAATTTACAAGTTCTCTTTACACATTTGGCCCATGCCTTAAGAACAGGAATAATATCTATCTGGCAACCTTTTCAGTTTTAATGGTACCGCCGGCAATAACACGAACCACATAAACACCATGGACAACAGGCAGTGAAACTTCAGTTTCTGAACTTATGGTATTAACAGTATTCAGCAAACGTCCACTCATGTCCAGCACTTCAATGGTTGCTGGTTCAATGCGAAGCAACTCAGAACTAATGCGTACCAATACATCTTCCTTTTGTCCCAAAATAGATATCTGCTCATCAGTTTGGGTTTCCTCCTCGATGGATGTTGCTACCGACTGCACTTTTGAAAGGTGCAACACAAAGCGGTCATGATCATCTCCCATCTGACGGGGAGTATAAGAATACACAGCAACATCTCCCATATTTGTATAGGAGCCTGTTTCTCTATCTTCCAGAACGACCTCATAATTATTAGTGAACTCCTCAAGGTCAATCGAAAGTTTTACTTCTCCTTCAGTTCGGTTGCGAACGCTGAAAGGGATCGAATAATTGGAAGCTGAAAGCGATGGAAGACTATTAATGGCAAGTGGCTTATCATCTACTCTTGTATATAATTCAGGAAAAGCCTTTGAGTCATTGAACCTCTTATCTCCATCAAAACTATCATAGCCACTTGCCCCATTATTATTAAAGAATATCACCGTTCCGTCATCTATTTTATCATTGGCAGCCTTTATTCTTAAAACATTCATTTCGGAATGATTCTGCGAACTGGCATTCTTAAGAGGTAAAGATCCTTTGGCTTTCACTTTTGAATTTTCGGAAACAGTAAAGGTTGCATTACTTTTTTCTGCTTTAATCCAGACTGTCTGATATGGAGCAATAAAACTTTCATTTTCTTTTGAATACCCCAACACTTCAGGATCAATGGCAGAAAAGAAAGTATTGTAAGTTTGCCAGGTTCTGTATGTTTTTCCATCAAAGCCCTTGCGGGTAACCCGAAACCACATAGTTTGCGAGAATTCCGTTCCGTCACGATTCTCTTCTTCCAGCACATCCCAATCGATAGAAGTTGCATAAGGGTTTCCTAGCAAATAATAGTCAGGCTGACCATAAGTCGCAGAGATATCTCCTGCATTCAATTCTCCTGTATAATCTAGCTGCTTTTCTTCATCATAGTACCAGGTACTCACACCCTCAAGGGGATTTAAAGCAATATCTCCAACAACCCTTAACCACTTATTCTTACCATTACTTTCTCTGAGAACAAAAACCCAGTCTTTCGCTTTTGTGTCATTATTAAGACTGCCAAACCAGTCTGCCCTTGCGTTAGCCAATGGCGTACTCAGATACCAATAGTTATTCTCAGGAACTTTAAGTTTCACATTGGCCTCTCCTACTTTGGTTGCATTTTCAGGGAGCATTAAAGAAGCCAGTTGATCTGCTTCTGACTCTAAAACAAACTGACCGTTATTAGATACATCTTCTGTAACCTCAAGCGAAGCACCGGGATTTATTACCAACTTAGCACCCTCTGCAATCGTAAGATTTGAAAGTGTAATATCACTATTAATTTGAGGAACATTTCCTGATATTTCAATTTTCACTGAAGAATCAAACTTTGGCAGTTTATTTCCTTTCCAGTTATCCGGATTAGACCAATCAGCATTTTCTGAACCAATCCATGAGATTACCGGATTTAACATTCCAATACTTTCAATAAGATCTTTAAGATCGCCATCTTCACCGCTATTCAAGAGATCATCCATATCCCCGTAAGAATTGTCATTTTCTAAAATACTTCCTTCAGGATAAGAAATTTCGGCATCGGGATTGATAATGTATAAATCATCAGGTTTGGCTTTGAGCCCTCCTCCTGAATGCGAGAAGTCTCCACCAACAATAAGGTTACCTTTATTCTGTACATGGGTATTAGAAGAGGTTGAAAAGTCACCTTTCACGATGATATCTCCATTTGATTTCAGGTTACTTCCGGTAGATGAAAGATTACCATGTACAATTAAAATACCCCCTTTATCAACCTGAATTCCGGCAGAACCTTCCAGATTACCAAAAATCTCAACATACCCGTCTTTGGTAACTGTCAGTCCGCTCCAATTATTATTGTAATAGTTTTCTGTAACAATAAAAGTTCCGTTGACGACAACATCTACCGGATTGAGTTCTCCGTTTCTTGTTATACTGCCATTGATGGTCATTCTTTTATCCACAATACCATCAGCAGAGGGTGCGTTACCCTTTTTCCATACATCAGTTTGCTCAAAATCACCATCAGCATTACGCTCAGTTTCGTAATCGCCACCTGGTTTGGCATTGATGTTCAAAGCTCCAACAAAAATTAACCCAATTAATGTGTAGTAAAAACGTTTCATAATATCACTAAATTTAACCCTGTTCAAAAATTTCACCTCGTTATTGAGGTTTCTGTGTAGTTATACAGGGATCATTAGTGTTTGTTGAGAAGCTTTGACGAACTGCTGTGACACTCTTGATGAATGGAAATCTTTTTTGGATAAAAGTAAAGAGAACTTTTAATAACTTAAAGTTGTGGGATTAAGAAAAGTGGATCATCATAATAGTGTATACCTAAAAAAGTTTATCACATAATTCATGAAAATAAAAATGGCTTAAGCCATTTCTTTTTCTTTTGTCCACGAATTTTACGAATTAAACGAATTTTGTCACACCTTTGGTGCAACTAAAAACGGCAACACCATATAATAAAAGCTTTAACAGGTTTTAAATTTGTGGACTAAAAAATAATTGCAAAGCAATTATACTTAGAAATTTTTCAAGTAAATCCTTACTTAAATAATCTGTTAGGTACGCATTCTTATAATAAGATAAATAAGCAGAAGAAGCCGTAAAATTAGAGTTTAGGTTTCACCCTTTTGTTTTTGACAAAGAAATCACAAATCCTAAAAAAGCCCCGCTTCCAACGTTTTGGAGCGGGGCTTCTTAACTTCACAGGGTTAATTGTGATGAGGTGGCCCCCTAAATCCCCCCAAGGGGAACTTTTCCGGAAGCTTTTATTGTATTGATCAATTTAACAACATCAAAATGTCGTGATTACCTAACAACCTTTTGGGTCTTAACAGTACCTCCGGCATTTACACGAACCACATAAACGCCATTCTCTGAAGGCAACGCTATTTCCGTTTCTGTATCTCGGGTATTCTTATTGGTAATCTGCCGGCCGTTAACATCCAATACATGAATGACTGCTTCTGAAGATTGAAGCAATTCAGGACTGATCCTTACCGCAGCATAGTCCTTTTTCCCAATTATTTGAATATTTGATGCATCGTCAACGGACTCTTCAATATCAGTAGGAACTTTTTGAACTTTGGATAAATGCAATACAAACCGGTCATGATCATCCCCCATGATACGAGGATTATAAGCATACTCGCTCACATCTCTCATATTAATCCATGAGCTTAACTCTTTATCTTCAAGCACCACATCATAAGCATCTGTAAATTCCCTTACATCAACAGACAACTTAACTTCTCCTTCTATCCGGTTACGAACACTTAATGGAATGGAATAAGCGGTTCCTGAGAGCTGTGGCAAACTGTTAATTGCAAGAGGAGTGCTATTTAGCATGGTATATAACTCCGGAATCGCTTTTGAATCATTAAACCGTTTATCACTATCAAAACTATCTCTACCTGAATCTCCAGCATTGTTAAAGAAAATTACCGCTCCATCTACTGTTTTATCGTTTACCGCCTTAATTCTTAATACATCCATTTCTGAATTATTAGAGGATCCTGCACTCTTTAACGGTAATGCTCCGGTATGCTTTACTTTGGAATTCTCCGATACAGTAAAAGTAGCATTGCTTACATCCGCCTTAATCCAAACAGTTTGATAAGGGGCAATATAACTTTCGTTCTCTATTGAATAGCCGAGTTCCTCTGGATCTATTGCTGAAAAAAATGTATTATAGGTCTGCCAAGTTCTGTAAGTCTCTCCATCAAATCCTGTTCGACTAACCCTAAACCACATTGTTTGTGCGAAGTCCAAACCATCACGGTTCTCAGCCTCTAAAACATCCCAGTCAATTGAAGTTGCATAGGGGTTACCAAGCAGGTAATAATCCGGTTGCCCATAAGTAAAAGATATATCTCCCTGGTTTAAAGTACCAGAATAATCCAATTGTTTATCCTGATTGTAATACCACGTACTTACTCCTTCAAGTGGATTCAATGGAATATCTCCAACAACTCTCAACCATTTATTCTTTCCTCCGCTTTCTCGCAGTACAAACACCCAGTCCTCTGCGTTTGGATCACTATTCAAATTTCCAAACCATTCGGCTCTGGCATTTGCTAGCGGTGTACTTAAGTACCAGTAATGATTCTTCGGAACCTCCAGCTTCACATTAGCATCCCCAACCTTGGTAGCATTTGAAGGCAACATTAATGACGAGAGATTGTCGGCTGTTGATTCTAATACAAACTGGCCGTTGTTGGTTACATCGTTGGCGATGGTAAAGGCAACACCCGGTTTTACAGTGATATTTGAACCACTCTCAAGAATAAGTTCGTTAATGGTTTTGTCCTCTTTTATCACCGGGAAGAAATTACCATCCACAGGATTTCCTGGAATATATACTTTATCGGTCGGAACCTGTTCACTGCTCCAGTTGGCTGTCACGTCCCACTCGGGGGTGTAGCCGGTCCATTGATTGTCTGTTGCAATTACTGTGTAATCTTCAATTTCGCCATCTGTACCATTCAAAAACTCAACCCTTAAATGGTAGGTTCCTGTTGCAACATCAGTGGGGATAGAAACAAATCCCTGAGCAACCTGATCTTGTTTCCAACTAAAATCCTTTATCATCTCTGAAACTTCAAAAGAACCATCCTTGTCAAAGTCAACATAAACTTTTAGGTTAGCTCCACCAGAAACGTACACATACATTTCATAGGACATTCCTTTGGTCATACGGGCCTCTTGATCCAGAAACAAACCATAACCTCCGGCTGATCTTTCGTATGTATAATTCTCAATACCAGCCAGTTTCACGGCGCCAATGTGTTGCAAACCTCCCAAAGAAACTCCGTTATCCTCAGAAACAGTTATATCCTGTGAGGTTACCGATGCCAAAACACCCGAAGTAGCCTCTAAAACATAAGTTCCTACAGTTCCAAAAACAATATCAGTGAATGTAGTCACTCCGGCAACTGATGTCCCAGGAAAAGTACCGCTAACCCCTGCAGGAGTTGACGTCAACGAAACATCAGAAATATAATCATTGTCAATATTCCCATTGGCATCGGTAGCGAGCACAACCGGTTGTGTAGATAAAACAGTACCTTCAACTGCATTGACCGATGGATGCTGACTCCATCGAAGTTCTGTTGCATCAATTGTTACTGTACTGGTATTGCTCTCTGCCTTATTGGTACTTGAGGCATCAAATGAAGAACCATTGTAAGCGACTATATCACTTCCGAATAACTGAAAATCCAGCACCCCGTTATCCACAGATGTATCCAGAGATTCCCGAAGCCATATTTTCAATTTAAAGTTTTCGGTTCCATCGTCTGCCACACTAATCATATTTTCCTGATCGAAGAAAATGCCTTGTGTCTGAATTGAACCATAGGCAATTAGTGCATCAGAAGCATCATACAAAGCTGCTCCTCCTATTACTTCACGCCAGTTGGTCAGCAAATTCTCAGTGCCCGGGGTAATGGTCATCTGATGAATGTCTGTTGGTTTTGCATCTCCTGAACTAGCATCTTTTATATCAAAAGTAAATACCTCAACAGCTTCAGCCTCGGTTTCTTTTAGTGAACTTAGTGAAGCAACTCCACCGGCTCCATTTGAAACAGTTGAGGTATTGTCGTAGGAGCCTGTAATGGACACATTATCGATTAAGAAACCGGGAGATATGGTAGCTGGGTTATTATTCACACCCTCTATTGTGGCAACAAATTCTAAGGTAACATCAATATTTCCATCAACGGCAGTAGGTGAAATAGCTTCAGGTGTCATAGTCGTGGTCCATGATGAGTTGGTACTTGCAAGTGAAGAATAATTCCATTCTGAAGCCGAATTGTTATCTATAACATTTACAGTGATACTACTTTCTGTACTACTACCTTTATAAAACAAATAGTCAAATTGCAAAAAAGTACCATTTGAAAACGCAGGGCCGATAATATTTTTACTCAACGTCAAAGTCGGAAGAGGATCGTTCTTCCCAACAATAACCTGAGAAAATTGAGCATTTGCACCTCCATTATCCGAAATAAAAGCAACATTAGAAGTATTGCCATTATCATTAACAGGTTTACCTACAAACCAAACATTAGCCCCAGCAGAACCCTTATTCCAACCTGTCAAATCTCCTTCAAAGTCCTCAAAGAAACTAACATTATCCGGGACAGTAACAGTAGTATTACCAACAACACCCATAGAATAAGTCAGTCCATTTTTCTGGAAGACCTTATACTCATAGGTCTGCCCGGGCATTACGTTTTCGTCATTATGACTTACACCTGTTCCGACATAAACCACTTTTCCCCCTCCATCAAGAATGTCTCCCACAAAATAGGTATCTCCACTTGTTAATTCTCCAAGAGGTTCATTATTGATTCCGGAAACTATGACAACTTCCAAATTTTCAGCTGCATTAGTCCAGGAAATATTATTTTTCAGTCCTCCATTATTTTCTACTAAAACATCAGCGACAGGGCTTAGTGTTCCGGTTATACTGACGTTGTCAACAACAAAACTTAACGTTGAGAAGTTTGAATCATCATACAAGTTAAATCTTAATAATGACGAAGCACCAAATAGTGTTGAAGTACTAAAATCCCCTGATGCACTATTCCATGTAGATTGATCCACAAATCCAGAAAAAGTCAATTCCTCTGACACTCCACCATTCTCAAGAAATACTTTTGCATTATTGATATCGTAATTATCTGGAGCAGAATTCATACGTCCTCCTATCAAATAATCAAAACTAACCGATATATCTGTAAAACCTGCGAGATTTACAGGAAGTTCTAATATTGTTGGAGCATTACTACCACTATTTACAGACCAATCAGTGGTAAAACCTCCGTTATTGGAAACATAAGCAGAATAATTTCCATCTTTGGCCTTTGCTTGTCCGGCGTACCAATCGTTATTTCTAAAAGGCTCCGTATTCCAGTCAAAACCTTCTTCAAAACCATCAAAAAATGGTAAACTGCCCGGCAATACTGTGGAAGCTGATAACGCAGTACTGTAAGTATTCGCTGTAGAAACTGACCAGATTTTATAATTGGCCCTGCTTTCGCCTTCTATATCATGGCTAAAGGTTGTTGCTGCACCTTTGTATATTACTTCTCCTCCGCCAGGTAGGATATCTCCTTCGGCATAAACTGCATTTTCATCTGGCGAACCTAATGTTCCGGAGGGAGAATAAGCGATAAGGACATCCTGGCTTTCAGAATTTTTTTCCCATGACAAATCAATCTGACTCACATTTATTACTGTGGCAGAAAAGGATGCAGGTCGCTCTACCGACTTACCTGTGATCATTACCTCATCCACACAGAATGAAGGTTCGTGAACCCCGGTGTAGGATGGATCGTTTTTCCAATAAAACTCAAGAGTAATATCATGGCTGAGCTCAGAAGTGATATCAATGACTTCCTCTTTCCATTTGGTTTGCCCCGACAACCCTCCAGCTGTCATTCGTGTACCATTAATATAGACATCACCATAATCGTATCCGGCTTTTCCTCCGGCTTTCCAGAAAAAGCTCAGTTCTGCACTTTTGTATTTATTTTTATCAAGGTCAGCCGCAGAAATATTTACCAGAATAGACTCCTCAAAAGAATCTCCTGTATTTTCGGCATAAACGGGTATAGCAGGCGTTGCACCTTTTTGAACAATATGTGCTGATTGACTACCCCGATAAGAAGTTTCAGTTCCATTGGGCAACCAAAAATCTCCGTTGTCAATATTCAATGACTCTATTGTCCAATTATATTTTGTACTCGTCCATGTGGCCTGATCCGGTGTTCCCTGTGTAATATCTGTTATTAAATTTGTCCCTTCAAAATCCTCATAAAAAACAGTAGATGCTCCAATCGTAGTACCATTAGCCGTTTGTCCAGCCAGGGCATATTCATGAGTGATGGGATCGTAACTCCAAATCTTATAGTAGCGAGTCTGGAACTCATCCAGTCCCGACTCAGTAAAAGAAATACCGGTTCCACTCATCAAAACGATGCCTGTATTACTCCCGGCAGGATCAGTTACTGCATAACTGATACCGGTTTGAGGGACGAAATCAATTTCTCCGGCAGCACCTACAATCAGGTACTCTAAATTATTTTCGGGCTCAGTCCATGAAAGTGAAATTGAACCATTGGTAATTTCTGAAACTTTAAAGTTTTCCACTTCAGCCAAGTCAGAACCAATTACCTCAATGTTATTAATTGTCCAACTACCTCCAAGCTCATTGGTTCGTAAAAATGCGACATGGACAATTTGTCCACTCCACGGAGTCAAATCCACCCGTTGAGGTGTTTCGATAGTTTGCAAGGAAGTCCACTGTTCAACAGTTACAAAATCGGAAACATCAGGAACTGTAACTCCATCACCCTGAGCAATCATAACGGCAAAAGCAGATCCACTTCGAGCACCTCTGACATCAGAATACTCCAGAAAATTACTAACATCCTTTAATTGAAGTGCAGGAGAAATGGCCCAATCTTCCGAGACCCGTTCGCCTGATTGTCCATCTCCATTGCCGACACCAATCGACAAACCATCCCCTGAGAGACTCCACAAAAGCTTGGAAGCATTTTTCTTATCGTAAGCGCGTTGAATCCAGCCCCCATCATCAGCCTTGGCATATGGCAAATCAATCTGTCCAAGCGCCTCAAATCCAACACTCGACCCTATCAACAGCCCTATCAATACTATGTAAAACTTCTTCATATCACTCATTTTTTTAACCCTGTCAAAAAGTAAATCATTCCCATTTCGGGAATCGCTTAGCAATATATACACGCGCAAGAGGATTTGGTTAAATACCTTTGAGCAATGAACGCAGAATATTGATGAATAATCAAAATATGCGGATAAAAGTACACATAACATTTATATACTTTTTTGTACAAAAAACAACCAAAACCAACTGTAATACTGACAATTAGACACATAAGTGAATCTCACAAAAAGGGAGGAGGAGTCAGAAGAGCATGAGGATGGGTAGGGATTAGATTGAGGCTAAGATTAAGGCTGAGGTTGAAACGAACTTAACAGACAGAACACACCTTAGGAGTCTAATAACTATTCAAAGAAGCTCACAACCCATCAAATAAACCACTCAAATCACTGAAATAAATTTATTAAAATAATTCATTCAACCATTTTTCGAGTCTTATTCGGGGCTTCTGCGACTCTTCTTCGGCTTTTCTCCGACTCTATAGAGTGTAACAGCAGTCGAAAAACACTCGAAGCAGGGACGAACGAGGTACGACGGAGGATCGGAGAAGCCTCAAAGAGGTATCGAAGAGGCATTAATTTCAGCATAAGAAAAAAACAGTATTCGAAAAAGCCTTGGGTTTTTAATTTCGTTCTTCGGAGGTACTTCTAAACAACATGAGTTTATTACCCACGCTTTAGCCGGGTCATATCGGTAACCGGGAAATAGTCTTCTGCAGCCGGCTATTCCGGAATTTTGTGCTGCATAAGAGTCCCCCCGCTGAAGCAGGGGGCTATTCTCATAGCCAAGCAACAGCTTTTTTGAAAAACGGCGAAGCCGTTAATGTCGTACTTCAAGCGCAACCAAAATTCGTAAAATTCGTGGACAAAAAAGTAATTGCGAAGCAATTAGCTTATCCAGCTAATTCTCATTTGATTTTCTTTTATTTATTTGGTTCTGGCTATGCCAGGTTAGGGTTAAGGAGATATTTTGCCCCGAGTTCACCAATGCATTCGACACTTTCATCGTCGATATGCTATATTTTGCGAAAGCTATAACCATAAGCCGGCTTCAGGCTATGTTTCTCTCAAATTTGAAAGAATTACCTGAACCTCAACCTTAGTCTTAACCTCTTTGATCCTACCAAGCTTTAGCGTAGTAGGAAACCTCTTTGATCCTACCAAGCTTTAATTCCCACATCCCCAAAACACTTCCCAAAGTCCCCCTTGGGGGATTTAGGGGGCTTTCTTTCCCCTTTGGGGGATTTAGGGCGCCGTATTTTTCCCTATCTTAGCACCAAACCACCATCATGACTACAAACATCAAACAGTACCGCCAGTGGATCGACCAGTTGCTCGATGAAGGCCGAACCGTGCAGGTGCCGGTTTACGGCATGAGCATGTTCCCAATACTGATGCCGCGCGACACGGTGCAAATCAAACGCATCGCCTTTGAGGATATGAAGCCAGGTCATGTTTTGGTTTTTGAGCAAAACGGGCAATGGGTGGCTCACAGACTGGTGAAAAAAACAACGAAGAATCAAACACTCATCACCCGTGGCGACGGCCTCCCATACAATGATGCACCGGTGGATGCAGACAGAGCCAAAGGTATCATTACCAAAGTCATCAAGACCCGGTCGCCGTTTGCCTGGAGCATAAACACAAAGATTGACCGTTTTCTGGTGTGGACAGGGCCGGTGACGGGAAGACTATTCTGGTTCGCAGGGAGAGTTGTGAGTTGGGGATTGCAGATTAGATAGAGACGCACGATCGTGCGTCTAACAATCCCAATTTCCCATTTTTCGGGATTGAAAACCATACAAGGTCTAATTTTGGACATCGTTCCCGAATTCATAAGAAACAATACAAACATTTGCTGCTTCCCAGGTAATCTAATTATCTTTGTGAAAAACAAAACACTTATGGATATTCAGGATGAAAAAAAGAATCTAATTGAATGGATTTTAAAAGTAGAAGATCCATCAGTTCTCTATAAGATAAAACAGCTTAAAGAGGATTCTTTAAACCAAAATAAAACCACATTACCCCCCAATCAGGGAGAAAGAGACTCCATAAGGAGAGGTTTAGAGGATTTTGATAATAACAACACACATTCCCATCAAAAGGCTCGTGATATTTATGCAAAATATCTATAAACTCATCTGGGCAAATGAAGCCTTACTGAGCCTAAAAGAAATCATTGAATATCTGGAAGCAAATTGGACGCAAACAGAAATAAAAAAATTTGCCAGATTACTCGACAAACATTTGAACTTACTCCTAAAAAATCCATTTCTATACCCAAAAGACCCGGCGCTGCATAATTTAAGAAAAGCTGTTATCTCAAAACAAGTTTCTATCTTCTACCGCATCACATCAACCGAAATTCATATCATTTCTTTATTTGATAATCGACAAAACCCACAGAAGATGAGGAAATAAGTTGCGGAGCAACTCCACATCAACAACATTTCATTGCTCATTGATAATTGATTATTGAACATTGAAAATTTGTTTTATATTTGAAAACAATAGTATCCTAAACATTTTCCCAAAAGGGATTTCATCCCTTAAACCCTGAATTACTTTTTTTTGTTTTGACACAAAAAAAGTAATCATAAAAAATTATTACATGATTATTGCTCCGCTCGACAATATTCAAGCAAGCTTGATATTGTTCTCACTAAACGCAATAAGTCAAGACTTAGCCAGCTTTCGCTCTAAAAACTACGATTCTTTCATCGTAATCGTCAAAACTCATCTCGCTTGCTGCGCGCACGAGGTTCAAACAGAGACGATTTTACGATAAAACAACCTTGTTTTTAGGCTTACCTGCCAAGGTCAGCACCCTACAAGCCCGCCAGTTCTGTTAAATTAATTATTTTGGACAGGGAAAGTTTGAAAAAACTCAAACAACCCATGGCGCCAATGCGTCTTCATCTTAAAATCAACCACCATCAAAAACTACCGTCAAATAATCACCATACTCCGCTACATCTGGAGAAGCTCTCCCGGATGGACGCTTCTCAACGGACTGCTATTGCTTGTGCGGGGTGTCTTACCGCTGCTACTGCTTTACCTGGTAAAACTGCTGGTGGATGAGATACAAGTGGTTGCCACCAATCCGGGAGGTGAGGATGCCCTTAATCACTTGATCGCTTTATTGATCATTGCTGCGGTGGTTTTCCTAACCAATGCTTTGACTGCCTCTTTGGGTGCGCTGGTACGTGAACGACAGTCGTTTGTCATCTCCGACTACTTCGACAACCTCATCCACAACAAAACCACACGCATCGATTACGGATTTTTTGAACATCCCAAATATCAGAATGTATTTTTCAGAGCGCTGAATGAAGCCTCTTTTCGTCCGTCACGGATATTTTACGGCATCATCGGATTGCTGCAAAACCTCATCACACTCACTGTAATGGGCGGTATCTTACTGATGGTTCATTGGTCGGTTTCCATTGTTTTGCTGGTGGTAACTCTGCCAGTTACTTTTATCCGGTTGCGCTATGCACGGTCACTTTTCAATTTTAAACGCGAAAATACAGATCGGGAAAGAAAAGTCAACTACTACAACCGACTGCTGACTTCCCGAGAATACGCAAAAGAATTAAGAACCTTTGATCTGGGGCCGCTTTTCAGGAAACGGTACCACGAACAAAAAAACGACTGGCGACAAAACCAGTACCGGATGCTGAAAAGCAAAACCATTCGGGAAGTAGCTGTTCAGGTACTGGCAGCCATTGCCGTTTTTTCGGTTTATGGCCTTATCGCCTACCGGGCATTTCAGGGTCAACTCTCCATCGGCGATGTGGTGCTTTATTTTATGGCTTTGCAGCGGGGCTATGCTTACCTTCAGGAATTCCTGGGACGCATATCGGGATTGTATGAGGATTCGCTCTTCCTGAACAACCTGTTTGAATTCCTGCACCTGAGAGAATCCCGTCCCCCGCTGAGAGAAGAGGAACGCTACCCCTTCCCTGCCCGTATGAAAGAAGGCATCCGATTTCACAATGTAGGGTTTCATTACCCCGTAAACGACCGGTGGGTCGTGCGCAATGCATCTTTTTCGGTCAATGCCGGCGAAACAGTAGCCTTAGTAGGCATCAACGGTGCCGGCAAAACCACTTTGGTGAAATTACTCTGCGGTCTTTACAAACCGGTTGAAGGAGAGATCCGGATTGACGGAATCCCCATCGATCATATAAAGTGGAAGGAACGGGTCGATAACATCAGTGTGATCTATCAGGATTTCATGCTTTACAACGTAACGGCTCGTGAAAACATCTGGTTTGGAAATGTAAGACGGGAATCCTCAGATGATAAAATCACTGATGCGGCTCGCCAGGCAGGCATTCACGAAATCATTGATGATTTTGCTGATGGTTACGAAACCACGCTGGGAACCCTCTTTGAAAACAGCGAACAATTAAGTCCCGGACAATGGCAACGGCTGGCTCTCGCACGTTCATTTTTCAACCAGTCGCAAATTGTTTTGCTGGATGAACCTACCAGCGCCCTGGATGCTTTTTCGGAAGCCAAACTGCTGAAATACATCAAGACCATCACCGAAAACCGAACGGCTGTCATCATCAGTCACCGACTCTCCACCATCAAAATGGCCGACCGGATCATTGTACTCGATGGACATCAGATCGTGGAAGAGGGCCATTATGAGGAGTTGTTGCAAAAAGAAGGGACGTTTTACAGTATGGTGGAATCGCTGAAGCAATGATTAATTATCAATGATCAATGATTAAGGGATTAATGAGTAGTGATACTACCTGATAATCAGTTCATCAGCTCACTACCACTCATAAAACAACCCCGTAAAGACCCCGAAGGAGTAGGGTCGGAATTTCCCGGGCGAATCTTCACTGATATCCGACAAGAAATAATTGAACCGTGGCTCCATCCGGACACCCAGTCCCCTGTACAGAAGCACCGACACCGCAACTCCTGCATGCGTACTAAAGCTTAAGTCGGCAACCCCACCTGTTTGTCCAACATTCTGTCGCTGCCCACCCATTTCCAGATAGGCAGCATTATCCACCAGCCAGTTGGCTCCCACACCACCAGCCAATGACAATAAGACCGGCCCCTGTTGCAACAACTGATAGCGCAAGGTAAAAGGCACCTGCAGGTAACTGATATTTTGCTCCAACACTGAAGATTCATTGGTATAAGATAATTCCGATTTCATCTCCACGATTGCATTGGAGGCATTTTGAAATTCTCTGACGTCTGAATTCATCGCCGGCGAAACATCACGCTCAATAACGCCCAGTGAATTGTTGAGTTTAACCTCCTGCAAAGTCACACTGTTCTCGGCTGAAAAATCTGCCATGCCATACATGGTTCTCCCCTCTGTTTGCGGTGTTACCTCCTGCCCCAGCATAGCATATTTCACCCCGGTCTCAATTTGCCAGCGCGCATTCATTTTTACCGCCACATTGAACCCGCCACCGGAAGTCATGAGGCCTGATTCATTCATGCCTGAGACAGCAGACCCGGATACATCCCGATAAACATAGGTGGGAGAATACTCACCACTCAGAACAACACCTCCTGAAGATTTCTCAGGCAAATCCCGGGGTGGCAAGCTTAACCCAAAATACTCCGGAACATTGCTATCGGATAATTTCACTAATTCGCCCGGAGCCACAGAGGATTCGGAAAGTCTTACATGTGTATTGGAACGAATTTTTTGCAATGGACTCCTTTGCTGATCTTCATCTACGGATGATAAATCTTCAGCAGCCATCACCGGCTCTGACAATGATGCCATCAGATGCGGAGCATCAACAGTCTCGTCAGAATCTTCTATTTTTGCTTCAGTTTCACCTGACACTTCCTGTAATTCATGTCTCTCCGATCCTGATGACGCCACCACAACCTCTTCTGCACTTTCGGGATCTTCGGGCTTTTCCATCAACGGTTGCAACTCTTTATTTTCTGATGCATTTGATTTACCGGTCAGGTGGGCGGTCTCACGCACCTCTTCCCCGGGCATCATCAAAAACAATCCGACCAGCAATAATACAGAAGCAGCCATTCCCCAACGCCAGAATAAGGGTACAACTCTTTTTTTCTTCTGACTTAAACGTGCATCAATATTTGCCCACACCTGATCTGATGGCTGCACCTCAAGCCGGTTGAGTTCTTTAAACAATTTATCTGTATGTTCTTCGGACATCATCATATTTTGGCAGCCTCCATTTTCTTTGCATTTCTTAACCTCTCCTGAAGCCACTTCCGTGCTCTCGACAAATTAGACTTACTGGTACCTACAGAAATACCTAATTCCTCAGCAATCTGTTCATGTGTTCGTTCTTCCAGTACATAGAGGTTAAAAACCATCCGGTACCGCTCGGGCAACTGCTGGATAAGCCCCAGTAATTCACCAAGCGAGGGAACCTGGTCTTCTATGCCCTCTCCCGGCACCTCACCGTCTCCATCAGGAAAATTATCCGTAAGTTCTGTCTCAATTTTTCTTTTTCGGAAAGATTCAATAATCATATTCACAATTACTCTTCGCATCCAGCCTTCAAAAGAGCCTTTGAAACGGAACTTTTCGATATTGTCAAACACCCTGATAAAACCATCCTGTAAAAAATCCTCCGCAGTTTCACGATTGGAAGCATAACGCATACACACACCCAGCATTTTGGGTGCAAAAAGCTCATAAAGTGCCTTTTGAGCACTCCTTTCACCTTTCTGGCACGCTACAACTATTTCGTATATATCGTTCGCTCCGGACACACAAATTACTTTCTGATTTTCCCTGTAATTCTGAATTATAACAATTATCTGCGGATTATCAGATAAATGTAAAATATTGGTAAACTGTTTACAAATTTAATGCAATCAAACTATTACAGGAAAGAGCGTGCGCTCAATTCTTCTCTTTTTGATTCTTAGATGAAATAAATATGGAAAGGTTGCGTGAGGAGAAAAATGGATTAGGGTGAAAAATCGTTTCGGATGAGGAATTAACCGGGGCTTACGAAGAGAAGCTTTCGCCCCTTCTGGGCTCTATCCAACTCCACCACTCAAGCCCATAGGGCGTTGCCCCATGCTGGTACTTATGCCCCTTCAGGCCGGATATCAAACCCCGTTACAAAATTATTTTTCATCGCAGGTTAAGATTCGTGAAGTCAAAAATTGTATTTCCCTTTTGGTTGTTAAACCTTTTGAGAAATCAAAAACATGAACATTTTGAAACCATATTTCAACAGACCAACGGTCTGATAGCAATAGCCTGGGGCAACGCCCCAGGGCTAATAAAAGTAATCAAAACGGAGCCCTGCAGGGGCGAAAGAATACAAGCAAGAAAAAATCTAATTCGATTATTACTTATTGAGTTTTTAATTGGTCTGAATTCTCCCGGGAGCAACGTTTTCCCTCTCAAAACCATCCCAAACAGGCCAACGGCCTGGGAGCAACAGCATAGGGCAACGCCCTATGTTAACACAAACGGACAAAACGGAGCCCTGAAGGGGCGAAAGCCCTCTAAAAACTCTTCTTTACCCGATCCAATTCACGTTTAGAATCTTTAGCCTTCAGGGTTTCACGTTTATCGTGCTGCTTTTTACCTTTGGCCAGCCCAATTTCCAATTTGGCAAACCCCCGGTCATTGATAAACATCCGCAAAGGAATGATGGTAAGTCCGGACTCTTTGGTTTTTCGTTCCAGCTTATACAACTCCTTTTTATTCAGAAGAAGTTTACGCTCACGCGTTGGCATATGGTTATTGAAAGTGCCGTAGAAATATTCTGAAATATTGATTCCTTTGACCCACAATTCACCACGCACAAAATAACAGTAGGAATCAACCACTCCCGCACGTCCGGCACGGATGGATTTTATCTCGGTTCCGGATAACTGAATACCGGCAACATATTTCTCGATGATTTCGTAATCAAAATATGCTCTTTTATTTTTGATATTTATTCGGGTTGCCGACATATTCAAACAGTTATCAGATAAAACAATACAATTCTAAGCAGATAGGGAACTATTACAAGGGCCACAAATACAAAAAGTGCAAACCCCAGTTGTCTCTCCGGAGGAGGACCTGCCGGCCCCCGAACTCCGATGTAGCATAAATACAGGCTGTAAAAAACAAATATATGCACAAAAAAGAATTCCGGTATCAACACTGAAATCAGGGAGACCAGGTATAACGGAGCAGAGCTGTAGATGGTTAGCTTAGCTGCCAATTCGCGGGATGTAACCATCCGAAAATACTTCATCATCCGGTAAACCAGAAACCAGGAAAGAAAAGTACCTCCAAAAAGAGCGGAAAATATCATTATCGCCTTCTTGAGCGCAAATTCAAAAATAAAAGCCTGCTGATTAATCATGTGAGACAGGAAAGTCCCCAATGCAACCAACCCTATCAAAGGAAGGGCAAAATTCCCCAGGATATCATTGAATGTGGTACTCTCCCTGTGAATTTTCTGCCACTCAGCGACCGGACTCACCACCAACCCCTTAATTCTCGCTCCCAGGTTACGATACATCTGAACGGTATTCACCGGTTGTTTTGATTCCATTAGAAATATTTATTGGTACAACTCTGCAAAATTAAAAAAATAAAATTCCATAACACAATGCTCTAATTGGGCAACCAACCAACCCAATGGTTTAAACCAATACATACATATCTGATTATGTACCAATTAGCCACTCACAGCCAAAGGAACTTATTTTACCTGTTTTGTCGAACTTCCGAGACTTCGACGGTTATGGGTGCTCGTCACAACAATTTGAATCTTCTTCCTCCTTTTTTGCTAATTTTACCGCATGGAAAAACCCAATGCATATGATTTGGTCGTCATCACCGGCCCGACCGCCAGCGGAAAAACCAGGCTGGCTTCGCTGTTGGCCTGCGAACTGAATGGAGAGATCATCAGTGCCGACAGCAGACAGGTCTATCGTAAAATGGACCTGGGAACAGGCAAAGATTATGACGACTACCGGGTCAACGACACAACCATCCCCGCGCATCTCATCGATATTCGTGAACCGGGATATAAATACAATGTATATGAATATCAAAACGATTTCTTCCGTGTTTTTGAAGAGATCAAAGAGCGAAACCATTTCCCTGTAATGTGCGGTGGTACCGGCTTATACATACAAGCTGTTTTGGATCGTTACAAGATGGTACATGTCCCTCCCAATCATGAACTCCGGGAGCAACTGAAAGACAAAAGCCTGCAGGAACTTTCAAACATTCTGGCTTCTTTTAAGAAACTCCACAACACAACCGATACCGATACCGTAAAAAGGGCCATCCGGAGTATTGAAATTGAGAGTTATTATCAAAATCATCCGGAAATAGAGGTTGAATTGCCCAAAATCAACCCTTTGCTCATAGGGGTAAATATTGACCGGGACCTGAGGCGTGAAAAAATCACCAAAAGGTTGAAAGATCGTCTGGAGCAGGGAATGATCGAAGAAGTGGAACAGCTCATCAAAGAGGGAACCAGTCCCGAAGATCTGATCTATTACGGGTTAGAATATAAATTTGTCACCCGGTATGTAACCGGTCGGATTTCCAAAAAAGAGATGTTTGAAAGTCTGAACATTGCCATTCACCAATTTGCCAAGCGTCAAATGACATGGTTTCGCGGAATGGAGCGTAAAGGCCACAAAATTCACTGGGTTGATGCAAAAAATGACATCCGTGAAAATGTAAAATCCATTTTAACGTTATTAGCCTGATCAATGAATCAATCCGCGTAGCATCCAATCAACTGTATGCTACACATATATCAGAAAAATACTGCCATTCATCAAACATCAAAACACCTTTCACCCCTCCTCCCGTACACCTCACACAACAACTGCTTAACCCACCCCACCTTAGATCCGGCCTGATGATTTAAAAAATCTGCATTCCAGTGCAACTTTTTTGGTCCCACAACTGTACTATTTAGAGTCCGTCTATAAAGTCGGGAAAAATGGTAATTGGAGCTGTGTCGGTTCAGAAAGTTGCGTTTGCAAAGCCTGCCCCGATTTTTTTCGGGGGCTTGACATTCCCAAAAATGCGGAGTTTACTTGGGTAAATGAGTACTTTTCGGAAATGGCGTAACGAAGCAAACGTGACTTTATGGAAAGGCACTATTTAGAACAAACAACAATTAACCTGCATGGACAACATCAGTGAATATATCAACCGGATTACGCACCTGGCCAATCGTAACAAGGAGTTGAATGCCCAGCTTCAAAACCTTGTAGGTCGGTATTCTCAGATCCAACAACAAAATGAGAAGTTTAATCAACTACTCACGCGTTTCAACGAAACAGGTGAATCCCCTTCACGTGACATGCTGCTCCGAAAACAGGAGAAAAAAGTGGAACATTTGCGTACTGTTTCTCTTTTATACATCTCGGTAGGAGGTTTTGAGAACCTGCCCCAAATGCAGGATCAATCCGGCCTCATTGACATACTTGACGAAATCTACATATCCATCGATAAGGTTGCAGAAGAATTTAATATCTCCAAAATTAAAAGCTTTGGTGACAACATTCTCTTTGCCGCAGGATTAAATAATGAATACCGGACCAACCCCATCAACATCACTTTAGCTGCCAATAAGATGCAGGCTGCCGTACGCGAATTATCCCGGGAAACCGACAAAGCGCCATTCTGGAAGGTTAAGATGGGAATTCACACCGGCCCGGTGCTCGCTCTCGACGCACAAAAGCAACACAATCCCTCGTCCATCAGCGGGGACAATATTAATGTTACCTGCCGACTGGGAGAAGCATGTCCTCCGGGAAAGATTAACATGTCAGAAATGACCTACGAACTGGTAAAGGAGTTTTTTGACATCACCCATCTGGGCTCAATGCCCGTAAAATATAAGGGCGCCCTGAATATGTTTCTGGTAAACGGGTTGAATGAGAATCTGCGTGCAGAAAGTAATCCTTTCGAAGCCAATGCCTCTTTTTACACCAAATACGGCGACATCCAGTTCATGGACATTCAGGAAAAGATTTTAGATCTCCTGGAGAAAAACCTACCCTCAAACCTTTTCTACCACAATGTAAAACACACGGTTGATGTAGTTACCGAGGTAGAATTAATCGGATGGGCAGAGGGACTTCAAGAGGAAGAGATACTCCTCCTCAAGGTGGCAGCCCTGTTCCACGATGCCGGTCACATCATGGATTACAAACACCATGAACATCAGGGAACGCTGCTGGCAAAACAAATTCTTCCACGATACAACTTCTCCCCCGGGAGAATCAATACCATTTGTCGGTTGATAATGGCCACCAAGCTGCCGCCCAACCCTCAGGATAAAATGGAAGAAGTAATGTGTGATTCAGATCTGGATTATCTGGGGCGTACTGACTTTATCCCGGTTTCCAACACGCTTTACCGGGAGCTGAGGGAACGCGAGATGATTGGCTCATGGCAGGAATGGAACGAAATGCAATTAAAATTCATCAAGAATCACCAGTATTTCACAAAAACGGCCCAAAACCTGAGAGAGGTAAACAAACAACAACAGATAGAACGACTGAAACACCTCATCAATAACGAAACTGCGCACATCAATATTGAAAAATGAACGGCCTGCTTACCGGCATTTTCATTCCCAAAATATGCTTACCTTTGAGGCGCATTACATAATCCTCAAAAAACGAAGCAAATGAAACGGTATATCCCCGTTCTTCTGGTTATCGCACTTCTTGGTGCATGCCAAAACAACAGGTATGAAGCGGCCATCCCCAACGTTGCCGAAAAGGTTAATGCCTACGAAACCTTCCATCTCACCACCGATCTGAGTATTCTGTCCGACAACCAAAAAGAGATGTTGCCCCTGCTTTTTAAGGCTGCCGACATCATGGACAATCTGTTTTGGAAACAAGCCTGGGGAGACAAAGAAAGCTTTCTCAGCAACATCGATGACCCTGACTTGCGTCGATATGCAGAAATCAACTACGGACCATGGGACCGGCTGAACAACCATGAGCCTTTCATTAAAGGGGTTGGCCCAAACCGCTGGGTTCAAAGTTATATCCCGAAGATATGACCATGGAGGAGTTTAACCAACTCCCGAATCACGATAAAGCCAACCAATACACCCTTATTGAACGAAATGACAAAGGAAAGCTGACCGTGATTCCCTACCACAAAAAATGGAATGAGGAACTTACCCTGGCAGCCGATTATCTTCGTCAGGCTGCTACTCTCGCCGATAATGAAGCATTCAGAAAATACCTGAACGAAAGAGCCGATGCACTCTTATCGGGCGATTACTACAAAAGTGATATGTGCTGGATGGACATGAAAGATAACCTCATTGATTTCGTGGTTGGCCCCATAGAAACTTATGAAGACCGTCTTTTAGGCACAAAGACAGCTTTTGAAGCCTACATCCTGATTAAAGACACTGCCTGGTCGGCACGCCTTGAGCGTTTTGCGGTTCTGTTGCCTCAACTTCAGGCAAATCTACCGGTGAATGCTGAATACAAGACCGAAACACCCGGCAGTGATTCGGATCTGAACGTATATGATGCCATCTATTATGCAGGCGATTGCAATGCTGCCAGCAAAACCATTGCCATCAACCTGCCCAACGATCCGGATGTGCAAATGAAAAAAGGAAGCCGCAAACTGCAACTTAAGAACAGTATGCAGGCCAAATTTGAAAAGATCCTTGTTCCCATCAGCGACATTGTCATACACCCTTCTCAAAGACAATACATTGATTTCGATGCCTTCTTCGAAAACACCATGTTTCATGAAGTGGCCCACGGACTGGGAATCAAAGAGACCATCAACGGCAAAGGAACCGTAAGAGAAGCTCTGAAAAAAACAGCCTCGGCCATCGAAGAGAGTAAGGCCGACATACTCGGACTTTATATTGTCACACAACTGGCAGAAAGCGGAGAACTAAAAGAAAAGGACCTGATGACCAACTATGTAACTTTTATGGCAGGTATTTTTCGCTCTGTCCGTTTCGGTGCCGGCAGTGCCCACGGTAAAGCAAATATGATTCGCTTCAATTATTTTCTGGAGCACGGCGCCTTTTCAAAAGAGCCTGAATCTGGAACTTACCGAATTGATTTTGAGAAAATGAAACAGGCCATGAATCAACTTTCTGAAGAAATTCTGGTTCTTCAGGGAAACGGAGATTATAACAAAGCGCTGACCATGATTGAATCCATGGGCCAAACCGGACCTGACCTGCAGAAAGATCTGGACAAAATTAACAATGCCGGAATTCCCGTGGACATCGTTTTTGAACAAGGCCCCGGGGTTGTTGGTTTGGAGTAAGACAAGAGAATAGGAGGTAGTGAATAGTGAATAGAAAAATTCATTCTGTCCAAAATAAATATTTTAAACGTGTTGACTGGCTGAATGGGAACTGACCTTGGCAGGTAAACCTAAAAACAAGGTTGTTTTATCGCATAATCGTCTCTGTTTAAATCTCGTGCACGAAGCAAACGAGATAAGTTTTGACGATTACGATAAAAGAACCATAGTTTTTAGAGTGAAAGCTGCCTCAGTCTTGAAATATTGCGATAAGTGAGAGCAGTAGTCAAGCTTGCTTGGATAATACCGAACGCAGCAATATTCATGTTAATAAGTTCTTTGCCTACTTTCTTGTATCAAGACAAGAATTGGAGCGCAGCGGAAATCACGAACGCCAAAAGGTATTATATCGTGAACTAAAGTAGGTCAGGGTTTAAGGGATGAAATCCCTTTTGATAAAAGGTTTAGGACTATATTAAATAGGCAGTAGATGCCGAAAAAAACAAAACCTGTTGGCACACAAGTCAACAGGTTTTTTGTAAAGAAAAACAGATAAAATGGATAATACTTTCTCAAACAACCGTATAACCGATTTATTCAGAATTAAAAACCCGGTTATTCAGGGTGGAATGGTGTGGTGCAGTGGATGGAAACTGGCCTCTGCAGTTAGCAACAATGGCGGATTGGGACTTCTGGGGGCCGGAAGTATGTACCCTCAGGTACTTAGAGAACACATACAGAAGATGCACAAAGCCACCCAAAAGCCGTGGGGCGTTAATGTGCCGCTACTCTATCCCGACATCGAGGAACTCATGCAGGTCATCGTGGACGAAGGAGTTAAAATTGTCTTTACCTCCGCCGGCAGTCCGGCCAAATGGACTCCATATCTGAAAGAACACGGCATTATAGTGGCCCATGTAATCGCCAACTCACGCCTTGCAAAAAAATGCGAAGATGCCGGAGTGGATGCCATCGTAGCAGAAGGTTTTGAAGCCGGAGGGCATGAAGGTCGCGAGGAGACCACTACCATGAACCTGATACCGCTGGTTCGGAAGGTGACCTCACTCCCGTTGATTGCTGCCGGAGGCATTGGAAGCGGGCAGCAAATACTGGCAGCCATGGCTCTTGGTGCCGATGGGGTACAAATCGGGTCTCTGTTTGCATTGTCGGAAGAGTCCTCTGCTCACAAAGCCTTTAAAGAAACCGCCGTAAATGCAAAAGAGGGAGATACCATGCTAACACTAAAACAGCTGGCTCCGGTAAGGCTTCTGAAAAACCACTTCTTTAAACTGGTGGAAGAAGCACAGCAGAGAGGAGCTTCTCCCGAAGAGCTAAAAGAACTGCTGGGACGCGGACGGGCTAAGAAAGGAATCTTTGAAGGGAACCTGGACGAAGGAGAATTGGAAATTGGCCAGGTTGCAGCTCTTGTTGAAGACGTAAAGCCGGTAAGCCAAATCATGAAATCACTGCTTGAAGAGTTTCAGGAAACAAAGAAAAACATCTGTAGATGATAGAATATTTTAAATATACACTTTCCAACGGTTTACGAGTTGTGGTACATACCGACAAAACCACACCTATGGTGGCAGTCAACCTGTTGTACGACGTGGGAGCCAGAGATGAAGCTCCCGACAAAACCGGTTTTGCCCACCTTTTTGAACATCTGATGTTTGGAGGGACACGCAACATACCATCGTACGACACCCCGGTACAAAACGTGGGAGGGGAAAACAACGCCTGGACCAGCAACGATTTTACCAACTATTACGTTACCCTTCCCGCAACCAATCTGGAAACGGCCTTCTGGCTGGAAGCCGACCGGATGAATGAACTCGATTTCTCAGAAAAAAGTCTGGAAGTACAACGTAAAGTTGTCATCGAAGAGTTCAAGCAAAGGTATCTGAATCAACCTTATGGAGATATTCCGCTATTAATCAGAGACCTGGCATACAAAGTACATCCCTACAAATGGCCAACCATCGGAAAAGACATAAAACACATTGAACAGGCCACCCTGGAGGATGTTAAAGAGTTTTTTTACAGACATTACGCACCCAACAATGCGGTATTGTCGGTATCGGGAAATGTTCAGCCCCAGGAGGCATTCCGACTGGCCGAGAAATGGTTTGGTTCGCTGAAACCCCGACAGATTCAGGAAAGAAAACTCCCTCTGGAACCTGTTCAGACAGAAGCCAGACACCTCACCGTAGAAAGAGATGTACCCGCCCCCATGATTCATATGGTATTTCACAATGGGAGTAGAACTGATCAGGATTTCTACGCAAACGATTTGCTATCAGATATTCTTTCAAACGGCCCATCGGCACGCTTATTCCAGTCACTGATTAAAGAACAACGCCTCTTCTCGGATGTGAATGCCTACATTGCAGGCGACCGGGACCCCGGATTGTTTACCGTTACCGGACGCCTGATGCCTGAGGTCTCCATGGAAAATGCCGAAAATGCCATTTTACGTGAACTAAACATTCTGGCCAATGAAGGTCCCGGTAATTATGAATTACAAAAAGTAAAAAACAAAATTGAATCGAACCTGGTGTTCGGTGAAATCCATTACCTCAATAAAGCCATGAACCTGGCACAATTTGAGCTGCTGGGTGATGCTGAGGAGATTAACAGAGAACCAGAGCATTATCGGGCGGTAACCGTCGGGGATGTTAAAACTGTTGCCCAAAAGGTGTTTGCTCCGGAAAACTGCTCGACACTCTATTATTTACCAAAGAAGTAAGAATGCAAGAGGCAACCTCTCTTCAAAAGGACTAAGGTTAAGGATAAGATCAAGAGATCCGGAGTATTAAAAAATGAGCTGGCTCACCTCTTAACCTTAACCTCAGCCTAAAAATATCAATCACTTAAAGAACAACATTCCATATGGCATCAATCACAACCAGTGCCCCTGAATTTAGAGACATCGAGAGAATTGATTTTCTGCCTGTTGAGCAGCATCAACTTAACAACCGGGTGCCTGTTTCCATTCTCAGAGCCGGAAGCCAGGAAGTCACCAAAATAGACATCGAGTTCCCCGCCGGAGCCATCCAGGCAGGTATTCCACTGATTGCTTCCACTACTGCCAACCTGATGCAGGAAGGAACTTTAACCAAGTCGTCTGTGGAAATTTCTGAGAAGATTGATTTTCTGGGAGCTTTTCTCAACTCACAGACCTTTCATCACAATACGGTCTTTACATTCCTATGTTTAACCCGCCATCTTCCGCAAATGCTGGAAATTGTGCATGAAATCATTACCCGTCCATCATTCCCGGAACATGAATATGATCTGTATCTTCAAAAAAAATATGAAGAGTTTGTTTTTGAGGGTGAGAAGGTAAAAACCATTGCCTCACGGGCATTTAGTGAAACCATATTTGGAGCAGACCACCCCTACGGAAAGCAGTTGAAAAAAGAGCATTTCAACACCATCAGTCTCTCCCAACTCAGGGAGTTTCATGCAAATCACTATCGTCCGGAGATGGCCCGAATTTTTGTTGCAGGACAGCCGGGAGATCAGCTCATTCCCTTACTGAATCAATATTTCGGGCAAACACCCAAAAAGCACATCGACTCAGAACCGCAGGTTCCTGAAGTAACCCCGCCAGCCAACAAAACATTACATATCAACAAGCAGGGAGCCATGCAAACAGCCATTCGCATCGGACGACCTCTTTTCAACAATCATCATCCCGATTTCATACCGCTTCAGATTCTCAATACCCTGCTGGGCGGTTATTTTGGATCACGCCTGATGACCTCAGTCCGGGAAGAAAAAGGTCTTACCTATGGCATTGGCTCTTTCATCATGCCTCTGAAGCAAAGCGGCATCTGGGGCATCAGCAGCGAAGTGGCAGGCGAAAGCCGGGAAAAAGCCATCGAAGCCATCTTTGAAGAGTTCCGTATTCTTCAAACACAATTGGTTCCCGAGGATGAGCTCAATATGGTAAAACGCTATATGATGGGAGAACTCCTCCGCAATTTTGACGGGCCCTTTTCCACCGCTGACATCTACCGTACGCTCCAGGAATACGAAATGGACTTCAGCTTTTATGAAAAGATGATTTCGATTATTCGAAATATTTCATCTGCTCAGATAAAAGATTTGGCAAACCAATACCTGAACCCTGAAGATTTTTGGACAGTCACGGCAGGCGTTTAATTTTTTCGGATAAAAATACCTCTCATTCAAATACTATTTTACCATTATATTCATTATTTTAGGCCCGACAGGTAAACCTCCGATATGAGTGAACAACCAAAAATATCAGAAGAACAAGAGATTAAGCAACAGTTCAACGAGCTGCTGGAATTGTGCCCCCGCTGCCAGAATGCTGAATCAAAACGGCTTATCCAGAAAGCGTTTGAACTGGCCAGCGAAGCCCACAGGGGAGTAAGGCGCAAGTCCGGGGAATTGTACATTCTCCATCCACTGGCCGTAGCTCGTATTGTTGCTGATGAAATTGGTCTGGGCGCCAAAGGGGTGGCTGCTGCGCTGCTGCACGATGTGGTTGAAGATACCGATTACACACTCGAAGATATTGAAGGAATTTTTGGTAAAAAAGTTGCCGACATTGTAGATGGCCTGACCAAACTGGAAGGGGTTTTTGACCAGACACAGTCAAAGCAGGCGGAGAACTTCCGCAAATTGCTTCTCACCATGGTCGAGGACATCAGGGTCATCCTGATCAAGCTTGCGGACAGGCTGCACAATATGCGCACACTGGATTCCATGCCAGAGCACAAACGCCTGAAAATAGCCGGTGAAACGCTCTACATGTATGCTCCCCTCGCCCATCGGTTGGGCCTTTACACCATAAAATCGGAACTGGAAGATCTGGCTTTCAAATATGAACATCCGAAGATATTCGAAGAGATTTCAGCAAAACTGGAAGATTACAAAGATAAAACCCAACACCTGATCACCCGATTCTCGCTCCCCATCATCGAGCGACTGTCGAGAGAAGGATATGATTTTGACCTGAAAGGACGCCCCAAATCAATCTATTCCATCTGGCGAAAAATGCAACGCAAACAAATTCCGTTCGAGGAGATTTATGATTTGCTGGCCATCAGGATTGTTTTTACCCCCAAAGAGGGTATCCCGGAAAAAGCCCAGTGCTGGACCATATATTCGTTGATTACAGATATCTACAAACCAAAACCAGACCGTCTGCGCGATTGGGTAAGCACTCCGAAAGCCAACGGATATGAGGCCCTTCATGCAACACTGATGGGGCCTGAAGGCAACTGGATAGAAATTCAGATTCGCACTGACCGAATGGATGAAATTGCCGAAAGAGGGTTTGCAGCACATTGGAAATACAAAGGAGCCAATGAAAAGGAATCTGAATTAGACAACTGGTTACAACGCATCCGTGAGGTGCTCGACAATCCGGACTCTGATTCGCTTGAATTCCTGGATGATTTTAAGCTGAACCTCTTTACCCAGGAGATTATGTTGTTCACCCCAAAAGGGGATGTAAAAGTGATGCCCAAAGGAGCCACAGCTCTCGACCTGGCCTTCGAGATCCACACCGAACTGGGATACAAGTGTATAGGTGCTAAAGTTAATTACAAGCTGGTTCCAATCAGTTATGAACTGAAAAGTGGTGACCAGGTGGAGATTCTCACTTCTGAGAAACAAAAACCCAAGTACGACTGGATAAATTTTGTGACTACCGCAAAAGCGAAAACCCGAATTAAAGACGCGTTTAAGAAAGAAAGAAAAGGCATTATCCACAGAGGAGAGCAGAAACTGGAAGAGGCACTGAATGAGAAAAAGCTAACCACCAATGCCAAAATCCTGAAAAAGCTTCAGACCTATTACAACCTCCCAAGTAAAGAAGAACTCTATTTTAAAATAGGAAAAGAGGTCATCAACCTCGAAAACCTGAATAAAATACTCAGCGATAAAACAGCCAATAAATGGATCCGTTACTGGCGCCTTTCGTTCGGAAAAAACAACGAAAGATCCGGAAAGAAAAACATTGGCAAAGAGAGTAAAAAAACGCAGATGGTGGTCTCGGACGATATGGAAACCGAGGAATACATCATTGCTCCTTGCTGTAATCCGATCCCGGGTGACGACGTGGTGGGATACCTCGATCAGGACGATAAACTGATTCTGCACAGCCGTAAGTGCCCGGTAGCCATCCGCCTGATGTCGAGCCAGGGAAATCGCATCGTATCCGCCGAATGGGAGTCACATAAAATTTTATCATTTCTGGCTGTCATCAACCTGTCAGGCATCGATCAGATTGGCATTGTCAGCAAAATAACCAAGGTCATTTCGGAAGATCAGACCGTCAATATGCGGTCTATACATGTGGAGAGTCACGACGGCATTTTTGAAGGCACCATCTATATCTACATCCACAACACAGAAGACCTCAACAATCTTATTTTCAACCTTATGAAAATAAAGGGTTTGCACAACGTCACCCGTCAGGAAAGAATTCACGGAAGTTAGGGTCATGAACCATAATTTTTCGAACTATAATTTTTTATCATTGCTGTCCGGTTAAAAATTGAGATTGCTTCACTACGTTCGCAATGACTGAACTATGAAGGATAATCCCCTACCACCCCGCCTCGTTAATTCAATTTGGTTTTATTCTAAATAAAATTTTTATCTTTGCAAAACAAAGGGTCAAATTGTTACATTTTAATTAACAGGAACATGCTATGAGCAGGCCATCCAACAAAGAAACGGTCAAACAAATATTCACAGAGTATCTGCAAAAAAACGGTCACCGGAAAACTCCGGAACGTTATGCCATCCTGGATGAAATATATTCTCGTGAAGGGCATTTCGACATTGAGTCGTTATACATCTTCATGAAAAACAAAAATTACCGGGTAAGCAGGGCCACATTGTACAATACAATTGACCTTTTACTGGATTGCAAGTTGGTAATTAAACACCAGTTTGGAAAAAACATTGCTCAGTTCGAAAAAGCATTTGAATCTAAGCAACACGACCACCTGATCTGTACCAACTGTGGAAAAGTAACGGAATTTTGTGATCCAAGCATTCAAATAGTCCTGGACAACGCATCCAATAATCTGGAATTCACTGTTGCACATCATTCTCTTTATGTTTACGGCACATGCAAGGAGTGTAAGGAGAAGCTGGAAAAGAATCAAAACAAAAATTCCTGACAATTTAAGGTTTTACGATTTTTAATGTTTACTTTTACGCATCGGAATGTCAACCTAACAGGTAGGCCTTCCGATTTTTATTGCACAAAAGTCTGGCAACCCGGACCATAATTCAAACTATCACAAACACTTGGAATAATGAAGGTTGATGTTCTATTAGGATTACAATGGGGCGACGAAGGGAAAGGAAAAGTCGTGGACGTTCTGACCCCGAAATATGATGTAATAACCCGATTTCAGGGTGGCCCAAATGCAGGGCACACGCTTGAGTTCGACAACAAGAAGTTTGTTCTTCACAACATCCCGTCGGGAATTTTCCAGGGTGACAAAATCAACGTCATTGGAAACGGCGTGGTGCTGGATCCAATCATTTTTAAGCAAGAAATTGACGAGCTTAAAGCCCAAGGCATCGACCTGACCAATTCGCTTTTCATTTCCAAAAAGGCGCACCTGATTCTGCCGACACACCGAATTCTGGATGCTGCCTCTGAAGCTTCAAAAGGAAAAACAAAAATTGGTTCAACCCTGAAAGGGATTGGCCCCACCTATATGGACAAAACCGGACGTAACGGCATTCGCGTAGGCGACATCCTGTCCGGCTTTGATGAGAAATATGCTGCTTTAAAAGAAAAGCATGAGCAACTGATTAAGATGTATGGTTTCGAATACAATCTTTCTGAATATGAAAAAGGTCTGCAGGAAGGCATTGAAGCCCTCAAAGAGTTTACGCTCATTGACAGTGAGCATGAACTGAACCGATACATCAAAGGCGGTCAGTCGATTTTGGCCGAAGGAGCGCAGGGAACCCTACTGGATATTGACTTTGGCTCATATCCTTTTGTTACCTCCTCCAACACTGTTTGTGCAGGTGCCTGTATCGGAATGGGAATATCTCCCCGGAATATCGGAGAAGTTTACGGCATCTTTAAAGCCTACTGCACACGAGTGGGATCAGGGCCCTTCCCTACCGAACTATTTGATGAGGATGGTGACAAGATGCGAAAAGAGGGCAACGAATTCGGCAGTACCACAGGGAGACCGCGTCGTTGCGGATGGCTTGACCTGGTAGCGCTTAAGTACAGCGTTATGATTAACGGGGTTACCAAATTGATTATGATGAAAAGCGACGTGCTGGGATGCTTTGAAACAATTAAAATTGCCACTGCCTACAAAATTGGGGATACTGTCACAGAAGAATTCCCATTTGAGCTTCCTGAAAGTCTGGAACCTGTGTATAAAGAACTCCCCGGGTGGAATTGTGACCTCACAGGTCTGAAGTCGGAAGAGGAATTTCCCCAGCAACTGAAAGACTACATCCAGTACCTGGAAGATGAACTGGAAGTTCCCATCACAATTGTTTCGGTAGGCCCCGACAGAGAACAGACAATTGTCAGAGAATAGGAATAAAATAATTTATAGGGAATAGCCAGTAGTGAATAGTTGGGGTTTTGACTTGAGGTCAACCTCTTCTAAACTACAAAAAAGCAGCCTTCTCAATGTATTGAGAGAGCTGCTTTTTTTGATTCATTGCCTTAGTAGTGCGGTCTATAAAGTCGGGAAAGCTTGTAAAAAGTCATGTGTCTGATCAGAAAGTGCCAATTGCAAGGCTTGCGAAGCAGCAAGTGGTACTTTATGGACAGACTCTGGTAACAAAAAGCATGAGGAAACTCAGCATCAGGATTCAACCTTTAAAGAATCAATTTTTGTATCTTTAAATGCAGTCTAAAAAACTATTCTGATGAACACACTACTTATAAAAAACATCAAACAGCTGGTTTCAGCAAACAATACTCCTCCCCAAAAAGTATCCGGTAAATCCATGCAGGATCTTCCGGTCATCGAAAATGGCTGGCTCCTGATTAAAAACGGGATTATCAGTGACTTCGGACCTATGAATGAGCTCCCGCAATCCCAGACAGGAGAAGTCCTTGATGCATCAGATCGCCTTGTTTTACCCGCATGGTGCGATTCACACACACATCTGGTTTTCCCGCAATCGCGCGAAATAGAATACACTGATAAAATTAAAGGTCTCAGTTACGAAGAAATAGCCAAACGGGGGGGCGGAATTCTTAATTCTGCAAAAAAAATGCAGAAAGCAGGTGAAGACCAACTTTTTGAAGATGCCATGCTTCGACTTCAGGAGATTGTACGTTGGGGAACCGGTGCCGTAGAGATTAAAAGCGGTTACGGACTTACCACAGAAACCGAATTGAAAATGCTCAGAGTCATCAAACGGCTGAAAAAGGAAAGTCCGGTAACCATCCGCTCCACATTTCTGGGGGCCCATGCCGTGCCTGCTGAATTCAAAGAAACGCCCGACAAATATGTAGATCTGGTCATCAATGAGATGTTACCGGCAGTAGCAGCTGAACAGTTAGCCGACTTTGTGGATGTATTCTGCGATCGTGGATTTTTCTCCGTCAATCAAACCGACAGAATACTGGAAGCAGCAGCCAAATATGGACTGCAGCCAAAAATTCATGCCAACGAACTCGATTTTTCGGGTGGCATCCAGACCGGCATCAAATACAAAGCCCTATCTGTTGACCACCTTGAATATACAGGAGAAGAAGAAATAAAAGCTCTGCTTAATTCAGACACCATGCCGGTTATTCTTCCGGGTGCAGCCTTCTTCCTCAATCTGAAATATGCCCCGGCAAGAGAAATCATTGATGCAGGACTGCCTCTCACCCTGGCGACAGATTTCAATCCGGGCTCTTCCCCTTCCGGAAATATGCAGTTAATCATATCCATGGCAAGCATTCTGTATAAAATGTTACCCCGCGAGGCCCTTAATGCAGTCACCATCAACGGTGCCTATGCCATGGGACTGCAAAATGAATTGGGAACCATCACCAAAGGAAAAAAAGCCAACCTCATCATTACCAAACCAATCCCCGGCATAGAATATATCCCTTATGCCTATGGTGAAAACAAAGTGGAAAAAACCATCCTTAACGGAAAGATTCAATAATCCGACAAGACAATAAAAAATTATTACCGAGAATTACAGCTTTGACTAAAAACCAAAAACCATGCAACAACTTCTAGAATGCGTCCCCAATTTTTCGGAAGGACGCGATATGGCCATCATCAAACAGATAACCGATGAAATACAGGCAGTAAAAGGGATTCAACTGGTGGATGTGGACCCCGGAAAAGCAACCAACCGGACAGTTGTTACCTTTGTCGGGGAGCCCAAACCGGTAACGGAAGCTGCTTTTCGGGCCATTAAAAAAGCTTCACAGCTTATCGATATGCGCCACCATAAAGGTGCCCACCCCCGTTTTGGAGCCACCGATGTTTGTCCCCTGGTTCCTGTGTCAGGTATCTCCATGGAGGAAACGGCTAAACTTGCAAACGAACTGGCCCGACGGGTTGGGGAAGAATTGGAAATCCCTGTCTATTGCTACGAAGCAGCTGCCAATGAGAAAAAAAGAAAAAACCTGGCCAACTGCCGTGAAGGCGAATACGAAGCTTTGGAAAAAAGACTCACAACCGCCGAATGGAAACCCGATTACGGTCCGGCCACGTGGAATCACAACACAGCAAAAACCGGAGCTACAGCCATTGGAGCCAGAAATTTCCTGATTGCCTACAATGTCAACCTCAACACCACATCGGTGAGGAGAGCCAACTCAGTAGCCTTTGACATTCGGGAAAGAGGGCGTGTTAAAAGAGAGGGTGATCCCATTACAGGGAAAATAGTGACTGATGAAAAAGGAAATAAAGTTTGGGAACCCGGACTGCTTAAATCAGTCAAAGGAATTGGCTGGTTTATTGAAGAATACGGAATCGCTCAAATCTCCATGAACCTCACAGATATTACGGTAACGCCTCTTCATAAAGCCTTTGATGCAACCTGTGAGCAAGCTGCTGCCAGGGGCTTGAGAGTAACCGGTTCGGAGCTTGTGGGCGTAGTACCATTGGAGGCCATGCTGGAGGCAGGAAGATACTTCCTGAAAAAACAGCGTCGTTCCACAGGTCTGCCGGAGGAGGAACTCATCAGAATTGCCGTTAAATCAATGGGGCTGGATGAATTATATCCGTTCGAACCTGACAAAAAAATCATAGAATACATACTGAAAGATAAAAGCAACAAAAAACTTACCGACCGGACACTAAAATCATTTGCCGACGAAACAGCATCAGAATCTCCGGCACCCGGAGGAGGCTCCATTGCTGCATACACCGGGGCTCTGGGAGCCGCACTGGGGACAATGGTGGCCAACCTCTCTGCACACAAACGGGGCTGGGACCACCGTTGGGAAGCGTTTTCCACCGCTGCAGAAAAGGGAATGAAAATCCAACAAAAACTACTATTGTTGGTAGATGAAGATACACAGGCATTCAACAAAATCATGGACGCCTTTTCTCTTCCCAAAAGCAATGAAGAAGAGAAGTCTGCCAGAACCGAAGCCATTCAGAAAGCCACTGAATACGCTACCCGGGTTCCACTAAAAGTTATGAAAACAGCCTTCGAAAGTTTCTCCCTGCTCAAAGACATGGCAGAAAACGGCAACCCTAACTCGGTTAGCGACGCAGGAGTGGGCGCATTGTGCGCCCGGGCAGCGGTACGCGGCGCCATGCTCAATGTACTTATCAATGCAGGAGGACTATCCGACAAAACACTGGCAGGAGAACTGATCAACAAAGGCAAAGCTATTGAAGAACAAGCCCTGCTGGAAGAAAAAATCATAATGAAGATTGTAAACGATAAAATAAAATGAAACGAGCATGGCAAGGGAACCACAATAGAATATTTATAAGGTTCTTACATGCGAGTTCCATCAGACCAATAACTTAGATAAATTATTTACGAATGAAAGTTCTCGTATTCTACACCAAACGATTTGCATACAAAACAGCGGAGCAGAACCTGACCGATGAAGAGCTGAAGGTCTTTTATCCCGACACCGCTGCTATCAAACACCAGGACGAACATAAAGATTGTATTACAGCTTTCATCCAGGTAGAAGCAGAGGATGAAGAACGCGACCTGAAGAGCAGAGAGAAAAAACTGGCCAACCACCTCAAGTGGGTGGCCAGAAAGAACAACACCAACGACATTCTGCTCCACTCATTTGCCCATTTGTCAGCATCCAAAGCGTCGCTACAGTTTACTTCCCGGCTGTTTGATGCCACCAAAAAACGACTGAACAACGGAGACTATACCGCAAGTCAGACGCCATTCGGTTTTTTTCTGGATCTGGACATGGAAGCACCCGGGTTTTCCATGGCACGGGTGTGGGGCGATCTTTAGAAGGGTTGAGGTGTGAGTACTGGATTTGGGGTTGAGTTTACAGATCCAAATTCAATTACCGGAAATACTCCTCAGGATTTTTGCTATTTTTGCAGCTCACCATTTAAACAAATAGCAGTTATGAAGCCAACATTATTGATTCTGGCAGCAGGAATGGGCAGTCGCTATGGCGGCCTGAAACAAATGGACGAACTTGGCCCCAATGGGGAATCCATCATCGACTACTCTGTCTTTGATGCCATACGTGCCGGTTTTGGGAAAGTGGTTTTTGTGATCCGTCCCTCTTTTGCAGATGCTTTTAAGGAACGTTTTGAAAGTCGCCTGAAAGGAAAAATTGAGACCGAATACGTTTTTCAGGAACTGGAAAATATTCCTGCAGAATTCTCCATTCCCGAGGGACGAGAAAAACCCTGGGGAACAGGTCATGCTATGCTGATGGCTAAAGAGGTAATCAATGAACCATTTGCCATCATCAACGCCGATGACTTCTATGGACATGAGGCATACAAAAGTGCAGTGGACTTCATCAACAATAATCCGAAAGAAAATGAGTATGCCATGATTGGTTATGCACTTAAAAATACTCTTTCGGAACATGGAACTGTTTCAAGAGGGGTTTGCGAAACTGACAGCAAAGGATATCTGCAGGAAGTTACAGAACGCACAAAAATAGGCTGGGAAGACGGTAAAGTATTCTTTTACGAAGGTGATAGTAAAACGGAATTGACCGGCAACGAGCCTGTTTCCATGAACTTTTGGATCTTCAAACCCACCTTCTTCAGTGAACTGGAGAAAGGGTTCAACAGGTTTCTGGCAGAAAAAGGTCAGGAGATGAAATCGGAATACTATTTCAACGTGAGAGCCGATGAATTAATCAAAGCCGGTGAAGCCTCCACCAAAGTAATTGACACCGATGCCAAATGGTTTGGCGTCACTTATCAGGAGGATAAACCTATTGTACAGGAAAGCCTCAACAAACTTATTGAGAAGGGTGAATACCCCGCAAAACTTTGGTAGATTCTTTCAACCAGATTATACAAAAGGGTTGTTTTTCTGAAATATGAAAAACAACCCTTTTTTATACGGAAACAAAACTCAACCTTTACTCCACCTTAACCGCTTAACATCCTCCAGCACCATAAAAAGACAGGGAACAATAATCAGGATAATGGAAGTGGCAAACAGAATTCCAAATCCCAGCGAAATGGCCATTGGAATGAGGTGATAGGCCTGCTTGGAGGTTTCCAGAATAATGGGTGTCAGTCCACCAAAAGTGGTAAAAGTGGTAAGAATGATGGGGCGAAAACGACGAACCCCTGCTTCGTGAATAGCATCAAAGGCACTGCCCCCTGACCGTTTACGATTGGCATAATCGACCATTATCAGAGAGTCGTTCACCACCACCCCCGAGAGTGCAATAATTCCCATAAGACTGACCAGCGACAGGTCATGCCCCAGAAGAATATGTCCGATGACAGCTCCCACAATTCCAAAAGGGATGGCAAACATGACGATCAGCGGTTGAACGTAATTGTTAAATGCTACCGCCAGCAAGGCATAGATTATCAGCATAGCCATAGAGAAACCACCCCACAACACCTGAGTAGATTCACGCATATCGGCCTGACTTCCTTCAAAGCTCCAGGTAATTCCGGGATAATCGGCACGCAAACGGGGAAGCACCTCCGCATTGAGTGATTTCATCACCTGCGAAACCGCGCTTTTGGGTTCCACATCCATTCCCACAGAAACAACCCGTCTTCCATCCCTTCGGTTGATGCTGGTAAATGCTTCTCCCTCTTCCAGACTGACTACATCCAGCAACGGAACTTCAACTCCTTCAGGGGTACGAATAAGAAAATCTTCCAAATGATGAATATCCGCCCTTTGATGATAAGGGAGCTTCACACGCATCTCCACCTCATTGGTTCCTCTCAACTGTCGCATGGCCAGAGATCCATAAAAAGCAGCACGAATCTGGCGACCAACTTCAGTAGGTGTCAATCCCAGTCGTCTTCCTTCCGGCAACAATTTAAAATCGAATTGCATTTTACCGGCATTGTAGTTATCATTCACATCACGCGTTACTTCAAAGGCTTCTGCCTCTTCAAGAAATGCCATACTGGCCTTTTCCAATACCTCAATGCTGGAATGACTCAGATCCACACTGATATCCTGCGCCCAGCCGCCCGGGCCCCGTTCTGCTTCAAAAGTGATCTGATCCACCCCTTCAATATCCCCGATTTCGTCACGCCACAAAGCAATCAATTCGGCAGCCGACATATCACGTTCGTCCGGATCTTTCATTACAATCTCCACATCGATAAAGCTCTGGCCACGCACATTGGTTTTAATTCCTTCGGCAACCTCAAAAAGGTTATGCTCATCAAACATCTGACGGGTAGAACGCGTAATGTCACGGGCCACTTTGGCAGCCTGTTTGGGCGTTGTTCCCACCGGAAGACTAACTCCTGCCTCAATTTCATCAGCAGCAACCTCGGGCATCATAATAATCCCCATGTGATCGCTGTAGGCATATCCTCCAACAACTACAAAAAGACCAATGGCTATACTGAGTGTAATATAACGGTGTTTCAGGGCCTTATCTAGAAAAGGCGTATAACGGTTTTCCACAAAATGCTCGAAACGATGTCCAAAAGTATCTCTGACCTTTTCGATGAATTGTCCCGCTTTCCACCGCGATTTTTCGGTTGGATGAGCCAAATGGGCCGGAAGAATAAGCAACGCTTCAAACAACGATATGGCAAGCACGGTAATCACCACTGCCGGAAGAGGCCACCAGAACTTACCGGTTTCTCCGGGCATAAAGAGCAGCGGAATAAAAGCGATAATATTGGTCAGAATACTAAAAACCACCGGCCGGGCAATCTCTTTACTTCCTTTAATGGCAGCCTCCAAAAATCCCATGCCCCGCTGCCGGTATTCATATACATTTTCGCCTACCACAATGGCATCATCCACCACAATCCCCAGGGCAACCAAAAAACCAAACATGGAAATCATGTTGATGCTGATACCGATCATGGGTAAGAAGGCAATTCCTCCAATAAACGAGATGGTCATACCCATCATCACCCAAAAAGAGAGCCGGTATTCCAGAAAAAGTGATAAAATCAGCAACACAATTACCACAGCCATCAGTCCATTTTCGGTCAATAACGACAGGCGTTCACGATAATCTTCAGCCCGGTTACTGTCGATCCGGTATTGCACTCCGGGAGGCAGTGTCTCCTCAAATCCGGCCAGCTCCTGCTCCACTACTCTGGCAATTTCCAGAGGTGACTGATCACCTATCCGGTAAATCTGCAAATCCACTGTGGGCTGCTCATTAAACTCACCGTGAAATCCGGTCTCCTCAAAACCATCTGTCACTTCAGCGATATCGCCCAGGGTCACGGCACCTCCATACTGAGAAGGGATAATCTCTATTTTTTCAAACTCTCGGGCCCACTGTTTCCGCTCCTTCATCCTCAGAAGTATTTCGCCACTCCCCGTTTCAAGAGCTCCGGCAGGAATATCTTCGCTGGAGCGTGCAATAATATTGGCCACCTCATCGAGCGTCAGTCCGTATTCCCGCAAGCGGTATCGGGGAATTTCCACATGTGTAAACATATCCGGAACATTGCCTATCTCCACCTGGGTGATCTCCTCATTGGTCAGCAACCTGTCACGCAACCGCTCAGCCAGGTTTCTCAGTGTCCAGATATCCACATCACCGTAAATGCCAATCTCCATCACATCCCGCTGCCGCGACTGCAAGCGAACTTCAGGTTCTTCAATATCATCAGGGAAAGTCCGAATCCGGTTCACAGCCTGTTCAATATCCTGAAAAGCCTTCATTCGCTCCGTTCCCGGTACCAGCTCAATAGAAACACGTCCGGAACCTTCATAAGCCGTTGAAGTAATCTCTTTAATTCCCTGCACGCCGCGAATGGCTTCCTCTACAGGCATCAATATCCCAAACTCTACTTCGGCAGGGGCTGCACCGGGATAAGCCACACTCACCTCCACAATATCCAACTGAAACTGGGGAAAAACCTCCTTCTGGATCGTTGACATCGTCCAGAGCCCGCCTCCAAGAAGTACAATCATCAGCAAATTGGCCGCCACTGAATTTCGCGCCATATAGGCAATCAGCCCCTTCCCTCCTTTATATTTTTCTGATGTATTATTTGGCATCTGTATCAAATCTGATTATTCTTAAAAATCACTATTCAGTCTCTATCCATAAAGTACCACTTGCGTCGTTATACTCGCCGCCAAAATGCTCATTCACGTAAGTAAACTGCACTTTTGGCGGCTTCGCAAGCCTTGCAATTGGCACTTTCTGACCAGGAACAGCTCTAAAAACAAAATTTGCTTAGTTCATGGACAAACACTAATCAGTCTCTTCCTCAACCCTTAGTGGAGCATCTTCCACTACTGTGGCCAGATTGGTGGTAACCACCTGATCTCCATCCTCCAGCCCACTTTTTATGTAAGCATTTCCGGCATCTGTCAACTTCACATCCACCTTCCTGATTTTCAATTTCCCGTCATGCATCACCCAAACCGTATTTTGATTTCGCAGATAATCGCGACTCAATCTGACAACATCTTCAATTTCACGACCTTCGATTTCGACTTCCACAAATGAACCAATCAGCAGTTCAGGTAAATATTCCCGGCTTTCTGTTATTCCCAGAGGGTCAGGCACTGAAATCAGCACTTTCACCAGACGGGTGGATTCTTCCAGTTCGCCCACCATCTTTTGCAACACTCCGGTTCGGTAACCCTCAGGCCCCCATGCGCTGCTATTAAAAATTTTCACTTCAGCCCCATTCTCCACACTGCCATCTCCAGAAAAAACGAGCCACCTAAGCATGGACTGGGGCACTGCAGCGACAACCCAATAATTTTCTGTTCCCACCAAACGCCCCAGGTCCTGCCCCGGAGAAACCAATGACCCTACATCCACATTTCGCTCCAGTATCAACGCATCAAAAGGAGCAACAACAGATGTACGCTGCAAATCAAGCGCCGCCTGATCAAGTGCCGATTCAGCAGCCATAACAGCAGCCTCTGCAGTTTTGAGCTGGGGTTCTCTGAGAACAAGTGCCTTTCGCTCATCAGACAACGTCAACTGAGATTGTTCAAAATCTCTTCGGGCCACATCCTGCCTTCCTTTTTCAATTGTCAGGTTGGCCCGGGCCTCTTCCAGATCCCCCTTTCGCAAGGCATAAGTATTCTGGTAATCCGCGTCATCAACCTTCAAGAGCAGAGTACCTGCCCTTACTGACTGCCCCGGATCAAAAACTCCCGCTCTTCGCACAATTTCACCACTTACCCTCGGACTTAGAGATATTTCCCGAACCGGCTCCACAGTTCCGGTGGTCATAATTACAGGCCGGTAATTCCCCCGCTCCACAGTTATTACATCCACAAGCATGGCTGTCTCGCGTGTAGCGCTCTCTCTTTGAGCTGTAGGTTCGGTAAGAAATACCACAACGACCAAAGCAGCGGCTGCTAAAAGAATCAAACCTGCTATTATAAATGTCTTCTTCTTACTCATCTTTAATCCCGTTTAATCAGATTTTAGGTTCTTTTTTTGTTGTATTGCTCAGGGTCACTCTTCAACAGAAAAATCTGTGTCAAAACCCCCTGCCAGTGCCTGATAGAGGTCAATTCTATACTTCAGCAGAGTGAGGGTTTCGGATAAATACTGTCTTCTCAGATTTTGTTGGGTATCCATCGCATCCAGTACATCCAGATAATTTCCGACCCCGTTGAAATAGGAAGACCGCACCTGCTCTGTGGCACTTTGGGCAAGTTCATACTGCTTTTCAATACTTTGAAGTCGTCTTTGCTGCTGCTTCTCCTCTACCAAAGCATCTTCCACATCCTGAAACGCAGAAAGTACAGTTTGCCCGTATTCATAAATCCGCTGATTCCTCACCGCTTCTGCCTGATCTTTTTCTGCCTGCAGCCTATTACCGTAAAAAACAGGAGCCAAAACACTTCCTGCCAGAGAACGTACCCAGTCATCAAATAAATCTTCTGCATTGGGAGATTCGGTAGAAAGAGAAGCAGAAATAGAAATCCTGGGGAAAAGATTGCTTATAGACGAAGCAAGGTCCTGATCAGATGCCTTCAACAAGGCCATAGAACGCTGAATGTCGGGGCGACGCCGAATTAATTCTGCAGGCATTCCGGTTTTAGGAAGTGGTGGCAGATCAGGAAAGACCAGGTGATCTAAATCCATAACATCCTGCTTTTGAGGTTGTTTACCAAGCAAAACAGAGAGTCGGTTGTGAATAATCTGTAGTCTGGTTTCGGCAACAATCTCCTGCTCTCTGGTGGACTCCATCAGCTGCTGCTGTCTCAAAACATCAGCCAGATTGCCCAGACCATTCTGAAAACGGGTCTGGAGCAGCTCCAGCATTTTCTCGTTGGTCTGTCTCTGATCCCTGGCAAGTGCAACCTGCTGCCGGGCTTCCAAAAGATCAAACCATCCCTTTACCACCTGGGCACTAAGCAACAACGCGGTGGCCTGAAAATCATAAAAAGAAGCTTGTTGCCGGTAGCTTTGAGCCCTGGCCTCCGAACGAACTTTCCCCCACAAATCCAATTCATAACCGGCTGAAAGTCCCAGTTCATAAACTTCGGACTGACCGCTGACATCAGTATCGATAACTTGTCCCCTCCCTGAACCATCGACCTGTGGGAAGAAAGAGGACCGAGCCTGCCTCGCTATTGCTTCCGCCTCACGCAAGCGATACCATGCAGTTTGCACATCATAATTGGCATTGAGTGCACTATCCACCAAATCATTGAGCTGTTGGTCTTTAAAAGCCTCCCACCAATTGTCGGAAATTTCTATTTCTCCCGACTGAGAAAATTCCACCAGAGCATCATCAGGAAGAAGAACTTCGGATGTTTTGGGTGAACACCCCGTGAAAAGCAGGAGGAAAACAATAAGAATTGTAAAGTATCTGGTATGCTCCATGGCTATCGAATAATTATTGCAATCCGCGACATCATGGCATAATTCGTATTGCAGGCAGTCAACAGATGCAACTATTTAGAGTCTGAAAGAAGCAATATTTTTTCTGGTCATGTGTTTGTCAAGAAAGTGCCAGTTACAAGGCTTGCGACCGCGTGTCGCCTAAAGCTTTTGCGGTGGCGCAAGCCAGAAAACACGCAGTTTACTTAAGTAAATGAGGGATTTTCGGGCAAGCATAACGCAGTAAATGGTACTTTATGGACAAACACTATTTAAATATTAGAACATGATCAACAAAAGAAAGTTTAAAAACTGGAATGAAACCTCTTCCAGGTCAGGCAAATTATTTCTTGAATATTCCGGTAAAACTTTTCTCTTAAAAAAAAAGATGAGTTAACCAGAGAACGGGGAATAAAATCCACTCCCGTTCGAAAGTTGTTCGATTAATCAACTCAAAACACACAAACTCCACCAGACTATGTATCAACTACTAACCACCGGCATCCTTTCATAAAAATTCGTTTTCCTTAACAAGAATTGGCGTCAATTCGACCATAATTCCATCAAACAGAGATAACCTTGCCCCCCGGATTTGCGTAAATACCTCATGATTCTGTGTCCTGATATTTCATCCGTATAAAATTAATTTTTCAAGGTCGGATGAAACTCGCATGTGAGGAATTTATACATTGTCTTTTGTTGCAACCCTTACCATGCTCGTTTCATTTTTCTTCCTGACAAAGAAGACATATTCCTTCCACCTGCCCACAATTCAGCATATCAAAACGAAAGAAGTAAGCCATGAATGAATTATTAAAAGAAGCCCTGACAAGCATTGTAGTCATCCCCATAGCTGTGGTACTGTTAAGATACATTTTTGGCCGTTCCATCATGTTTAAAATCAGCCTCCCGATAGTGATACTAATGATATTCATTGCCTTTATATCTTCAATAGAAAGCATGATGAGCAACACCATGGCCGCTTTTGTTACGCCCCTCAATATACTTTTGGGAACCGTTGTATTCTGGAACATCAACCGGACATTGCGCAAACCCCTGGAGAAAGCCATCAATCAACTCAGCAAAATATCAGAAGGAGATCTGGACACTGAAGTGGAACAAACCAATTCTAAAGACGAACTGGGGCAAATCAACAATGCCATCTTTCAACTTTCATCAAACCTGAAAAGAATAATCTCCCGAATAGACACCAACGCCACCTCACTGCTATCGGCCAGTCAGCAACTCAGCAGCTCTTCAGAGCAATTATCGCAGGGAGCTACGGAGCAGGCCAGTTCTGTGGAGGAAGTATCTTCTACCATGGAAGAGATATCGGCCAACATCGACCAGAACTCGTTCAATTCGCAAAAAACAGAGCAGATAACATCCAAAACTGCCAGAATGATTAGAGAGGTGGGAGAAAAATCGAAAGAAACCGTACAAGCCAGCGCGGAAATAGCCGATAAAATCAATATCATTAACGACATTGCATTTCAAACAAACATCCTGGCCCTCAACGCAGCAGTTGAAGCCTCCAGCGCCGGAGAGCATGGAAAAGGTTTTGCTGTAGTGGTAGCAGAAGTAAGAAAGCTGGCAGAAAAGAGTAAGCTGGCAGCCACGGAAATTGCACAGTTAAGTAACAACAACCTGGGATTGGCCAATGAAGCAGGATCATTACTGGAAGAGGTAATACCCAAAATTGAACAATCCACCCTGATGGTACAGGAAATTAACGCTGCCGGCTCGGAGCAAAGCTCCGGTGTAGGTCAGGTAAACAGCGCAATGCAACAATTCAATGACATCTCACAACAAAATGCAGCCTCCAGTGAAGAACTGGCTTCCAGTGCCGATGAACTGTCAGAACAGGCCAAACAACTGAAGGAACTTATCTCCTTTTTTAAATCTCAAAGCCTGTCAAAAGAAATAGAATAGGAGCCGATGGGCGGATTTGAACCGCCGACCTGCTGTTTACGAAACAGCTGCTCTGACCAACTGAGCTACACCGGCAAGAATAGAATTTGAGGCAAAGACTGAGGTTGAGACTGAGATTAAAGTTGAGAAACAATAATTTTTTCTTATCCTCAGACTCAGCCTTAACCTTTTCAAAAATAGGTCTATTTCACCTCTTTTGCTGCATTGTTTTTCAAATAATATTTACACCACATTTTCAGACCGCATTTCTCACATTTTGGTTTTCGGGCCAGACAGACATACCGGCCATGTAGTATCAGCCAGTGATGTGCAATGGGCAGAAGTTCCTCAGGCAGGTATTTCACCAGTTGCATCTCTGCATCCAATGGATTTTTAGCCTTTACCGTCAAACCAATTCTTTCGGAAACCCTGAAAACATGCGTATCAACAGCCATTGCCGGTTTTTGATACACCACGGAAGCAATTACATTGGCTGTTTTGCGTCCTACTCCCGGAAGCTTCTGAAGTTCTTTAATATCATCAGGAACCACTCCCCCAAAATCATCCCGCAGCATACGCGCCATCCCCACCAGGTGTTTACTCTTGTTGTTTGGATAACTGCAACTCCTGATTACTTCAAAAACCTCTTCCGGTGTTGCCTCAGCCAACTCATTCTCGGTAGGCCATTGCTCAAACACCGACGAGGTAATCATATTTACCCTTTTGTCGGTACATTGAGCCGACAAGATAACAGCAACCAATAACTCAAATGGATTGGTATAATGAAGTTCTGTTTCGGCCACAGGCATATTCTCCTGAAACCAGGTGATAACATTTTTATAACGTTCTTCTCTTTTCATATTCTTTAAATAAACATCAACAAACTCAAAGCCATCACTCCCATCCCTGCTATCAGTCCATAGATAGACAGGTGGTGCTCGCCATACTCCTGGGCAGCAGGTAACAATTCGTCAATACTGATAAAAACCATAATACCGGCAACTGCGGCAAACACAATCCCAAAAACCAGGGGACTCATAAATTGCATCAGAAGGATGTATCCGATAATGGCTCCAATTGGTTCAGACAATCCTGACAGGAAACTCAGTGTGAAAGCCTTCTTCTTATTCCCCGTAGCATAATAAACAGGGACGGAAACGGCAATTCCTTCCGGAATATTGTGAATAGCTATGGCCACTGCAATGGCAATACCCAGATTGGGGTCATTCATAGCCGCAGTAAATGTTGCCAGGCCTTCAGGAAAGTTGTGAATACCAATGGCCAATGCAGTAAAGGCCCCCATTCGCATAAGCCTTCGGTCCTTATTCTCTTTGCGTTGCGCTGAATTCATATTCTCAATCATCTCCATCTCGTGCGGGTTCTCTCCCTTGGGTATGAACCGGTCAATTAGTGCAATAAACACAATGCCCAGAAAGAAAGCTCCAACCGTCAGCCAGGTGCCCTCCTCATGGCCCAGTGCTTCCGACAAGGAATCCTGAGCTTTGGCAAATATCTCCACAAAGGAGACGTAAATCATTACCCCAGCAGAAAAGCCAAGACTGATGGATAAAAATCGTGTATTCGTTCGTTTGGCAAAAAAAGCCATGGCACTCCCGATACCTGTTGACAAACCTGCGAAAAGGGTCAACCCGAATGCAAACCAAATATTACTCCAATCCATATTTATTTAGTTTTATCTTTCTTAACAGTAAAAATTCTCTCAGGAAAGCTACTTCCTGACACAAAAAACATTGGACGCCAGCTTCCCCGATAGGACCACTTCACTCCCATCCTCGTACTTTACCTCAATGCTCCCATCAAAGGGAAACACTCTGATCACCCTTAAAACAAGTCCTGTCATGAGTCCATAACGATCGTACATATCCGAAGTTTCTGAATTTCGGTAACGTAATTTCTTTACAATGCATTGTTGATTTTCAAGAATCTCAGTCAAAGGAATTACCCCCTTTTCAGACGGAACATCTCCTCCTATTCCGGGAATAGGATCTCCATGTGGATCAAAATCAGGATGCCCCAGGAAGCGACTGATATGATTCATCAACTCATCGGAGGTATGATGCTCCAGTCGTTCCGCCTCCTGATGGACACTTAATAAATCAAGTCCCAAAACCTGATGCAGAAACAATTCCCAAAGGCGATGCTTACGTATAATTTTCAGCGCCAGTTCATTTCCACGTTCTGTCAGATTCAATGCCTTGTAAGGTTTGTAATCTACCAGCCCCTGCTTCCCAAGCTTCCGGGCCATATCCGTAACTGCAGCCACCGATACTTCAAGCCTCCCTGCAAGGTTACTGCTGGTGACAGCACCTGCCGTTTCCTGATTCAACAGATAAATGTTCTTTAAAAAGTTATCAATAGAAACCGACATGTTTAAACTATTTTAATAACAAGTTTAAGCAACCTTAAAATAAAAAACAAGGGCATTTGAATTTTGTTCGCAATTTATTAACAAACCTTTCAGGTACATTTTTTGTTTTTACCAAAGAAAAGCAACAATTTTACAGGGATCGAACTTCCTAAAGAGACACAAAAAGACTCTGAACACAAGACTATTTAAAAAAATTAAAGCTCATTTTTTACCATAAAAACAATAAAACATCAGAAGTATGAAATCAACAATGATATTGCTTTTAATATCCTTTGCACTAAGCATTGGAGTATCTGCTCAGGAAGATTACAAAGACAAAAGGAATTTAAAAGAGCATTTTACCAACCCTGAAAAACATGAAGTCTCCAGGCTTCCCGAAAAGAGCATTCCCATTGGGACAAAACCCCGCAACATCATTTTGATGATTGGTGACGGAATGGGAACCGCACAACTTTTTGCTGCCTACACAGCTAACGGAGGAGCGCTGAATATCACAAACCTTCCATATTCCGGTTTTGCAACCACTCAAAGTGCCGATGATTACACCACCGATTCTGCTGCAGGAGGGACAGCCCTCTCCACCGGCCAAAGGACCTACAACGGAGCCATTGCAGTAGATGTGAATAAAAAACCCATACCTACCATTCTCGAAATTGCTGAAAAACACGGGAAAGCAACAGGGCTGGTCTCTTCATCTGCCATCACTCACGCAACGCCAGCTTCGTTCATCGCACACAATGTGTCGAGAAACAACTATGAGGAGATTGCGGCAGACTTTCTGAAAACCGACATCGATATCTTTATCGGTGGTGGAAAAAGCTTTTTTGAAGAACGCAAGGACGGACGTAATCTGCTCAAAGAACTTGAGGAAAAGAACTATCGCATCTTCGACTCCCTTTATCAGGCAGAAAACTATCATCGTCTCCCAATGGCCATTCTGACCGCTCCAAAACACAACCCCACATACCCCGAACGTGGAAACCTGGTGCAGGAAGGAACCGCTAAGGCAATAAAAGCACTGGATCAAGACGACAAAGGGTATTTCCTGATGGTTGAAGGCTCCCAGGTTGACTGGGGCGGACATGAAAACAATACCGCCTACATCATAAAGGAGATGCTGGATTTTGACAAAGCTGTTGGCAAAGCAATTGAGCTGGCCGCCGGAGACGGCGAAACCCTGATTATTGTAACTGCCGACCATGAAACAGGAGGCATGTCCATTGAGTCAGGCGATTTTGAAAAAGGAGAAGTTCATGCCAAATACACGACAGGAAGCCACACCGGAATTATGGTTCCTGTGTTTGCAGTGGGCCCCGGCGCTGAGCACTTTACCGGCATCATGAAAAATACCGATATTTTCCACAAAATGATGTATCTGTTCGGGTTTGACGAATAATATATTCTCCATCTATATTGCATTGAAATAATCGATTTGATAACGAACTTTTGTTCACTTACATTTGTTTCATCAAATAATTAAATCATTATTCAAAAACCCATAAAAATAATAAAGATGGAAAATCAAGAAGTACAACAAGAAGTTTATTCAATGCCCCGCATTGGAGATCAGGCACCTGATTTTACTGCCACTACCACCAAGGGGCAAGTTACCTTGTCCGATTTTGCAAAGGACAAGTGGATCGTATTCTTTTCGCACCCTGCAGATTTCACTCCTGTATGTACCACAGAAATGAGCGGTTTTGCGCAGCGTAAAAAAGAGTTTGACGATCTCAACACCGAGTTACTTGGATTGAGTATTGACAGTATTCACGCCCACCTGGGATGGGTATCCAACGTAAAAGAGAAAACCGGTGTCTATTTTGATTTCCCAATCATCGCCGACCTGGATATGTCCGTATCAAAAAAATACGGTATGTTGCAGCCCAACGAAGCAGAAACTGCTGCTGTACGCGCCGTTTTCTTCATTGACCCAAAGAAGAAGATTCGACTTGTGATGTACTACCCGCTGAATGTGGGACGTAACATGGATGAAATCCTCAGAGCGTTGAAAGCACTGCAGGTTTCTGACCAGCATAAAGTAGCTCTTCCACTCGACTGGAAACCGGGCGATCAGGTAATTGTTCCTCCTCCCAAAACTTTGGAAGAAATGGACAAGCGCAACAAAGAAACCGGAATTGATCGGATTGACTTTTACCTCTCCAAAAAGGATTTAAAAGTCTGAAAACGCTAAAAACCATGACATCATAATTTTATTTAGACTTCATAACCGGGACATCCATTTGTCCCGGTTTTTTATTTGCTTTTCCGAAAAAATTAAACGATATATCTTTAAACCCATCAAAGAAAAAGTTAAACACCATAAACATACCGAATCATGAAAAATCAACTTTTACTGATCTTTTTAGCTTTTTTCAGCATTCCTGCAATGCTCAACGGCCAGAACATCAACCTACCAGAACCCGACAAAACCGGTGGATTGCCCTTGATGGAAGCACTCAGTGAGCGCAGCAGCAGCCGGGAATTCAGCTCAGAAGATCTGACAAAACAACAGCTATCAAATCTTTGCTGGGCTGCATGGGGATATAACCGAAAGGAGTTAAAGAAACGCACAGCTCCCTCCTCCATGAACAAGCAGGAGATGGAACTTTATGTGGTTTTAAAAGATGGTGCCTATCTCTATAATGCAGCAAGCCATCAGCTTGACCTCATAAAAGAAGGCGACTTAAGATCCTATTGCGGAAGTCAGGATTTTGTTTCCACAGCACCAGTCAATTTTGTTTATGTGGCTAACATGAAGAAGACAGGTGTCCACAATCCCGGGGAGATTACCCCGCAACACATTGCCACATCACATGCCAATACCGGCTTCATTGCCCAGAACACTTATCTTGCCTGTGCCTCGGAAGGACTTGTTTGCGTGGTTCGTGCCTGGATAGACAAAGAGGCTTTTGCAGAAGCTCTGGGGCTCTCCCCGTTACATAAAGTTATTTTGGCACATACCATTGGCCATGCCAAATAACACACAAACACAAGGCAACAAATCGTTAGATTCTTAGAGATAAGCTATTAGAAAAATCGTATGACATTGACTTTCTATATCTTATCACACACCTAATTAGTGCCCGTCTATAAAGTCGGGAAAGTTTCTGGCTGGAGCTGTTTCTGATCAGAAAGTGCCAATTGCTAGGCTTGCGACCGCGTGCCGCCTAAAGCTTTAGCGGTGGCGCAAGTCGCCAAAAACGGAGTTTACTAATCGTAAATGAGTATTTTGGCGGCAAGCGTAACGACGCAAGTGGTACTTTATGGACAGAAACTAATTAAACCTAAAAATCGAACCTCCACGACCCTGACCAAGATTAAAAGATTATTGATAAGGGAGAAAAATAAAAAAACCGGAAAGTCTCTTTTCAGAGCATTTTCCGGTTTCTTTTTATTGATGAGTATAAAAACCTACTTCAGTACTACCACGGCAGCCGGATCCACGCACTGGAATGTGAATGACTCGGTAAAGTATAACTGAACAGTCTTTTGATTATGCGATTCATAGCCAATGGAAATATCCTGACCAATGACCATCTCAAAATCACCACCTCGTTCTGATACCAGATAAGCATCTTTGATGTAGGGGGCCATAATAATAGAACCACCAAGCAGGCTTTCAATACGTTTACGCAACGGATATCCCTGACCTGATGAATTGAAACGCTGCCACAATTCGGTATTCAACACCAAGGTGTAAGGTCCCTCCACAGATGCAGCCTTCAATTTAGCAATTGCCTATGATATTACACCAATTATCTCGTCATCGTTATCGGGCAATATGAGTGCATCATGATCGGAACAATCTTTAATTCCTTTGATATTACCGGCCTTAAAACCATTGTAGATGGCATCCTCTTCAAACCGTGCAAGTTTGCGGGCAGCCTCCTCCATATTGTCAAGGTCAATATCTTTTGCGCCACGAGCAATGTTATCCAGCTCCCAGATGTTCAACTCAAAAGGCACACGTGTTTCAATCAAAGGCAGAACCTGATGAATGCCATACTGTACATCTCCACCCTGTTGTTTGGGAACGTCCACACGGCCGAGTGACAAAGCAGGAAAATCCCAACCTTTCGGGCCATCCACATCTACAAACTTCCTTGCCGAAAGCACAGATGTCAATACTTCCGTAGCACTATCATTAATCTCCTCCCATGCTTTATCGCAAATGGGAGCCATCGATTTCCTTAAAATATCCATGTTAATCCTTTATTTTTTAATTTTTCCAATACCCAGAGAATCTGAACTTCCTCCGGCACCACCTTCTTCACCCTCTTCCAGCTCGGTAATATCGCCTTCAGTAAACAGATAAGTACGGAGTTCTTCGTCCCATCCGGGCATATTGCGACGCAACCATTCAATGGTCATACATGCGTGCTCAATCTCTTCATCTCTGTTATGTGCCATTATTTTCTTCAACGACTCATCGTCAGTCAGATCAACACGCTGATGATACCAGTCAACAGCTTCCACTTCCTCTTTCAAACTATTCAAAGCCCTGGAAAAATTCCTGGCTTCTTGCGACAGTTCTTCTGCCGGTTCATGATAATTTGACATAACTATAATTTTTAGATTAATATTTTACCTCAACTTTGTTGTGTTTCACCCAAAGATAAGAAAATTAAACGAAAAAGAAGAGTTTTCAGCAGCTGTTAACCCTGTAATTTAAGGAGACGGAGTAAGAGAAGCGGTAATATAAATCACCTGTCCCGAAGTAATCGGGACCTGCAGATAGCGAGGTTGAAAACCATCTTTAGCCAGGGAGACAGTAGTCTTTCCGGTGCTTTTAGCCTCCATTACAAAATAACCATTTGAATCAGTGAGGGTGGAAGAACCTTCACAAACGACAAGCACACCAGTCAAAGGAGCCCCGCTATCAGAATTGGTTATATTTCCGGCAATGCCGGTGGACCCATTGGCAATACCGGTAAAAGAAATATCTGATACATCAGCCCCCAGCATCGGCACCAACTGATGTGCCGGAAAAAACTGCATTCCTGTGACAGATACAGATACCAAAAAGACTTCATTCTCCAAATGCTCAAAGACAAAAGAACCGTCGGCAGCCGTAGTGTAAGTGTCCACGATGACACCATTTTTATCTTTACAAAGTACCTGAACTCCGGAAACACCGGTATCATTAACATCAAGAACATTTCCGGAAAGAGAAAGCCCGGAGGAGGTCAAAATAAAATCCACCCTGACATCTGTGAATTTCTCTATGGTAACATCCACTGTTTTCCGCTCATGATACTCGCCGGAAGCATACACCGAAGACTCTGATGTGGGTACCGAAAGTTCATAATACCCTTCCGAATCGGTATAGGCAACCTCTTTTCCGCTCCCGTATGAAACTGCTATTCCGTCAAGCGGCTTTCCACTCCCGGCATCTGTGACATAACCATACACTATACCTTCACCCAAATTGCTATCGCCTTCATCCATTACCACAAAGTAGTGACCTCCAGGAGAAACATTCCTGTTGTGGTCAGCAAACCCTTCTTTGTAAACAACGATATTGTCTGCATCCTCCAGATTATCAAAGCCATCTGCTTCAGCATCCACGCCAAAAAAACCAAACTCATCGGTTTCCAAAACACCCAGCTGTTCATGAGAGACTTTTACCACCACACTGGCTCCTGCCAACGGATTTCCGGCATTGTCAACCACCACTCCCTTCAACCTGCTGGTTGAGGTTACCATCAACCATTCCTGAAGCTCTTCTTCCCACAAAACCTCACCGGTAAGATGTTCGGAATCGTAACTAAAAATCGTGATATTAAAAGAGAGAGAATCAACGTCACTCTTGAAAAAAGCTTTTGATTTTCCACCTTCCTTTTTCCAGTCAACAGTGCCTTCACTCACATTTGCCTGATTCTCATAAAATATAAAACGCGATCCATCTTCAGAGATGGTGACAGATCGGTCAGACTGTACGGTCCAGGAAGAATTGCCGGATTCACGAACAGCCATCAACTGAAGATCTTCGCCTTTAAATGTCTCACGTAAAACAACATTGACCTCTGAATCATCTTTCCCGCATCCCGAAAAAAAGAAGACTAAAACGGTAAAAAACAATAAATAATTTTTCATTAAGCCAGGTTTGGTTAATCTATTCTTTTAATCATCCAAGTGGAATCCACCTGAGATTCATATCTGTATAATTAATTTTTGTCTCATCAATCACCTGTCACTCCTGGAGAAAAAAAACAAAAAAAATAATTTAAACGTCCAATTTATCACTTTACAATCCACAAGGCCCTTTGAAATTTGCCGTTAAGTTAAACATTGTCTGTAAAAAACAGATGTAAACAAAAAATAATTACCTTACATTTTGATAAATGGACAATAATGAGACGCAGAATAACTTTTACAGGGCTAATCATCATTTACACCTGAACCAAATTCACTATCTGTTTATCACAACCTAACTCAACGACCGGCAAAACAATAACACATCCTTCAGAAAAACCTTCGTTTCATAAAAAACCCGCACTACATCCATACGTAATGCGAGCTAAAAAGTTTTATTCCGAATCAAAATGTTAATTTATATTGATTTTAAGGTCATAAAAATGTATTTTATACAATTAAATCAGAATGTTTAATTTTTTGAAAGCCACGATTATGACAAAGAAGAAACTAACCACTGCTTCGGGACGCCCCTACAGCGAAAAACAGGATAGCATGACCGCCGGCCCGAGAGGTCCGATATTACTACAGGATTATTATCTTCATGAACAAATGGCCCACTTTAACCGTGAAAGAATTCCGGAACGGGTGGTGCATGCCAATGGATCAGGAGCCTTTGGGACGTTTAAAGTTACCAATGACATCTCCAAATACACGCGCGCAAAACTTTTCAGCAAAGTGGGAAATGAATGTAAAGTGCTGGCCCGCTTCTCCACAGTTGGAGGTGAAAAAGGAAGTGCAGACACAGAAAGAGATCCGCGTGGCTTTGCAGTAAAATTCTACACCGAAGACGGCAACTGGGACCTGGTTGGAAACAACACTCCGGTTTTCTTCATCAAGGATCCGAAAAAGTTTGCAGATTTTATTCACACCCAGAAACGTGACCCGCGCACCAATATGCAAAACCAGACCATGCGATGGGATTACTGGAGTCTGAACCCCGAAAGCCTTCATCAGTTAATGACCCTCTTCAGTGATCGCGGAACCCCTGACGGTTACCGAAAAATGAACGGCTACGGAAGTCATACCTTCTCTATGATTAACGATAAAAATGAGCGGGTTTGGGTAAAATATCATTTCAAAACACTTCAGGGGAATCACACGCTCACCGATCAACAGTCGGAAGAATTAAAGGGCAAAGACCCGGATTACGCCCAACGCGACCTGATAAATGCCATCGACAGCGGCGACTTCCCCAAGTGGGCACTCAAAATTCAGGTAATGACTGAAGAACAGGCCAAATCATTCAGGTGGAATCCGTTTGACCTTACCAAAGTATGGCCACATGGAGATTATCCGCTTATTGATGTGGGTGTTATGGAACTCAATAAAGTTCCCGAAAACTATTTTGCCGAGGTGGAGCAGGCTGCCTTCAATCCTTCCAACCTGATTGACGGATTGGATGTATCGCCCGACAAAATGCTGCAGGGACGGCTTCTTTCCTATCCCGATGCACACCGGTACAGATTGGGTGCCAACTACGAACAAATACCGGTAAACCGGCCCATTTGTCCGGTTCACAACTATCAGCGCGATGGTGCAATGACCGTCAACGGCAACCACGGAAGTGCCCCCAACTATCACCCCAACAGCTTTGATGACATCGAGGCCGACAAATCATACAAGGTACCTCCCATGAAACTGGAGTCAGATATTGCAGACTTTTACGACCGCAACGAAAACGATGACGATCATTACACCCAGCCGGGACTTTTGTTTAGGGAAGTGATGAACGATCAGGAGAAAAAGAATACCATCTCAAACTTTGTAGGTGCAATGAGCCAGATTGACGGTCCCAAGCGAGATGAAATCATTAACCGACAACTGGGTCATTTTGCCAAAGCTGACAAGGAGTTGGCCATGGAAATTGCCAAAGGTCTGAAGTTCGATTTCAAAGCTTAATAATCCAAAACATAGAATAACTAAAGGTTGTCCTGATTCGGGACAACCTTTTTTGTTTAATTTGGATACCTGCAGAATTCACAAAATCAAGTATCTTTGTTGTTGATCGGACAGGGAGATGCCATAAAAATCCATTTTCAGAAAAATGCGAACAACCTCCAATACCGGAAAACTACACAGTAAAGCCTTATGGAATTCACGATACTCAAGGACATCCTCATCATATTTGCTCTTTCCACCCTGGTAAATTATGTTTTCACAAAAATAAAAATTCCTTCCATCGTAGGGTATCTGCTGACAGGTGTATTGGCCGGCCCTCACCTGACGGGTATTATCAGCAGCGTTGAAAACATTGAAGTATTGGCAGAAGTCGGGGTGGTTTTGCTGCTTTTTACTATTGGTCTTGAATTCTCACTTAAACATCTCATTAAAATCAGAAAAACAGTCTTTTGGGGCGGACTGGTTCAATTTTCGCTCACCACCCTGGTGGTTATGCTTATTGCCCATTTTTACAATCTTGACCTAAAGGGGGCCCTTTTCGTTGGATTCCTCACAGCCCTGAGCAGTACTGCCGTTGTTTTAAAAATCTTACAAGACCGGTCGGAAATAACCTCCAACTATGGGCGAACCGTATTGGGAGTACTTATTTTCCAGGATTTGATTCTTGTACCTCTGTTACTTTTCACCCCTATTATCGGCGGTGAATCCACCAATATTCTGAATGAAATCTTCTGGATGGGAATAAAATCTCTTGGCATTATTCTTTTCGTCATTTTTGGCAACAAATGGTTTATGAATCGCCTCCTTCATGCCATTGCCATGACCAAAAACCAGGAACTTTTTTTAATGAGCATTCTGCTGATATGCCTGTCGGTTGCATTTCTCACCGCCGAACTGGGGATGTCGCTGGCCTTCGGAGCTTTCCTTGCGGGGTTGATGATTTCAGAGTCAGAATACAGTCACAATGCCTTTGGGCACATCATCCCTTTCAAAGACACCTTCTCCTCCTTCTTTTTTGTCTCCATCGGGATGTTGCTTGACCTGCAATTTGTAATGGACAACCTCCCCATCGTGCTGTCAACAGTCCTGATTGTGGTGTTCATAAAAATGGTCATCGCCAGCGGAACAGCTTTCATTCTGGGTCACACGCTCCGGGGTGTTGTTCTGGTTGGTTTAGCACTGGCTCAGGTAGGTGAATTCTCCTTTATTCTCGTGAAAATGGGAGACAGTTACAACCTTATTTCCGATTATTACTACCAACTGTTTTTGGCGGTTGCAGTCGTTACTATGAGCATTTCGCCATTTCTGATAATGGTAGCCAGACCGCTCTCCAATGCAGTAATGAAATTGCCTCTGCCCAAGAAATTTATTGAAGGTCTCTTTCCCTTAAAGCAAATTGAAATACCCAATCTGAAAAACCATCTGTTGCTCATAGGCAAGGACCCACGGGTATTAAGCATGTCTGTTATGGCGCGACACGTAAAAATACCCTATTTATCCGTCATTTTCGATCCGGCAATAGTCAAGGAACGTCAGCAAAAAGGAGAAAAGGTCATTTATGGAGATGCTCAAAATCTCCCCATTCTCGAAAAAGCCCATGCTGACACCGCCGGAGTTATTGTTGTATCCGTCGGAGACCTGGTTACGGCTCTTTCCATTACGGAAAAAGTCCGGCATCTCAATCGCCATGCCCCCATCATCGTGAGAACCAAGCAAATTGACGATGCAGAAGATCTTTACAAAGCAGGTGCCACTCAGGTACTTCCGGAAGAGTTTGAAACGGCTATTGAAATGTTTGAGCGGGTGTTGAATAAATTCCTGATGCCCAAAGATGACATAGAGGTGACGATAGGACAAATCAGAAAAAATAACTACGGACTGGTGCGGGATCTGAAAAAACGTCCACGAAAATCTATTCTCAGCCAGCTCCCCAATCTTGAAATTTCCGCTCTTCGGGTGGCCGAAGAATCCCCTATTGCAGGCCACTCCCTTTCCGAAATGGATTTCCGCTCTACCTTCGGCGTTACGGTTGTTGCAATCAAACGCAGCGATAAACTCATCGATCATCCCGGGCCACAAACCGAGGTTTGCAAAGACGACATTGTCTATGTACTGGGCAAACAGGATCAAATTGCCCATGCCGTAAATCTTTTTGAAAAACAATTAAAGAAATCACAGAGCAGTAATTAGTGCCCTTCTATAGAGTCAGGGAAAATGGTAATTGGAGTTGTGTCGGTTCAGAAAGTTGCGTTTGCAAGGCCTGGCATTCCCGAAAATGCGGAGTTTACCTGAGTAAATGAGTACTTTTCGGGAAGGGCGTAACGAAGCAAACGTGACTTTATGGACAAATACTAATTGATGCCAAAAGAAAAGCGGCGTGCCTTTCAAGAGCAACGCCGCCTTTCGGGAATAAACATTTATTTCACCTCCCACACATCACCGGTGGTTACCAGGTCGTGGAATGATTTTATTTTCGACTTCTCTTTTATCTCTTCAATCTGCTGCTGGGCACACTCATCGTAAACAGGAGCAGCAGCATCACGAATAACCCCCAAAGCAACAGGAAAATCGGGATATTCCATATCTGCCAGCTTCAGGTGAATGGTAGGATCCTCACAATGGGCGTCGTGAACAAGAATGTCCTTTTCGGTAATCCCGTTTTCACCAATCGTCACCACCTTCAGGGTAATTCCTTCCAGTATAAGGCCTTTATTCCGCTCCTTACCGAAAATCATGGGTTTTCCGTGTTCCAGAACAATGGTACGATCGTCTTTGTACTTCTTGTCAGTAATTTCCTGATGCGTATTATTATTGTAAATGACACAGTTCTGCAAAACCTCCACTATGGAAGTTCCCTTGTGTTTGGCAGCCGCTTTCATCACATGCACCGATAACTTAATCTCTTTATCGATGGTACGGGCAAAGAAATATCCCCGGGCCCCGATGGTCAACTCTCCGGGACGAAATGGATATTCAATGGTTCCAAAAGGGGAAGTTTTAGATATAAAGCCCCGCTTGGATGTGGGCGAATACTGTCCCTTCGTTAAACCGTAAATCTGATTGTTAAAGAGTATCACATTCAGATCGATATTGCGACGAATGGCGTGAATAAAGTGATTCCCTCCTATTGCCAAAGCATCTCCATCACCGGTAATCTGCCAAACCTGTAACTTGGGATTGGCAACTTTCACCCCGGAAGCCATTGCAGAAGCACGCCCATGAATGGTATGAAATCCATAGGTGTTCATATAATACGGTAATCGCGATGAGCAACCAATTCCGGAAATAACAGCAAGATCCTCATTAGGGACTTCCAGTTCTGCCATGGTTTTCTGCAGGGCATTAAGTATTGCATGATCACCACAACCGGGACACCATCTCACATTTTGATCGCTCTTATATTGCAGAAAAGCTTGTTTTGTATTTTCAGCCATGATTTATTCCTCCAACATTTTATTGAAATGATCTTTTAACTCTGCCACAGTAAATGGCAATCCTTCTACTTTGTTGTACTGGTGCAACACCACATCAGGGAACTGACTTCTCAGGTAGGATGCAAACTGACCAAGGTTCAATTCACAAACCACAATTTTGGAATATTTTTTCAACACCTCATAGCTGTTGCGCGGCAGCGGACTGATGTAACTAAAATGTGCAAGGGCCACCTTTTTACCCTCATCATGCAAGGCTTCAAGAGCAGTATATAAATGCCCGAAAGTCCCACCCCAGCCAACGATTAGCAAATCGGCATCTTCATCGCCAAGAATTTCCAGTGGAGGAATAAAATCAGCTATCCGGTCAATTTTTTCTTTCCTTATCTTTACCATCTTATCATGGTTATGATGATCGTAAGAAACTGCTCCGGTAAGGAAATCCTTCTCCAACCCGCCAATGCGGTGTTGATATCCGGGAGTTCCGGGTAGAGCCCAATAGCGGTTAAGTTTTTCAGGATCGCGCTCATAAACATTCCACTCCTCAGCAGGTTTCTCTACAAAAGGAGGTTTTATCTCCGGGAACTCTCCCTCTTCAGGTATTCTCCAGGGCTGTGTTCCATTGGCCAGAAAACCGTCGGACAACAAGATTACGGGAGTCATATGCTCGATGGCAACTTTTGCAGCATAAAAGGCATAATCAAAACAATTGACAGGCGAACTGGCTGCCATCACAACCAACGGACTCTCACCATTTCTTCCATACAGTGCCTGCATCAGGTCCGATTGTTCTGTTTTGGTCGGAAGCCCGGTGCTCGGCCCGCCACGTTGAACATTCACCACGACAAGTGGCAATTCGGCCATCACTGCCAGCCCCAGTGCCTCGCCTTTGAGCGCCAGTCCCGGGCCGGAAGTAGTAGTTATGGCCAGGTCACCGGCAAAACTGGCACCAATAGCTGTAGAAATCCCGGCAATTTCATCTTCTGCCTGAAAAACTTTTACGCCCAAATCTTTTCTGGCCGAAAGTTCCTGTAAAATCTCTGTTGCAGGAGTAATCGGATAAGATCCCAGAAACAACTCCAGTCCGCTTTTTTCTGCAGCAAGCAAAAACCCCCAGGCAATGGCTTTATTTCCATTCAGGTTCCGGTAGGTCCCTTTGCGAATATCTGCCGGCGAAATATGATACGAAGGCGTACCTGCCTGTATTATCACACCGTAGTTATAGCCGGCCTCCAAAACTTTTATATTGGCCTCTGCAACTTCAGGATTTTTACTGAATTTCTCCCTGATAATTCTCTCTGTATTCTCCAGCGGGCGGTTAAACAGCCAGAAAACCAATCCCAAAGCATACATATTCTTACTTCGCAGAATGGTTTTGTTGTCAAGCCCCATATCCTTAAGACTGTTTTTAGTCATGGTTGTGATGGGAGCCTTTATGATATTGTAGCTCGACAAATTGTCCTCCTCAATGGGATCGTTACTTTTATAACCGGCTTTGGCAAGGTTTTTATCGTCAAAGCTGTCCACATCAATAACAATGGTAGCCCCGGGCTTCAACCACTCAAGGTTGGCTTTCAATGCGGCGGGATTCATAGCTACCAGCACATCGGCATTATCACCAGGAGTATAGACTTCGCTGTGCCCAAAATGAACCTGGAAGCCCGACACCCCTCCTATAGTGCCCTGTGGAGCTCTGATTTCCGCAGGGAAATCAGGGAAGGTTGATATATCGTTACCATAAATTGCAGAAGAGAAAGAAAACAGCGAACCGGTCAGCTGCATTCCGTCGCCGGAGTCGCCCGAAAACCGGACAACAACCTCTTCTCTTTCAATTACTTTTGATTTCTTTGCCATAACAAAGTGAATTTCTGATTTCCTCCTTTATCTCCTGAATAAAACTCAGAAAAAAAGGAAGTGTTAAATAAAAAAAACACCAGAACCTTTCAATGTGTCCCGGGGTTTAACTTGTAAATTTTAAGTAAAGTTATAGAGTATCTGATTACATGAAGTTGATTTTAGTCAGATTTTTTACCATTGTGAGGTGTTTTTCAACAGGTGATTTATATTTGTACTCCAAAAGGAAATACACCTTACAAGTTAGCATTTTTTTACAACTTTAAGTTTAATCTTATTACATTATTCATAAATCATGGCACTAATTAAATCAGTGAGAGGGTTCACCCCAAAAATCGGAAAGAACGTTTTTTTAGCAGATAATGCCACCGTTGTTGGTGACGTGGAGATGGGAGACGATTGCAGTATTTGGTTCAATGCGGTACTTAGAGGCGATGTTAACAGCATCCGAATCGGCAATAAGGTGAATATTCAGGATGGTTCAGTTCTGCATACCCTATATCAGAAATCAACCATCGAAATAGGCGACAATGTATCAGTTGGGCATAATGTTACCATCCACGGGGCAAAAATTGAAGACAATGTGCTGGTAGGGATGGGAGCAACCATTCTGGATCATGCTGTAATCGGTTCCAACTCAATCATTGCTGCCAACTCTTTGATTCTTTCGGGAACCAAAGTAGAACCAAACAGTGTTTATGCCGGTGTTCCCGCAAAAAAAGTAAAAGATATCGAACCCGAACAAACCAGTGAAATGATTAACAAGATTGCCAACAATTACCTGATGTATTCGGGATGGTATAAAGAAGAATAAGGTTCATTACACTACAGTTCAATCCGCCGCGAAGCAACCGGCTGATTCAGAAAAACGGCAGAAGCTTCATCAAATTTCTCAGGGTCTTCCGTCGTGAAAAACTGACAAGTGGCATTCCGTGTGCATCTCTGATCCATTTCGGGATGCCGCTTCAGATAATCCCTCAGGCTCAAGGCTACAATGTTCCCCTGTGACATAATCCGGACACCTTCCGGCAAGAAACGTTCAATCACAGGCAGCAAAAGCGGATAGTGGGTGCAACCCAGAATCAGTGTATCTATCAGAGAATCCTGCTCAAACAACCTCTCCAGATCTCTTTTTATAAAAAACTCTGCTCCGGGGGTCGTCCTTTCATCATTTTCCACCAGTGCCACCCACATTGGGCAGGCCTGTTGAGACACAATAGTTCCGGGAAACAGTTTTTGAATCTCCAAAGGATAAGACATGGACTGTACAGTACCGGATGTTCCTACCACTCCCACATGACCATTTCGGGACACCTCACCTATTTTTTCAACACTAGGACGAACTACCCCAAGCACTCGTCTCGAAGAGTCGAAAGCAGGTAAATCATTCTGCTGTATGGTTCTCAGCGCTTTTGCCGAGGCAGTATTGCAAGCAAGAATTACCAGCTGACACCCCATGTCAAACAAACGCATTACCGACTGTCGGGTATATTGATAAACCGTCTCAAACGACCTTGTTCCGTAAGGAGTTCGGGCATTGTCTCCCAAATAAATAAAATCGTACTCAGGAAATTCACGAAGAAACTCATTTAACACAGTCAATCCTCCGTATCCTGAATCAAAAACGCCTATCGGACCTTTATTTACATCCATACTGCTTCCTTAATCACAAATGTTAATAATTTTAACCCGCAACAAAATCATAAAGATATAAAATAAGTACTATCCACACTTTATTCATAACTTATTGGCAAATAACACAGGTTAAAGGACAAAAAAAAGACCGGCAATAGGCTTACCAGTCTTTTGTATTTTTTGCAAACAACAATTACATTGTTGCCAGCTTGGCCTTTACGAGCTCTTCGCAATCCACACTCTGATCGGAATTGTAAAGAATCACCTGTGAACTGAGATCAAAGATATAGATGAATCCCTGCTCCTCACCAACGGCCTGAATGGCTTTTTCAACCTTTTCGATGATAGGTTGAAGCAATTCCTGCTCTTTTTGTGACAATGACTGTTGCGCAAGCTTGTTGAAATTCTGAATACGCTGATCATAGTCCTGAATCTCCTTTTCGCGTGTGGAACGAATCAATTGTGACAATGAATCACGCTGAGCCATATAATTTGAATATTTATCATCAAGTTCCTGACTCATAACCTGCAACTGACTTTGAAGCTTCTTGGCTTCGGCCTGCAATTCTTTGTCAGCGGTCTGCTTCTCCGGCAGTTCGGTAATCAGTTTTTGAACATTCAAATGACCAAATTTCAGATCCTGCGCAGACGACGTAGCCGCCGACAAGGCAACAAGCAAAACAACGGCAAATAATTTAAATACCTTCATCTTATTTCGATTAATTCTGTTTAATATGATTAACTAGTGTTTGTCCATAAAGAACCATTTACTGCGTTACGCTTACCCGAAAATTCCTCATTTACTCAAGTAAACTGCGTTTTTCGGGCTTCGCAAGCCTTGCAACTGATTCTTTCTTGACAAACACATGACTAGAAACAAATTTTGCTTAGTTTATAGATGGACACTAATTAATACCCAGTTTGGTTTTTACCTGAGAGGTTACATCCACGCTTTGTTCAGATTGATAAACAGTAGCTCCTGAGTTGGCAGCAAATATATAAATAAATCCGCCTTCTTCACCGACCTCACCAATAGCCTTCTGCAATTTTTCCATGATAGGTTGCTGCAGCTGTTGTTGTTTTTGAGAAAGTTGCTGCTGTGTGGATTGGTAAAAAGCCTGAATCTTCTGTGAAGTCTCCATCAACTGCTGTTCTTTTTGCTGACGTACAACAGCACTCATTGATTCGGCAGTCTCCATATATTCCTGTTCCATCTTTTTATAATCTTCCTGCATGGTGGCAAGCTGATTCTCCAAACGGTCGTACTCACCTTCCAGGTCCTGCTGCATCTGTTTAAACTCAGGCATTACCTGCATCACTTCCTGAACATTGACATGACCAAATTTAAGATTTTGTGCATTCAGTCCGAGACTCAGAAAAAGCAGTACGGCTATCAGAGATGTAGTTGTAACTTTTTTCATAATAAAATTAACTTTTCTATTTTGATTTTTAATACTGATATTCTTAATTGCTGAAACCAAGTTCCCGAAGGATCTCATCGCTGATGTTCTGTCTTGGCTTCACATACAAAACGCCCAGGTTGCCGGCCATATCGAAAACTGCATCCAGATTGTCACGATCGGCAACACTGCGAATGGCTTCACTCACTTTTTCCTGAATGGGCTGAAGCAATGCTTCCTGACGCTTCACAAGCTCTCCCTCAGGTCCAAAATACTGTCGTTGAAGCTGCTTGGCGCGATTCTCCAATTCAATAATTTCATTCTCACGTTGCGTTTTCATCTCTCCGGAAAGAAAAACACTTTCCTTCTGGTAGTTTTTATAAAGTTCTTCCACATCGGCATAAACCGATTGAATTTCCTGCTCCCACTGCTCCGATGCCTGATTTAATTGTTCCTGGGCGGCTTCATACGCCGGAATATTGGACATAATGTATTCCATATCAACAAAGGCATAACGTTGAGCTGAAACATTGGCCGAGCTAAATAATATTGCTGCAACAGCCACGAATATAACAAAATACTTCTTCATTGCTCTCAATTTTAAGTCCTTAATAAAATTCTTTATACAGAATACACAAAAACCAAACCATTTTTATTTTTTGCGTTTTTGTAACCGGTAATTAGTCTGTCCAAAAACTAAGTAAAGTCCGCTTTTAGTCCTGTTTCTGATCAGAAAGTGTCAATTGCTAAGCCTGCCCCGACCTTTCGGGGACGCAAGTGGTACTTTATGGACAGCAACTAATTAGAAATTCTGTCCAATCACAAAATGGAAATTACTTCCACTGGCATTGGGACGTCCGGTCACGTCATCAAATCCGTATCCCCAGTCAATTCCCATCAGTCCGAATATCGGCAGGAATATTCGCACGCCTACACCGGCTGAGCGCTTTAGTCCAAAGGGGTTATAGTCCCTGAATTCGGACCATGAGTTACCTGCTTCCGCAAAGACCAACCCATAAACAGTGGCTGAAGGCTGAAGCGTCAATGGATATCTCAACTCGAGAGCGAGTTTATTATAGATATTACCATCCTGCCGTCCTTCGGGACTGTAGGGAGTCAGTGACGCATTTTCATAACCTCTCAAACCAATGGTTTCGCTACCGTAATAACTGTAGCCTGACATACCATCACCTCCCAGCACAAACTTCTCAAAAGGCGACTTCTTATTCTCATCAAAGTATCCGAGGAATCCGCCTTCTACTTTGGTCATCAAAACCAGTTTCCCCGCATTGTCCAATGACTTAAACATATTTCCTTTGAATGTCCACTTATGGTATTCCACCCATTTGTAACGTTCCTCGTCGGGCATATCTTCATCCGAATAGTTCTTATCATCGAAATAAGAATAGGGAGGTGTAAATTCCAGTCCAAGGCTGAAATTAGACCCGTTACGGGTATATAAAGGATTGTCGATGGAGTTACGGGAAAAATTAACTTTAAAATTCAGGTTATTACTGTTTCCGTTCTCCATCAGGAAGTAGGCCCAGTTTTTAAGATCGTAACGCTGGTAACTCAACTGGGTATAGAACTGAAAATAGTCATCGGGCCAACGCAGGCGTTTTCCGAAACCGACAGAAAGACCTGTTACTTTGAGGTGTTCATCCGGATCCTCTTCGAGTGGCTGGTATCCATAACCGTAGCCACCGTAGCCGCCATATCCACCATAGCTACCGCCATAACTACTGTAGGGGTTACCATAATAATAACTGCTGTTAGTTCCTGTCTGAATAGAATGATACACAGATACACTCAATGAGTTGGGCTTCCGTCCACCAAGCCAGGGCTCGGTAAAGGAAAAGCTGTACGACTGGTAGTATTTACCATTGGTCTGTGCTCTTAATGACAATGTTTGTCCATCTCCTGTAGGCAGTGGTCTCCAAGCCTCTTTATTGAAAATATTCCGTACTGAGAAGTTGGTAAATTTTAATCCAAGAGAGCCGACGAACATTCCGCCACCCCAACCACCGGACAATTCAACCTGGTCATTGGCTTTTTCCACCAGATTGTATTCCAGATCCACGGTTCCCTTTTCGGGATCGGGCAGGGGAACCGGCTGGATATTCTCAGGATCGAAATGCCCCAACTGTGACAACTCACGTACAGTACGAATCAACTCCGATTTATCGAACAACTCACCCGGCTTGGTTCTGAGTTCACGACGAACCACATGCTCATGAGTCTTGGTATTTCCCTTGATGATCACCTGATCGATGGTGGCCTGCTGTCCTTCATAAACACGCATCTCAAGATCCACAGTATCATTATGAATTTTAATATCAACAGGTTCTATGTTACTAAACAAATAACCATTATTCATATAGAGGTTATGCACCGCATCGTCATCCACAAACAATCGTTCATCAAGTCTGGTCTGATTAAATACATCACCTTCTTCAATCCGAAGTTTCTCGCTCAGATATGGGCCCGGGTAAACGGTATTTCCGACCCATGAAATATTACCAAAATAGTACTTATTCCCTTCACTGAGATTAATTACAATGTCAACAGTGTTATCTTCATTGCGACTTACCTCTTCCGAGACAATATAGGCATCCCGATATCCCTCTTCGTTGTACTTTTCTATAATCCTATCCAGGTCAGCCTCATATTCATCCTTCACAAACTTCTTAGTTCTGAAGAAATTAAGAATCTTCCCTTTCTCGTTGGTCTTTTTTGTGAACCTGTTCAGCTTATGATCAGAAAAAACAGTATTTCCTTCAAATTCCAGAGAGTTCACTTTCACCTTATCTTTCTTATCCACATCAATGTCCAGAAAGACATGATTGGGTTTGTCAGGATCATCGCGTTGAACGATGGAAACCTCGGCATTAAAAAAACCTTTGTCCACAAAATGCTGCTTGATATATTTCTTGGCCCGGTCAATCAGATAAGGAGTAACCTGAGAGCCCTTCATCATCGAAATTTTGGTTGATATATCCTCTATTTCGGATTTTTTCAGCCCCGAAAAATTAATTTCTGAAAGACGGGGACGCTCCTGCAAATAAATATTCAGCCATATATTCTTCCCCTCAATCTTGTCCACGGATATTTTCACATCCGAAAAAAGTCCGTATTCCCAATATTTTTTGATTGCATCGGAGATGTCTTCTCCCGGTACGGAAATGGTCTGACCGACTCTGAGGCCAGACAGGTTTGCCAGGATTGCGGGATCATTATTGAGGTCACCTGTAACATTTATCTCAGCAATAATGTATTCTTTGGGAGAACCTGAATAGGAAATTTCGGGGACACCCTCCTGAGCATTTACACCAATAAAAGAGATCAACAGAAGGAAGAAAAGTACGAACGAGTGTTTAATCATTACTATTTTTTTATTTTTTTACCTGATCACTGATTTTTCCAAAGCGTCTTTCTCTACCCTGATAATCGAGTAGTGCTTCAAAAAAATGTTCCTTGCGAAAATCAGGCCACAATACATCACAGAAATATAATTCTGAATAAGCAATCTGCCAAAGCAGGAAATTACTAATGCGCAATTCCCCACTGGTTCTGATCAGGAGTTCCGGATCAGGCATATTTGCAGTTTCCAGATATTGACCAAATAAATCAGAATTTATTTCGGAAGGATCCAATTTATTATCTTTTATATCGAGGGCTATCTTTTTTACACCTTCAATTATTTCCCATCTGGAGCTGTAACTCAATGCAAGAACAAGCGTCAACCCGTCATTGTCCTTTGTCTGGTCCATGCAGGCAGCAAGTTTATCCTGCACCCCTATAGGAAGATTTTCTTTACAGCCAATGGATTTAAGCTTGACATTATTATCCATCAACGTCTTGGTTTCCGAAGCAATGGTAGAAACCAGCAACGACATCAATGCGTCAACTTCGTTTTTGGGACGATTCCAATTCTCGGTGGAGAAAGCATAGAGGGTAAGAAATTTCAGGCCCAGTTCTGCAGCAGCTTCGGTAACTTCACGCACGGCCTTCACTCCGTTTTTGTGACCAAAAACCCTTACATTACCTCGCTTTTTTGCCCATCTACCATTCCCATCCATAATAATGGCCACATGGGAAGGTAATTTTTCTTTATCCAGTTGTTCTTTAACTGATGACATACATTATAATCTTCGTCACATTTTTAATAACCGGCATTGCAGGGAACATTTCTATGAAAAATATCCATGGTCAAAGACACCCCTGCAAAAGAATACCAATCATTGTTATGCCAATCCGAGGGCTGCTGGAACCCATATGGATCGGTGGGATTGATATCTCCGGGGCCCATGAAATCAAGGTCATCAACAAAAGTCTTCCTGAAATTCCATTCCAGTCCAACATGCAACCAATCAGTGGCTTTCCATTTCACCCCCGCACCGAACGGCAAAGATAATATAAAATGTGGGTTTTCAGAACCTCCTGAATCATTGGATTCATAACGTCGGTAAACAGTATAAGCCAGTCCCCCGCTGATAAAAGGCGTGAAACGGGTTTCTTTGCGACGAAAGGGATGATCATACTCAAAAAAATTTATTTCCAGTTGCGTGGAAAAATCAGCCAGTGATCGCTTAAAACTATAAGAAGAACTCCCGGCGGATGCAGATGGGTATTGAAGTCCGGACTGTGGATAACTACCCCCGATTTCAAGGGCTGTCAGGGTACCTTTAAAAGCAAGCCTCTCATTAAGAACCACTCGTATAAGTGCTCCTACAGCCGGTTTGGCATTGTAAAATTGCTTTGAGGGATTGAGATCGCCATTGTAATAGGACGTCCCCAAAAACAAGCCACCCTCTATCCGCTCCTGCGAAAAAGCGGAAACAGAAGAGAGAAATGTGACGATAAGCACAAGTATGGTATGGCCTTTACAACGCATTGATTTAATTTGGATAATCAGTTCTGAACAATCAACAGCAACGCCGAACCATGAAGACCATGTAAGGTGCGCTACCTCATCCCTTTTAACGACAGGATGGCCGGATTATTGTCAGGAAATGAATCAATTTCGACGGTCGGCACCCCACATCAGTTTATTACGCAAAGTACTGTAGAAGCTTTGATCGGTGCGTTCCACCATTTTGATAGGAAAGGCGGCTTTTCGAATCTTCAGTTCGGTGCCTTCCTCCACCACCACACTTCGGGAATCGAGACTGGCAAGGAATTTGCCTCCCCTCCCTTCAACCTTCAATGTAAGCTCCATATTATCCGGGACGACCAAAGGCCTCACGGTCAGATTATGTGGGGCAATGGGTGTGATGATTATTCCCTGTGAGGCCGGATGCATGATTGGCCCTCCCACACTAAGTGAATAGGCAGTAGATCCGGTAGGTGTACTCACAATCAAACCATCTGCCCAATAAGAATTAAGGTATTCATCATCCAGATAGGTATGAATGGTAATCATCGAGGAGCTGTCCTGCTTGTGAACTGCAAACTCATTAAGGGCATAATTAAAATCGTCAACAAGCCCGGTGGGACTAATCAATTCAAGCAGCGACAACTCTTTTACCTTGAATCGTCCAAGATCTATCTCCTCCAGTGCAACAGGCAGCTCATTTCTTGAAATATCGGCAAGAAACCCCAGCCTTCCACTGTTGATTCCAACAATGGGAATCCCCGAGTCACGAACAAGGGTAACAGCCTGAAGAAAGGTACCATCTCCTCCGATACTGAAAAGCATATCCACCTCGGGCAGGTCGTCCGATGAAGAGAAAAATCCGGCAATCCCGGGTTTCAGGTCAAATTTTTGGGAGAGAAACTCGTAGAACGGCTTGTAAATAAATATTCTGGTCTCTTTTTTATGCAAATAGTCAAACAGCTGTCTGCAATTTTCATAAAAAACATCACCAAAGCTTTTTCCAAATATGGCAATTTCCATACATTTTTTGTGAACGAAGATAAAAAATAAGCAACAAAAGAGCGCTAAACCCCCAGATATTTCATCAAAGACTCATAGTTCCGGCGGGTAGTATCATCCACCTGAGACTCCCCCGAATAAACAGCATTCACTTTATAGCCGTAACGCTCAAAGGCATTGATGACGCCACTGGCATCCACCCGGTTTAGCTTAATGGTAATTTTAAGTTGCTCGGTAGATTTACTCTGCGATGCATAAAGACTCAATACCTTGGCATCTGCATCCTCCACAATTCGCGCTATTTCGGAAAGTGCATAATCCCGGGGGCCAAGTTCTATTTCGATAATACCGCCGGGCGTAGGAGCAGCAATCAACTCAGAAAACCTGAGCAATAAATCGTTCTGTGTAATAACACCTATATAATCCTGGTCAGGGCTCAGGACAGGTACAACAGTCAATTTAAGACGGGAGGCGATCTCCACCACATCATAGATGTGCTGATGGGCAAACACATACGGCTTAATCAGCGACAGGCGATGGTTGCCCAATGGCTCATCAGCAGAATTCAAATCGTAAATGTCCGCATCTGAAATAAGGCCAAGAAAAACCTTATTGTTGACAATGGGCAAATGTGAAACGCGAAATGCCTCCATCCAGGCAAGAGCGTTAACTCCTGTATCGGAAGTTTTTAAAGATGGGATGATATCTGATATTAAATCTTTTGCCAACATAAAAATGCGCTTTCCGGAAATACTTTGTAAATTTGCTGTTGCTATAATATAATATTTTTATTCAAAACAGCGATCAAATCAAGCATAAAACTTACAACACAATCCCTTTTTGTTGGGAAAATACACTCAAATTTTTAAACAAACAAAACATTTTACTGTTTTATCTAATTTTCTCAGAAATACACATTGGAACTTTTTTATCATGACGAAACTCAGTGTTAATATAAATAAGATTGCAACTTTACGAAATTCAAGAGGTGGAAACATCCCCGATGTGGTAAAAGCCGCAGTGGACGTACAGGAATTTGGTGCCCAAGGCGTTACGGTACACCCACGCCCCGATGAACGACATATAAAATATAAGGATGTCCATGATATTCAAAGAGTCATAAAGACCGAATTTAACATTGAAGGATATCCTTCCCCCAAATTCCTCGAACTGGTAAAAGCGGTTCGTCCGCACCAGGTTACGCTGGTTCCTGATCCGCCCGAAGCCATCACATCCAATTCGGGATGGGACACCATCACACACCTCACTTTCCTGCAGGATGTAATTGGCGAATTGAAAGAGTATGGCATCAGAACGTCCATCTTTATCGATACCAATCCCGATTTCATTGTCAATGCAGCTAAAACAAACACAGACAGAGTAGAGCTTTACACTGAGCCTTACTCCACAGACTACCCGAAAGACCGGGAAAAAGCCATTGCTCCATTCGTGGAAGCTGCAAACATCGCAAATAAAGCCGGGCTAAGAATCAACGCAGGACACGACCTGAGCCTGGAGAACCTGAAATTTTTCAATGAAAGAATTCCATTTCTCAAAGAGGTTTCTATTGGACACGCACTAATCAGTGACGCCCTTTATTACGGCCTTGAGCGAACCATTAGTATGTACAAAGATCTGCTGATTAAAGAGAAATAGCAATGGAACTTTTTTACCGGGAAAAAGGAAAAGGCAAGAAGACAATCATTATCGTTCACGGACTTTACGGAGCCTCAGACAACTGGCTTTCTGTTGCCGGGGAGCTGGAAAAAGATTTTCACGTCATTCTCATTGATCAGCGCAACCATGGGAAATCACCACATAGCCAGGAACATACCTACCAGGCTATGGCAGAAGACCTCCATGAATTGATGAAGAAACTTAAGATCGACAAGGCTACATTGATGGGCCATTCCATGGGAGGAAAAACGGTCATGCGTTTCTGCCTGGACTATCCGGAAATGATCGAAAAAATGATTGTTGTCGATATCGCTCCAAAGTCATACGGTTCATTCTCCAATTATGCAGAAGTTACTGCTGATCACGGTAAAATTATCGAAGCTCTGTCGTCTGTGGATCCAACGCAATACGAAAACCGTCAGGATATCGACAAACTTCTGAAAGAAACATTCCCGCAGAAAAGACTTAGGGGCTTTCTGATGAAAAATCTCAAAAGAACAAAGGATGGTCACTATGAATGGCAGCTCAACCTGAAAGCCTTGAAGGACAACCTTCAGGATGTAATGGACGGCTTTTCGGATTTAACACCCCCATCAGGAAAAAAAATGCCCGAGACCATCTTCATCAGAGGTGAGAAATCACCTTACATACACGAAGACGACTCTCTGTCAATCAATAAGTTTTTCCCCGGCTCCCAGATTGTAAACATACCCGGGGCAGGTCATTGGGTACATGCAGAGCAGCATGATCTGTTTCTGAAAACCGTGAAGTACTTTCTTGAGAGTTGAGAGATGAGGGTTGAGAGATTTTCCAACCTATAAAAGGACACAGTTGTTGTTTTAGCTCTGCCTCATTAGTGCCTATCCATAAACTAAGCAAATTCTGTTTTTAGAACTGTTTCTGGTCAGAAAGTGCCAATTGCTAGGCTTGCGAAGCCGCCAAAAACGGAGTTTACTTATCGTAAATGAGTATTTTGGCGGCAAGCGTAACGACGCAAGTGGTACTATATGGACAGAAACTCATTAGAGATGCCAGCCCCGGCGGGGCGACAGTATGGTAGTAGCAATGGCATTTCAATGAATGGAAAAGCCCCGGCAGAGGTAACACAATTATTAAAGAACCTGCTTATACAGAAACCACATTTTCCGGTTTAAGCAGAGGCTCACCTTTCAGCCGGAGAAAGAGCTGGGCCGTTGCCAGCACATCCTTTTCACAATAACGTGCGATGCGCTCCACATCATCTTCCTCGTAATAAACCGAAGCCACCTGGCTTCCGTCGATATCATCTTTAGGAGATGGAATTCCCATAATGTGCGTAAGCAAATTCAGAGAAGTATAATGCTTAAAATCTCCAAACTTCCACAAATCCATGGTGTCGATAAACTTCACCTCCCATGGTTTTTTCCCTGCCACATCCAGAATATCCGGCAACTGTAATCCGTTGATAAGCATCCTGCGGGCGATGTATGGAAAATCAAACTCCCGCACATTGTGCCCGCAAATATTGGTACCCGGATGAGAGGTAAAGTTGGTAAGGGCTGCCGAAAAATCCTGCAGTAACTTCTTTTCATCATGTCCGAAGAATGATTTCACTCTCAGGGTTCTCTCTCCGTTTTCGGGTTTAATAATTCCAGCGGAGATACAAACAATCTTGCCAAATTCGGCATAAATCCCGGCCTTCACATAGGCTTCCTCCGCGGTAACATCCTCTCCGGATATTTTGGAAGATTTTTTCTCCCACAAAGCTTTCATGGTATCATCAAGATTATCAAAAGCCGGATGCTCAGGAACGGTTTCAATATCAATGTACATGATCTTTTCGGATGCAATGTTGTTAAGCATGACAAAAAGTTTTAAGACAGATTACGTTGAATGAACTGTGTGAGAATATCTATGGCCACATGATTTTCCCCTCCCTGTGGCACTATCAGATCGGCATATCGCTTACACGGTTCAATAAACTGCAGGTGCATGGGCTTCACCGTTTTCTGATACCGGTTCAACACCTTTTCCACTGTTCGCCCGCGCTCCTCAATATCACGCTGTATCACCCGCATCAAACGATCATCAGCCTCGGCATCCACAAAAACTTTCAAATCCATCAATTTTCTCAACCCCGGATGAGTAAGTACCAGGATTCCCTCCACAATAACCACCTTGGTTGGATTTACTGAGATGGTTTCCTCCGAACGCAAACAGGAAAGATATGAATAAATGGGTTGTTCAACCGGTTGATTATCTTTAAGCTTTCGGATATGCTCCACCAGCAGATCAAACTCAATAGCATCGGGATGATCAAAATTAATTTTCTGCCGCTCTTCCAGAGGCAGATGACCATTATCGCGATAATAGGAATCCTGTGGCAGGATAGCCACTTCTTCGGCAGGCAATTTTTCCATTATTTTGCGAACCACGGTGGTTTTCCCTGACCCGGTGCCTCCGGCAATGCCAATTACGAGCATATATTGATTGATTTTTATATTTTTACGGCACTAATTTACAACAGATGGTTAAATAATTAAAAGATAATACTCATGATTAAGCACATTGTATTGTTCAAATTCAAAGAAGATTTGCCTGCTGCTGAGAAAAAGAGCAAATCAGAAAAAATTAAAGCGGAACTGGAAGGACTTATCAATAAAGTGGAAACACTTCGTAAAATGGAGGTGGGAATTAACATCAATCCGGACGAAGATTATGACCTGTCGCTGGTTTCAGAATTCGATAACATGGAAGGATTGAAAGCATATGCCGTACATCCCGATCATGTAAAGGCCGGAGCCGGAATCAGAGAGATTCTTGAAAAACGGGCCTGCGTAGATTATGAAGTATAAAAAAAAACGCACGGCCGAAATATCCGGTCGTGCGTTTGTTTATTTATCCAATTACTCTAAAAATCATCAGAATAGAACGCCTGTGGCTCTTCTCTCAGATTGTATCTGGAAACCATTACTTCACCATAGGCACCAGCACTTCTCAAAGCAACGAAATCGCCACGCTTCAGCTCAGGCAAATCAATAGCTTTCCCAAAACTGTCGGATGACTCACAAATTGGGCCGACCACATCGTACCTGACCTTTTTGGCATCACTGGATGCAGATAAACTCTCAATTTTATGTTTGGCCTGATAGAGTGCAGGACGAATAAGATCAGTCATTCCGGCATCTATAATAGCAAAACGGGTCTTTACCCCTTCTTTCACATAAAGAACCCGTGAAATGACATTTCCTGCCTGACCAACAACTGAACGACCCAGTTCGAAATGCAACTCCTGACCGGCTTTAAGTTTCAGGAAATCCTTAAAAACCTTGAAGTAAGAAGCAAAATCTGAGATTGGGTTGTTTTGGGGATCGTCATAATCGATTCCAAAGCCACCTCCCACATTTATTACTTTAGGAAACAGTTGTCTGGAGATAAACCATTCCTGCAACTCATTAACCCTGGTACACAAATCCTTAAAGTTATCCAGATCTGTAATCTGTGAACCAATATGGAAATGCATTCCTTCGAACTGAACATTTTCCAATTCTTTCATTCTGTCCAAAACCGATTCCAGGTCCGGCATACTTATACCAAACTTATTTTCATCCAGTCCGGTGGTAATATAATGATGCGTATCGGCCTGAACATTTGGATTAATCCTGAATGCTACTCTGGCTTTCTTGCCATTTTTAGCTGCCAGTTCATTGATAATCTCCAACTCAGGGAGAGACTCCACGTTAAAACAATATATATCGTGCTTCAGTCCAAGTTCTATTTCCCAGTCAGCTTTCCCCACACCGGCAAACACAATCCCGTCGGGGCTGAAGCCTACCTCCAGTGCTTTCTGTATTTCATAACCGCTGACACAGTCAATTCCAAAGCCTTTGGAGCGAATCTTCTCCAAAACCCGGTCATTGGCATTGGCCTTTATGGCATAATGAACATGAAAATCATACTTTTCAGACTCTTTCTTTACAAGCGAAAGGGTGTCCTCAAGCAAACTCATGTCATAATAATAAAACGGCGTTTTCAGTTCTTTAAATTTCTCTGTAGGAAAATTTGTCATTCTGTAACTTGTTTAAAAAAGTTTTGCACTTAATGCCTGTAAAGCATCCTTCTTATCTTTTGCATCCACCAGCAGTGATATATTATGCTCGCTTCCCCCATAAGAAATCATCCTGATGGGAATCTCCTTCAATGCTTCAAAAATACGGTTGGCATAACCTTTGTTTTCAGCCACCAAGTCACCAACCACACAAACAATCACCTGATCATAATCAACCTCAACGGTACTAAACTTTCGCAAATCGTCCAGTATTTCCTCCAGATGTCGGTTGTTATCGATGGTAACCGAAACACCCACCTCTGATGTGGTAATCATATCAATGGGAGTTTTATAGCTTTCGAAAATCTCAAAAACCTTTCTGAGGAATCCGAAGGCGAGCAGCATACGTCCCGATTTAATCTTGATGGCAGTGATACCATCTTTAGCTGCAACGGCAGTAATGCGGTCCTTATGCTGCGAGGAAGAGATGGTGGTTCCCACAGCTTTGGGATCCATGGTATTGAGCACTTTTACCGGCACATTGGCCAGTTTGGCCGGCAACACACTGGTGGGGTGCAAAATCTTGGCTCCGAAATAAGCCAACTCAGCAGCCTCATCAAACGAAATCTCGGCAATGGAGGTGGTATTTTCCACAAACCGGGGATCGTTGTTGTGCATTCCGTCAATATCGGTCCATATCTGAATTTCTTCAACTTCCAGGGCCGCACCGATCAAAGAGGCTGTGTAATCACTTCCACCGCGCTGAAGATTATCCACCTCTCCGAATGCATTACGGCAGATGTACCCCTGGGTAATAAAAAGATGAGTATCTTCAAACTCGCTCATGATGCGCTCCAGATTCTCCCTGATATAAACCGTATCCGGTTCATTATTCTTATTGGTGCGCATAAAATCCAATGCAGGAAGCAATACTGAGTTATGTCCGTTTTCCTGAAGGAAAAAGTTAAAAAGAGCTGTGGTCAACAACTCTCCCTGTGCAAGCACAGATTTCTCCTCAAAAACGGTAAACACATCCTTGGTAAAAGATTTGACATAATCGAAATGCGATTTTACCAACTCAAGTCCTTTGTGCTTAAACTCCTCTTTCTTAAAAAGCTGAGCCACCGTGTCCAGATAACCACGTTCCAACCGGTTGATAACCTCATTCGCTCCGTCGTAATTTTTCTTGTATAAATAATTTGCTATTTCAACTAAACTGTTGGTTGTTCCCGACATGGCAGAAAGAACCACAATCTTACGGTCGGAACCGGTAACAAGATCTGCCACTTCACGCATACGCTGAGCTGATCCCACTGATGTTCCGCCAAATTTAAGTACCTTCATAACTATAATATTTTCAAATTGCACATTACCTGTAAATTAAATCATCCATTCGTTGTAAATGGAAGCACCTATACAGCGCATGACAATTTAATCATTTTTACGGTCTGCAAAGTTATAAATTTTAACAAAAATGACCTAATGGACTAACAATTTCGCTTACAACCAATGGTTTGGAAAAGGTAATCAGGAGAGCTACACAGGAATCACAGCACCATTACAAATCTCATTGTCAACAAACTACAATGCACACCACAAAAAAGGGGATTGATTTTCAGATCATCCGAAAATCAATCCCCTTTTTTATTTCATTTATTCTTGAATCATGTTTCTGATTGCAGGAATCACTTTTTTGCTTCCGACTCAACATCGGGCATATGAACCTCAAGCAATTTGCATTTGTCGGCTGCTTTGATGCTAAATTCCTTCAGGTCGGCAGGAATCAGAATTGTTTCTCCCATCGTAACAGACTCTTTCTGACCATCATTATAGAAAATATCAGCGCTGCCTTCCATACACATCAGAATCACAAATGAATCGAGTCCAAAAATATCCTTTTTGAGTTCGTGCCCATTCAAATCAATGAGGCTGGTTACGAAGTAAGGAGATTCCACCACCTGAGTAACCTCATTCTCTGTTGCCTCATACCGGGTTTTATACTCTCCCCCGCCGGAGAAATCAATAGCATCCAGAGCTTGAGCTGTATGCAGCTCCCGGGCATTGCCTTCTGCATCTCTCCGATCGAAATCATAAATACGATAGGTCACATCGGAGGTTTGCTGAATTTCTGCCAGCAAGATACCCTTTCCGATGGCATGCACACGTCCTGCCGGAATAAAGAAAACATCACCCGGTGCCACCTCATGACTGGCAAGAAGGTCATCGAGTTTCTTTTCCTCCAAAGCTTTCAGATACTCATCCTTTCCGGTATCCTTTTTGAAACCACTGATCAGGCTGGCTCCCTGATCGGCCTGCATCACATACCACATTTCTGTTTTTCCGAAAGAATTATGCCTGCTGCGAGCCAGTTTGTCATCCGGGTGTACCTGAATGGAAAGCACATCATTGGCATCAATAAATTTAATCAATAGTGGAAACTCAGCTCCATACTTCTCAAAAACCTTATCCCCAACCAGTTCAGACATATAAATCTCCAGCAACTCACTCAGAGAGTTTCCTTTCAAAAACCCGTTGCTTACCACAGATACATCGCCCGGAACACCGCTCAGCTCCCAGCTTTCGCCAACATCAGTGGCTTCCCCGATGGATTTATGCAAAACCGTATTGAGTTTGGTACCACCCCACAATCGTTGTTTCAGAATCGGTTCAAATTTTAACGGATAAAGTTTCTTTTCCATAATATCATCAATGCTTTTATTTTGAAATGCAAATATACCAATTAGATTGTCGGATTATACAATCAGCGACAGAATCCCACAGGTTTTTAAAAAGATTCTACCACCCGGAACGAAAGAACTATCAGTGTCCCGCCCAGGCGAAAAACCCGCCAAACATCCCCTTGAAAGTATGAATTAAACCCACACTTAAAAAACGGTTTCGCATTCTTTTACAGAGAAATTTTATTATCAAACCAAAAAACATCATATTTTTGCAAAAAAAAATGCGAATAACCGAAGCATCATTTCTTACAAGCAGTGCCAATCCGAAAGACTGTCCTGCCCCCAATAAGCCAGAGTATGCATTCATAGGGCGCTCCAATGTAGGGAAATCATCGCTTCTGAATATGCTCTGCAATCGCCGAAAACTGGCCAAAATATCAGGAACTCCCGGAAAAACAAGACTCATCAATCATTTTCTTATCAACAATAGTTGGTACATGGTCGATCTGCCGGGATACGGATATGCCAAACTTTCAAAGTCCGAAAGGGAGAAATTTAAGAAGATGATTGAGGGCTATCTTACCGAACGAACAAACCTGTCCAACCTTTTTGTGCTTGTTGACAGCCGGCATGCCCCCATTCAGGCAGACCTCGATTTTATGCAGAACATGGGCGTTAAAGGAGTTCCGTTTGCCGTGGTTTTCACCAAAACCGACAAACTAAAACCCGCACAACTTGAAGAGAACACAGCAAAATACAAAGAAAGACTTCTGGAAGACTGGGAAGAGTTGCCGCCCATTTTTCTGACTTCATCCACCACACGACAGGGACAGGATGAACTTCTTTCTTACATTGAGAAAATAAACAAAAATCAGGTTTGAACTATAATTTTAAAACATTATATGTTACTTTAGTAAGAATTTACCGTTAAACAGGTATTATTTCTTACCTTTGCAATTAAATTTCGCTACTGAATATAACTGATAAACAGGACTTTAAATGCCACCTAAAGCACCAATCAAACTATTCTCGGGAACCAACACCCGCTATCTTGCCGAAAAAATCAGTCTTTGCAATGGAAGAGAACTGGGAAACATCAATCTGACACGCTTTAGTGACGGAGAATTCACCACTGCTTATGAAGAAACCATAAGAGGGTCGCATGTTTTCCTGATTCAATCCACATTTCCGCCATCAGACAACCTTTTTGAGTTGCTGATGATGATAGATGCCGCCAAAAGGGCTTCTGCTTACAAACTGGTAGCAGTAATGCCTTATTTTGGATTTGCCCGTCAGGACAGAAAAGACAAACCCAGAGTGGCCATCGGAGCCAAGCTGGTTGCTGATTTACTGACTACCGCCGGCGTTGATCGCATCATCACCATGGATTTGCACGCTGATCAGATTCAGGGATTCTTCGACATCCCGGTTGATCATCTGTATGCAAGCGGTATTTTTGTCCCGCATATTCGCAAATTAAATCTCGAAAACCTGGTGATTGCATCTCCCGACGTGGGAGGTTCCAAAAGAGCCAACACCTACGCCAAGTTTCTGGATGCCCCCATGGTTATTTGCCACAAGCATCGATCAAAGGCCAACGTGGTTGATGAAATGAGAATCATCGGTGATGTGTCCGGAAAAAATGTGATCATTGTGGACGACATGGTGGATACGGCAGGTACACTTACCAAGGCCGCCGACATGATGCTTGAACAAGGTGCAACCAGCGTACGTGCCTTCGCAACACATGCGGTTCTTTCCGGTCCTGCTTACGAAAATATTGAGAAATCAAGCATTTGCGAAATATTTGTAACTGATTCTATTCCCTTACGAAAAAGATCAGATAAAATAAAAGTGCTCTCGGCAGCTCAGTTATTTGCAGACACCATCGATAAAGTTTACAATTATCAATCTATTAGTACGCAATTTGTAATTTAATTATTACCTTTGCGCCCGCCAAAATGGCGTAGTGTGATGGGAGATTAAGGTTTCACATTACAATCTTAATTTTGAGTAACACATTCAAAAACAAAGAGATGAAAACAATTGAACTAAAAGCTGCCAAGCGCGACAATCTTGGAAAAACAGCAACCAAACAACTTCGTAACGAAGAAAAAGTACCTTTTGTACTTTATGGTGGAAAAGAAACGCTTCATGCTGCTGCGCTTCTGAAAGACTTCAACAAGCTGATTTACACTCCCGATGTTCACCTTGTAAAATTGAACATTGACGGAACTGTTCATGATGCTGTAATCCAGGACGTACAATATCATCCGGTAACTGACGATGCCATTCATGTGGATTTCCTTCAGTTATTTGAAGATAAGCCTGTGGTTATTGAAATTCCTGTTAAGGTAAAAGGACTGGCAGCAGGTGTTAAAGCCGGTGGTAAACTGACCATCGAGAAGCGCAAGCTGAAAGTGAAAGGTTTGGCTAAAGACCTTCCCGCGCAACTTGAAATCGACATTACCAAACTTGGACTTGGCAAAGGTCTTAAAGTTGGAGAGCTCGACTTCGAAAATATTGAACTGCTTAACAACAAAAACCAGGTGGTTGTTTCTGTTAAGCTAACAAGAGCTGCCCGCGCTGCAGGAACCACTGGAGAAGAGTAGTTTTTCAACCATATTTAAAAAACCTCCATATCTACATATGGGGGTTTTTGTGTTTCAGCACGACAAAGTTTCTGACCAGAAACAGGACAAAAAACAAATTTTGTTTAGTTTATGTTTATGGATAGGCACTACCTATCTGTCCCTGATTTAAAAATCTTACTTTTGCACACAAATAATGTTGTGAAGTTTAGCCGCCTGACATTTTTCAACATCAGGAATCATTAACCGGTTTCATAAAATGAAGGATTCAAACCGGTCGCCGGTTAATAAATTGTGGTTGCCGGGAATTCAATACCCGATGATTTAGCGATGGCACACATAAAAAGTAAAATAAGAATGGGGCTTTTTGAAAAGATAAAACAACTGCTGCAACCGGCAGGAAAAGAATCGGACAACACCGTGAAGTATTTAATTGCAGGACTTGGAAACATTGGCCGGGAATATGAGCATACCCGCCACAATATCGGATTTGACGTATTGGACGAACTGGCAAAACAGGAACGTCTGGAATTTGAAGACCGTCGTTATGGCAATGTGGCAGAATACAAATTCAAAGGCCGTACATTCGTATTGCTGAAACCCTCCACATATGTCAATCTTAGCGGAAAAGCGATCAATTACTGGATGAAACAGGAAAAAATTCCGGCAGAAAGATTGCTGGTGGTTTTGGATGATCTCGCGTTGCCGTTCGGCACCCTCAGGCTTAAAGCCAAAGGAAGTGATGCCGGACACAATGGTCTCAAAAACATCAACCAGATTTTGGGACACAATCAGTATGCGAGACTCAGATTTGGCATTGGAGACAACTATTCCCGGGGACGTCAGATTGACTATGTATTGGGAACCTGGGATCGGGAGGAAGATGCAGCATTACCTGAAAGAATTGACAAAGCCATTGAGATCATAAAAGGTTTTGGCACCATTGGACTGGCTCAAACCATGAGTCAGTACAACAATAAATAAACGATCATGAACAAAACTGAAAGCGTACGAATAGATAAATACTTGTGGGCCGTAAGATTGTTTAAAACCCGTAGTCTGGCTGCAGAGGCCTGCAAAAAAGGAAGAGTTACCATTGACGAACAGCCGGTAAAATCGTCACGCATGATTCGTCGGGAAGATCAGATATCCATAAAAGTTCCTCCTGCCGTTAAAACCTACCGTGTGCTGGATTTATCAGAAAAACGCATGGGAGCCAAACTGGTTTCGGATTTTCTGGAAGACATTACTCCCAAAGAGGAACTGGACCTCCTGGACATGGCCAGAATGACGCAAAAACTCAGCCGACCTAAGGGCACAGGACGTCCTACGAAAAAAGATCGTCGTGACCTTGACAATTTAAAAAACGATTTTAGTTAGACTCCATATTTCTTTCATATTATGATTGTATCAAGACACAAAAAAAACAGTGACATCGCGGGATACGTTCTCTACATGTGGCAAATCGAAGATCTTTTGAGAGCTTCCAAACTCGATATGAACACCATCAGGGAAACCATAATAAAGCAATATGAGCAGCCCGAAGATGTCAAAAAAGAACTGGAAGAGTGGTATGAGAACCTTGTGGTAATGATGCAAAACGAGAAGAAAGAAGAGTCGGGGCATCTTCAGGTGATTACCAATACCGTAAATGACATGAACCGGCTACACATCACCCTGATGCATTCAAAAAAAGAGGTGGGGTATCAGCATCAATTCATGAAAGCAGTTCCACTGATTAAAGAACTGGAAGAGAAAATGCAGCCCCGACCCGAACATGACATAGAGCTAATGCTTGCTGCCATGTACAATGCGTTTGTATTGAAATTACAAGGAAAAGAGATATCAGAGGGAACCAACGAAGCTTTAAAAGTATTTGGAAAGACCCTTTCCATGCTCTCTGCGAAATACCGGGAAGATCAAAAAGGAGAACTTAATCCGGAATAAAAGTACAGGAATCACGACGGCCAAACCACTTATATCTGTTATTGGCCACAACCCTGTAGATGGCTCTAATCCACGATTTCGGAAGCCCCCTTAGCAGAAAATTGAAAAACCGTGAAAGTCGCCCTCCGTTTTTCAAAATATACAACACAGCTGAAGCTCCAGACATAGAAGTCTGCCCGTCAACCACCACCACCTCATCCGGATCATCGGCGGGATAGCCATGCTTCTTCATAAGTTCCTGTCCCTCATCTGACTGCATGGCTTTAAGCTGAACCTTGCCCTCATACTGATGTTTGAGCCAACGGGCAAAACCACTACATAAAACACAAAAACCATCAAAAAGAACAATCATCAAAAAAAAATTATTTAATGCAGCTGAAAGGGAAATAATAGATCGTTGGGTTTTTAAGGGTTAGAGGTTGGAGGTTAGAAAAATCATACAACACTGGTATTATACTCCTTACAGAAAACGCTCCTTCGAACATAAAACCTTAATTTTCCAGAGCCTTGAAAAACCTTAACGGACTATTGTGGATATAAAAACAGATCATTTGGAAAGATAAAAAAAGTTGGACCATACCTGAAATTCAGGCAATGTCCAACAACAGTTCTACAATACAGTTTCCTCATCTGTTCCCCTACAAGTATCTTCATCCATCTCTCTGTCGGAAGAAGAATTCTCCGCAGGTCCTGAAAAAAATGCTTCCGGATCTTTCACAAACCCGCTATTTTGGGAAACCCCATAAAGAAAGTCTCGGTCAAAAAGCCTTTTTCTGCAATACAACTTTTCAAATCTCACCATAAGCAAAAGGTTTTTTGAAAGTCTGTTTGTCAGCTTTCAGGTTTCACATAAAAGAACGTAGCGCCAATTTAAGACATTTTTGTCTTATATGCAACAACCAATTGTCCCGAATTATTCGATTACCAAATCCACACGTCGGTTGGCCATTTTTAATCCACGGGGCGATAATTCACTTACCGGCGAAAGCGGGTCTTCCTCTCCCACCGGAACAATATTTATTCTGCCGGGCTCCATCCCAAGATCATGCACAAAAAACTCTTTCACAGCCAGACACCTCTCACGACTTAGTTCCAGATTGTCTTCGGCTTCTCCGTCGGTATCTGAGTATCCGTAGAGTGTCAATGTTTTGTCAGGATTATTATTCAACTCCACCGCAATCCGTCCCATCAACAATTGGTCTGCAGGACTAAACCGGCGAAACACACCGGATGGAAAGAAGATGGTTTTGACATTGTATTGATCATAAATAACTCTCAGGGTTTCTGTAATTACCACCGAATCCTTGTCCACAGGACGATTTGCTTCATAAATATCAATATCTTCTTCCAGCTGACGAATCTCATCTGTCAAGGGATCCTCCTGAGGCCTTCCGAACATATCCATCCCCTCGGCACGGTAGGTCCAACGCATATGCCGTTGATCCTTATCTCCAAATTTATAGCTGACATTAAGGGAGGTGTAAAGATACCTGTCATTGGTTGCCCCTGTGAGAATGTTGTCCAGCCGATCGGATGCCGAAAAGCGCAACACACTTTCTACTCCCACATCAAACCGGTTATTGATGCGATACATCAGGCCTGCACCAATAGGTAAAACGATATCAACGGCCCTCGAGGTTTTCTTATCGGGATCTTTCACATCATACCCCAACACCACATAATCGGGGTTTGAACTGTCGTATAACTGACTTCTCTGTACCACATCTCCGGTTCCAACGGAGAATAAACGACTCCTGAAAAGAGTGGCTCCTACCCCTATTTTCAGATAGTAATTCCACTTATCATTAACAGGCCCCGGACGTGCCGACATCTGGTTTATAATGGCAATTCCGTTGATGGATATATCCATCAGGTCTCCGCGAAAACCATAAGCGCCCTCTTGTCCAAACATATCGCTTTGCAAATACTGCATTTCGAAAGCAAAAGCCGGGACCAGATGCTTTGTAATCTGTAAAGAGGGGCCAAAGTCGATTTCCTTGTCCGGAAACATACTGTACCCACTTTGATCGGCATACATGAAAACCGGACCAAAACCTGCACCTACAGACCAGGAGTTATAGCTTTGTCCGAAAGAGAATATCATATCCGGAGTCAAAACAAACACCGAATCGCGTCTGTTCTGAGATTCTGCAACAAATGTGGTAAAAAATATAAATGCAATAATTCCGATAATTCTCATGAACTGGTGATTTAACTTTAGTGACCGAGCAAGGTGAAGCTTCATTCTTCAATATTCGATTCCCTGACAACAAAAATATCAACCCTTCGGTTAACCATATGCACTCCTCGTGGTGCAAGTTTTTTAGTATCTGAGAGTAACTTACCCTCTCCGTTGGGCTCAGTGGTGATTCTGTTTTCGTCCAGACCATAATCATTTACCAGCACATCCATAACAGCATCGCAACGCCTTTGGCTTAGTCTGACATTATAATCATCTGCTCCCCTTTCATCACAGTATCCCTGCACAAGAATCTTCTCATCAGGATGTTCCTTCATAAAACGCGCAACAATAGCAATAACCTTGTGAGCATCCGGTTTTATGGCCGATTTATCAAAATCAAAGAATACGGAAGCTGCAAGAATCTTCCTATGCTCGATTTTCTCCTGATAAATAAATGTTGTATCTGTAACGGAAGAATCCGTAGCAGCAATTTCCTCCAAACGCTGACGCAGTGAGTCCAGTTTCTGCGCATTGGGATCCACTCTTCGATCCCGCTGCCACCCCATATTAAAGTCCTTGTAAGTCCACAAGGCATGACGTTTGTCTTTTTTACCAATTTTGTATGTAACAGTTACCGCGGTGGACATATAGGAATCGTTATCTGCCCCGGTAAGATTTACATCCAGGTTATCCTGACTGAGATTTCTCAACATCAATTCAAATCCAAGGTCGAAGCTTTTATTGATCCGGTAATCGATTCCTAGGCCGATAGGAATAACCATTTCACTACCCCTGTCGGTTTTCTCCTCCGGGTTGTCCTTTTCATACCCAATGGCAAGAAAATCATCATCAGACCAGCCATAGGGTCGCGGATATCCCGGAGTTCCACCATGCACATCTCCAACGGTTATCCATTCACCCGTTTCAATATTCCGTTGGCGGGCCCTGAAATAATTAACCCCCAAACCTATTTTACCATAAATATTCAATCGATCACGAATGGGACCAAACAAAACCAACTGGTTGATACTCACATTAAGGTTGAGCGTCAAATCGTAGAAATCGCCTTCAAAAAAGCGGGAATTTTTCTCCCCGTACATGTCAGCCATAAGAAACTGTGCATCCACAGACCAGGGGCGCCCTAACTGTTTACTGACAAGAAGCGAAGGACCGAATTTCCAGTTTTGAGAAGGAAACACGGAATAATCAACCACATCTGTATAATAAACAACGGGACCGATGCCTGCTGTCAGTGACCAGGTATTGTATTTCCTGGCAGGATTATAAATTTGTTCTTCTTCGAGGTTGTAGAAGTCAATTTGTTGTGCGTTAGCAGAAATACACACAAACACTGATATAACAATAACAAACAGGATTTTCCTCATTCTTTGGACAGATTTTGGTCAGATTCAAAGTACATCTACTTTATCCGTCAAAGCTAAAGGAATAAAAAACCAAGGTAAAGTTTATTTTTACCAACAATAAGTTAGTGTAGATTAATGAACTCTTTTGCTTTTGTAAATGGACAACATGCAGCAGAGGGTTGACTTTCGGCACAGCCGAAAATCAAGCCTCTGCTCATGAATTTATTAAAGTAAAGTTGCGATTAAACCTCAAACATTTTATTCTCTGTCCCTGAAGGCGTCCAGTCCCGACTTCAACCAATCGGTATAGGCCTTGATATCTGTATCATAACCTCTCTCCTCTACCAAAGGCTGTTCATCATGTCCAAGAATAACATAATGGGGCTGACTATTTCGTTGGAAACGGGAGATCTGAAAATCGCTCCATTTATTTCCAATGGTTCTGATCTTCTTACCGGTAACGGATGAAACATACTGTTCTTCTTCGGGTAGTTTCTCCCGGAAATCCACATAAAGAGAGGTCAATACATAGTCATTGGCAATCATCTCTTTCACGGCAGGATCTGACCAAACGGCATCTTCCATCTTCCGGCAATTGGTACAACCTTTTCCGGTAAAGTCCAGCAAAAGGGGTTTATTTACCTCTTTTGCATATGCCAGTGCCTTTTCATAATCATCAAAAGCAGGGATTCCCTGTGGCCCCAGATGCATATCTTCACTCAAAGGAGCAGTAGCTCCCCCTCCTGAACCGGGAGCTTTATTGCCCACCCCATAAGGGGATTCGGCATAATTATTTGGCGGCGGAAATCCGCTTATCAGGTTCACCGGAGCCCCCCAAAGACCAGGAATCATATAAATGGTAAATGCAAAGACCACCAGGCCGAGCATCATCCGTGAAACCGGTAAATGATCCATTGGTGAATCGTGTGGCAACCTGATTTTTCCCATCAGATAGAATCCCAGAGCACCAAAAATAGCGATCCATATTGCGATAAACACCTCACGCTCCAACACATGCAATCCCCATACCATATCGGTAATGCTCAGAAACTTAAAGGCAAATGCCAATTCCAAAAATCCGAGAACCACTTTTACTGAATTGAGCCATCCGCCAGACTTGGGCAACGAGTTCAACCATCCGGGAAATGCTGCAAACAAAGCAAAAGGAAGGGCCAAAGCCAAAGAAAAGCCAAGCATCCCGATTACAGGAGCCATACCTCCCACCGAGGCTGCCTGTACAATCAGAGTACCAACAATGGGGCCTGTACAGGAAAATGAAACCAGGGCCAGCGTAAAGGCCATGAAAAAGATGCCAATCAATCCTCCTTTATCAGCACCTTTATCGGCTGCACTCACCCAGGCGTTGGGCAATACTATTTCGAAAGCTCCAAAGAAGGAGATGGCAAAAACAATCAACAATGCCGCAAAAAAGAGGTTAAACCATGGATTGGTGGATAACGCATTAAGCACATCTGCCCCAAAAACAGCCGTTACCACGGTTCCCAAAATCACATATATTACTATTATGGAAACTCCGTAAAATATAGCATTCCTAAAACCGGAGGCTTTTGTTTTGCTCTGCTTGGTAAAGAAACTCACCGTCATAGGAATCATGGGGAAAACACAGGGAGTCAGCAATGCTGCAAATCCGCCAAGAAATGAAAGCCAAAAAATGGTCCAGTTCCCACGAGTTTCAGACTGGTCTTCTTTGCCCGTTTTATTGGCGACCTCACCTTCATCCTTTGATGCAACATCAGCCTCTGTTCCCTCTTCCTTATCAGCACCGGAAGCTTCTGAGACATTCTCTGCAGGTTCACCTGTTTCATCCAGCACAAAAGAAAAATCAACCCTGTCGGGAGGAAGACATTGCTCATCATCGCAGGCCATGAATTCCACATATCCTTCAAGCACGGAAACATCACTGCCTGTGACTGTAACCGGCAAAATAAACCGGGCTTCATTGGAGAACCACGAGAGCTCCATGTCAAAAGCCTGATCAAACTGCACATCCGCTTCTGGCTCCTCTCTCAGATTCCCTGCACTTACATTCTCTCCGGAATTTACAAGCGTTACAGAGGTAGCTATCGGTCCACCCTCCGGAATATTCGAGGAATACAAGTGCCAACCCTCATCAATAGTGGCATCTGCGATAATTTCGTATTCGGTCTCCGACAATTGATTGAGCGAAAAGGCCCATTTTACGGGCTCCAGAATCTGTGCATTGAGCGTTAACCCGCTAAACAACAAGGAAAACCAAATAATCAGACTTATTTTCTTCATGCGTTATATTATTTGACTAATTAAACCTCAAATTTATTCATAATATGGAAACACAAAAATAAACAATGAGTTCGAATTAGAATCAATATTGTATATATGTGAATTCTTGCATTTTTAATCCCAAATAAAAATTGCTTTGAAAACCAGCCGGTCATCCAAAGCAATTTTCTCCAAAAAGTCAAAATATAACTGCAAAAAGCAGGCCAATAAATCGACTATATCAATCTCATGGCATCCTGTAAACAATGGCATTAATATTCATTCCCGCCCCCACGGAGGTAAAGACAAAATGATCGCCTGACTTTAACCGGTGGTTTTCAATCTCTTTCTCCATCAGCATATCAAATAAAACAGGAACTGTTGCCACCGAGTTATTTCCAAGTTTTGCAATGGTCATCGGCATGGTATATTCCGGTACTTCACGCAATCCGTACAACTTAAACAGACGCGCCAGAATGGCATAATCCATTTTGGCATTGGCCTGATGAATCAAAACCTTCTTAACTTCTGTGATGTCAACCTCAGATTTTTCAAGACACTTTTTTACCGTAGCAGGAACCGTATGCAAGGCATATTCATAAACTTTTCTTCCGTTCATTTTAAGATATTGGTGTCTGGGATCAATCTCTTTGTTATATGATGGTCCCATCTTCAAAAGAAAAGCATTTTCAATTGTGTCGGTTCTGGAAATATGAGACAAAATCCCTACAGGAGATTCGCTCTCCGTAGCTTCAACAACCGCTGCGCCGGCTCCATCAGAATAAATCATACTATCCACATCATGCGGATCAGAAACGCGTGATAATGTTTCTGCCCCAATAACCAGGACTCTTTTGGCCTCCCCGGTTTTGATGTATAAATCGGCCTGAATAAGGGCCTGCACCCAGCCCGGACATCCGAAAAGGATATCATAAGCCACGCAGTACGGATTTTCTATTTTGAGCTGATGCTTAACTTTTGAAGCCAGGGATGGCAGGATATCGGTACGACCGGTCTCTTTACTAACATCCCCAAAATTATGTGCTACAATAATATAATCCAGACTCTCTTTGTCGATACCTGCCGATTCAATGGCTTTCTCTCCGGCGAAAGCAGCGATATCAGAGGTTACATACTGATCCTCGATATGCCTGCGTTCATCAATCTCTGTAATTTCTTTCAGCTTGTCTATAATAACCTTGGTAGGCTTATTCATCGGCTCACCGGAGGGAGCATAAAACTCATTTTGCAAGAAATCTTCATTCTTCACAATTCTCGGAGGAACATAAGAGCCGGTTCCTTTAATTACCGAATAGATTTGTTTTGTCATATTTGTTCTTTGGAATTAAAACTCTATGCGAAGGAACAACTTTTTAAAACAAGGTGTTCATTTACCGACATTCATTTATCCCACCATATATCCACTCGCCACATTTTATGCAAAAACAGGGGGATAGAAAACACCTGCCACATAAAAAAAAGTTTCTGGCAAACTTCGACGGACCTGAAAATCCTGTCCCTGTTTTGAAGAAAAACAATGCGCACTTCATCAACCTCTTACAACTTTGTGATAAATTAAATCAAAAATCTGCCAACCGAATGTTGTAGAGAACAACTGAAAAAACTATATTTGCACCGCATTTAAAGGATTTCACATCCGCCCGGATGGTGGAATTGGTAGACACGCTGGACTTAAAATCCAGTGGCCATTGCGGCCGTGCGGGTTCAAGTCCCGCTCCGGGTACTTTTTCAAGACAAAGCCTCCTGATTATCAGGGGGATTTGCTGTTTTAAAGGGGCTAATAAGAGGCAAATTTTTCCTGAATACTTCTTTTTTTACTTCATTTGACTTCAGTTTTTCCAATTATTAACCACTTAAACTTTTTCAAAAATGAGAAACCCAAACTATGTCAAATTTGTCGATTATTTGGTGAATGAATCAAACAACATCGATAAAGAGAACACAGAATATTTAAGCCCTTTAGAAAAATTCATTCTAATCCTATCCCAGATCAAGAGTCGATACTATTTTCTTTACTTCTGGTATATTTCTATTATTCCAATCTTAGGTGTTACTGCATTTCTAATACCAACTCCTAATATAAGCCCAGAAAACACTTATATTCAAGCTTTGAGTGGTATGCATTGCAGCAAAACATAAGAATATTTGGATCAAAAGAATCCTATTCTACAAACCCATATTAGATTGGGGTTGTGTAGGCCATAAAATCAAGTGTGAAAAATGAAAATAAAACCTGATTCTATTGGTTTTGTAAGTTCTTTGTTAATATGATATTCCTTTCTGAAAGGCCATTAAAATATCCTTAGCATATTCAATGTCCCTCCCTAATCGCCTGGCCCACTCTTTAGAGATTTGTGAGTGCTCCGGATTCGCCAGATTTGTTTTGAGCACAACATTGATCCTGTCGGATAGCTTTTGGGATTTTTGAAGGATCTTTCGTGCCTTTCGACCCAATACTTCAGCAGCAACCAATATTTGATCCAATTCACCTTCCGGAAAAGTGTCATGATGCTCTTCAACAATTTCGTCAAAAGCCAGGTCAAAATAATTTTGAATGATTTTAAGAATATCTTCCAGGTCATTTTCTCGTTCTTCCGGTCGGTCACTCCAGGCAATGAGCTTTAGAATGATCATCCCCGGCAAAGGTGGAATATTCGCTATTTTTTCACCTATTTGGACTTGTTCGGCTTCCTCGAGTACTTCTTTAAACCCGAGAAGATGTAGTTCAGCATTACGTTTATTGAAGTTCTCTGTGTCCTTTTCTTCAATTTCTCCGAAAGGCAAAAGATCAATGGCCACTTTATACGTGTCAGAATAGAAAGTCCACGGTGCTTTAACCTTATTGAATCCCTGTTTCTCAAGATCAATGCTGATGGCTTCATAATCCCGCATGCTTGAAATCATAATGGCAAAATCAATGTCTTTTGTACCCCGGCTTGGTTTAATCCCATCTTTAAGCAACTCCAGGGCTATTGCGCTTACACCGATGAGATAGTAGGGTACTTTATGTTTTTGCATTATATTGTCAATGCAATCAAATGTTTCCTTGAAAAAAGGAATAGAAAGTTCTTTATAGGATTGGTTGGATGTATTCATCAAATATCATTTCGGCTGTTTCAACGTTTCTCTTTCCTCCTTCCAGAAGAAGGTCAGCATAAACCAGTATTGGAGGTGCTGTTAATGGCTTGTCGTTATCCTTCCAGAATTTTTCAAAGACTTCAATTTCACCGTCTTTATTGGGGATCATACGATAGTTTTTCATCAAATCCATCTGTGTTTCTCCGGTGTAGATTATATAATTCTCTGGCCTGAGATAGTTAGTCAAAATTTCTGCTGCAGGTTCTCCTCCCCAAACAGTCAGTTTTGTGTCTAAATCTTTTTCTGTTTTATTTTCAGGAAGCCGGAATCTGCCAATCCTCAGGGTTGGCTTTAGGACGGCATCATATTCGTTTATCCACCTCTCCATTAATTCCTTGCGGTTTTCCCATATATATTCGCGTTTCTTTAGTGGTATCAGATAGCCTGTATCTTTTAATCCCTCAATAATCTGGGGGATGTTGCCCAAACCGACCCCGGTTCTTTCTGCCAATTGCCGCTGAGTAAGATTTATGTCTTGTTTATGCCTGAGAAGGTGGAAGACTACTTTTAATCCTGTTTTTGTAAATGCCCTGTTCCCTGTTTTCTTGGCGGTCGCTATTGGTCTTTGGGTATCCACGAATAAGAAAGTATTTAGCTGGTTCAGATAAATATTTCCATTTGCTTCAATATAAGGAATGTTTTTATCTCGAAGTGTTTTCTTAATTTTTGGGAAAATATGGTCGGCAAATATTACAATCGGCTCATTAATATTTTGGATATATTCCTGTAGTTGGGTGATATGATGCCCCCTTAGCTCATTGAAAGTTTTGGCTGCGAGTTTATAGAGATGGTCATTAATATTAAATTCAATGACACCATCCAGGGGGCCTTCATCCTTCCAAAAAGCTTCAACCCCGGTATTATCTCTGAGGTTTTTTAATGCTGTATTGATTAGTTCCTTCTTCATTTGTTCACAAATATACAATGTTCACGTTACGTGAACAAATAAAAAACGTGAACATTTATCAATCCCCCCAAAAAGGAAATAAAGTAATTTATATTTTTCGTTACTTCCTTTTTTATAAAATTCTATTTTTCGTTTTTTCTATTCTTACTCAACAGTTTCATGGAAAAGCCTCTACCACTCCCACTCCTCTTGGTCAAACTCATCGGAAAAATCCGGGTTTACATCAAAAACATAGTTATATAGAGAAAAGCTGTTATTGGCAGCTATCCATACAAGTAGTCTTCGATGCGCTGGTTCGAGTAATTCATTGCCACTGAAAAAAGATCATCCTTTATACTTTCTATTGCATGATGCGCAAAATAGCCAGTCATGTCGGGCTCATCATTTAACCCACTCATATAAGAGATAACCTGTTTAAAAGAATGGGGTAGTTTATCAAGTTCCTTTTCTATTATACCTTCAATCGTAATAACATACATGGGCCATTCAAAGGATTTCTCGTTCTGAATTTGCACACATATCTCTTCCCAAACATTTTCCATCCCGGAGTCTTCCCCTGATAGCAATGCACCATCTTTCATTTCCTGCAGTTGGTTCACAATTTCGGGGAGAATCGAGTTGGATATGTCCAGATACAAATCACTCAGAAGCTTGTACTGTGCATCAATAACGTCTTCAAGTTTATAATCGGCGCTGTCGATAAAGAACTGCCCTTTATTATAATTATCGTTCGTTAGTTTAATTTCTTCTGTACTCATAGATTAGGTTTTATAAGGATTATTCAATTTGGAATCAACTAACTCTATCCCAAGTGTCTTTCATTACCTGGTTCTTATATGCATCGGTGATTTTCAGATACTTTTTCAGATCTTTCTGTTTCTTGGGAGCCCCCATCTCCTGTAATACCTGCAGGTTAACCCCCAACATAAGACTATTCGTAATAAATGTTTTGCGGCCTACATGAAAAGTAATCGCTTCATATAACGGAATTGCCTTTTGCTCAATCTCTCTTCCAATAGCTCTTTTCCGCAAAATTCTCCGATTAAACAACTTGTCAGCTTCCTGATCCTTCGCAATTAACTTGCAGCACTCCTGAAGGTATTTATTGGTCTTCTGCGAACTGATTACAGGCAATGGCATGGGCTCATTCTTATACTTCTCCAATATTTTCAAAGCCTGCTTATTTAAGGGGGTGTAAACGAAATTCTGTGTTTTGTTATGACTCTTTCTTATGCTACCATCAACAATGTTTTCCCATACCAGAGAAGCCACATCACAATGTCTTAATCCGGTATAGCAAGCAAAACAGAACTTATCCCGAACTCTGCTTAATCGTTCAATTTTAAAATCAAATTCAGTGAGGATTTTTAATTCTTCCATTGTCAGAAAAATCACCTCATTCTCCTTTTCTTTTATTGCATAGAGCTCTTCGGGAATCTCTCCCTGAAAATAACCCCGCTTCCCAGACCATCGGAGGAACTGTTTTAACACACTTGCATGTTTGGCAAAGTAGTCATTATCAATTTTTCTGGTATTAAAACTGTAATCCATTAGCTTATCACTGAATCGTGAATCAATGGAACCGAACGTCACCTTAAATCCTGTCTCCCGCTGAAATTTCATCAAATAGTTTTTAACAGTCACGATAGATTTAATGGTGTTTGATGCCAGAAAGGCTTTCTGCCCTGTAATATATTGTTCGAAGGTATCAAAGAAATCAACCTCCCCCTGGATCGTCTCATCTGACTCAAGAGACAGCAGTTGCCTTATCTCTTGTTCTGTGGCCTTCCTCTTTTCAAGAATCAACCTATTGTAATAGTCCTTTAGTCTGGAGGAAAGATCATCAAGTAACCTATTGAACCGGATATAATCCTTTGCATCTTCTCCGGTAGAAGCAGACACCTTTAATCTTTGAGTTTTTTCGTTCCAATGAGCGGGAACAACAGCCCCTATACTTTTTCTGTACTTCCGGTAGTCGTAACTAATTTGTGCAACAACCGGTACTTTTCCTTTTTTATTAGGTGTCGTTGTTTTTCTGTAAAAATTAATTGTCAGCATTATCTCTACGTTCAAATAAGGTGTCTAATAGGGGGCAAATAATTTGCAAAACCACTATTCAAACATAGAAATTAAAATTATCAAATACAAGTATTTTACTATTTATCAGTGCTTTTGTAACTAATCTTGTCTAATGATGTAAAATAGGTTCAACCCCCGCTCCGGGTACCAAAAGGTCGGCTATTGCCGGCCTTTTTGCATTTACAAGAAACAATCACGGCCAATTTGACATTCTTCAAAATTTACAGCACTCAAAAAGACTTCAGGAATCAATGGGGAGTGACCGATCTTGCAATTCGGCGATTCATTTATGGAATTTAACCAATAAACAAAACATATTACTTCCCGAAAAAGCATTTATACATCTATAAAATAAACAATACAACTAACTACATAAAACCTTTCGTCAAAAAAGAATTACTTCAGCTACTATTTTTACTAGATTTCAAAATCTCCCAATTCGGTCTAGTCTGCAATATAAAACATTCAAAGAACTTGACAGGGCTGCTTTCACCAAAACCACATTTTGTTTCACAAAAATAAATAATAACTAAACAATCACATCTAAGTAATTAAGCCTTAAAACCACTTTACTCCAAACACAACCCGCTATACAAAACACATTTATTCATATTTACAACTTATAATTGTTTAACAGTTTTGATAGTTATTTATGCAATAAAGTGTAACTTTTCACCAATAACAGCGTTGAAAATAAGAAAACACCACCTGACACTTTCCTCCAAAACCGCCCTTCCTTTCGCTGTCATCTAATTATTTTTAACTGTTATGAAGAAGTTTACATCCTACATTTCTCAGAAATGGAAAAATGCACTATTAAAGACTAAGTTTACCATTACTTTTGGAATTATAGCCCTGGCAATAATATCATTAGCATTAACATCCAATCTTGGCATTTATGAAATCATTAATGATACAGAAACAATAATTGAGTCAGGAGACATTCAAAGCAAAATAGAACATTATCATGCAACACATTTGCAATGGGTGGCAGGTGTAACAAGACTTCTTACCGACGACAATGTCAGCAAACTAAACCTGGAAACCGATCACACTCTATGCGAATTTGGGAAATGGTATTACGGAGAAGAGCGCAAAAAAGCGGAAGAGATTGTTCCTGAAATGTCTGCAATATTAAAAAAATTTGAAAAGCCGCACCACGCTCTTCATCAATCTGCCATCGAAATTGAAAAAGTATTCCGACAGGGCAACTCCAAACTATCAGAATCTCTAACCGACATAAAAGTTTCGCACCTTTTGTGGATAAATCAACTGGAGAGTGCCTTACTTAAAGAACGTGCCGATTACCAGCTACAATTGGATCCAACACAGAGCATTTTGGGGAAATGGATTCAGTCTGAAGAAGCCCGGAAAACGATGAAAAACAATCCCGACATTGCTAACATGTTGGAAAAACTTCATCAACCTCATACAAATCTCCATACCTCAGCAAGGGCAATAAACAGACTTTTGCAAAACGGAGAAGCCCAAAAAGCAAAAGATGTTTTTAACAGACAAACATCCGTTTACGCGCGCCAAACATTAACAAATCTTGACTCGGTAATTCAATGGAATTTTGAACGAATGCAGGCAATGGCCAAAGCTGACAGCATCTATTCCACTGCTACGATTCCGGCAATAGACCAACTAAGCGAACTGTTTGACGAGTTAATCAAAGAAACCGAAACTGTAATAACGACCAACAATGAAGAAATACTGATTAAAGAGCTGGCTACACGGACAACCAACCTTGTAATCAGCATTTTAATAATCCTTTTTACCATATTTGCGGGAATTTTCTTTACCCGGTTCATACTCAGGTCAATTCGCAAAGAAGTTCAGAATGCACAAATTATAGCCTCAGGAGATCTCAACAACACCATTACAGTTCTTCACAAGGATGAACTGGGCGATTTGGCCCGGGCACTGGAAAGCATGCGCCAAAAACTAAATGAAATTATTGGTGGTATTTCCACGGGAGCCGAAACCATAAGCCAGGCAGGCAGTCACCTCAGTACAGGTTCTCAATCCATTGCTCAGGGAGCTAACGAACAGGCTTCTTCCATCGAAGAAATTTCATCTACCATGCAGCAAACGAATGCCAATGTTCAGCAGACCCACCAAAATGCTGAAAAAACAAGAGGTGTTTTGTCCAAATTGTCTGATCAGATAGGACTGAGTACATCAAAAGGAACTGCCACTCAGGAAGCCATGGAAGAGATTACGCAAAAAATTTCCGTAATCAATGATATCGCGCATCAAACCAACATTCTTGCGCTGAATGCCGCTGTGGAGGCCGCCAGGGCAGGACAGGAAGGAAAAGGCTTTGCTGTGGTTGCCGGAGAAATCAGAAAACTGGCAGAACGAAGCAGGGATGCCTCCAATGAAATCAACAAGCTTTCGACCAAAGGACTGAACACATCTCACGAAACCAGCGAGTTGCTTTCGGAGCTGGTACCATTAATCAAAGATACCATCAACAGAATGGATGAAGTAGTTGCCGCGAGTGCCGAACAAAGCAGTGGCGTAGAACAGATAAATTCCGCCATCAACGAACTAAACCAGATAACTCAGGAAAACGCAGCGAGTGCTGAAGAGATGTCTGCCAGTGCTGAAGAACTTGACAGTCAATCCTCAAGTCTGAAAGAATTAACAGCATATTTCAAAGCTAATTAAACCTATTTTAATCCGGAGATCCGTTTTATCTCGTTCAATTTATTCAGGGCATCCATAGGGGTCAGATTGTTAATATCCAGATTGACAATCTGATCTCTGATTTGCTGAAGAATGGGATCATCCAGCTGAAAAAAACTAAGCTGAAAACCTTCCCTGTGTTGAGCCAGGTCACCAACAGGTTTAGAGATACCTCCCTGCCGGTTGTTGGTTTCCAGTTCGCCCAGAATTTCATTGGCACGCTTCACCACACTGGGAGGCATCCCTGCCATGCGCGCCACGTGAATACCAAAACTGTGCTCACTGCCACCGGAGACCAGTTTTCGAAGGAAAATCACTTTATTATCGACCTCTTTCACCGACACATTAAAGTTTTTGCAGCGGGGAAAAGATTTTTCCATCTCGTTGAGCTCATGATAATGGGTAGCAAAAAGTGTTTTGGCTCTGGCCCGCGTATTTTCATGAATATACTCAACGATGGACCAGGCAATGGAAATTCCATCGTATGTACTGGTACCTCTTCCCAACTCATCAAACAGTACAAGGCTTCGTGGTGTGAGGTTATTCAAGATACTGGAAGCCTCATTCATCTCCACCATGAAGGTAGATTCTCCCAAAGATATGTTATCGGAAGCCCCGACACGGGTAAAAATCTTATCAACCACCCCTATACTGGCACTTTCGGCTGGGACAAAACTTCCAATCTGAGCCATCAGGACGATAAGGGCAGTCTGCCGGAGCAATGCTGACTTACCAGCCATGTTGGGACCCGTAATAATAATGATTTGTTGTTTGTCATTATCGAGATAAACATCATTGGGGACATACTCCTCACCAGCCGGAAGCTGTTTTTCAATTACCGGATGACGACCGGCCTTAATATCCAGACTATCTTCCTCAGTGATAACCGGCCGGACATAATTATTCTGAGCTGCCATTGACGCAAAGCCGACCAGGCAGTCGATCCGTGCCAGCAAATTTGAATTAAGCTGGATGGCCGGAATGAAATCGGCCAGTGCTACTGTGAGTGCATTAAACAATTCCGTCTCAAGCACAAGCATCCGCTCCTCGGCGCCCAAAATCTTTGCTTCATACTCTTTCAGTTCCTCGGTAATATACCTTTCTGCATTCACCAGTGTCTGTTTCCTGATCCAGTCGTCAGGAACCTTATCTTTATGCGTATTTCTGACCTCAATGTAATATCCGAAAACATTATTGAAGCTGATTTTCAAACTTGTAATGCCGGTACGCTCCGTTTCTCTTTTCAGGAGTTCATTCAAATAATCTTTACCTGAAAAAGCAATATGACGAAGTTCATCCAGTTCTTTGGAGACCCCTTCCCGAATCACATTCCCCTTGTTTAGCTGATTGGGCGGATCGGGCATAATCTCTTTTTCAATCCGCTCTTTGATGGTTGCACAAGGATTGAGTTGATCTCCTATATGATTCAACACTTCATTATCGGCCTGAAGACACAACTCCCGGACAGGTTCAATACTGCTTAAGGCATTGCGCATCTGAATCATCTCACGAGGTGTAATACGCCCTGATGCAACCTTCGACACCAGACGTTCCAGATCACCCACCGGCCGAAGCTGGCTCTCCAGATCCATTTTTAGTTGCGGATCCTTAAAAAAATGTTCTACTACCGACTGTCTGTCTTTGATGGGCTGCACATCTTTAAGCGGAAGGGCGATCCAACGTTTCAGCAGCCGGCTCCCCATGGGAGTAACCGAATGATCAATGATATCTGTAAGGGAGCGTCCCCCTTCATTGACCGAAGAAAAAATCTCCAGGTTCCGGATGGTAAACCGATCGAGCCAGACATATTTATCTTCATCGATGCGCGAAAGGTTGGAAATATGCTTAATCTGATGATGTTGTGTCAGATCCAGGTAATGCAAAACAGCTCCGGCCGCAATGGTTCCGAGCTTCAACCGTTCCACTCCAAACCCTTTCAGAGATTTGGTTTCAAAATGTTTCAACAAACGATCGCGACCGGACTCTTCTGTGAAGACCCAGTCATCAAGCCCGAAAGTATAATAGCCTGATCCGAAAAGTTCGGTAAACTGACCTTTTCTTTGCTTCTCAAACAGGACTTCCTTCGGTTTAAAACCCGACACCAGTTTCTGAACATGATCGAATGGTCCTTCAGCGGTCAGAAACTCACCTGTAGAGATATCCAGAAATGCCACTCCTGCAGCTTTGTTCTCCAGGTGTACGGCAGCCAGGAAATTATTCTCGCGATGCTCCAGGATATTATCATTAATGGCAACACCGGGGGTTACCAATTCGGTCACCCCTCTTTTTACTATCTTTTTTGTCAGTTTCGGATCTTCCAGCTGATCACAAACAGCCACCCGCTGTCCGGCTCTGACAAGCTTGGGCAGATAAGTATCAAGCGCATGATGCGGAAAACCTGCCAGTTCGATGGACGAAGCAGAACCATTGGCGCGCTTGGTTAGCGTAATCCCCAATATTTCTGCTGCCGTTACCGCATCATCAGAAAAAGTTTCATAAAAGTCACCCACACGAAACAACAGGATGGCATCGGGATATTTTCCCTTAATGCTGTAGTACTGCTTCATAAGTGGGGTCTGAACAATATTTTTTTTATCTGTAGCCAAGAAACTATGATTTTCGGAGTTTTACCTAAATTGTATATATCTCACAAAGATAAAAAGAGAATCAGAACCAAGGCGAATGCAAAATAGTTTTTTGTCTGCCCGTGATTTGTAATTCTTTAATTTTGAAATCCCCGATTCAATTAATATTTTTATATTCGCATTCAAAATAAGAAAAGGTAATCAAAATTACATGTTATGAAATATCTTCTGAAAAACCTGGGAATTCTGATGATTATTGCCGCAGTAGTGGTTCTGGCAATTTATGCGGTGAATAATTACATCGACAACATCTATTTGATTGTATCTCTTCTGTTGATTATCGCAGGCATTGCTGCCCACATCATTTTCAACAAAAAGGTTGAGGAGTGAATTGATTGAAGAAAAGATTTATGAAGCCCGGTTCGGAAATTCCAAACCGGGCTTTTTGCAAAAAAATCATTCAAATTTTTACAATCGCTCCCTCTTTCTGCTGACACACCACGGGAAACTTATCTTTTAGAAAACAAAACTGAAGATCAGCATTCTTTCCCTTCTTTTTCAAAATATTGTAATGTCTGCCTTCGGTGGTAATTCCCGGGAAATGCGCCATATTACTTTCATATAAATTGAGCGCAGCAATTGCCGCATCCGAAAGATGGAAGTTTTGATTCATTTGCTTCAACAGAGAAATCAGATACCCGGCGCACAAAACATCCTCAACGGAATAGAGACCGTCTGTTCCGGAGGCAATCAAAACCAACTCCTTTGTACTCCCCAGCACATCAGCGGTAGCTTTTGCATTCAGAAACGATGCCACATAAAGCTCCGAAGCCGTATCTGCTTTACGGATGGTTCTGGTTCCATTGGTAGTTGTCATTACCAATGTAGCACTATCTATCTTCCCGGGGATCAACTCCACGGGACTATTTCCCATATCAAATCCCTCAATAGGGTCTGCATTTCTTTCACCAGCCAGAATGACCAATTCTTCGGGGTGATTGTTTCGATAGGAAAACGCCTCCTCTTTTGAAAGAACCGGAATCACCTTTTTTGCTCCGTACGAGAGTGCCGTTACCATGACCGAGGTGGCACGAAGCACATCAATAATCACCGCTGTTTTGCCGGTTACACGTGTATCAGACAATTCGGTTACTGAATTGATTACATCAAGCGTCTGCATATTTTTTACTTGTCAAAACTTTCTGAAAGATGCATATTCCGGGTCAGCCACCTGAAACGTAACAAAAGAAACATCGAGATGGAAAAGAGACCAAGCAAATAGCCATACCAGATACCACTCGGACCAACGTTAAGCGTAAATGCGAAAAAATATCCCACGGGAAGGGCAAGCACAAAATAGGCCACTATCAACATTCCAAAGGGAAGGTTCACATCTTCAAGGCCCCTCAAGGCCCCCAGCATAGTAACCTGTAGGCCATCGAAAAGCTGAAACGCCGCAGCGACAATCATCAGCCCGGCAGCAATGGCAATCACTTCACCACTATCAATAAAAAGACCGGGAATGAAGTTGCGACCAAATATAAAAAGAATTGCTCCGCTTCCCATTAAAGCCATCACCAAATGCAGGGAAGCAAAGACCGTTGCCCGCAAGGCATTAAAACGCTTCTGCCCAACAAACTGACTCACTTTAACAGTGGTCGCTGCAGAAATTCCCTGAGCCACCATAAAGGTAAAGCTGGCAAAACTCAGCACAATCTGGTGAGCTGCCAGAGCCGCAGCCCCCAGCCATCCCATCATAATACTACCGAGACTGAATGACAAAACCTCAATAAAATGCTGACCTCCGATAGGAAGGCCGAGCCGCATCAGATACAGACTTTTATTCCACGAAAATTTGGTTTCACCAATATGACGCCGATAATATCTGAAAAAATCGAATTTAAAATAGACCCACATAAAGAGCAGTGGCATCACAATGCGGGCGGTAAGGGTTGCATACCCGGCCCCCATCACTCCATAAGCCGGAAAACCCAACTTTCCGAATATCCAGATATAATTCAGGAAAATATTCAGAAGGTTGGCCGACACAGTAATAACCATGGCAATGCGGGTATTCCCCAGCCCTTCAGCAAATTGCTTAAAAGTAAAAAACAGCACAAAAGGAATCATCGAAACCACAAGGACACGGTAATAGGGCAAGGCCACCTCCACCACATCAGCCGGCTGTCCCATAAACGGCATCAGATATCCAACCAGCCAAAGCAACAATGTAAGTACAAATCCGGCAGCCTGAAATGCATACAAGCCCTGCTTAAACCATGAAGCCGCCAGTTGTTTGTTTCCCCCGCCATAGGCTTTTCCCACCAGCGGCGTCAGTCCGTTGACCATACCCAAACCAAAGACCATTCCCACCACAAAAACTGTGTTGGCAAAGGAGACAGCAGCCAGTGGCACCGTACCCAGCTGCCCCACCATCAGGTTGTCGGCAAGCACCACCACCATCTGCCCGGCCTGAGCAAGCATTACCGGCATGGCCAAAATAAGATTTGGCCCGTAGTGCCGGGAATAGGTTTCTTTAATTATATTGTTTTGATTCATGATTTCAAAAATGACCTGCAAAGATATTCGTTTTTGACCCAACCAGCGAATTCTGAGCCCTGACAATAAATAAATTTAAAATGCCAGGTAAAAACCGGAAACAATATTCTTAAAACCAGGAGTATATTTATGTCTCAATTCCTCAATGTCTATCCTTTCAATATTTGGAGCACTCACAGCAGCCCTGATCCATTCTGAAATCACTCTCTTCACAGGCTTTCCCGGATTGGGGCTTACCTCCAGCCGTTGACTCTCAAACAACCCTGAACGAGCAGCTTTGAACCGAAATACATTATAATCCTCCAAAGGTAGAATAACGGAAAACCGCCCCTGCTTTGAAAGTAATTTAAGAACACCCGAAACCAGATCCTCGTGACTTAAGCCCCCATTATGACGCGCAACAGCCTTACGTTGATTCGGGTTCTTCATACTTCCGCTAAAAAACGGGGGATTGCTGACAATCAGATCATAAGAAGAGGGGTTGCTTTCAGCAAAATCCTGAAGAGATGTATGATGAAGGTACAGTCGATCACTCCAGGGTGATGCTTCAAAATTAGCGTCGGCGTCGAGGCAGGCCGCATCGTCAATTTCCACGGCATCAATCATTGCATTTTGGGTACGCTGGGCCAACATCAATGCAACCAGCCCTGTTCCTGTACCTACATCCAGTATTTTTACAGGCTGATGATCAACGGGAGTCCAGGCACCAAGCAACACGCCATCGGTACCTACCTTCATGGCAGCATTTTCCTGTAATACTGTAAACTGTTGAAATCTAAACATACTCTCAATACATCAGAATTTCTCGTAAACTCCCAGACCAAAAAGGGCGTAATCATAAAACACCGGATCTTCAGGCCGAAACTGAGCCAACTTTTCGGTAAGTTCCAAAACCGCTTTAAAATCCTGTTGTTTTCTGCTCAGCAACCCAAGCTGCTGCGCAACCCTTCCCACATGAACGTCCAGTGGAATCAGAAGATCAGCCATGGAAATATCCTTCCATAATCCGAAATCAACGGGCGAGTCTCTCCTCACCATCCACCTCAGATACATATTTAAGCGCTTGGCAGAGGCATTCTTCAGAATATTCGCAACATGCTTATTGGTTCGGTCGGGAGGATCGAGAGACATAAAAACCTTTCTGAAATATATAATTGCCTTGTCTATTCCTCCCTGGCCATATCCATCAATAAACACCTGCTGAAGGCCACCTTTCTCACGATAAATATGCGCAAGGGTTTTCAGAAAGTAATTGGCATCAATATTCTTAAATGTCCGGTAAACAAAGTCATCACTTACCTTAAGCTCATCATCGGTGGCATTCATTAAAAAATCATAAGGCGCCATATCCATCCGTTCCATCAGTTGCCTGCAGGCTTTGAGAATCATTCGCCGTTGCCCCCAGGCCAGCGTAGCCGTCAAAAAACCGGAAATTTCGATATCCTCTTTTTGGGTAAACAAATGAGGAATTTGGACAGGATCTTCGTCAATAAACCAACGAGCCTCATAATAAGAAGCCTTTTCATTCAGAAAATCAACAATTTCACCAGAATTGGTCATAAAGAAAAACCCGTAAATAAAAAAGAAGAATTAATCGACAATCACACCATCCACGATATGAACTGTGCGGTCGGCTTTATCAGCCAGGTGTTGATCGTGTGTAACAATAACGAAAGTCTGATTAAACTGTTTACGTAAATCCACAAACAGATCCATCAATTCATCCTGATTTCTGGAATCCAGGTTTCCGGAGGGCTCATCAGCAAATACCACTAAAGGATCGTTTACGAGTGCCCGGGCAACGGCCACACGCTGTTTTTCCCCTCCGCTGAGCTCCGCCGGTTTATGTTCCAAACGGTCGGATAGCCCGAGGTAATTCAGCAGTTTCAGAGCACGTTCTTTAGAATCCTTCTCGGACTTCCGGGCAATTAATCCCGGCAACATACAGTTTTCGATGGCTGTAAACTCAGGAAGAAGCTGATGAAACTGAAAAACAAAACCAATATGCTCATTCCGGAACCTGGCAAGCTGATTTCCTCTCAAAGTACTTACATTGGTGTCATTGATAAAGACATCTCCCCCGGTGGGTTTATCCAGGGAGCCTAAAATCTGGAGTAAAGTAGTTTTTCCTGCGCCGCTTGAGCCCAAAATGGTAACAATTTCCCCACGGTCAATTTTTAAATCAATGCCTTTTAAAACCTTAAGGTCGCCATATTGCTTTTGAATATTCCTGCCTTCTACCATAATTAGTGTTGGTCTATAAATTAAGCAAAAATTGTTTCTGGTCATGTGTTTGTCACGAAAGTGCCAGTTACAAGGTTTGAGAAGCCCGAAAACACCCAGTTTACTTGAGTAAATGAGGGATTTTGGGGCGAGCGTAACGCAGTAAATGGTACTTTATGGACAAACACTAATTACGAAACAAATAAAACCCAAATATAAACAATATAAAAGAGTAAAAGGAGCGCCCCCTTCCATCGGGAAATAACCCCGTTGCGCAAAGGAAGCATAAAAAGAAGCAACAAAACAGCTACCACAGTCATCCAGATCATATCGGACGATATTACTCTGGGAGAAACCTGAAGCGGCTTCAGAATGGCTGTGACACCCAATATAGAGAATACATTAAAAATATTGGAGCCAATAATGTTCCCAATGGAAATATCCATCTCCTTCTTCAAAGCCGCCGCAAGAGAGGTTGCCAACTCAGGAACACTGGTACCGAAAGCAACAATGGAAATACCCACAACCCGCTCACTCACACCCCAGCCAATGGCCAGGTCACTGGCTCCTTTTACCAGCCAATCAGCGCCAAAATATAGTCCCAAAACTGCAACAATCACAAATCCAACAGCCGGGAGAATCTTCATCGTGGGGTCCGGAAAAACCTCCACAGATTTTGCAGAGTGCTTTCTGGAAGACCAAACGGACAAGACAATATATCCGGCAATAAGAAACACAAAAATAAGTCCCTCATAAAATTCAAGAACCTCATTGATCAAAAATAAAAACAACAAGGCATACGAAAGGATCATTACCAGCCAATCGTTAAGAATGGACGGTTTCCTTACTGCCAGTGGGAATATAATAGCCACTGCCCCCAATATAAGACCAATATTGGCAATATTGGAACCCACCACATTACCAATGGAAATATCGGGCGATTCGGTAAAAACAGCCTTAACACTTACAAAAAGCTCAGGAGCTGAAGTACCGAACGCAACAACAGTGAGTCCTGCAACCAACGGACTAACATGAAAATGACGGGACAACTCCACCCCTCCACGAACAAGCCAGTTTCCGCAAAGAAACAACAACACAAAACCAACAAGCACTAATAAATAGGAGTTAACATCCATAAAAAGAAGGTAATTAATATTTGATTAATAGTTTCTGTCCATAAAGTACCACTTGCGTCCCGGAATGGTCGGGGCAGGCTGTTACGCTTGCCGCCAAAATACTCATTTACGATTATTGATGGATCAAAATTCCATACTCGTTTCACTCTTTATTTTTTTCAGACTCATTGTTTTCTTCCGGTATATCATCGACAGAGCCGGATTCATCTCTTTTCCCCTCATCTGTCACTCCATAAACATCACGGGCAGTCTCATCAATTCCCCCGACAAGATCTTCCGTCTCTTCATGAACGCGCGATTCCATATCTTTTCGTCCCTCTTCAAAGTCCTCCTTTACCTCATCGCCGGCACGCCGGATATCACTTCTGATCTCCTCTCCCTGTTCATGAATATACTTTTTTGCCTCCTCAAGGTCTTCCTTCAGATCATTGGTGCTTTCATTAAACTCACGCTTCAGATCTTCAGTAGCCTTGCGAAATTCATTCATTCCCTTTCCCAGCATTTTTGCAAACTCGGGAATTTTATTGGCCCCGAAAAGCAAAAGTATCACCAGGAATACAATGATTATCTCACCCATGGAAATTCCAAAAAGAAATACTGCCATATCATTAATGTTTGGCTCAAAGATATAAAAAAAAATCCCCGGTATGGATACTCCAAACCGGGGATAAAATAACTATCATTCAAAGAATTTTAACAAACTCTCATCAAATGCTTATTTCTTCTTTTTTGCTTTGTTGGCAATACGCTTCTCGATAAAATTAAAGGCAATGGGCGAAGCAATAAAGAGCGATGAGTAGGTACCTACAACAACCCCAACAATCAAAGCAAAAACAAATCCCTGAATCACCTCACTACCGAAAATAAATATTACCAGCAATACAACCAGCGTGGTCAATGATGTATTCAAAGTACGACTGATGGTAGAGTTCATCGCAAGGTTAAATACCTCTTTCAAATCACGCTTTGGATACAATCCGCGGTATTCACGAATACGGTCAAATACCACCACGGTATCGTTAATGGAATAACCGATTACCGTAAGGATCGCTGCAATAAAAGACTGGTCAATCTCCATAGAGAAAGGCATAATTGAGTATAGCAGTGAGAACACACCCAACACAATCAATACGTCGTGGGCAACAGCACCCAAAGCACCCAGACCAAATTCCCAGTTCCGGAAACGAATCAGGATGTAAAGGAATATTACAGCAAACGAGAAGAAAATAGCATATCCCGCTTTATTTCTGATGTCTGCGGCGATGGTCGGTCCCACCTTCTGAGAACTCATGCGATGCTCAGCAAGGAATGTGTCGCGATCCACATCAGCTCCGACATATTGCTTCAAACCTTCATAAAGCTTGGTTTCAGCCTCCTGGTCTGCCGACTCTGAATCACTATCAACCAAATAGTTAGTGGTGATTCTTATCTGATTGTCTCCTCCAAAAGTTTTGGCTTCTACGGTTGCGCCTTCAAAAGTTTCTGTCAATACCGATTGAACCTCTGTTGCTGGAACAGGATCATCAAATCGAACTACAAAAGAACGGCCTCCTGTGAAATCGATGCCCTGTTGAAGACCTCTCACACCCAGAGATGCAATGCCCACCAGAATAATGACAGCAGAAATAATTATAAAGAACTTACGCTTCTCTATAAAGAGAATATGAGCACCTTTAAAAAGGTTTTTAGTCCATTCGCTACCAAATTTAATATCCACTTTCGATTTCAGCAGGCTCTCATAAACCAGACGGGTAATAAAAAATGCTGAGAAGAATGAGGTGGCAATACCAATCATCAATGTGGTAGCAAAACCTTTAATAGGTCCGGTACCAAACATAAACAGAATCAGACCGGTCAGGAATGTTGTTACGTTGGCATCAATAATGGCGGAAAAAGCATTCCGGTAACCATCAGAGATGGCCAGCTTCAGTCCTTTTCCTGCTTTCAACTCCTCCCGTATTCGCTCATATATCAGCACGTTGGCATCCACCGACATACCGATGGTAAGCACAATACCCGCAATACCGGGAAGTGTCAGAACTGCATTAAAGGCAGCCAGAACTCCCATGATAAAGAACATGTTGGCAACCAAAGCAAGGTCAGCAACCAATCCGGCTTTAAAGCCGTAGTATAAAATCATGTAAATAAGCACGGCAATAAAAGCCCAGATGAAAGACTTAAATCCGGCATCCACAGCCTCAGCACCAAGAGAAGGACCTACAACGGTATCTTCAACGATTCGTGCCGGGGCAGGCATTTTTCCTGATTCCAGCACATTTGCAAGGTCTTTAGCCTCCTGGGGAGTGAAATCACCGGTAATAGAGCTGCGACCTCCTGTAATTTCATTTTGAACTGTAGGAAATGAGTAAACATAACCATCAAGAACAATCGCAATGGACTTATCAATATTGGCTTTGGTCAGGCGGGCCCATGTTTTGGCTCCCTCACCGTTCATTGACATTTCAATTTCATAAGCGCCACTCTGGCTGGTAACAGCTCGTGCACCGGTAACCACGTCTCCTTCAAGCGGGGCACGACCATCATGACTGCTTACTTTAATGGCAACCAACTGGAAAAGCTCATCATTTTCGTCAAACTGCTGATTGGTCCAGTATTGAGCATCGCTGCCGGGAATAGGCTTCACAGTCCACATAAACTCCACATCGCGTGGCAGAAGAGACTGAACCTCCTCCATGGCAAGATAAGTATTCACCTTTCCTGTGTCGCGTGATGTAGCCAATCCCACAACCGGAGAAGAAGGACGTCCGGATGGTGCAAGCGCAGAAAACAGAGATTCAACACGCTGCTCATCCCCGGTATCCAAAGAATCTCCTTCAATTTCATCCAAAAGAGCTACATCTTCAGCACTTTCTTCTGCCTGAACTTCCGGAACAACATCAGCGGTGTCAACATCACTCTTCTTCAGAGCATTTACTTCCGCAATCATCTGATTGGCAGCCATCAACGCTTCAAAAATTTGATTTTGATTGTAAACTTCCCAAAATTCCAGATTGGCAGTTCCCTGAAGCAGGTCACGCACACGTTCCGGATCAGTAATACCGGGGAGTTCAACCAAAATACGACCAGCTTGTTCCAGTCGCTGAATATTTGGCTGGGCCACACCAAAACGGTCAATCCGGGTACGAAGAATATTAAATGCATTATCTATAGCACCTCTTGATTCCTCACGGATAACTTCAATTACTTCTGCATTTGTTGAGTTGTAATCAATTTTTTCTCTCAATTCAACAGTATTGAATATGGCAGCGAGACGACCTTCGGGAGCCACTTCCTCAAATGCTTCAGAAAAGAGCGAAATAAAATCACGAGTGGACTCTTTTTCACGCTCACGAGCCAGTCTTATGGCTTCGTTAAACTTTGCATCCTGGTTGTAATTGGAAAGAGCCCGGACAATATCGGCCACCCGAACCTCAAGGATCATGTTCATTCCCCCCTTAAGGTCGAGACCAAAATTGATCTCACGTTCTTTACACTCCTGGTAGGTATATTCTCTTAATCCAAAAAGAAAATTATACACTACTTCACTCTTCATAGAGTCGAGATACTGAAATCTGTACTCACTCACCAATTCAGGGTTGTCACCGGCTTTTTGCTGAGCAATTTCCTCAGCTTTATTTTCCACGCGACGTGCCTGAAAGGTAAAGATCAACTGATACAAACTAACCAGTGCCAACAATATGGCAAATAGTCTGATCGCTCCTTTGTTCTGCATTTGTAGCTATTTTTATAAATTCAAATTCATGTACGTTTTACTAAACGCGCAAATATATTGATTTTTTTTAAAACCTTTAGGCTTTATTAGATTAATGCATCAGATAGTTATTTTATTCCCGGGAAGTTAAATCCATGCATCAGAACTGATGAAGGGATATTTTGTTGAGCAATCGTCGCGCCCCCAGAAACACAAGCACCCCTGCCAAAAGCAACATCAGCAATGCAGGCAGAACAAAGCAAAAATAATCCACCTCATAACGCACTACAAAAGCCTGAGACCAGTCGGAAAGCATTGATCCGGAGACAGGAAAAGCCATCAGCACTCCCAATAACACAAAAAGGAAAAAACCCGAAAACAGAATCCTGATGTTATGAAAATCAGGAAATCCTGTTATTTTTCGCAAGTACAACTCCTGCTGACGCGTTGCTAACAGAAAAGAAACCAACCCTGTCATCCCAAGAGTAGCGATGATTATTACCAATACTGCAAACGCCCATGCCAATGACATATACCGGTAATCCTCGCTGTAAAAATCCCTGTTCTTTTGCCGGAAGGAGACTGCTTTAAATGGGATTCCTGTCTTCGACTGCCCCCAGAGATCATTCAACAACTGATGTGTTTGGGGCCATTGTCCTTTTTTAAATCGGATAAGCAGAGAAGTCAGTTTCTCTTCCGGTCCGGCATAAATATACACAGCAGGACGCAGTGAATGTTTCCAGCCTGAGAAGTGAATATCCGGAACTACCCCTTGAATGCCAAACTCCATGCGATCTCCTGCTTCTCTGGCTACGGTATATATTTTTCTCCCAATAACATCATTGCCCAGCATTTGGGCGGCCTGGCGGTTGACCACTATATCTCCCGAACCAAAGAGATGCTCAGTTCCTTTTTCTGCTTTTACACCAATTGTATGGAAGAAAGATGAATCCACCGGATAAACTTCAAAGAGAAAGAGCTGGCTGCTGTCTTCCGTATTACTAAAAGACATGATTGTCACAGGCTCTCCTGGCTTGAAATATAATCTGCTGACATCCTCTGTAATATCCAGATTCTCTATCTCCCGATACATTGTCTCGGATTTGGACCCCAGATGTCCGGCACGCTCCAGTATTCCAACCTGATCAATATCAAAACCGGGATCCTTTTTATTCACATAACTAAGTTGGCGATACATCCCAACTGCTGCGGTAGAGACAAAAACGGCGACAAACACCTGAGTCATTACCAGTAACCCGCGAACCCACAAACCCGGATAAGCCGAAAATCTTCTGTAACCCGATTGAAGATGAAAGGCCTTTATCCGCGAGAAAACAAAGGCCGGGTAAATACCGGACAATAGTCCTACTGCCAACGTAACAGTTAACACCAACGGAAAATCCAGGGACTGCCGGTAGCTCCTGTCAAAAAATTCTACAAGAAAAAGTTTATTAAAGACCGGAAGAAGCAATTCAACCAGGACCAAACCGAAAAACAAAGCCACCAAACTAAAAAGAACTGCTTCACTAATAAATTGTCCTGCCAAATGAAAACGTCTGGCCCCAAAAAGGCGTCGAACTCCGGCTTCCCTTGCCCTATCAAGTGCGCGTGCAGTTGTAAGGTTCATAAAATTAAAGGCAGTAACCAACAAAATAAAAAATGCTACTCCCAGAAAAATAAAAACATAGGCTTTATTGGTGGTTTTTCCAATCTCAAAATCCTGACTCGAAAACAGATAAATATGATGCAACGGCTGAAAACTGAAATGTAAATTGGTCTTTCGTTCCCCCGAAAATATGGCCATGTCCTCTTCTTCCATCTCGGCTTTTATCTCATCTGCAAAAGCACCCTCCAGTTTATGAACATCTGCACCAGGCTCCATTTTAACATAAACATAGCAAACCAGGGAAAACCAGCTTTCTATCATCCTGGAGAAGCTGTCTCCGTAATAATTTCTTAACTGTTGCTCCATTACCGAAAAGGGAAGAACAAAATCATATTGCAAATGACTGTTTTGGGGAACATCCTCAAAAACTCCTTTTACAATGTATGTATCATCCTGGTCAAAACGGAGCTCCTGCCCTATCGGATTTCTGTCACCAAAAAGACGGGAGGCTGCCGCACGGGAGATAATAACACAAGAGGAATCTGGAAAAGTCTTTTGCGGGCCGCCAAGAAGAAATGATGTGGAAAACACATCGAAAAAAGCAGAGTCTGCATAAAGAATCTCTGATTCATATGATGATGCAAAGTCACTCCGAACCGGCACTTCTCCAACATCCACTATCCGGGTTGCCGATTCCACCTCCGGATATTGCTTAAGCCTCGACGCAAGAACCATGGGCGACAAGGCTGCATCCACCTGTTCGTTTTCCATGTTGCCGGAAGTAACCACCCGGTACATGTCCTGATAGCGATCGAAATGCTTATCGAAGGAAAACTGAAAAAAAACATACTCCAGAACAAATATACTCATGGCAATACCCACCGATAGCCCAAGAAGTGTCAGCAGTGAAAAACCCCGATGTAAAAAAAGTGTACGAAGCGATATTTTTATATAGTTCAGAATTCTCATAATCTAATTTATGATTTTGTCTTTCTCAGCCCCTGTCAGACGAAGTTGTCACCACATGTCCGTCAAAAAGCTGAATAATTCTCTGCCCATGACGGGCTGCCTCTCTGGAATGAGTGGCCAAAGCAATGGTATGCCCCTCCTCATTAAGCTGTCTGAGCAACTCCATGAATTCTTCCTTCTCGCCTGAACTCAATCGACCGGTTGGTTCATCACCATACAAAATATCAGGTGAACAGCTCAAAGCACGGGCAAGTGCAACCTTCTGTTGTACAAAATCGCCAAACTTGCCGGGGTATTGCTTTCGCAGATGTGTCAGTCGGAATCTGTCCAAAAGTTCTTCTACTTTGCGCCGTCTCTCTTTTCTGCTGTCAGGCATATACAACAGCGGAAGCTCAATATTCTCATAAACGTTAAGCTCATCAATCAGGTGAATCTCTTCGAAAAGAAAAGCGATGTGATCACGACGAATGCGATTTCGCTTTCGTTCAGACAGCCCTGTAATCTCCTGTTCCCGAAACCAGATCTCACCCGAAGAGGGAATATCCACCAGTCCCAACAATCCCAGCAGGGTTGTTTTTCCACTGCCCGAAGGTCCGGCAAATACCACGTATTCTCCCTCTTCAATATCAATGTTGATATTGCGGAGAACATATTTTTCATTATTCCCCCGACGAAATAACTTTTGAAGATTTCTGGTATGAATCATAAAATTAAAATATGTTCGGTTTTGAACACTACATGTCCGTTCGCGTACACCCCTAAATCTAATCAGGCGGTGCTGCGTCTGCAATTAAAACACTAACACATAGCTTTTTAACTGTTAAAACAAGAAAGCCGAATGACCATTCTGCCTACACAATATTAATAAATAATTCTTTAGTGTAACTTGCAATCGGTCAGGGAATAAAAATTTGGTCACAAGCTTTTATCTCAATTTTGTCTGAAATATTTTAATCACAAACCAGACCAAAAAAATCAAAACGCTGTTACAGGGCAACTTAACAGCAACAGAACTTATCTTCGCTAAAGTATTGGCCTTTTAATTGTACGAAAACGAACATTTTTTATTCTGATTTGCACATTTTTTAATACATTTGGGAAGCTGAGCCTTACCTTAACCTAAGCCTTTATCTTAACCTGAACCTGATAATTAATAATCATTCTTAATAAACGTCCTTTACCATGGCATCCAAGACAGGAAAAATACTTGCAGTTGATGACAACACAGACATTCTGTTTGCACTGAAATTGCTGCTTCGTCCCCACGTGGAACAAATCGTCACGGAAACCAATCCGTCAAACATCCCCAATCACATGAAAGAGACAGACTTTGATGTGATTTTACTGGATATGAATTTCACGCAGGATGCCATCAGCGGAAAAGAAGGTTTTTACTGGCTGGACAAAGTTCTTGAAATCGATCCCCAGGCGGTGGTACTGTTCATTACCGCCTACGGAGATGTTGAAAAATCGGTACAGGCCATAAAGGCAGGAGCTACCGATTTTATCATCAAACCCTGGCAAAACGAAAAATTACTGGCCACCATCTCCTCAGCCATAAAACTCAATCGTTCCAAACGCGAAGCAAGCGATCTCAAGGAGAAGCAGAAGGAGATAAACACCATTATGGATCAGCCCTTTGCTGATTTCATTGGGGTTTCTCCCGGGATGCAGCAGGTTTTCAAGACCATTCAAAAGGTAGCAGGCACTGATGCAAATGTCCTCATACTTGGAGAAAACGGCACAGGAAAAGAACTGGTTGCCCGTGCCCTTCACCGCCACTCCCTGCGAAAGGAGGAGCCCTTTGTAAGTGTTGACCTGGGGGCATTGAGTGAAACACTTTTTGAAAGTGAACTTTTCGGACACGTGAAAGGGGCATTTACAGATGCCAAAACTGACCGCCCGGGCCGGTTTGAACTGGCTTCCGGAGGGACAATCTTTCTGGATGAGATAGGAAACCTTTCGGTACCAATGCAGGCCAAGCTACTGACTGTTCTGGAACGGAGAGAAGTAACCCGCGTAGGAGCCAACAAGCCAAAACCTATCGATATCAGACTCATCAGCGCTACCAATATGCCTTTAAAGCAAATGGCTGCGGAGGATGGTTTTCGACAGGATTTAATATACCGGATCAACACCGTGGAGATTGAAATTCCCCCACTCAGGGAACGTCCCGAAGACATCCCTCTGCTGGCCGACCATTTTCTGAAAATTTACTCACGTAAATACAACAAAAAAATCAACAAATTATCCAATCAGGTCATCAAAAAATTCAACACTTACCCCTGGCCGGGAAATGTTCGTGAATTCCAACATGTACTCGAGAGAGCTGTTATCATGAGCGACTCACCAAATCTGGATGAGGGAAGCTTCCATCTCTCCAGCCACGGCAGTTCGGGAGAAGCCTTTGATTTTGACAGCTACAATCTGGAGGAAATAGAACAAAAAGTGATTGAGAAAGTGATGCGGATGCACAGTGGAAACATCTCCAAAGCTGCATCAGACCTGGGACTTACCCGCACATCCCTTTATCGAAGAATGGAAAAATATGGCCTTTAATTCTTTTCGAACCAACTACATCATCCGGAGTCTGCTACTCACTGCTTCCATCTTTGGACTCAGTTACCTCTGGTACAATACAGAACTGACCATGACTTTAATTCTGGCAGGACTTCTGGTATTGTTTCAGATTATTGCAATGATTTTCTATGTGGACCGAACCAACCGTGTACTCAACAATTTTCTGGAATCGATCCGGTATTCCGATTTTACACGAACTTTTCAGGTTGAAAGTACCGATTCTTCATTCGACAAGCTAAAAAAGTCATTCAATGAAGTAATTGAAGACTTTCAGTCTGTACGGGCCGAAAAAGAAGAAAATTTCTTCTACCTGCAAACGGTCATTCAGCACATTGGCATTGCCCTGATTGCTTTTCAGAGAGACGGTACAGTTGAACTCATTAATAACGCAACGAAAAAACTGTTTCAGGTTCGCACTCTGCACAACATACAGGGGCTGAAGGAATTCAGCCCCGAAATTGTTCAAAAACTCTTAACCATCAAACACGGGGAAAACGACCTGATCCGGGTAAGAGAAAAAGATGATTTGTTGCAACTGGCCATATATGCCACGGAATTTCGCATTCACAACCGCACCATTCTACTGGTCTCAATTAAGAACATACAACAGGAATTGGATGAAAAGGAGATGGAGTCATGGCAAAAACTTATCCGGGTGCTGACACACGAAATAATGAACTCCATTACCCCGATATCATCCCTGTCTTCGACGGTCAAACTACTCATCCGGGACATTGCCACATCGCTGGAGAACCAGCAGGTGGATCCCGAGGACACGGAATCCCTGAAGGAAGTGGAACAAGCTCTGCAAACTATCCACAAGCGTACCGACGGGCTTCTCCACTTTGTAAACACCTACCGGAATCTCACAAAAATCCCCACTCCCAGCTTTTCCATTTTTAAAGTCAAGGACCTTCTCGATAACATCAGAGATCTTCATGAAAATGAAATTCATAATAAAGGGATCACCTGCAACATCATTGTTGAACCGGAGTCACTCGAACTTTCTGCTGACCAGCACCTCATCGAGCAGGTGCTCATAAACCTGGTTACCAATGCAGTTCATGCCCTTGAGGAAACTTCCAATCCACAACTGGAAATCAAAGCTTTTCTAAACCGCCGGGGACGAATAACAATCCAGGTTACCGACAACGGCAAGGGCATTTTACCCGATGTGCTGGATAAAATTTTCATTCCATTCTTTACCACCAAACCACAGGGTTCCGGCATCGGTCTCAGCCTATCACGGCAAATAATGCGACTTCACGGAGGGGGAATCAATGCCTATTCGGAGCCAGGAAAGGAGACGAAATTCTCGTTGACGTTTTAACTGGTGACCTGATGAGGGGTGAGCTTAACATTCATCCCTCAACCCTCACCAACTAATGCGGTGTCATCAAAATTTCTTTTCGTCTTGTTTAATCTCATGCAGTCGGTTAAACATCACGGCCAGATGTGCATAAAGCGAAGTATTCTGGACAACTACATTATCAGGAGTTTTAATGCGGACAGGCGTGAAATTCCAAATGGCACGAATCCCACCTTCCACCATCAGATTAGCTACCTGCTGTGCACTCTCGGTGGGTACAGTGAGAATCCCAATCTCAACACCCTCTTCGCGCATCAGCTTAAAATCGTCAATGTGATGAATGGGCACATCGACAATCTCACGGCCCACTACCGAAGGATCAATATCAAAAGCCTTCACAACATTTAAGCCGTATTGCTTCAAACCATGGTCGTGTAACAATGCACGCCCCAAACTACCAGCTCCGAAAAGAAAAGCCTGATCAACGATCCGGAACCCGAGAAAATCCTCAAGGGCATCAATAAGAGGTTCTACTTCATACCCCACACGGGTTTTTCCGGAAATACCTGTATAAGCAAGATCTTTGGTAACTTGGGTGGGATCCACTCCCATATCTCCGGCAATATTGGTAGATGAAATATAACGATCTCCCTGCCGGGAGGCAATTTTAAGATAAGCCAAATAGCAGGGCATGCGTCTAAGCGCCGGTTCGGGTACCAGAAAGCTCTTCTTTTTACTGTTTCCTTCTTCCATGGTTGTTTTTCAATGAATGAAATTCGTTCTTACAAAATTAATGAAGTTTTTTATTGCTGAAAGAAATCAGTAATAAAAAACACCCGACCACCTTAAACAAAAAAAGGACCCGTAAGGTCCTTCAGAATAGGTGGGCGATAAAGGATTCGAACCTTTGACCCCTTGGGTGTAAACCAAGTGCTCTGAACCAACTGAGCTAATCGCCCTTTTGAGAAAAAATTGGTCGTTGGTGGGCGGTGAGGGAGTCGAACCCCCGACCCCTTGGGTGTAAACCAAGTGCTCTGAACCAACTGAGCTAACCGCCCGTCTTTTTCTCAAAAGCGATGCAAATATAGAAGAGTTTTTCTCAACCTCCAAACAAAAAATTCATTTTTCCAATGCTTCAGCGACCACAAAAGTGCTCCCACCAATGAAAATCAAATCATTATATGCTGCATTTTTTTTTGCAGCATCGATGGCCAAACGAACATTTCTGAATGATTCTCCTCTCAAACCAACCTTTCCGGCATCCTCTTCTAACAGTTTTTCATCCAACGCCCGTGGAATGGATGCCCTTGTAAAATAATAACGGGCATTCACCGGCAGTAATTTCAACACACCGGAGATATCTTTATCATTAACCATCCCCCAGACAATATGAATATTTTCTTTCCCCTGAAGCATCAACTGCTGCATCACCTCAGAAATTCCATCCACATTGTGGCCCGTATCACATATTACAGTGGGGTGCTCTGACAATTTTTGCCAACGCCCCAGTAAACCAGTGTTTTTCACAACATTTTCAATCCCTTTAGAAATAGATTCCGGTGTCAGTTCATACCATGATTTATTGAGAATATTTAATGCAGCCAGGACTGTTCTGAAATTTTCCTGTTGATAATGGCCCAATAAAGGCAAACGATAGGTTCCTCCTCCCAATGACGCTTCGGCAATCAGCTCCTGAAATTCAGCTGAGGTTACTCCCGGTTTTAGCGTTGCAAGTTCTCCTGAAAAATAAAGAGATGCCCTTTGTTTCTTGGCTTTATCCCGAAAAACATCCTCAATTTCCTCCTGATGACGCCCGACCACCACCGGAACACCCGTCTTAATAATTCCTGCCTTTTCACCCGCAATTGCCCTCAGGGTATCGCCCAGAAACATTGTATGATCCAGCCCGATATTTGTAATTACCGACAAATCGGGAGTTATGATATTGGTGGAATCCAAACGCCCTCCCAGGCCCACTTCCACAACTGCTACATCTACCTCCTTGCGGGCAAAATAATCGAAAGCCATAGCCACCGTCATCTCAAAAAAAGAAGGAGCAATTCGTTCTATCACCCCACGGTGCTGTTCCACAAACTGTGTTACTTCAGTTTCAGAAATCATTCTTCCGTCAATCTTTATACGCTCTCTGAAATCGAGTAAATGTGGCGAAGTATATAACCCGGTCCGGTACCCTGCAGCCTGAAGAACAGATGCCAGCATATGTGAGACACTCCCTTTTCCGTTGGTTCCGGCCACATGAATTGTGCGAAACCGTCGATGCGGATGACCAAAATATTTATCCAGTGCTAAAGTATTCGCCAGATCGGCTTTGTAAGCAGCTTTACCCGCCCTTTGATACATGGGCAGCTGGCTGAATAAAAAATCCAAAGTTTCCTGATAGTTCATCAACATGTAATTATTTTCAAGATCCCGAAAATATCAAAAACACAACATAACAATGCCCCTCCACCACATATTAATCCAAAAACCAATGTTGTCATGCTGGTCATAGATTCCGGTAACTTCCCGCAAAAATCGCAATATTTCCGGATAGAAAGAAGATTATTCTAACAATTAACAAGAAGTAACAAAAAAGTCTGCAGGCATAAAACCAACAGACTTTTGTCTTATAAAATCACTATTTAATTTAATTTCTATTCTTTAAAATAATTCACATCCAGCACATTCAGACGTCGCTTATGAACATCTAACCTCTGAAGAAAATCATTATAGTTTTTATTTTCTACAGGAGTCCAAAGAATTTCAGACAAAGCCACGGCTCTCGGGAAAACCATATATTCTGCATGCCCGGGAGTTTTAATATATTCTGACCACAGATTTCCCTGTGCGCCAATTATGAACTTTGCTTCCTCAGATGTTAACGTGTCCGGCACAGGATGGTAAGAATAAACCTTCTCAAGGGGCAAGAAATGCCCGATAGCCAAAGGCTCTCCTTCCGGATCTGTCTGGTAATAATCGAAATACAAATGCGACACAGGTGTCATGATCACGTTATGCCCCATTTTAGCAGCCTGAATTCCTCCTTTCTCCCCCTGCCAGGACATCACTGTTGCTCCGGGAGCCAGCCCGCCTTCCATAATCTCATCCCAACCGATGATGCTTCGGCCATGCCTGTTCAGAAACTCCTCGATCCTGTGTACAAAGTAACTTTGAAGCTCCTGCTCATTTTTTAAGTTTTCGTCAGCAATCCTTGCCTGACAAAATTCACACTCTTCCCAACGTGTCTTAGGACATTCATCGCCACCTATATGGATATATTCGCTTGGAAATAGTTCCATCACCTCAAGTAACACATCCTCCAGAAATTGAAAAGTTTCCTCTTTTCCGGCACAAAACACCTCCGGGAACACCCCCCATCGGGTAACGGTTTTATAGGGTCCGCCAGTGCAGCCCAAATGAGGATATACTGCCAGTGCTGCCTGCGCATGCCCAGGCATTTCTATTTCCGGAATCACTGTCACGAATCGTTCTTCGGCATATTTTACAACTTCTTTTACCTCCTCCTGTGTATAATAGCCACCATAAGGTTGTCCATCATAGACAAAAGGCTCTTCCAGACCATGCCCGACAAGCGTTTCTTCCCGTTGACTGGCGATTTCCTGCAGCATCGGATATTTCTTTATTTCCAAACGCCATCCCTGATCATCAGTCAAGTGCCAATGAAATACATTCATCTTATGAAAGGCAAGCAAATCGATATATTTTTTAATAAAACTTACAGGAAAAAAATGCCGACTCACATCCAGGTGTAACCCTCTGTACGGAAAAGCCGGTTCATCAAATATTTCCACTGCCGGAACTTTCCACTCCATATCGGGAAACAAAACATCCGATTCAATCTCAGGGGGTAACAACTGTCGCAACGTTTGAACCCCGTAAAAAAGCCCTGTAACTCCGGGAGCTGAAACAGACACCTTTGACTCTGTCACCAATAAAGAATAACAACCGGGAGCACCTGTAATTGATTTGTCTATTTCCAAAAAGATGGAATTGTCCTCCGAATTGTCCTCCACATTAACCTCGGGCCGAAAACCTGTAGCAGAACTTAACAATTTCGACAAATAATGTGCAACACCTATTTGCTGTTCATCATCACCACTCACAACAATAACTGTCTTTTCATTAAACTGAAAATCCCCTCCAAGTGATTTCATTTTCACAGGTTTGGGAATCACAGCCAGTTCTCTGGAAGCTTCATTCTCTTTACCACAACCTGTCAATGATGCAACAATCAACATCCATATTGACAACTTAAAAGCTTTCTTTCTCATTAGTATAAAATTTGATTATAAAGATCTAATAAAACGCGTCCCGAACATTCGAGACTCGTATCATTTAAGATTTTGCAACTACCTGATAAGTGTCCACTTAAAGCCTGAGAGCAAATAAAACCACTTAGCTCAGGCATAACAACATTATTCGAACTTTCTTTTGTTACGAACCGGGTTATACTACCCCTCACCAGAATCTATTAAAAAGGCATTTCCGGTTATAGAATTCCGGAAATGCCTCACAAACGCTACTTCATACTATCCATGAGAAAATACTACTCCAAATCCACATCCCACCAAAGAGGGGTTGCTCCATTATCAGGCCCGTTAAGAAGTACTTCTATATTGGAATAAGAAGGATTCAAATCTCTTTCGGAAGGAGGAAAATTCAACCGTCGCACAAAGTGTTCTGAAGGAATTACTCCCCCACTGTGATTAACTATCACAGGAAAAATCTTGGGATATCCGGTTCTTCTCACCTCAGTCCAACCCTCAACTCCTTCAGGAAATATGGCCAACCACTTTTGAATACTTATCTTTTGCTGCTTAACCTCATCCGATGCTTCCTCCACCCATCGTGGAGATACATTGTTTAAATATTCATTGCCCTCTTCGACACTGTTTTCCGGATGGATGGGATCGACGTAAGGTGCAGCCACATTATCCTGATTAAGATAATCACCTGCAGACACGCCCCACTGGGCCATTGATGCTTCAACCCCTTTAACATAAAGATCACCAGCTGTGCCCCCAACATTCCATCCTCTCAGGGCGCCTTCGGCCAACAGGAAATAAACTTCGGCAGAAGTCATCAATATGGCGGGTGATTCAGTAGAGATGTTCAATTGTGAATGTTCCACATAAGTCCCCTTATCTTCTATTTCGATTCCCTGACGGATGCCTTTAAACTCATATCCCTGACTGATTAAATCCTCATCTACAGCAGGTTTGAAATATGCAGGTAAACGGGGATCATTATACCCTCTCATTATAGATTCGATGGGGGCCCCCATCAACACATCATTCCAGGAACTACTCAGAACAGCCAAAGGATGAGTATATCCTTTTCCGCTTACAGCAGCAACACCGTCCAACATCAGTCCATATGGGGCATTCACAGCAGCCTCTGCTTCCTGACGGGCCTTCTCCGGAGAAACATTCGCTATATGAATAGCCAGCCTCAGGCGCAATGAGTTGGCGAATTGAATCCACCTTTGGTAATCGCCTCCAAAAAATTGATCAAAGTTCTGAAAAGGAGTGGCTCCGGGATTATCCTGAATAAAAGTTTCCAGAGTAGTCACAGCATCACTCAGATCATCAAAAAAGGCATTGTACGCTTCTTTCTGAGAATCATAAGTGCCACCAGTTTGAGACTTTCCATACTCGGAATAAATGATTGGCCCGTAGAGGTTGGAAATTCGATGCATGGCGGTAACTTTTAACACCTTTGCAACGGCACCAAAATGAGCATATTCATCCACCGCCTTTTTTTCCACTTCCAGTGCGGCAGTCATAAAATGGGCATAAGTGTATTCCCATGCGGCAAAATTCCAGCCATCAACCAGAGAGTATGTCAGGTTATTCACATTGGCATTAAAGGGCGTAGGAGACATCATATACCCTGAGTAAATATCAGCATTCAGGTTTTGGGCAATTTGGTAAGTCCAATCTTTGCCATCTCCCCAGTTGTAGTTCATGTATATCATTTGCTGCATTTGAGGGAAATAGGCTCCGATCATATTGTAATCACCTTCCAGTTGTTCCTCTGTAATCCCTGTCGGATTGGTATTCAACTCATCAAAATGGTCGGTACATTTCAAAAACAAAAGGGGAACAATTGTCAACAACAGAATTGTTTTAAAAATATATTTTTTCATAATCAACATCTCTTAAAAAGTTAATTTTACATTCAAACCATAGCTTCGGGTACCAGGCATTCCGAATACATCCACTCCCTGAAGGTTATTGCCAACAGACAACTGCGCTTCAGGGTCGTAAGGGGCATCTTTGTAGATAAAGAGCAAATTCCGTCCGATTAGAGAAACCTTTGCATTTTTCACAAAAGAGTCTGCACCAAACACCTCTTCACCGATAGAATATCCAAGAATAACCTCTCTAAGCCGCACATTTGTTGCATCATAAACATAGTACTCAGAAATACCGTTTCTTCCGCCCACCCTGTTGTAAAACTCTCTGACATTGTTGATTTTACGGCCTTCCAACTCCACATATCCGCGGTCGCGGGCCTCTGCTGTTTCCTGGGTTACACCAAACTGATCAAGATCAGCCTGAGTTAAGGAGATTGCATCTCCACCGAATCTTCCATCAATCAGGAACTGAAAATTAAAATTCTTTACAGTAATGCTGTTGTTCCATCCCAGAGAGAAATCGGGAGATGCATTGGCTATTTTAACAAATTCTTCCTGACGTGTTGGCAAATTATCCTCGTCATAAATAATTTCGCCGGATTCGTTTCTGGCAAATGCCACACCATAAATATCACCGAAAGAACCACCTTCCACCAATTTCATCCAGTAAGAATTGGAAGTCTGATCTCCGAAGCGAAATTCCTTCAGATCAGGATGCAACTCTTTCACTGTGTTTTTATTGGTTGCAAAATTGATGGTACTTTTCCAGAACAAATCGTTCTCAGCCAAAGGAGTAATTCCAACAACAGCTTCAAAACCCTCATTTTGAATGTTTCCGGCATTCACATAATAGGATGAAAAACCGGAACCGGCAGGAGCAGGAAGTGTAAACAGTTGGTTCTCCGTATTGGTCTTATAGTAAGTCAGGTCAAGAGATAATTTATTGGCAAACATCCGCCACTCAGTTCCCAGTTCCACAGATTTGGAGAGTTCGGGCTTCAGATTATCAAAGGGTGCTTCAGAATTAAAAATAAGATTTCCTCCGGCCGCCAAAGAATTTGTCGGATTACTGATATACACAGGAATATCGTTACCCACACTACTCCATGATCCCCTGACTTTACCAAAGTCAATAAAACCCGGCATATTCATCATATCGGAAAGCACCGCTGTTACCCCGACAGAAGGATAAAAGAAACCTGAATTTTCACTATCGGTGTTTGCAAGAGCTGAAGACCAGTCATTTCGGCCGGTTACATCCAGAAACAACAGGTCTTTAAAACCAACCTGAGCGGTTCCGAAAACAGACTGCATTTGCCGGTGAAGATCCATCTCCTCAATATATCCAATATCCATATTGGCAACTGTAAACACATTGGGAAGGTGCAAATTATTGGGTCTGGAATCCAGCCGTTCACTTCGCACTTTTGTATCATTCACACTGGCTCCCAACGAAGCGGTAAGCGAAACATCCCCAAAAACATTGTTGTAGTTTAGCAAAACATCACCATAGTTCAGTATCTCTTCACGATTCATTACGATGTACCGCCCATTGCTACCGGAAAGTGCTGTATGTGTGGATGCATAAATTCTCTTATTGTACCTGTCATTGGTATAATCCACATTCCCTCTGAGTTGCACATTCAGATTACTGTTAATGTCGAGCCTGGCAGTCAATGAAGACAAAACCCTGTTCCTCCGATCCTTACTGGGCATACGATTATTAATCCAGTAAGGGTTTTGCTCCATTGCCTCTAATTCCTTGTGCCAATTCTGAACATTCAGGTTTCGATCAATAGAATATACCTCAAAATCATCTTTATAGGGTTGCATATCCATACCTCGGGGGAACCGATATAAGCCAACCAAAGGATTGAGATAATAACCACCGGCTACAGGCTTATTGGTTATTGACTGGTTTAACAGATTTACATTGGCATCAAGAGATAACTTGTCATTAAAAAACTTTCCTGATTCTCTGAAGTTCAGGTTATGTTTTTTAAGTTTATTCCCATCAATAATCCCTTTTGCTGAAGTATTGGCATAAGAAAAATAGGTCTGCATTTTTTCGCTTCCCGAAGAAAGAGACATACTATTAATGGTTGTCACCCCTGTTTTAAAGAAATCATCCACATAGTCGGTTGAACCATTGATCTTATCACCCCAGCTGTAACCACCGGAACTGTGCCCATACTTATCCTGAAATTCAGGAAGAGAAACAGCAGACTCCACTGTGGTATTGGAGCTAACATTCACGGTTGTTCTTCCGGCCAGTCCTTTTTTGGTAGTAATAACAATAACCCCGTTGGCCGCCTGTGTCCCATAAAGGGCAGCAGCTGAAGCTCCTTTGAGAATATTAATGCTCTTGATATCCTCGGGGTTGAGGTTCGAAATACCATCTCCACTATCGCGGCCGCCGGCATCATTAGTACCTCCAATAGAAGTACTGGGTTGTTCCGAAACGCTGTTCAGCATTGGCATACCATCAATTACATAAAGTGGCTGGTTGTTACCTCCGGCAGAACGGTTACCACGAATCAGCATCTTGGAAGATCCACCCAGACCGGAACTACTTTTGGTAATAACGACCCCTGCACTTTTTCCTGTTAACGAATTTACCAGGTTGACATCCTTAGCATCCGTAAGTTCGTCTCCGCTCATGGATTGGGTGGAATAGGTCAGCCCCTTGCTTCGTTTCTCAATTCCCAAAGCAGTAACAACAACCTCCTGAACATTGATAACTGAAGGTTCAAGCTCGACATTGATAATTTCCTGCCCGTTAACAGGCACCTCTGTGGTTATAAATCCAATAAAGGAAAAAACCAAAGTAGCATCCTCCGGAAGCATAATCTGATAATTCCCATCAACATCAGTAATTGTGCCGTTCATCGTTCCCTTTTGTACCACAGAAACACCGGGAATAGGTTCTCCTCCCGTAGAAGATTCAGTAACTGTCCCCCGGACAGTGATCTGCTGAGCTGCAACCTCTCCCACAATAGATGTAAGAAATAGAAGGATCAGCATTTGTTTAAAAAAATCCGTTTTTTTCATAGATTAAGAATTTTTAATTCAACAAATTATTTGGTAAAAACTGTGTAATAGAAGAGAGCCAGCATTAGCAAAATTCCAATGATTAACCCTCCACGTATTTTCTTGAAGCGTTTCATCTTTTTTTCTTCGTCTTCAGACTGTATCATCTTTTTAATGATTCGGTTTTAATTCATAAGCACAACGTGAAACAAATGTATCTGGAACCGACCATCTTCTACACTCTGCCTGTTCCTAAAAATGAGCCATTTGATGCAACAATAACACTATTGTTGCAAAAGATTCTCTACGTTGCATTTTGTAAAAAACGAACCTCTGGTCAAACCGCCCATAAAAGGAAGCATGCTTACAGACAGATAAAAAGGATTGCAATAAAGATGTGATAATGAAACAGCGCCCTGAATAGATTTGAGAAGCTATCTAGCCTACCTTACACATAAGCCAGGCAAGGTGTAAACAGACTGATAGCCTGAGAGCAATAGCCCTGGGAAACGCCCTGGGGTTTGAGGTATCCCTCCCCCCTCACATTATTGGTCGCAATGCGACCAATAATGTGAGGGAATAATCTGAAGAGTTACCAGATAAAACGAACATGGTATTTTAAGTATAAACCACCCGGTTATGAGAAATTATGAATCTCTGTTCGTTTGGATTTTCTATACAAAGAAGGAGAAAGAGAAAACTCCTGTCGAAATATCTTAATAAAATGAGATACATTGCTAAATCCTACCTTAAAGGCTATTTCGGATACCTGCAGATCAGTATCCGAAAGCAACAAAGCGGCTTCTTTCAACCGGAAAGACCGAATAAACTCAGTGGTGCTTTTACCCACAATAGCCTTCAATTTTCTGTGAAGATTGCTTCGACTCATACCCACAGCATCACACAAGTCCTCAACGGAAAAATATTCATTGTCAAGGTTGGCTTTAATAACAAACACCACTTTTTTCAGAAATTGTTCCTCAATTAAGTCTATTTTCTTATCGACCGAATGATTCTCATACAAATAGGACGAGAGGTATTCTTTCATTTTTTCACGATTAAGAATAAGCCCTCTCACATAGGCCTTCAACAACTCCATGTCAAAAGGCTTGGACAAGTATAAATCAGCTCCGTACTCCAACCCTTCAATCTTGTCACCCGACTCTCCCCTGGCCGACAACAATATAACCGGGATATGGCTCAAATTATCATTGGTTTTAATTTTCCTGCACAATTCAATGCCATCCATATTCGGCATGACGACATCACTTAATACCAAATCGGCTTGATGAAGAGCAAGCCAATCAAGTGCCTGAGTACCATCCTTCACCCCTGACACCCGATATAAACTACTAAGTTCATCAGTTAAAAAGGCTAAAACGTCCTGATTGTCCTCTACTAATAGAATATGCTTTTCCCCGGTACCACTCTTCTGTCCCGGATTTTTATCAGATTTCTTTACTTCAGATTCATTAGAGGTATAGAACCCCTGAACCGTTGAATTAAAAACAACAGGAGAAACATACTCATGCTCATATCTGGAGGCGACAGGAAAGACCTTAAAAAAGACTTCGAAAGAAGTACCTTTTCCTTCTTTACTGGTAACTTTAATGTCTCCATTATGAAGGTCCACTAATTGTTTTACCAGTGCAAGACCTATTCCGGTTCCCTGTTGATAATTATTTACGGCCTTTCCAAACTGCTCATATCTGTTAAATAATCTATCCAAATTCTCCTTTGATATTCCTGTCCCATCATCTACAATTTTAAAACCTACCTTTAAGGGACGATTATCAACAATAGAAGAAGACATTTTTGCTCCAACCATCTTTTCACCTGAATTCTGACCGGCATCCGGTTCTTCCAGTAAAGTAAAAGTCACATGCCCACCCTTTTCACAATATTTCAAAGCATTAGACAACAAATTGTTAATAATCTTTCCAACCACATTTTTATCAAACTTCAACCAGGAGTATGACAAGTGACCATTAAATTTTAAAATTATCTGTTTCTCCTGGGCCAATCCCTTAAATTGACCAACAGTCTGTCCACAAAATTTAGAGAAATTCTCCTCCGAAAGGTTAAGTTGTAAATGACCTGATTCAATTTTACTTACTTCCAGAATCTGATCAATTAACTGAGTAAGATAACCGGCATTGTGGGCTACACCCGATAATGACTCCGTTATCTCCGGTGAAAGGCCGTCTTGGCTGAGAATCTTCCTTACAGGCAATAAAATCAATGTTAAAGGTGTGCGAAATTCATGAGAGATATTTGTAAAAAATTGCGAACGCATTTCACTCAATTCTTCCATCCTCAGCCGTTCTTTTTTCTCAAAGGAGAGATTCTTCTTCATCTCTATAAGGAAGATGGAATATTTCATATAAGCAAAGACTAAAATCCCAAAAATTCCGAGAAATCCGAAGAAGGCAAAACGCGTTTTATACCAGGGAGGCAAAATCTCAATATTAAGCGTTGCCGGTTCGTCACTCCAAACCCCACTGTTATTCATCCCCTTTACCTGAAGAGTGTATGCTCCGGGTGGTAATTTGTTAAACCTGGCCCAACGCTCCTCCGAAGGGATACTCCAATCTTCAGAAAGCCCTAGCAGGCGGTAGGAATACCTGGTCTTTTCAGGCATAAAATAATTCAGGCCGGAAAAAAACAAGGCAAAAGAATTATTCTCTGATGTCAACTCAATATTCTCTGCATATTGAATAGTATTCTCAAGAATATTAGATTCATCATCCGGAAAAATCTCCTGATTATCTACAAAAAGGTTTTCAAAGATCACTTTTGGGGGCAGATTATTTAACAATAGGTTAGTCGGCTTAAAACAATTGAGGCCTTTGGGACTTCCTGTCATTATATAACCATTCTGTAACGACATTGCAACCTGCATCACACTGCTATTAAGACCATCCCGCGCATCAAGCATTAACAACTCCCCATCCGCTACACGATAACGATTCAGTCCATTATAGGTTGCAATCCAATAATCTTGTTGACAGTCCTGAAAAACATCATAAACTTTATCGTGACTCAGCCCCTTTGCCGTATTAAAAATGGTCAAACTATCATTTTCCCCTACTTTGACGACCCCACCGCCATTGGTAGATAACCAGGTAGAGCCATCTTTACTGTGATATATATCGGTAATCGTATTTCGGCCGACGCCACTATTATTCAGTGAATCATACAGAAATACTGAGAAATCGTTAAGGTCTTTAGAAATTCTAACGACACCGTTGCTGGTCCCTACCCACAAACGCTGTTTATTATCTTTTGCAAGACTCAGAATATATGGATTCAGAAAAGAATCAAGTTCGGCATTAATAGTGTTCAGAGATGAAACAACGCCCGTTTGCTTATTAATTCTGAAAAGCCCTCTTCCCAGGGTACCTGCCCATATTTGATGTTCTCCGGCTCCTTCAATTGACCAAACATGACTGGCATTGTCGAACCTTTCATTTTGAGTCAAATGGAAAGTTTGAAAACTATCATGCTCTTTGCCCGGGGTAAAAACGCTTATTCCGTTTCCATAGGTCCCCAACCATATATCCCCTTCCGAATCCTCATATACTCTCCTGACAACATCTATATATTTAAGCTTCGTATGATTATTGAAATTCTCAAACCGCTCAATTACTCTCCCATCCATTTCCATCATAAACAAACCACCTCCGTCTGTACCAACCCAAATACAGCCCCTGGTGTCCTGAAATACATCTATGACATTCTCATTCAGAGCAGAATGATCAACTCCTCCGTTCTCACCCGTCAACAAAAACTGATTGAACAACGGATTATACTTAAACAACCCCTTTCCGACTGTCCCAACCCAGGTAATTCCGGATTCCTCCAGATATAAAGCTCTTACACCTTCATTTTCGAAAAGATTAAATTTATTGGAATATTCCCCGCCTCCGGAAGGCTTTAAAGAAGTTCCATCCAACTCTACAACACCAGCTCCATCCGTCGCAATCAGAAACTGTCCGTTCAAGTCCTTCTCTATGTCCAAAACAATGGTTACAGGCTGATTTGAAGCATCAAACACAGGGATATTCTCATAACGTTTGGACTTTATATTGAAATGATACAATCCCATATTATTGGTTCCCAATAGTAAATTCTCCGGGCCTGCCTGCTCGATGCAATTAATTTCCATTCCAGGAAAGGAATACACCTCCAAACTATCGGTCAACGAATTGTATCTACCTATTCCATTGCCATAAGTTCCTACAAATACTGAATCTTCTGACAAAACGTATCCACAATAAATCTGAGACTTCAATCTCGTTTCGGATGACATATTCTTTACCACAGGCCTAAGCAACTCCTTCTTATAAGAATACCAGTACAAGCCGCCTCCCATCATTCCTACATAAAACCCATCCTTTCCCCCGGCAAAGACTGTCCCAATATGCTTAGCAGGATTTGATGAATGCTCACAGAATACCTCTTCAAAGAGATCTCTCTTGTCATCATAAAAACAGAGTCCATCTTTTGTTCCAACCCACAATGTTCCCTTACTATCCAAAAAAAGAGAAGTGATAAAATTATTTGGCAGGGAATTTGGCTTTCCTGAATTATGGTAATAAGGAACGGCTTCATACCCGTTGTATCGATTTAACCCATAGTAGGTTCCTATCCAAACATAGCCAGAACTATCTTTGATTATCTCCGAGACAGACCCGTTACTCAAAGCATCCTCTGCGTCAATTACTTCATACCGGACATCAGTGGGGAACTGTTTTTTGCCACTAACAACCTGGGCAATCGAGATAATAAAGAAGAACAGAATTATTTGGGATTTCATGATTCACGGGCTAATTTGAAGTGATTGTTAATTTACAAATATAAAAACAAAAATCACTTAAATCAGCTTCATCCCCGAACATGAATGATGATTAATATCAACCAGGTTTTAGCATTCACTCATCAAGTCACAACACCGATGCCAGAAAATACACAAGCGGAAGGGTAAGCAAACTCAGCAGGGTAGTCAGAAGTACATTTTCTGCTGCCCGGTCATCTGCCGCACCAAATGCCTTGGCCATAATCACAATCATACTCATGCATGGCATGGCAGCTTCCAAAACAATAATAGTTTTAGCCATCTGTCCCAGCTCAACTCCCAGATGACGAACAGCAAAATTGATAATCAAAAGAAGAACAACGGGTATCAGCACCAGTTTATTCAGACTGAGCAAATAAATATCGGCACGTTTCATGGTTCCTTTCAGACTAATTCCCGCCAATGTGGATCCAATATACAAAAGTGCCAAAGGACTGGTGGCTTTGCCAATACGGCTAAGGGGAATATGCAACAGATCAGGCAGCTTAATCTGAATCAAAAATAACACCAGTCCCACCAAAAAAGCCACGGTATTGGGATTCAGCAAATTTTTGAAACGCTCTTTTAAAGATACATTGCTCTGGCCTTTTAAGCGAAATATACCATAAGTCCACTGCATAAAACTGGAAACCATGTAGAAAATAGCAGCGTACAGCAATGCTTCCTCATCGGGATAAAGAGCAGCCACCAGAGGAAACCCGAGAAACACGATGTTCCCAAACATGGTATGTAATTCATGAACCACAGCTGTCCGCTGCGGAAGTCTGAATATCCTGACCGATATTTTTCCAGCCACATACATCAACCCCATAGAGAGCACAGAAAAGAATGTTGCCCACCCTCCGTTCACCAGCACCTCATGTGACATCTCCATACTCGAAACGGTAGTCAGGATGAGCAGTGGAAGAGTAATTTTAAACACAAGCTTCGATATAGACAACCGCACATCGTCGTTGATTACTTTTAACCAACTACCAACAGCTCCTGTCAACACAATGATTCCGGCAATAATAATTTGTTCTGCAATTATTTGGGTTTGCATCCTGTTTCGTTTTAAGGATGCAAAAATAAGGAAAATAGATGCACTCAGCAGAAAAAATCCGTTTGCATAATTCAAAAATATTGCGAAAACAACGAAACACAGACAAGCATGACTGGATTTTAAGTAAGAACAACTATAATAAATGTTCCAGCACAAACAATCAAAGCATTCAATCCACACCAAAAATATTTTTTCTGAAAAGCATTTCCTTTTCCTTTCAATTGCCAACCGATTCCCCAAAATTTTCTATATATTTAAAGAAACTACAAATCTTTAAAACCCTATTGTTATGGCTGCAAAAAAGAAAACCTCCGGAAAAATATTCGTGCTGGACACCAATGTTTTGCTTCACGATCATAAATGTCTTTACAATTTTGAAGAAAACGACATCATTATCCCCATTGTGGTACTCGAGGAACTTGATAAGTTCAAAAAAGGAAATGACCAGATTAACTTTCAGGCACGTGAATTTGTAAGGGAAATGGATCGGTTGTCGGGCGAACAGCTCTTTACCAAAGGCATTACTCTGGGCAAGGGACATGGCCGCCTGTTTATCGAAACCGGGAAACCCATCCCTGCTCAGATGCAGGATTCATTCTCTGAGAATACTCCCGACCACCGGATTCTGGCCATTACCCTGCACGTAAAGGAGAAAAATCCTGAGCGGCAGACCATCCTCATCACCAAAGACATCAACCTGAGAATGAAAGCCAAATCGTTAGGTTTGGTTTCAGAAGATTACGAATCTGACAAAGTCAAAAATATTGAAATCCTGCACCATGGCGTCGAAACATTCGATGGATTTGACAAAAACATCATTGAAGCACTTTACCAGAATGGCCAGGTTTCGCGTGCTGATTTTCCAATGACCGATGAACAACTTCCTTCCAATCAGTATGTGATATTAAAAAATGCCAGTCAGAGCGTGCTTGCCTGGTTTGACCCGATAAGCCAGACCATCCGGAGAATCGAGAAACATTCCGCCTTTGGTATAGAGCCCCGGAATGCAGAGCAAACCTTCTCTCTTCATGCATTGCTTAACCCGGAAGTAAAGCTGGTATCACTTACCGGAAAAGCAGGAACAGGAAAAACATTACTGGCACTTGCAGCGGCACTCCATCAGCATAAGCAATACAAACAAACCTTGCTGGCAAGACCAATTATGCCACTGGCCAATCGCGACCTGGGCTTTTTGCCGGGAGATATTAACGAAAAAATCGGCCCCTATATGCAGCCGCTGTTTGACAACCTGGGAGTTATTAAAAACCGGTTTACCGCTCAAAGCAAAGAACTGAGCATCATCGATGAAATGCAGAAACGTGAAGAACTTGTCATCACCCCGCTCGCCTACATCAGGGGGCGAAGTCTTTCAGACGCTTTTTTTATCATTGATGAAGCCCAAAATCTGACTCCGCATGAAGTGAAAACCATCATAACACGTGCAGGCGAAGGAACAAAAATGGTCTTTACCGGCGATATTCATCAGATTGACTCTCCGTATCTGGATATGCAAAGTAACGGACTGGCCTACCTAACCGATAAAATGAAAGGCCAGGATATTTTTGCCCATGTAAACCTGGTGAAGGGCGAACGAAGCTTTTTGGCTGAGCTGGCCTCCGATTTATTGTAATATTAGTTTGCAAAGGCAGAAGGTGGAACTTTAGCCTAATGGAGGCTTACTCTATGTAATATGTAGATTTTTTTACATGTTCCAAAATCTCCCATCAGTATCAGTGTAAAGCAATCTAACCTACCTTATGCATAGGACCGGTAAAGTGCAAACAGGCTGAAAGCCTGAGAGCAATAGCCCAGGGCAAAACCCTGGGTTTAGAGGTATCCCCCACACCCCCTCTCTAATTGGTCGCAATGCGATCAATTAGAGAGACCACTGATTAAAAAACCTTCTTATCTTTGCAAATTCAATTACATTAAATTTTATCTGCCCGGGGCAGTCATCAAAACATTTAACTATCCGCGAAATGATAGACCAGTCACAGTTTACGAGAAGAACAGTGGCCTTCTACACATTGGGATGTAAGCTTAATTTCAGCGAAACATCCACCATTGCACGTCACTTGCAGGAGGAGGGATTTGTCCGTGTCGATTTTAATGAGGGGGCAGATATTTATGTGATCAACACTTGCTCGGTTACCGAAACAGCCGAAAAAAAGTGCCGTTACACCATCAATAAAGCATTACGGATTAATCCGAAGGCATTTATTGTGGTAACGGGCTGTTTTGCTCAGCTAAAACCCGAAAACATAGTAAATATGAAAGGGGTTGACCTGGTGCTAGGCAGCAACGAGAAACTGGATATGTCGTTCTATCACGGTTCTCTCGAAAAGCTCGAAAAAGCAGAAGTCCATACCGGAAATATAGCCAGGGACAAGCGTTTCATGCCTTCCTGGTCTTCAGGAGACCGCACACGTACTTTCCTGAAAGTTCAGGACGGCTGTGATTATTTCTGCACCTACTGCACCATTCCGCTGGCAAGGGGACGATCACGCAATGCCTCCATTGCCGAAACAGTGCAGCAAGCACGGGAAGCCGGAAATGCCGGAGCTCGGGAGATCATCCTTACCGGAGTAAACATCGGCGACTTTGGTCAAAGCACGGGGGAAAGCTTTTACAATCTTATTAAAGAACTGGAGAAAGTGGAAAATGTGGAGCGTTTTCGCATCTCTTCCATTGAGCCCAACCTGTTGACTAAAGAGATTATCCGTTTCGTGTCGGAATCAGAAAAATTCATGCCTCACTTTCACATTCCGCTACAATCGGGGAGTGATGACGTTCTGAAACTAATGAAACGAAGATACGACACAGCTCTTTTCCGAAACCGGGTGGAAAACATACGTAAACTGGTTCCGCATGCCTTCATCGGAGTGGATGTCATCACAGGTGTAAGAGGTGAAACAACCGAAGCTTTTGAGGAGACCCGCACCTTTCTCAGTAGTCTGGATATTTCACAACTTCACGTTTTCACTTATTCAGAACGGCCAAACACACAAGCCCTTAAAATTGAGCACTCCGTTCCGCATGAAGAAAGAAAACGCAGAAGTGCCCTGTTGCATGAGATTTCGGCCCATAAAACCAGGAAATTCTACCAGCAATTTGAGCACACCACCGCAAAAGTCCTTTTTGAAGAGCATTCAACCGATGGAGTAATGCATGGTTTCACAGAAAACTATCTTCGGGTTGAACATGCTTTTAATGAAAACCTGGCCAACAAGATTGTTGATGTGGGACTTAAAAAAGTCTCTACTCAGACCGGAAATATGACCATTGAGGTCCCCAAAAACACTTCCGGGAGAAACGGATTCCGTTATTCTCCGGAAAATATGCAACTTTAACATCCCATAAACTTTGGAAACTATGCCTGACTTCAAACAAATATGTGAATCCACTGTACAAATAGCCCGTGAAACAGGGGAATTTGTGAAAGAGTACCGACAAAACAACAAACCTTCGGTAAAGTCTAAAGGACGGAACGATTTTGTAACCCAGATTGACAAGGCATCGGAAGAGAGGCTTGTAAAAGCTTTAGGAGAGCTTCTTCCGGAATCCGGATTCATAGCAGAAGAGAACACCTCCAACAAAAAAGGAGAAATTTACAACTGGATTATTGATCCCATCGACGGCACCACCAATTTCATTCACGGACTCTATCCCTTTGCCATCAGCATTGCTCTTCAGGAGAATGATGAGATTGTATTGGGAGTGGTTTATGAGATGGGACTGGATGAATGTTTCTATGCCTGGAAAGACGGTCCTGCCCTGTTGAACGGCGAGCCCATACATGTTTCAGACAACGCCACCGTTGCCGACAGCCTTATTGCCACCGGGTTCCCATACACCAACTACAGTTTAATCGGCAACTTCATGGATACGCTCGATTATTTCATGAAAAACAGTCACGGTCTGCGCCGTCTGGGGTCAGCAGCTGCCGACCTGGCTTATGTTGCCTGTGGCCGGTTTGATGCCTTTTACGAATACAACCTGAAGCCATGGGATGTGGCTGCAGGAGCATTTATCGTACAACAGGCAGGAGGAAAAGTAAGCGACTTCAGGGGTGGAAATAACTATCTTTTCGGTCAGGAAATCGTTTGCGGAAACGACCAAATGTTTTCTGAGATGCAGGAGGTGATTGATAAATACATGAACAAATAAAAATGAACAAACTCGCCTATTACATCTGGCATCCTCTGATATGGCTGATATCCTGGCTCCCTTTTCCGGCATTGTACGTGATATCGGATTTTCTTTTTTATCCTGTTTCAATTTTCGGCTACCGTAAAAAGATAATCCTGGCAAATCTGGCCAAAGCATTTCCTGACAAATCAAATGAGTGGCACAAAGATGTTCTCAGAAAATTTTATCACCATTTTTGTGATCTCTTTGTGGAAACCATAAAGCTTCAGCACATACCTGACAAAGAGATATTCAAACGCATTACCTTTAGCAATACCGAAATAATTGACCATGCCACAGAGGATGGTAAAGATGTCATTGCCATTTTGGGACACTACGGAAACTGGGAGTGGGTTCCCGCCATTAACATGCACATTAAAGCAGGAAGCTACAGTGTTTACAGACCTCTAAAAAACCGATGGTTCGACCGCTACATGCTTGATTTACGTACAAGATTTGGGTCAAAAAACGTTACCATGAAGAAGACCCTGCGTCTGGTGGCCGGACTCAGAAAAGAGAACAAACGCTTTATCCTTGGATTGATAGCAGACCAGAGTCCTGCCAAAAGCGAAATACAATACTGGACCAATTTTCTCACTCAAAAAACCCCCATCCTAACCGGACCGGAAAAAATTGCAAAAATGGTAAACGGTCCTGTGGTCTATCTAAAGGTTTCAAAACCCAAACGGGGTCATTATCACATCAGCATCATTCCCTTTGAAAAAGAGCCCGCTCAAACTGATGAAAACGAAATAACAGACTGGCACGTCAGACAGCTGGAAAAGAGCATCATTGAACGTCCGGATCTATGGCTCTGGTCACACAAAAGATGGAAGTACCAAAGTGAATTCTCAAAAATGAAGACCACTCATGCCTGAATCAAGCGTTGCAGTAGTAATTCTGAATTGGAATACCCGATCCATGCTGGAACGGTTTCTTCCCGATGTATTGAAAAACTCAAACCATCCGGGTGTCACGGTTGTGGTGGCAGACAATGGCTCCACCGACGGTTCGCAGGAGCTTGTTAAGGCGAAATTCCCCGCTGTTTCACTTATCCGACTCGATAAAAACTATGGTTTTGCAGGAGGATACAACCGGGCTTTACAGCAGATTGATTCCACCTATTCGGTTTTACTCAATTCTGATGTCATTCCGGCATCGGACTGGCTCATGCCGCTTGTGCGTCACATGGAATCCACTCCTGACTGTGCAGCGTGTGTCCCAAAAATCAAGGATCTGAAAAATCCTGAGATGTTCGAATATGCAGGTGCTGCAGGTGGTTTCATCGACAAATGGGGATATCCTTTTTGCAGGGGACGCATCTTTAATCACATAGAAAAAGATCATCAGCAATACAATGAGGCCGGCGATATCTTCTGGGGAAGCGGTGCTGCACTTTTGGTCAGAACCCGTGAATTTAACCGCTCAGGAGGGCTGGATGAACATTTTTTTGCCCATATGGAGGAGATTGATTGGTGCTGGAGAATGAAAAATCGCGGAAAAAGCATTTATTACATACCTCAAAGTGAAGTATTCCATCTGGGTGGTGGCACTCTCAATGCCATGTCGCCCCACAAAACATATCTCAACTTCCGCAACAACTTATTCATGCTTTATCGAAACCTTCCGTCCAACAAACTCCGAAAAACAATTCTTACACGTTTGCTTCTTGACGGAGTGGCCGCCATTAAGCTACTCATATCTGACGGTTTTGGACACACCCGGGCGGTTTACCGTGCGCATCGCGACTATTTCAAACGAATCCCGGATCTGCGCAGGGAGCGCAATAACCTGCTTAAAAATGTTACCACAACCACCCATGCGGAGATATACACTCAAAGCATCATCATGGATTTCTTCCTGCGCGGAATGAAACGTTTCTCTGATTTAGACTTCAAAAATTAAAGAACATCTGCAATCTGTTCAAGCCTGTTGGCGCGACTCCCTTTGATCAGAAAAAAGGCATCTCTGACTTTTTGTGATTCCAGATGAGCCTTTAGTGCAGCAGTATTTTCGAACCAGCAAAAACGTTTGTCGTCCGGAACAATCTCTTTAAATTCCTCTCCGGTCAGGTAACAGGCATCAAACTCCAGCGACTCTACTAACTGAAGCAACTGAAGATGCTCTGAGCGACTGTCGGCCCCCATCTCTTTCATGCTTCCCAACACTAAAATCTTTCGGGAATGTAGGATGGCTTTGAAGTTTTCAAGCGCTACACGCATACTTGAAGGATTGGCATTGTAGGCATCCAAAAGCACCTGATTCTTACCTGAATTAAAATACTGTGACCGGTTGTTTTGAGGAACATAGTTTTCAATGGCCTGAACAACCAGCTCCTCTTCCACACCGAAATAATGGGCTACAGAGGCAGCAGCCAGTACATTGTCAAGATTATACAATCCTGTCAGACAAGTCTGAACTGGCTTATTTTCAACCTGAGAAGTGGTCAGTGAAAAATGCAGCAGCGGATCAGCAGATACATCAGAAGCCTTTACAACAGCATCCTCTCCTGTTCCATATCCAATCCAGGGATACTCTCCAATCATCTCCATAAGGTGGGGATTGTCCACATTGATAAAAATCTCTCCCCCGTTTTCCTTAAGAAAGCTGTAAAGCTCTCCTTTGCCTTTTTTAACTCCTTCAAAAGACCCGAATCCTTCCAGATGGGCCTTCCCAACATTGGTAATCAATCCATGGTCGGGTCTGGCAATTGCACACAAACCGGCAATTTCGCCCACATGATTGGCTCCCATCTCCACAACAGCTATTTGGGTACCTGGAGGAGTACTCAGTAAGGTAAGGGGAACCCCGATGTGATTGTTAAAATTCCCCTGAGTAAACCAAACATTATACTTTTTCGCCAGAACGGCAGCCACCAGCTCCTTAGTGGTCGTTTTTCCATTGGTCCCTGTAATGCCAATAACAGGAATATTCAACTTCCTGCGATGATGTAAGGCAAGATTTTGAAGCGTCTTCAATACATCAGGAACCAAACAACAACCGTCGGTGTCGCTAAGCGATGCGTCATCAACTACGGCCAGCACACTGCCCTTCTTAAGCGCCTCTTTTGCAAATTTATTTCCGTCAAACCGCTCACCTTTTAAGGCAAAAAAGATGCTCCCCGGGATGATGTGCCGGGTATCGGTGGAAACTTTACCCGACTGAAGAAAGATCTCGTAGATTTCTGCTATACTCAAATTCATCAGTATATAATTTATCTAACTTATTGGTCTGATGGAACCCGCATGTAAGAACATTATACATATTCTATTGGGGTTCACCGACCATGCTCGTTTCATTGAAAACCAATACTAAAAAGGGCCGGGAAAAACCCGGCCCCTGTTATGATATTCTATCTGAAAATCCAGAAAAGTTTTATTTCACTTTATAAGGAGTACCTACACGTGTCATTGCACAACGGAAACCAATATCATCTCTGGATTCACGCTCATCAAGGAAACGACGTGTTCCGGGGCTCAGCCAGTAGGCACGGTCGCGCCATGAACCACCTTTATATACCCTTGTTCGGTCAGAAATGGTACTGCTCATAATACCGGGACTGTCAGCATACATATTTTCTGTGCTTTTTTCACTGGTTGACCAGTTTCCTCCCATAGATATGTTTGACTGATTATCTCCATCTTTATAGTTGATATTATCAGCTGTACGGTAGTTGTTGCGATCCAGAATATCCTCATCGGTTTCTGCCCGGTATCTGATTTCACCATACTCATCTTTCTCAACGACATAACCTTCCTCATCAAGAATCTTTGTTTCAAAAACGTTTCCGCGGAAGGGGCTGAACTCATGAGTATCCTCATTAGATAAAGGACGGTAAACATCGGCCACCCATTCATTAACGTTTCCGGCCATACAGTATAGGCCAAAGTCGTTGGGATAATACGAATTCACAGGGACAGTAATATCACCGGCATCGTTTAAATCTCCGGCCATACCCATATAGTCACCAGGACCACGAACAAAGTTAGCCATCATACGACCTCTCTCCTTTTTAGATGGATTGCGAAGTGTATGTCCGTCCCAGGGATAGATTCTGCGGTCGGTCAGACGCTCCTGATAAGAGTTTCCGACAAGACCATAAGCAGCATATTCCCACTCGGCTTCGGTTGGGAGACGGTAACGCGGAAGCATAATACCATCACTTGGACGTACCCGGCGGGTATCTCTTTCAGGATTCAAATCCTCCATGGGGTTTTTACCGGCCACACCTTCATATTGTCCCAAAAGATAGGCTTCTGTATCAAAGTTGTTGGCTCCTGATTGTTGCAAATCAAGTTCAATAATACCCATCTCAACCAGAATATGCTCGTTTACCCTGTCGGTACGCCACGCAGCATAATCTGATGCCTGCAACCAGCTTACACCTACTACAGGATATTCGCTGTATGCAGGATGACGAAGATAATTCTCCACCATGGGCTCATTGTAGGCCAATGGACGACGCCACACAAGCGTATCGGGCAAAGCTTTGCGATAAACTTCCGGCATATCAATAAATACGCGGTTCAGCCAAAAAAGGTACTCGCGATAATCCACATTGCGAACCTCGGTTTCATCCATATAAAAGGAACGAACAGTAACACGACGAGGACTGTTGTCCCATCGCTTCATCACATCTTCCTCAACACTTCCCATAATGAATGTACCACCTTCAACAAACACAAGGCCGGGACCAGTCTCCTGTTCGTAATTGGCCTGATACTCAAACCCACCCGATTCAGGATCGTTATATTCCCATCCTGTTGTGGAGGAGGCAGATTTTTTGGCACCACCGCCACAAGATGCTAAAACCATCAATCCCAGCATTAGAGCGGGAGTAAAAAGTCTGGATTTCAATCTCATAACTTGTTTTTCTTGGAATTCTTTTCTAATATCAAGTAACAAAGATAAACATTCAGTGCATTCTGCAAGAATTTTTATCCCAATTAAATTTGGCTCATCACCTTTTACGGTTGTAAATTAAGCATCTGCACCATTGTGCATCAAAAATCAACCATCAAATAACGTACAATATATCAATCATAACGAACATTGCACAAATTCATTGTTTTTATACTCATAAAATTAAAAAAGGTTATACCGTTGAGGCAACTTTATTTCTTTTTTTTCGAAAAAAAGAATTTACCATAAAACATTTTTAATCTTTCGCAGTAAAAAGAAGACAGGTAACCTTTATACTGCCTTATACACAAAACAGGTAAGGTGTAAACAGGTTGAAAGCCTGAGAGCAATCGCCTTTCAAAGTAATGGTTTTTCCGGACAATAATTAAAACCATTCAATTATTTTTGTGTTCTGATTTTATAGTTAATTTTCCATTTCTATGCCACCACAAACAGTCGGCAAAAGAAATTTATCAATGTAAAGAACTGAATAATATGGCCGGATGCCGCAATATACTAATCCCTCTGATCATCCTGACTGTCTTTTTTACAGGCAGTTTTGCTGATGCACAGGAGCGAAACACCATCACTTTTACTGACCAGCTTTCCTGGAATGACGCAGCTGAATACCCGGTTTTGCCATTTCATGGAAGCGGATATTATAAAGAAGAATCCGGGGTTCCGGTTTACACAATCTCCTTCCCTTTGCCGGAAGATTTCTCAGTCGGAAGATCCACCGTTGACAGCGTTGAATTTACCCCCGGGGGTTGGACTACAGTTTCAAACAGCAGTTACCTCACAGACATCATCAAAAGTGACCTGACAAACAGCCTCTCCTACAAAGTTGTTACCATCAGAAAAAAAGCTTTTCTGGAAGTGGAAATAATCCCTTACAAACAATCGGGTGAGCAAAAAAAAGACTGGAAGAAACTTCTCCAATATTCCCTGAAACTTTCCTATTCGCAAAAAAGCAGTGTTGCATTAAAAGCTGCATCAGATCGATATGTTTCCAATTCAGTTTTATCATCGGGTAAATGGGTAAAAGTCGGAACCAATAAACGGGGAATACATAAGATTTCGTATGAAACACTGCAAAACTGGGGATTTTCCACCCCCTCTAATGTTCAGGTATATGGCAACGGAGGAGCAATGGTGCCTATGAACAACAGCGAAGAACGTCCGGACGACCTACCCCCGGTGGGAACCTATCACTCCGACAATGCCCTGTTTTTCTACAGTCAGGGAACCTGGGAATGGAGTTATGATTCAGCTTCAGAGATGTTCACTTTTAAAAAGCATAAGTTTTCGCCAATGGCATTTTTTTTCCTGTCGGATGCTTCAGGCGCGGTCAAAACTCCTGAAAATCATCAATCTCCGGCAGGAACGGTTACAGCCACAACAGAATCATACGATGCGCTCTATTTCCATGAACTGGAAAATGAGAACATTCTGAATTCAGGAAACCAATGGCTGGGCGAAAAATTCAATACCTCCATCGCTATGTCAAGAAACTTTGAGGTGGAGATCCCCAACCTGAAAACCAACGAAGAGGCTCTTTTTTACACACAGGTTGCAGGCCGTTCCAACACCAGTCAGGCTTTCGATATTCAAATCGGGGAAACCGCAGAAAAAATGCTTTTCGTTAATACCGTCTCTCTAAGCGACTATCTGGGATATTATTTCCGACTGGCCACAACCAAACTTACATTTATTCCGGAAAGTTCTGATTTTAATATCAGTTATACTTATAATAATGCCACCACCACATCCATTGGATGGCTCGATTATTTCTTAATCAACGGACGGGGACATCTTTCAATGGAAAACGGTTCTTTTGTTTTTCGGGATCAATCCGTTGTGATCCCCGGAGGAATTGTCAATTATCAGATTTCCAATGCCACAGGTTCAGATATCATCTGGGATGTCAGCAATCCGCTGAATCCCCTGCAAATGGAAACAGAAATTGACAATGGCACTCTTTTGTTTACTGCCCGGGCCGACGATGTCAGGGAGTATGTAGCCTTCAATCCTTCTGAGGATCTGCCTCAACCGGAGTTTATCGAAAATATTGGAAATCAAAACCTGCACGCCACCACTCCTTCCGAAATGGTCATTGTTGCCCCTCCGGAATTTCTGGGACAGGCTGACAGACTGGCTAATCTGCATCAGCAACATTCAGGCTTAACAGTAACCGTTGCGAACAGAGATCAGATATACAATGAGTTCTCCTGGGGACATCCGGATCCGGGAGCCATCAGAGCATTCATGAAGATGCTTTACGATCGTGCCGATGACAACGAGACCGTTTCTCCCAAATTGTTGCTTCTTTTTGGCGACGGAACATACGACAACCGACACATTGACAATACACCTGCAGCCCCACTGCCCACCTATCAGTCCGATAATTCCATTTATCAGACCTCTACATTTGTCACCGATGACTTTTTCGGTTTTCTGGATGATGACGAAGGAGACAACCTGAGAAACGACCGTCTGGACATCGGCATCGGTCGCTTTCCGGCAACTACTGCAGAACAAGCAATCACTGCTGTTGACAAATCTGAAGCTTACCTGGTGAATCAGGAAAGCGGAAAATGGAAAACCAAATTAACTTTTGTGGGCGATGACGGAGACTCCAACATTCACGTAAGAGATGCCGACAGACTAACCCAGAAAATTGCAGCCAATCACAGTCATTTTGACCTGAATAAAATCTACTTCGACGCCTTCCCAATGACCACCGGTGCTGTGGGGAAAGAGTTCCCTGAGGCCAAATCCCGAACAATGCAGGCCATCACAGAAGGCACCTTGATTTTTAACTATACCGGTCATGGAGGCGAAAACAGCCTGGCACATGAGAAATTAATTACCAGCACCGATATCAGAAGCTGGAACAACAAAAAGAGGCTCCCGTTATTCATAACTGCCACCTGTGAGTTTAGCCGGTTCGACAATCACAACCACACATCGGCAGGAGAAGAGGTATTTCTCCATCCCAATGGTGGAGGCATAGCACTTTTATCCACCACACGCATTGTCTATTCAAGTCTTAACTTCACACTCAACAATGCCTTTTACAACCACGCTTTCGAAAAGGACGAAAACGGTCTGCCGCTGCGATTCGGGGAAATGATGCGTCGGACAAAGCTGGAATCAGGTGCCAACACCAACAAACTTAACTTTACCCTGCTGGGAGATCCGGCCCTGCGCCTCATTTATCCGGCCAACGAAATTACTACCTCCTCACTCAACAACATCGAGGTTTTTGATCAGCCGGACACACTGCGCGCCTTGTCAAAGAACCGAATAAACGGCATTATCAAAGACCCTTTGGGGGAACACATGAGTGATTTTTCCGGAGATGTATCGGTAACCGTTTACGACAAGGCGGTAAATGTCCGTACGCTTGGCAACGGAGGCAATGAACCATTCGAATTCAAGGAGTTTTCAAACATCCTTTTCAAAGGCCAGGCAACAGTTACCAACGGAAGTTTCACCCTGGAATTTGTAGTCCCCAAAGACATCAGGTATAATTTTGATAATGGCAGAATCAGCTATTATGCCATCGCAGATGACGGCACTGAAGCAGCCGGAGCTTTTTCTGATGTGGTAATCGGGGGTATCAGTGAAAATTCCGAAGAGGACAATGAAGGACCTGACATTTACCTTTACCTGAATCATCCGAAATTTGTATCCGGGCAAACTACAGGATCAAAACCGGTTCTTTATGCCGACATTTTTGATGAATCGGGCATTAATACCTCGGGCATTGGCATTGGGCACAACATCACACTCATTCTGGACGAAGACACCAACAACCCACTGGTACTGAATGATGCTTTCACTGCCGATACTGACCAGTATCAACAGGGAACCCTTCAGTTTCAGTTACCTCAGATGGAAAACGGCCTGCATAGTCTGACATTAAAAGTTTGGGATAATTACAATAATTCTTCCACAGCAACGTTAAATTTCAATGTTAACCTAAGCCATGGAATGAATATTCGCAATTTCTCAGTCTGGCCAAATCCGGTAGCTCCCGGACAGGATGTTTACATTAATATGCAAACGGAAATCCCCAATGCACTGATAAAAGCCACCATCCAATTCATAGACAGTAGCGGCAAGGTTACAGGAACAGTGGAAGATGAAATCATATCAACAGGAAATACAATAGGGCCATACAAATTACCAATGGAAAAATCGGGTTGGAATTATTCGCAGATTTGTTTTGTACGCGTAATTTTAGCCCCGCAGAACGGAAAAGAAACACAGGTAGTGGCCAAACTCTTGCCTACCCCGTAAATAATTAAGGAAAAACCTACATGATGAACAAGAAATTTTTCAGCAAAACACTATTGGCAATCCTGCTCTTTGGCATTGCTCAATTCACCACAGCCCAGGATAATGATGTCAACCTAAGCGGTCAGCAGAATATTATCAGTACGGCAGTTTCATTCCTGGACATAGCCCCCGAATCAAGAGGAGGTGCCATGGGAAATACCGGTGTGGCCATTTCGCCAGATGTAAATTCCCAACACTGGAACCCCGCAAAGTATGCTTTTATTGACAAAGAATCCGGTGTTGCTCTCTCCTATACCCCCTGGCTCCGGAAACTGGTCAACGACATCAACCTTTACTATCTGACCGGATTTTTAAGGCTGGATGATATGCAGACCATCAGCGGATCCATTCGCTATTTTTCGCTGGGAGATATCACTTTCATGTCGGAGGATGCACAACCCCAGGGCAACGCCTCCCCTCATGAATTTGCCATTGATGCAGCCTACAGCCGTGTTTTATCAGACCATTTTTCAGGCTCAGTGGCTTTTCGGTACATACGTTCCGACCTGCAAATGAATTTCAGTAACTCTTCGGGAAGTGAAACCTATCAGGCAGGAAACTCTTTTGCTGCTGACCTGGCATTTTACTATCAAAACGAAATTAATCTGGGTGGCAATGATGCCAATTTGAGCGCAGGTATCAATATTTCAAACATCGGTAGTAAAATCTCCTACGACGGAAATATTGAACAGTTCATTCCTACCAATCTGAGACTGGGAACTGCATTGAAGACAAACCTGGACGAATACAATGAACTCACCGTGGCGCTGGATCTTAACAAACTACTGGTCCCTACCCCTGATTATCAGGAAGTAGAAGAGAACAACTCGGTTTTTCAGAGCGATAACGTCTCTGTCATCTCCGGAATCTTCCAATCTTTCAGTGATGCTCCGGGAGGTATGGAAGAAGAACTTCAGGAAATCAATGTAAGTGTGGGAGCTGAATACCTCTACAATAAGCAGTTTGCTGTTCGCGCAGGTTATTTCCACGAACATGAAAACAAAGGAAACCGGAAATATTTCACTGCCGGTGTGGGACTGAAATTCAACATGCTTTCCATCGATGCTTCGTACATCATTCCGGTGGTTCAGAACAACCCGCTGGCCAACACCGTCCGCTTTACGCTTGGACTGGACCTGGATCAGATGATCGGGCAGTAAGTGAAAAGCCCCCTAAATCCCCCCAAGGGGGACTTTTGAGGTGGTTTTGGATGTATGCGGTGATGTTTGAAAGGTGAAAGATAAGGTATGAGTGGTGAGGAGAGGTGAGCTACGAGCTAACAGCCAAGAGCTACAAGTGGAGATTGAGAAATGATAACTTAATTTTTTTCGGTTTTCCTATTGATGTTGAACCAGCCCCGGCGGGGCGACAGTTTGGTAGCAATAGCGTTAAATTTAATGGAAAAGCCCCGGCAGGGGTGACACCTTAATTTGAAAAGATTTTCTACCTTTTATCTTCTGCCTTCTGCCTCGAATAAAACCGGGACTGAACGAAGCTTTTCGTTGCAGTCCTTTTTTTTGTATTTTTGCAATCTAAAAATTAAGATATGTCAATACGTATTGGAATGGGATATGATGTACACCAACTGGCCGAAGGCTATAAACTCTGGATTGGAGGCATCGAGATCCCTTATGAAAAAGGTTCTGTGGGCCACTCCGACGGAGATGTGCTGATTCATGCCATCTGTGATGCTCTATTGGGGGCTCTGAATCTTCGGGACATCGGTTACCACTTCCCTGATACTGATTCGGAACTGAAGGGAATAGACAGTAAAATCCTGCTCCAAAAAACGATGGAAATCATTCGCAATGAAGGTTATGATCTGGGAAATCTGGATTCCACCATCTGCCTGCAGCAACCCAAAATAAACCCCGTCATCCCCGAAATGCAGAATACACTGGCCCGCGTAATGAATGTGGACCGGTCAAAAGTATCGATTAAGGCAACAACCACAGAGAAGCTGGGATTCGTAGGAGAAGGAAAAGGGATCTCAGCCTATGCAACTGTTTTGTTAGTTGTTAGCTCGTAGCTCTTAGCTGTTAGCGCTTAGCTCTTGGCCATCTGTTCATCATCCATAAATTTTCACACATGAAGACCATTGACTCCATAAATCATTTTCAACAAGTTATAAAAGAAGAAACAGCCGTGCTTGTTTATTTCTCACATGAGCAATGCAATGTATGCAAGGTATTAAAACCTAAAGTACAAAATCTTCTGGAGGAGAAATTTCCCCAAATGGCAATGTATTACAGCGATACAGTCAACCAATCAGAAGTTGCCGCACAAAACCGGGTATTTGCAGTGCCTACCGTACTGGTGTTTTTTGATGGCCGCGAGACCTACCGGTTTAGCCGCAACATCGGACTTGGAGAGTTGGAGCAGTCCATCCAGCGTCCCTACTCAATGATTTTTGAATAGACGGGAAAGCAATGCTTCATCGGCAATATTAGGCAATGTGACCCTCAAACGGGGTTCTTTTTCCATAGCTCTGCGGGCTGCAAAAACAGCACCCCCGTTTCGGGCCCAGCTCCGTCTGGTAATACCGTTATTCACATCCCAAAAGAGCATGCTATTCAGGCGTTCGGAAGCTTCCGGAGAACCATCCAGCACCATACCGAAACCTCCGTTTATCACTTCTCCCCAGCCGACACCGCCTCCATTGTGCAAACTTACCCAGGTAGCCCCCCGGAAAGCATCCCCGATGACATTCTGAACAGCCATATCGGCTGTGAACCCGGAACCGTCATAAATATTGGAGGTTTCACGAAACGGACTATCGGTTCCGGAGACGTCATGATGATCGCGGCCAAGCACCACCGGGGCTTTCAAACGACCTTCTGCCACCGCCCTGTTAAAAGCTTCGGCAATGCGTATGCGCCCCTCTGCATCGGCATACAATATCCTCGCCTGAGAGCCAACCACAAGACGATTTGACTCAGCCTCACGTATCCAGTGAAGGTTGTCTCCTATTTGTTGGGCAATCTCAGGAGGAGCCTCATTTCTCATTTCTGACAACACCTCCGCAGCGATCCTGTCCGTCTCGGAAAGATCATCTGCCATACCTGAAGTGCATACCCATCTGAACGGACCAAACCCGAAATCAAAACACAAAGGTCCCATGATGTCCTGCACATAAGAAGGATAGCGAAAGCCGCCCTTCGGGTCAAGCACATCCGCTCCTGCCCGGCTGCTTTCAAGCAAAAATGCATTCCCATAATCAAAGAAGTACATGCCCCGGGACGACAACTTATTGATGGCCTCCACCTGACGCCGGAGTGAAGTCCTCACTTTCTCTTTAAACAAATCAGGTTCTTCCACCATCATCCGATTCGCTTCATCAAAAGTCAAATCCACAGGATAATACCCCCCGGCCCACGGGTTATGCAACGAGGTCTGGTCAGATCCGATATCCACTTTAATGTCTTCTTTTGCAAATCGTTCCCAGACTTCCACAATATTGCCCTGAAAGGCAATTGAAACTGTTTCTCTGTTCTGCACGGCTTTTGTTACCCTTCCGACCAGTGCATCCATATTGTCAATAACCTCATCTACCCAGCCCTGCTGGTAACGGGTCTCCACTGCCTTTGAATTCACCTCTGCTGTAACACTTACACAGCCGGCAATATTGGCCGCTTTTGGCTGAGCCCCAGACATTCCTCCCAGTCCGGCAGTGACGAACAAAGCACCTTGTCCAGCCCCCTTACTGCCCGGCCGCCTGAGTGCATTCATAATGGTAATGGTTGTTCCATGCACAATACCCTGTGGCCCAATGTACATAAAAGATCCGGCAGTCATCTGACCATACTGGGATACCCCGAGTGCATTAAATTTCTCATAATCGTCCGGCGAAGAGTAATTGGGAATAACCATCCCATTGGTCACCACCACCCGGGGTGCATTTTTGGAGGAAGGAAACAACCCGGCCGGATGACCTGAATAAAGCACCAGCGTCTGCTCATCCGTCATGGTCGCCAGGTACTGCATCGCAAGCAGGTACTGCGCCCAATTCTGAAAAACAGCACCATTGCCTCCGTAGGTAATCAATTCATGGGGATGCTGTGCCACCCGGGGATCCAGATTGTTCTGAATCATCAGCATTATGGAGGCTGCCTGCCCCGACTGATGCGGATAATCATTTATGGGACGAGCTTTCATTTCATACTGAGGACGAAAACGATACATATAAATTCGGCCGTAGGCATAAAGCTCATTCAGAAACTCAGGAGCCAGCTCTTCATGAAATTCCGGAGGAAAATAGCGTAAAGCATTCTTAAGTGCCAAAACTTTTTCATCCTCCGACAGAATATCTTTACGTTTGGGAGCATGATTTACAGAAGAGTCGTATGGCTGCAGTTGCGGCAACTGAGCGGGAATTCCCGCCAGAATGGCTTGTTGAAAGGCATTTTGCATAGTAAAAACAATTCAAAAGTGTTCTGAATCGTGAATTTACCCACTCCCAACCAAAAATGCCATGACAAATCACAGTTCTTCTCCGCGTTTATTTCTCTCAAGCAATAATTGTCTTCCAATATCGGCGATGTTATACAACAAAATAAACTGTTGTCTTTCCAAGGGAGGAAGATCTTCCTTCAGAAGTTCCTGAATTTGCTGAACCACTGCTGAAATCTCTTCTGTTTTCTTGTTCAGGGAAGAATTGCTTTCAAAAATCTCAAGCACCATTTGTCCCATGATCAAAAGCCTGGAATTTACTGACTGACCAAGTTCCCGATGTGCACCAAAAGCAGAAACAAAGGAGAGCAGGGCATGATTCAGATGCGTAAGTTTAAAAGCTTTCTGACGGAATTTACGGTATTTCCGGGGTTCAGCCTGCATATCCTGCCAGGCGAGTGCCACGGAGTTATCAGCCTGGTGCGCCTCCCTGCGGGCAATCCGGTACTCCAGATTATCATCTGAAGTCCCTTTTTCATACTCAGATAATATCGCTCTAAGGTATATGATGTTTTTTTGAAGTGCTCCGGTAAGCAGGCCAGGTAATCTTTTGTATTGCCATTGCGGCCACAAAAAACGAACCGTTCCCAAAGCCAGAAAAGCCCCGATAATGGTATCAATAAGGCGGGGAAGCATAACAGGTACACCCCTGCTTGAAATAAGATTGAAAGCGCACAGCACAAAAATGGTAATAAAAACCACTGACACAGAATACTGACGTTTAAGCCAGGCAAAAAAGAAAAAAGCAGAAGTCAGCATCAGCAAAACCTGCCCCGGCAACGTTAGTAGCTTTACGATCAGCACTCCGGCAACAATACCTGTAATTGTTCCCAGCACCCGTTGAAAAAGTCTCTTCCGGGTGGCACTGTAACTTGGCTGCAGAACAAACAGAATGGTTAAAACAATCCACTCTCCTTTATCTATCTCAAAATATTCGCTGATAAAAAATCCGATCCAAAAACACAATGCCAGACGAATGGCATATCGAAAACGGGGATGCTGGAATGACAACTGAGACCTGAACCTTTGCCAAAAAGACCGTTCGTCACGCGACAACTTAGGCAAAACTGCCTGTTCAGGCTGTTCGGTCAATCGCTGAAATGAAATGCCCGCCCGGGTGAGATTTCCCGTCAATAACCGCACAGGGTGGGTTTGCTCAAGATTCAGCTGTTCCACTTTCACATTTAAGGCATCCACAATCCATTTCAGAGAGGGTGGCGATGAAAAACGGAGTCCTGTCAGTAAACTATCGGCAAACTTTCTGGCTGCATGCGACAATTCGTGAAGCGTGTGACCGGCAAGTTCCACCACTTCAATGCTGGAAACCTCATTACTCAACAGATCGTATCTTTCATGCGTACTGGCAGCTCTTTCATGCAATCCCTGAAGAATCATAAAGTAATGAAACCTCAATGCCAGTTGCGAATCTGAATCGTTGGCATCCCTGTAGCTGTTCAACACTTCCTTGATACGCTCCAGGGTATTGACCATCTCCACATTTAGCAATGCCAGGCGCCCCCTGATTTGCTTTTGCTGAACCTTATCGCTTGGAAAAAGGGAAGATTTCTCATCCAGATAGCCCGAAAGGGCCATAAATCCGCGTGCCAACTGCTCATCCAGCAATCTGTATGGGCGGTAATACAACAATATCAACGAAATGACTCCATAGAAAAGGGCACCTCCCGGCAACAAAAGCGGCTGCCAATACCAGGCAGGAGAGATCTCCGCCCCTATCATAGCATAAATACCTATAAGAATGGCACCGAAAGTCACACCTCTGTAACGTTCACCGGTTCCACCCACCAAAATAAAGAGAATGGTGGAAAGTCCCAGACCAATACCCAGCAAGAGAGGCCAGGGACGCAACAGTTCAACCGATAAACTGGAAATTCCGAAACTAAGAACTTTCAGTATCAGTGATTTTATCCGGCCCCGTGGATGATCATCGGTCTCGGATAGCGCACCCGCCAGCACCCCAAGTGCAAGTGTAACAGCAAAGAACGAAAGCCCGGCAATTTCAAGCGGAATGGCAACAGCTGCCATCACAATGGTGGCTTTGGCAGCCATCAACAGATCGGAGTGTTTCCAGAAATTTCGTTTCCAACGTAGATACAAACTGTGATTCTTTAATCGGGAAAGTATTCTTACAACCATATTTCATCTGCGACTGGCACAGTTATTTTTGTAATCGGTGATTTTTCAAAAAACTTACAAAACAGGGTATCTGCAGTGTAAAGAGTTTTAACCTGCCTTATACATAAGACAGGTTTGATGTAAACAGGCTGAAAGCCAGAGAGCAACAGCCCGGGGTTTTGAGCTATTCCTCCTGCCCCCCCTAATTAGTGCCTGTCTATAAACTAAGTAAAGTTTCTCAAGTTCGCTGTGTCTGTTCAGAAAGTGCCAGTTGCAAGGCTTGCGAAGTCCGAAAATACGGAGTTTACTTATCGTAAATGAGTAATTTTCGGACGAGCTTAACGCAGCAAATGGTACTTTATGGACGGACACTAATTATTGGTGGCGATGCGATCAATAATGCAAGCCGGTTAAAGCACTGCAAGCATATAAATTACTGTAAGCACAACCGCAATCAATACCAACAGCGCAAAAAACCGTGTCGTCAACCCCACCCCCCTGAGCAAAGGCAAACGACCGGTAGCCCGATCAAAGGCTCCCAATCGGGATGGTTGTATTGCAGGCTCATCAAAAACACCCATCTCTTTGATTATTTGAGAAGCACGTTCTGCATCTTCCTGCTTAACCTGAAGTTTCATGCCGCTCACAGCATTCACAATATAAGTCTGCGAAACCAGTTCGTCCTGCACAAAGCATTCAATCCCCTCTGACTCCAGTTTACTCCTGACCAACCCCATACGGTCGGCAAAACTGAAAGTGGCAATGGTAATCAGCGAATTTTCCATAATCTGGCGTTTTAGTGTCTGTCCATAAAGTCCCGTTAACTGCGTTATACCATTCACGGAAACTACTCATTTACTAAGGTAAACTCCGTATTTCCGGGAATGGCAAGCCCCCGAAGAAAAATCGGGGCAGGCTTTGTAAACAGAACCTTCCGAACAGACACAGAACTTGTAAAAAATATTCCCGACTTAATAGACGGGCTCTATTTAATGTCTGTCCATAAACTTAGCGTTTTTCACGTGTTTGAAATAGAAAGTTCAAATTCAAGGCGTGTGACAAATCTAAACCGCAGTCCCGAAGTAGCTTTTGTAAGGTTTTTGAACAAAAAACCAACAAAAGCACAATCGGGATGAGGATTTATATTTTGAGCAACAACGTAGAAGTTAGACTTTATATACAAACACTATTTAGGTTCAATGTTATTGTGCCATTACACATCATTAAATTTTATAGAGCCCCGGTTCTCCTGATCGGGTGCATAGCTGTATATGTCACGTAATAAATCGGCATATTTATTATAAATCACCCTGCGTCTCAGCTTCAAGGTTGGAGACAATTCGCCGGTTCCAGGCCCCCAGGGTTCACAAACCAGCCGGAATCGCTTGATTTGTTCGGTCTTTCCCAGCGACTTGTTATACTGATTGACCTCCTTCTGAAACAACTTCTGAATTTTGGGATGTGTCACCAATTCCTGATTGTCCCTGAACTGAATACGATGATCATTGGCCCACACGTGAAGATACTCAAAATTCGGCGAAATAAGTGCACTGGCAAATTTTTCATTCTCTCCGACTACCATGAGCTGCTCAATAAAGAAGGACTCTTTCAGCAGATTTTCTATCGCCTGTGGCGCAATATATTTACCGCTCGAGGTTTTAAACATCTCCTTTTTGCGATCGGTAATCTTCAGGAAGCGGCCTTTCTCGAAAGTTCCGATGTCACCTGTATGAAGCCATCCATCTTTCTCCAGCACCTCCTCTGTATTTTTTGTGTCTTTGTAATATCCTTTCATAACGCTCGGCCCCTTCACAAGAATTTCTCCATCCTCATCAATCTTCACTTCAATATTCTTCAGCGTTGGGCCCACCGTGCCAATGAGCAGCGAGTTGGGCTCACTGAGATGGTTCGCTGCAATCACGGGAGATGTTTCAGTCATTCCGTATCCCTCCATAAGAGGCATGCCTGCAGCAAAAAACAAGCGACTGAGACGCGGCTGAAGCGCTGCACCTCCGGAAATCACAAATTTCAAACTACCTCCAAAGATCTTTTGCCATTTTGAAAACACCAGTTTCCGGGCAAGCCACAACCTCAGTCCATACCAAAAGTGATGTTTCCCGTCCACCCTGTACTTTTCACCAAGCTTTAGCGACTGGAAAAAGACCATCCTTTTAAATCCTCTTAACTCCTCTCCTTTGGAAACAATCCTGTCGTAGATGCGCTCAATAACCCGTGGAACAGTGGCAAAAGCAGAAGCTTTAATCTCTGCCATATTCTGTGCAATCGTTCCCAGATTTTCAGCATAATAGATACTGCAGGCTTTCTTCTGAAAAAGATAATTCACCATGCGCTCGTACACATGGCAAAGGGGAAGAAAACTGAGAATCCGGTCCGATTCATCCAGCGGATAAAGATTCTCCACCCCTTCGATGTTGCTCAAAATATTCCTGTGTGTGAGCATTACCCCTTTGGGCAGGCCTGTAGTTCCCGATGTATAAATGATGGTCAGCAGGTCATCCGACGTGATGGATGCCGAAACCTTATCAAACTGATCCCTGAATTTTATCTTGGCATTAAATCCTTCACGGGTTACCTCTGTCCAGTTCGGAACATCTTCATAGTGGTTAAAGGTATAGACCTTCCGGAGTTTTCCGATTTTCTTTGCAATTGGGAACAATCGTTTATAGGTTGGTAAATCTGACACCAACAACATTTTACTGTCGGAATGCGAAAGAATGTGTCTGTAATCCTCATCACCCATTGTAGGATAAACAGGAACATGCACCACTCCAACCATGGCCATCCCCATATCCACAAAGTTCCACTCGGGGCGGTTGTTGGAAACAGTGGCAATTTTATCCCCCTTTTTAAAGCCCATTGCCAGCAACCCGAAAGCAAAGTTCCGTGCATTCCGGACATAATCCTCAGTGCTGAATTTAACCCAGTTCCCCTCTCTTTTGGCAACTAAAATATCAGACTTTTCATGGTTGAGTCTAAGGTTTTCCAGTAAATCAAAAGTCCTGTCGATCCTCATTGCAAAATATCTGTTTGCCGACCTTAAGGCCGGATATTAACCAAGTTTCTCTTCTATCAGTGCTTTAGCTTTAGTAAGGGCACTGTCAAGTCCTGCCGGATTTTTACCGCCGGCTGATGCAAAGAAGGGCTGGCCACCTCCGCCACCATTAATCTCCTGAGCTACCGAACGGATAAGTTCCACAGCATTCAAAGTTCCATTCTCAGCCAGGCTGTCAGATAAAATTACGGCAAGCTGGGGTTTTCCTTTTACTTCTGAGCCCAAAACTGCCACCATCTCACCATCCATATCATTGCGAAGCTGAAAAGCCAGATCCTTAAGATTTCCCCCCAGTTCGGGCTTCACCTGCCTGATGATGACACTTACACCATTCACATTATCTGCACCGTCAATGATAGATTGTTTTTCAATCCTCAGGAAGTTCTGCATCATTCCCTCAAGATCTTTGGTCAACCGGGAATTCTGGCTGATCAAACTCTCGATACTCTTACGCAGTTCACCTTTACTTTTTACCAGGCCGGCAATCTCCTCCAGCACATCAGCCTGACTATATACCAACTCTTCTGCGCGATCTGCGGTAACTGCTTCAATACGACGTATTCCGGCAGAAACAGACCCTTCACTGATGATACGGAAAAATCCTATCTCTCCGGTAGCATGTACGTGGGTACCCCCGCAAAGTTCCACTGAATTTCCAAATCCGATGGTGCGAACCACATCTCCGTACTTTTCTCCAAACAAGGCCATAGCTCCCATCTCCCGTGCCTTTTCAAGAGGCACCTCCCGATGCTCTTCCACCTGAATATTGGCCCGAATATCAGCATTTACCATCTTCTCCACCTGACGAATCTCGTCTGCTGTAACTTTCTGAAAATGGGCAAAGTCAAACCTCAGATAGTCGGGATGAACCAGCGAACCCTTCTGTTCCACATGATCTCCAAGAACGGTTCTTAAAGCTTTATGCAACAAGTGCGTGGCAGTATGATTGCTTGCAGCCCTGCGGCGTTTCTCCACATTCACCTCCGCTTTGAAAGAAGCCTCAGGATTTGCCGGCAGCTTTTTGGCAATATGAATAATCAGGTCATTTTCCTTTTTGGTATCGATAATTTCAACCTTTTCTTCTTCTGAAACAAGAACCCCGGAATCACCTACCTGACCTCCACTTTCGGCATAAAAAGGAGTGATGTTAAACACCAGTTGGTATTGTTCTTTGTTTTTTACCTTAATTTGTCGGTAGCGGGTAATGAAAACCTCTGTTTCATAATAATCATACCCCACAAACTCTTCCTCCTTATCGTCACGCAAAACTACCCAATCCCCAGTCTCTACAGCAGAGGCATTACGGGCACGAGATTTCTGCGCCTCCATCTCCTTCTCAAATTCACGACGATTAACCACCAACCCTTTTTCGGAAAGAATCAGCTCTGTCAGATCAAGCGGAAAACCAAAAGTGTCGTATAATTCAAAAGCAACTTTACCATCCACCACTTTATATTCACCTTTCAGTGTTTCAACTATGATTTTATCGAGCAGTGCAATACCTGTGGCCAGTGTTTTCAGGAAAGATTCTTCCTCCTCATGAATGACCTTCTGAATTAATTCCTTTTGCGATTTCAACTCGGGGTAGGCCTCCCCCATCACATCAATCAGCACAGAAAGCAGCCCGCTCAAAAACGGCTTACGAACATTCAGGAATGTGTAGGCATACCGAACAGCCCTTCTCAAAATCCGGCGTATAACATACCCGGCTTTATTATTGGAGGGAAGCTGTCCGTCGGCAATAGAAAATGCTATGGTACGGATATGATCAGCAATGACCCTCATGGCCACATCTCCATCATTAGATGCACCGTATTTTACATCTGTAAGCGATGCGATCTGGTGAATCAGTGGCAGAAAAATATCGGTATCATAATTGGAGCTTTTTTGCTGAAGTACCCGACAGAGGCGTTCAAATCCCATTCCGGTATCCACATGCTTCTGGGGCAAAGCAGTCAATTCACCAGAAGATTTCCGGTTATACTGAATAAATACAAGATTCCAGATTTCTATCACCTCCGGATGATCCTTGTTAACCAGTTCGTGCCCCCCTTTCTTCATGCGCTCTTCTTCATTGCGCAAGTCAATGTGAATCTCAGAACAGGGGCCGCAGGGACCGGATTCTCCCATCTCCCAGAAATTGTCCTTTTTATTCCCGTTCAAAATCCTTTCTTTGGGAAGGTATTGCTGCCAGCATTGAGCAGCCTCCTCATCGCGGTCAACATTGTCACCTGCGTCCCCTTCAAAAACGGTGGCATACAGGCGATTTTTATCAACTTTCAACTCTTCGGTAAGAAATTCCCAGGCCCAGTCGATGGCTTCCTTTTTGAAATAATCTCCAAATGACCAGTTACCCAGCATCTCGAACATTGTATGATGGTAGGTATCATGTCCCACCTCTTCCAGGTCGTTGTGTTTTCCGGAAACCCTCAGGCATTTCTGAGCATCTGCCACCCTTGTTGCAGCCGGCTCCCTGTTACCCAGAAAAATATCCTTAAACTGATTCATCCCCGCATTGGTAAACATAAGCGTTGGGTCGTTCTTCACAACCATGGGTGCAGAGGGCACGATAGCGTGCTCTTTGGATTTGAAAAAATCAAAAAATTTCTGTCTTACCTCAGATGCTCTCATATACTGTTCATTAATAATTTGTTGTCGAAATAAAACTTTCCGCCAAAAAAATTAAACTTTTTTTTACTTTTTCCGTAAACTATCCGTCCAAGCGAAGGAAGATTGGTCATTTTTTACCATCACAACTATTTGTTTTGCAATATGATAAAAACTTCTAAAAGGACAATTTGTTTAAACGAAAAATTATCTGCCTGCAATAATGACAAAAAATTCAGACGCCACAAAATTAGATTAATCCTCTAATAAATAGGTGTTGAAAACTTTTTTTTCTATTTTTGGGCAACAAAATTATACCCTATGTCAAAAGTAAAGTATAAATACAATCCGGAAACGTTAACTTACGAACCAATTGCGACAGGGACGCGCTATATGCTTCGTCGCATTTTCACCTACTCCATGTTTTCTGCTGTATTGGGAGTTTTTTACTTTTTAGGTTATTCTTACTTTTTTGACAGCCCGCAAGAGAAAAAACTGAATCGCGAAAATTCAAGATTACAGGCACAATACGAAATATTAGATAAAAAACTTCAACAAGTCCAGATTGTACTGGACGATATTCAACAACGCGATGAAAACATTTACCGCGTCATTTATCAGGCCGATTCCATTCCCAATTCAATAAGAAGAGCCGGTTTTGGTGGTATGAACCGCTACAAACATCTGGAAAATCTGGAAAATGCCGATCTGGTGGTCAACACTTCTGAAAAACTTGACGTGATTATGAAACAGCTCTACGTCCAGAGCAAATCGTTTGATGAAGTCATTGACCTTACCCTTCGTAAAGAAGAAATGCTCAGATGCACACCTGCCATTCAGCCCATCTCCAACAAAGACCTTCGTCGCACAGCCTCCGGTTACGGATGGCGAATCGATCCCATATACAAAGTTAAGCGTTTTCATGAAGGAATGGATTTTTCTGCTCCTACCGGAACAGACATCTACTCAACCGGCGACGGAGTAGTAAAAAGAGTCATTCGATCTCATGGAGGTTATGGCAACCACATTGAAGTTGACCATGGTTTTGGTTACTCCACTGTTTATGCACACATGCACGAGTTTAATGTCAAGAAGGGACAAAAAGTGAAGCGTGGTGATGTGATTGGCTGGGTAGGAAACACCGGAAAATCAACCGCTCCCCACCTGCATTACGAAGTAAGAGTAAAAAGTCGCCCCGTAAATCCGGCACATTATTACTTCCAGGATCTGACGCCTGAGCAATATGAGAAAATGATTCATATCTCAAGCAACAGCAATCAGACATTTGACTAGTGTCTGTCCATAAAGTACCATTTGCGTCCCCTAAGAATCGGGGCAGGCTGTTACGCTTGCCGCCAATACAGACGGGCTTTTGACTAACCCACTTATTTTAAAACGATTCCACTTCAGGAAGCAGCACTAATATTTGCAGCCTCCAAAAAAAAGAATTAAAATTGTAATTGCTGCCCAAACACGCTTTTGGCAGCAATTCTTGTATAATGGTGACCATAAATTCATAAAACGATGCCCTACAAAGAGCCAAAAATTGAAAAGCTTTATTACTCCATCGGAGAGGTTGCTTCTATTTTTGATGTCAACACATCATTGATTCGTTTCTGGGAAAAAGAATTCGACATCATTAAGCCTCATAAAAACAAGAAAGGGAACCGTTTATTTACACAAAAAGACATTGACAACTTCCATTTGATTTTTCATCTGGTAAAAGAGCGTGGGATGACCCTTAAAGGGGCGCAGAAGAAACTTAAAGAGAACAAGGAAGGCACCGAAAACAATTTTGAGGTTGTTAAACGACTTAAAGACATCAGAGCCCTGCTGGTAGATATTAAAGACAATATTTAGTGTTTGTCCATAAAGTACCATTTACTGCGTTACGCTTGCCCGAAAATTACTCATTTACTCAAGTAAACTGCGGATTTTCGGGCTTCGCAAGCCCCCGAAGAAAAATCGGGGCAGGCATTGTAACTGGCACTTTCTTGACAAACACATGACCAGAAACAAAATTTTGCTTAGTTTATAGACAGGCACTATTTAGTTTGTGGCCATAAAGTTCCACTTGCATCCCCGAAGGATCGGGGCAGGTTGTTACGCTTGCCTCCAAAATACTCATTTACGATTAGATGAACAGGGATGCAATCTCAACTCTTTAACCGAACACCAATATTATAATAGATAGAATGTCAATGTCATACGATTTTTCTAATCTCTAATTTCTAAAAGTCCAACGATCTATTGATAAATGATAGCTTTAAAAAACATAATTAAGGAACTGGAAACGTTTGCACCTCCTGTATTTCAGGAGGACTATGACAACTCAGGCCTTCAGACAGGCAACCCTGAAGCAGATATTTCAGGTGTCCTGATCACGCTGGATGTGACGGAGGAAGTTTTGGAGGAAGCCATCGCTCATCACTGTAATCTGATTTTGGCGCACCATCCGTTAACCCTCAAGGGTATAAAGACGCTGACAGGCAAAAACGAACCGGAACGCATCCTTATAAAAGCGGTAAAAAATGATCTGGCCATCTATTCTGCACACACCAATCTGGATAGTGTGGAGAATGGCGTGAGCACCGCGCTTGCCCGTAAACTGGGTTTACAAAACATCCGAATTTTACAACCGCGCGAAGGACTGCTGTTGAAGCTTGTTACTTTTGTACCTCAGGATTATGCCGCCAAAGTCAGGGAAGCTTTGTTTTCATCAGGCGCCGGCCACATAGGCAACTACGACAGTTGCAGCTACAATTTGGTTGGAGAAGGGACTTTCCGGGCGGGAGAAAACACCAATCCTTTTGCCGGTACCAAAGGGCTGTTGCACCACGAAAAAGAGGGAAGAGTGGAAACGGTTGTTCCCGCACACCTGAAAAATAAAGTATTACAGACACTTTTTCAGGCTCATCCTTACGAGGAGGTGGCGTATGACTTCTACCCCCTTGAAAACAGCTGGAACCAGGTTGGATTTGGAGCCTTCGGGGAAACAGAAACCGCGGTGACTGAAGAAGAGTTTCTTAAACAGCTAAAAGCCACAACCAATGCAGGCTGTATCCGACATACAGACCTGAGAAAAAAGCCCGTAAAGAAAGTGGCTGTTTGCGGCGGATCAGGTAGTTTCCTGTTACAACAAGCCATAAAAGCAGGTGCTGACATGTTTGTCAGTGCCGATTTTAAATATCACCAATTTGCAGAGGCCGACGGCAAAATCGTTATTGCAGATGTAGGGCACTATGAAAGTGAACAATTTACTAAAGAAGTTTTTTTTGAGTTACTTACAAAAAAATTCCCTAATTTTGCAGTCCGTTTGTCGAACGTTTCTACCAATCCCATAAAATACTATTAGCAGAATGGCAAAAATGGATAAAAAAACAAATACCGGCGAGAAGACCGTAGAAGACAGACTTCGTGCGCTGTACAATCTTCAGAAAGTGATGTCGGATGTTGATAAAATCCGCACCCTTCGTGGAGAACTCCCTCTGGAAGTTCAGGATCTGGAAGATGAAGTTGAAGGACTGGAGACCCGTATCAACAATCTGAATGCTGAGATAAAGAACCTGAACAACAACATACAGGACAAAAAGAACGGTATCAAAGAAGCCGATCTTTTGATTAAGAAATACGAATCACAGCAATCCAGTGTTCGCAACAACCGTGAGTTTGAGTCCCTGAATAAAGAGATTGAATTCCAGAACCTGGAAAAAGAGCTTTGCAAAAAAAGGATCAAAGAATTTGAGACCGAAATGAAAGCAAAGCAGGAAGCAGTTGCCAGTTCTGAAGAGTTGATGGGCGAAAGAAAAGCAGACCTGGAGTCCAAAAAGAAAGAGCTGGAGAATATTGTTTCTGACACACAGGAGGACGAAGATAAGCTCAAGAAAAAAGGAAAAGAGATTGAAAAAGAGATTGATGAGCGCCTGCTGACTGCATTCAAACGCATCCGCAAGAATGCCCGCAACGGACTGGCAGTGGTTACGGTTGAGCGTGACGCATGTGGTGGTTGCTTTAACAAAATTCCTCCCCAGCGGCAACTGGACATTCAGTCACGCAAAAAAGTGATTGTTTGTGAATATTGTGGTCGCATTTTGGTGGATAGCGAATTGTAATTCCGGAATATCCAGAATTTAAAATAGAAAAAGAGCTGCTTCTGATTATTTAGAAGCAGCTCTTTTTTTATGAGAATTACATTATCTTTTTAATCAAGGTGTCACCCCTGCCGGGGCTGATCCTATCATAACAATGCCTTTGCTACCATACTGTCGCCTTGCTGGGGCTGGCCTACCATCAAAAGAAAATATTGACCCCACATTATCTCCCTCCATAAATTGAAAAACACATGGTAATGCAAATCTTCTGCTTTCTGCCTTATAACTAACATCAAGCTCTGCGCGGCAGTTGTTTTTCACCATCTATGCCATTTATATAGCTTTGCGGAAGCCATCTACCAACTACCACCGGCACCGCCTCCGCCGAAACTGCCTCCGCCGAAGCCGCCGAAACCGCCTCCCCCGCCAAAGCTACCACCTCCTGAAGAGAAGTTCCCCCAGCTTCCGGAATGGCTTCTGCTCCCGGATCCCATCATAGATAAAAGCATCCAGAAAGGCAAACCATGGCCTATCGAACTGTGTCTTGATTTCTGACTCCTGAAGGCCGAGATAAAAATTACTCCAAAAATTATCATCACAATCACAGCCCCTGAAGCCCCGCCACTACGGCCGGTTTGTTCCATATAACCATCTGCGGTAAATTCTCCCCTCGTAAGATTGGCCAGCACCTGCACTGCCGCTAAAACACCACCGGTATAATCGTTTTGCTTAAACCTGGGAATCATTTCATTGTCCACAATGCGATTGGCCACCGCATCGGGAACCACACCCTCCAGTCCGTAACCGGTGGCAATAAATGCCTGGCCCCGAAGATCATTCGTTTTAGGCTGAACCAATATAAGAATTCCATTGTCTTTGCCTTTCTGGCCTATCCCCCACTTCTCAGCAAGCTGAAAAGCATAATCTCCGGCATCATAACCGCCAAGATCAGAGATCGTGACCACGGCAATCTGGGTGCTGGTTTCTTTGGCAAAATCCACCAGTGTATTTTCCAATGGCTCCTTTACCTCTTGATCAAGCACTCCGGCCAGATCATTCACCAAACGAGGTGGTTCGGGCCGGGGTGGGAAATCGTCCTGCGCAAAAGAAGAAAAAGAAATCAAAAATGCCCCAATCAGGGCTGTTATTACTTGTCTCATATCAATAGATCGTTATATTTCAAGGGGTTAGGGGTTGGAAATTAGAGGTTAGGGATTAGAGGTTAGAGGTTGAAAATTAGAGATCAGAAAAAAAACTATAATTACTTGACAATTAACACTTTACCAAACACATTCCGTTAATTTAAAGATTTAACTTCCGAAGGGTTGAAAAGGTTTAATGGACTGTTGTCAGATAGCTTTCATTATTTATCCGAAAGAAATATCATCATTCAACTCATTCACATCATCTTTCTGATAAGGGAAATGGGTTTTCAACTGTTCTCCGCTGCGGAGAACTCCCTGAGTCAATCCGCCGGCAAAATCTCCTTCCCGAAAACTGGTCAACATCAATTCTTTGATTTCATCCCAGAACCCTTTCGGGACTTTAGCATTAATTCCGGCATCGCCTAAAATGGCAAATTTCCGATCTTTTACAGCCAGGTAAAAAAGCACTCCGTTTCGAAGTTCTGTTTTATGCATCTTCAGCTTTTCAAATATGTAAGCAGCACGATCCATCACATCTTCGGGACAACTTTTCTCGATATGTACCCGGATCTCCCCGGAAGTATTTAGTTCTGCTTCTTTGATTGCATTTATAATCTCCGTTTTTTGATCTTCGGTAAAAAGGTCTTTAGCCATATAATATAGGTTATTAGATATTAGTGAATTAGTCAGTAGTAAAAATAGCAATTAGCGATTGGCTCTTAGCTCTTAGGAAATCAGTCGCCAGACAGGAGACAGAAGTTGTTAGAAGCTTAAAGCCAAAAGAAATAATAAAGCCTGCGTTAAAGACCTGCTTAAAACTGCACTTCCGGAACCTCACTGGATCCCTCGTCAGCCTCAAAATAAGGTTTACTCTCAAAATCAAACATTCCGGCAATCAGATTCCTTGGAAACCGCCGGATGTAGGTATTGTAAGCACGCGTAGCTTCATTAAAATTGCGGCGTTCCACAGCTATGCGGTTCTCTGTTCCTTCCAGCTGAGCCTGCAGATCACGGAAATTCTGATTGGCTTTTAAGTCGGGGTACCGCTCCATTACCACCATCAGACGCGACAATGCAGAAGAGAGCCCCTCCTGTGCTTTCTGAAAATTCTGTAATGTTTGTTCATTGAGTTCATCGGCCGACAGGTTGATGCTGGTAGCTTTGGATCTTGCTTCCACTACGCCCTGAAGAGTTTCCTGTTCGTGTTCGGCATAACCTTTCACGGTATTTACCAGGTTGGGAATCAAATCAGCGCGTCGCTGATAAACATTCTCCACCTGCGCCCAACTGGCAGTAACATTCTCATCCAACTCAACCATTGTGTTATAACCACAACTCGACAGTAACGGAATCATTACCACTGCCATCAATATCCACTTTATTCTTCTCATTGCTTCTAAATTTTAGTTATTGTAATTATGAGCCCACTCCGAAAAGTCCAATTTCGCCAACTTCTTTGTTGAGCCGTTTTTTTGAATCCTCATTATCAAGCGATAACTCCGGATCAAAAAATCCGTTCGCCTCGAATTTAACGAAATTCTTACTTTTAGGAGTACACTCAATTCTAATGTTCTATGCCGCTCAAATATGGTTCCACAAACTCAGAGATGCCATTCTGTCACGACTCTTTGTGTGAAAATATCCACAGAAGACCAAAAGCCATTGCTCCGTTGAGCATCAGTTTCTCAAAACCGAGTGCAAACCCGAACCAATCAATGGCGTTGTAATCAATAACTCCGGTAATTAGAGGTGTCAGCACGGCAATCAACGGCACCACTTTATCTCTGACCCGGCGCCGGGTATAAAGACCGAAGGCAAACAATCCCAACAACGGGCCGTATGTATATCCGGCCAATGTGTAAACAGTATCAATAATACTGTCCTGCCCGGCCATTCTAAAAACAATAATTACAAAACCTGTTATGATGGCAAAACAAAGATGGACAAACATCCGGACTCGCTTACCGGCCTGAGGTGTCAGTTGATTAACCTTCAAAATATCTACGGAAAAAGAGGTTGTCAGAGAAGTCAATGCCGAATCAGCACTGGAAAGAGCAGCTGCCAGCAATCCCAGAAAAAACAGAACGCCTACTGAGAGCGGAAGATAGCCTCCTGTGGCCACCACCGGAAAAATATCATCGGCCCGGGCCGGCATGGGAATGCCTTTAAACTGCATAAAAACAACCAGCAAAGCGCCCAGCGAAAGAAAAAGCAAGTTGACCGGCACAAAAGCAAATCCGTAGGACAATACATTCTTTCTGGACTCCCGAAGATTTCGGCAACTCAGGTTTTTCTGCATCATATCCTGATCCAGTCCGGTCATGACAATGGTAATAAAAATGCCGGAAAAGAATTGCTTGACAAAATGCTGTGAAGAATGCCAGTTCTCAAATTCAAATATTTTAAACAACCCGCTGTCCCCTATGGCCGATATCAGTCCCGATACTCCCAGGTTCATTTCGTTCCCGATGTGATAAATTGTAACGCCCACAGCCACCAGAAACAAAAGTGTCTGCAATGCATCTGTCCAGATAATGGTTTTTATTCCTCCGCGAAAAGTATAGAGGTAAATCAAACCAATCAACACAGCTACCGTAGTGGCAAACGAGACTCCCAAATCGTCGAACAAGGCTATCTGCAACACCACTGCCATCAGGTACAATCGGGCAGCCGCCCCTACCAGCTTACTGGCAATAAAAAGCAACGCTCCTGATTTATAAGAACTGACACCAAAACGTCCGTCGAGATAAGAGTAAATAGAAGTGAGATTTAACCGGTAATAAAGGGGCAACAGGACAAAAGCAATTACCAGATACCCCACAAAAAAACCGGCCACCATTTGCATATAGGTAAACCCGACCGAAGTCACATACCCGGGTACCGAAACAAAAGTAACACCCGACAGGGATGCACCCACCATCCCGATGGCAACCACCACCCAAGGTGAGCGGCGGTTTCCCAGAAAAAAACTGTCGTTATCGGCTTTGCGGGAGGTAATGACCGATAAGGCAATCAAAACAACAAAATAGACACCTACCAGTGAAAGTATCAGTAACGGATCCATAAGCCTGAATTCTGTTTTGGAACAAAGTTCACAAATTTAAGGGAAGATTGGAGAAAAAAACAAAATACCTCGCTTCGTACCTGCTCCGGGGCATCATCGTACCTGCTTCGACCCTTGATCGACTGTTCTTCGACTGTTGTCCGACTCTATAGATTCGAAGAATAGTCGAACAAGACCCGAAGAAAACCCGAAGAAGGTACGAACAAGGTACAAGCAGACATCTTTCAAATAGCTATCCTTCACCGCTTTAATAAATTCTTAGATTATCATAATATTATTAACAACCAATCCAGATATGAAAAAAAACCTCCTGAAAATCAACTTCAGAGACCGTCTTTGCCGAAGAAAAGCCGAAGGTCTTTAAGCAATAGCCTGAGCCAAACCACAGAAAATTACAATCAGTAGTGTCCGGTTAAAAAATGCGATTGGATCACTACGTTACCATTGACAGATTTAAGTAATAAACATTTTCCGCTCTTTATTGATCGTGTTATGATTAATAAAGAGAATACTTTGCTTTCTTTGTGTTTTGCCAACCTTCAACGAACGGACCTGTTATTTTACTAACTTTGCAGCATTAAAACATCAATCATGTCAGATATCCAGTTTCCATCCAAGATACTTGAAAATGCGGTGAATGAGTTTTCCAAGCTGCCCGGGATTGGCAGGAAAACGGCTCTCCGACTGGTATTGCATATCCTGAAACAGGAGAAGGAATCGGCCTACCAGTTTGCAGATGCCATCACCACCCTGGCCGATGAAATCAAATATTGCAAAAGTTGTTACAACATTTCCGACAGCGATATCTGTTCCATCTGCTCCAATCCCCGGCGCGACCACTCCGTGGTTTGTGTGGTAGAAAATGTACGTGATGTAATGGCGATTGAGAACACCCACCAATACCAGGGCATTTACCACGTGTTAGGGGGCCTGATCTCTCCTATGGATGGAACAGGTCCCGATGACCTTACCATTACTCCTTTGGAGGAGAAGTTGAAATCAGAAGAAGTAAAAGAGATCATTTTTGCCCTGAGCACCACCATGGAAGGAGACACCACCAATTTTTTTCTATACCGGAAATTTCAACAATACCCGGTGAAATTCAGCACCATTGCGCGCGGTGTGGCTATTGGTGACGAGCTGGAATATGCCGATGAAGTGACGCTGGGACGATCTTTGGTGGACCGGCAACCATTTGAGAAAAACGCACTATAAAAAAAACAAGAAATACAGACATTCAGTAAAATGGACAAATCAATCAAACAAATTAAAATAATCTTCTGGGCTCTTCTTTTTATCATGCTGATCATGGCCGCCATGGCATTTTACGTCACAAGGCAAACAGGCCCCCTAATGGATTGGACACTTTCACAAAAAGAGAATCTAAAGTCCGTCATTCTGATTTTAGCCCTGGGGGGAATTCCGGCGAGCTACATCTTTCACTCCAAGAAGATAAAACACATCGCTGAAGACCTTCCCATGGAGCAAAAGGTCAACCAGTTTAAAATCAGCTATCTTATAAAAATCATTACTTTGGAAGCCCTGTCTGTGCTGGGCATTCTCAGTTATATGATAACAGCCGACAATACTTTTCTATACATTTTCGCGTTACTATTTGTGGCCTATCTCATAAACAGACCAACAAAACACGGCATTACGGAAGAGATTGAGCCCTATACCCCGGAAGAGACCAACGAATCATAAAAAGAGAACTGAACATGATTATTGCAGTTGATTTTGACGGCACCATCGTTGAACACCAATATCCCAAAATAGGGAAGGAGAAACTTTTTGCCTTCGAAACCCTGAAAGCGCTCCAGAAACAAGGTCATTTACTGATCTTATGGACTTTCAGAGCCGGTAAAGAACTCGATGAGGCGGTGGAGTACTGCAAAAAAAACGGTCTTGAGTTTTTTGCAGTCAATAAAAGTTATCCCGAAGAAGATAATGATCCTTCATTAAGTCGAAAAATCAATGCAGACCTTTTTATTGACGACAGAAATATTGGTGGTTTCCCGGGATGGGGAGAGATTTATCAGATGTTAAGCAACGACGTATCGGAACAGGAACGTGAACTGTTTTTTTCGAAATACAAAAAGGCAGAAAGGAAAACCTTTTGCGGATTCATTAAATACCTGTTTTGCAAAGATTAGCACATCAAAATTCGCAATGAGAAAAACTGCTTTATGACGCCACGCATTTCAGTTATTACCGTTACGTACCATGCCACACCATTAGAATATCTTTATCTGTGGTCGTTGGCTGCATCGGGACTGAAACATTCAGAAGTCATTATTGTGGACAATACAGGAAAAGATCCGATTCTTCTGAAGATCAAAGAAAAATACCCTTTCATCAGGATCATTCACAACACTGAAAACGAAGGCTTTGGAAAGGCTTGTAATCGGGGATTCGCAGAAGCCCGGGGAGACATTGCGCTCTTTTTAAACCCTGACACCATTGTTCCCGAGGATCTTGAGAATCAGATTCTGGAGTTCTTTAAAACGCATCCCCGATGTGGAGCCATGGGAGCAATGATGATCGACGGGCAAGGCCATTTCTTACCGGAGTCAAAAAGAAACTTTCCCACACCGGCAGCTTCCTTTCTGCGGTTCAGCGGACTGGACAAATTCTTCCATTCAAAAGAGGAAAGATGGAGCTATTATGTACAGCAAAGCTCATCCAATGCTCCTTTCAAGGTTCCCGTCCTGTCCGGAGCATTCATGGCAGTAACCCGAAAAGCAATGCAGCTAACAGGAGGCTTTGATCCCCGCTTTTTTATGTTTGCAGAAGACATCGATCTTTCTGTTCAGATTGCCAGAGCCCGACTGGAAGTCTGGTACAACCCCCGTATCCGGATCATTCACTTCAAAGGACAGACCTCCAGACAATCAAGAAACTACCCATCCCTCTTTCACAACTCCATGAGTTTGTTTTATCAAAAGTATTACAAAAACCACCACTCCCAATTACAATGTTTTTTCATAAAATCCAGCATCAGCCTGTTGAAGCAATTCGCACAATGGCGTATGTTTTTTAGAAACAGCACATCCGGAAAAAACAGCACACAACCCTCCTTTACACAGGAATCGTCCTACCGGGCAATAAAAGCAATTCAACCAAAGGCAATCTCCGGGACATATTCAAAAAACAAAAAACCCGGCTTGCTTTTATCTACGTTGGAGCTTTCTCCATCAAAACTTATTACCCTGATAGCCGAAAGATCCCCGGGTGAGCCAAAGATTTTTTTATACCACGATGAGACAGGAAATCTGTTCGAACTCAGTGACAAAAATCACTTTGTGCAAATTTTATTATAGTCAAACATCACTAAAAAACGGTTTTTCATCACAAAAAACCAATCGTTAAAAAAACTCCTTAAAATAGCTGTTCCCACAACAACCAAAATTTCGTATTTTAACGCGTTGAAACCTAACCTGAAAATTCAATTTCTTACGAAAATGCAATAATTTATCAGGCTAAAATACCGCCATCATGTCGAGAAAACTTTACGCTTTTTTTGTTACAACGATAATCATAATTAGCTTTTTTTTCAATAATGCTGCTGCTCAGTCAACCCGAAAAATAATCCGTGAAGCCAACCAGCTTATCGAAATTGCCTATTATGACGAAGCAATCAAAGTGCTCACCCCTCTTGCAAACCAGGATCATCCGGAAGCACTTCTGCTAACAGGCTTCAGCCACCTGGCCAACGATCATGAACTACAAAAAGCTATAGCATCTCTGGAAAAAGCAGCAGCACTTTATCCGCTAAAGAAAAACAGCAGCAACCAGGCCCTGGAGGCTCATTTTTACCTGGGTCAGGCATATCGGTTAAATAAAGAACCGGAAAAAGCATGTGAGAAATTCAACCTGGTAAAAACACACACCCGAAGCACCGAGTTTATTGAAGACATCGAACAGGAAATTGCCTATTGTGAAAACTACCTGAAATTAAAAGAGACCCCTGTAGATAGAAAAGTTGAGCACCTGGGTGCCATTATTAACAGCCCCTTTGAGGACCACAGCCCCATTGTTTTGTACGATGAATCAACCATTTACTTTACCTCAACCCGGCCTGTGGATAGTTCACGGATTGATGGCCCTTTCTTTGAGAATATTTTCGCCAGCCACTGGCGCAATGGTCAATGGACCACCCCAAAAGTATTGGAAATCCCCGGATACGGTGGAACCAATCGTGCCACAGTGGGACTTACGCCCGATGGACAGGGATTGATATTCTTCGAAAACTTTGGCGTTGAAGGAGCTCTCTTTATTACCTACAAAACATTTGAAGGATGGACCGACCCTGAGCCACTTCCGGCCCCTATTAATTCAGGCTTCAAAGAGACTCATGCATCCTTTTCCCCCGACGGAAATACCATTTATTTTTCCAGTGAAAGACCCGGAGGTTTGGGAGGCAAAGATATTTACTCTTCCGGCAAGCTGCCTGACGGAACCTGGGGAATGCCCGTTAATGCCGGAGAAACCATCAACTCACCCCGGGATGAAGAGAGTCCGTTTATCCATCCCGACGGAAAAACACTCTATTACTCCTCATCCGGGAAAAACTCTATGGGTGGATACGATGTGTTTAAAAGTACGATGACAGAAGATGGAAAATGGAGTACTCCCAAAAACATTGGATACCCCATCAACACCCCTACTGATGATCTTTTCTACCTTCCCACACCCAACGGACAGAGGGTTTATTACTCCTCTCAAAAGGAACAGGGAATGGGGCTGTCAGATTTGTTTGTACTTCACTTCCCGCCGGAAAACGAACGTGCCATGGCCGTGGTTTCTTCACATATTTTCAATAGTGACAATCAACCTGCGGAGAATGCAGTCATCCGTGTCAAAAATCTGAATTCTCAGGAGATTATGGGAACATTCAGGACCAATCCCCTGACCGGAAAATTTGTGGCAATCATCCCCACTGCGCAGGAGTATCAACTTACCATTGAATGTGATGGGCATGATTCCTATACCAAAACATTTAACCTGGACGCGAGAGACGATTACAAATCCAAAAACCGGGCAATTTATCTTCCGGCAATAACGCTGACAAGTAACCTCACTGTTGAATAACACCATCTCTGTTTTTGGGGAACCGGCTGCATTCATTTATTTTTGCCGGCATAAATTACCGGCACATGATCAGAAATGACAAAATAATTCTCAGAGCCCTCGAACCGGCAGATGCAGATTTGCTCTACCAATGGGAAAACCAGATGGAGTTGTGGAATGTAAGCAATACGCTTACCCCTTTTAGCCGACATCAGATTGTGACTTACATCAACCAGATTTCACTGGATATTTATCAGACCAAACAACTGCGCCTGATGATTGATATTCCCAAAGAAAACAGGCAGGAAAGCATTGGAATGATTGATCTGTTCGATTTTGACCCCTACCATTCACGCGGAGGCATTGGAGTAATGATTTACAAGCAGGAAAGAGAAAAAGGTTATGCACGGGAGGCAGTGGCCCTCTTTGCTGAATATGCTTTTTCACACCTCGGACTGCATCAGATTTTCTGCGATATTTCCGAGGAGAACACCGCCAGCATTAAACTTTTCGAAAGTCTTGACTTCACTTTTGTCGGTAGAAAAAAACAATGGTTGAAAACTTCGGAGGGCTATAAAGATGAATTAATGTACCAGAAAATATCAACTAAGTAGTTTCTGTCCATAAAGTACCACTTGCGTCGTTACGCTTGCCGCCAAAATACTCATTTACGCAAGTAAACTGCGCTTTTGGCGGCTTCGCAAGCCTTGCAATTGGCACTTTCTGACCAGAAACAGCTCATAAAACAGAATTTACTTAGTTTATGAACAGAAACTAAGTAGTATCTGTCCATAAAGTACCATTTACTGCGTTACGCTTGTCCGAAAAGTACTCATCTACAAAAAGTAAACTCCGTATTTCCGGACTTCGCAAGCCTCGTAACTGGCACCTTCTGAACAGACACAGCTCCAGCCAGAAACTTTCCCGACTCTATAGACGGGCAGTAAGTAACCTGAACTACAACTCTTCAAAAGACGGAAAGCCCGAAAGTGCCTCATGATCTCCCGTCTCCACATCTGTTTTTATACAATAATGGGTCAGACCATTGGTCAGCACCAAAAACGGAACTTTTAAAGTAGTATTGTACCTGGCAGCCTGGGTTAATGTCCTGGTATTAACCGGCACCGAGGGTGCCTTGCACTCAACAATTAGTACGGGCTCTCCTCTCCTGTTGTAAAGAAGAATGTCACAACGTTGAGACAGACCATTGACCTTTAGCATCTTTTCCACTCCGGTAAGCGCTTTAGGATAATGCAAATGAGCCTCCATAAACCGTAAAAAATGCTGCCTGACCCACTCTTCCGGTGTCAGGGCAACGAATTTTGCTCTAACCTCATCGAAAATAAACTTTTTCCCTTTTTCTTCCTTGTATCTGAAAGTATATTCCGGCAAATTCAACTTCTCCATTGTACAAAAATAAGACAATTTAACCACCCTATACGAAAATTAAATTATATTCGTAAAAAAACCGTAAACCAATTTACAATGAAGACCAAAAACGAAATTGTTGAAAACTGGCTGCCCAGATACACCGGTCGGCCTCTTAAAGAATTTACAAAGCACATATTACTGACCAATTTTAACCATTATGTGGAGTTGTTCTCCAAATGGCATAATGTGCCTATTGTAGGAGAAGAACACAACATGCCAAACTGCAGCGCCGACGGCATTACCATTTTGAATTTTGGAATGGGAAGTCCCAATGCGGCAACCATCATGGACCTTTTAAGTGCCGTGGATCCTCAGGCAGTTTTATTTTTGGGGAAATGTGGCGGACTAAAAAGAAAAAACACATTAGGTGATTTAATACTCCCCATTGCCGCCATTCGAAGCGATGGTACCTCCAATGACTATCTGCCTCCGGAAATTCCGGCGCTTCCGGCCTTTAGCCTGCAAAGAGCCGTATCCACCACCATCCGTGATTATGGTCGTGACTATTACACCGGTACTGTATTTACCACCAACAAGCGCGTTTGGGAATACGACGAACGATTTAAAAAATACCTGGCAAAAACCAGAGCCATGGCCATCGACATGGAATCGGCAACGATTTTCACAGTCGGTTTTGCCAACTCAATCCCCACAGGGGCTTTGCTGCTGGTTTCAGATCAGCCCATGATTTCCACAGGCATAAAAACCGATGAAAGCGACAAAAAAGTTACCAAGGAATTTGTTAATGAACACCTTCAGATTGGCATCGATTCGCTTAAGGAGATTATCAACAACGGAAAATCGGTGAAACACCTGAAGTTTGACACCTGATAACAAATGAAGTTTATGGTAAATAGTTTTTAGTGAGTAGTCAAGTTTTAACCGGGTAGTGCGTTTTCTAACCTACCTTTCACACAAAACAGGAAAGATGTAAACAAACTGAAAGCCTGAGAGCAAAAGTTCCGAAAAACACCCCGGGTATCAGGACCCCCCTCACGTGCCTTTCTTCTTTATCGGTTACATTAAAATCAATAAAGAGATAATCAGGTTAAAATTTTAACTTTGCCTGTTCAAAGTATTAATCTATGGATTTCGCACAAATAGTCGCACAGTTAAAAAAAGGAGAGTTTGCCCAGGTGTATTTCCTGTCGGGTGAAGAACCCTGGTATGCCGATTACATTACCGATTACATTGCCCAAAATGCCATCAAGGAAGAGGAGAAAGCCTTTAATCAGTCGGTCTTTTACGGTGCTGATGTGAACATCGTGGATGTGGTGGAATCTGCACGCCGGTTTCCAATGATGGCTCCCAAACAGGTGGTAATCGTTAAGGAAGCCCAGAACATCAAAGACCTCAAAAAAAGCGACAATGCTCTTGAATCCTATTTACGAGCCCCCTCTCCCTCCACCATTTTGGTTATCAATTACCGTGACAAGTTTGACAAACGGTCAAAGGTTTGGAAAGAACTTAAGAAGAAAGACTTTGTCACTTTTGAATCCCAAAAGCTTTGGGAAAACCAGGTGGGGCCCTGGATCAGCAAATACCTGAAATCCATAGGGCTGGAAATCGATCCCAAAGCCAACACCATACTGGTCGAGCATCTTGGAAACAAGCTCACCAATGTGGTGAAAGCCCTCGACAAGCTGAAAGTGGCAGTGGGAACCGATGTAAAAACAATCACTCCGCAACACATAGAAGATTATGTAGGTATCAGCAAAGACTTTAACAACTTTGAGCTACAGGATGCCATCGTAAAAGGGGATGTTTACAAAGCCAATCAGATTGCCCGCGTATTTGCCAAAAACCCCAAAGATTTTCCGATTCAGCTGACCATCGGGTTGCTCTTCTCCTTTTTCAGTAAACTGATGCTCTATGTGGCAACGCGGGACAAAAGCAATCAGAATCTTGGATCGCTGGGCATCACACCTTTCCGGGCCAAACAGTTTCAATCGGCCTCCCGACGTTTTGGATGGAACAAAAGTCGTCGCATCGTCTCCCTGCTGCGCGAATACGACATGAAATCGAAAGGTTTTAACAACAATTCGGCAACCCAGGGAGATCTTTTACAGGAGATGATTTTTAAGATTATGCATTGAAGCAGAGATCGAAGTTAATAGTTTGTAGTCAGTAGTTTATAGAAAAGAATTCCATATGCACATAGATATCAACATCATACTCATCATCATCATTTCGGCCATCAGTATTTTTGCTTTCAGCCGACCCGACATTCTGGACAAGTTGAAGTTTAATGCCTGGCAGGTGGTGCACCGAAAAGAATATCACCGTATTCTTTCTTACGGGCTGGTTCACGGCAGCTGGATGCACCTACTGATCAATATGTTTGTACTGTGGTCTTTCGGACGTGCAGTTTTGTATTATTTCGACATGGCTTTTGACGGAGGAACCGTAATTCGCTACCTCATATTGTTCGTCAGTGCCCTTGGTGTTTCGACACTCTCGACTCTGAACAAGGAAAAGAACAATCCCCACTACAATGCTGTTGGCGCTTCAGGAGCAGTTTCTGCAGTAGTATTCACCTCTATTCTGTTCAATCCTTACAATCCCATTCTGCTGTTTGGCATCATTCCCATTCCGGGAATAATTTTCGGTGTCCTTTACATTATTTATTCCAAATATATGGCCGGAAAAAATGTGGATAACATTGGTCATGATGCGCACTATTACGGAGCCATCTACGGATTGATATTTCCGCTCTTTTATGAACCCAAACTGGCTCTGCATTTTTTTAATGAACTCATTAGTTTTAACTTTTAAGCCGCTTCTTCATGCCTCCCGGCAATAAAAAATACCTTATTCTTAACGGTCATTTTTATGAAACCGATCGCCCGCTCTTTTCCCCTGAAAACAGAGCCTTCCGGTACGGCGACGGATTGTTCGAAACCATTCGGTGTCACAAAACCATTCCGTTGTTTTTCGAAGAGCACTACGATCGGCTTTTACGGGGCATGGCCACTCTTAAATTAACCGCAGCAGGTCTCCCCTCTCTTTCCGTACTTAAAAACCATATTGAAAAATTAATCGTCAGAAACCGGATTTTTTATGATGCACGGGTACGGCTGACCGTCTTTCGACGCGAAGGAGGCTTGTACACACCCGAAACCAACAGTCCTGCATGGCTGCTGGAAGCCTTTCCGCTTGATGACAAAGGGTATCATCTCAACCGCGATGGGATACGCATCGGACTGTTTACCGGGTTCCCAAAAGCATGGAGCCTGGCAGCAAGCTACAAAACCCTCTCCTGCACTCCGTCTATTCTGGCCGGCATCCACAAAAAAGAGAACTATTGGGATGACTGCCTCATCGTTAATCAGGATAAAAAAATTATAGAAAGCATCAGTTCCAATCTGTTTTGGGTGAAAAACAATACCATTTATACCCCGTCGCTATCTTCGGGATGTGTGGACGGCATTATGCGACGACAAATCTTCAAATTTGCTAAAGAAATCAACGCAGAGCTAAAAGAAAACAGCGGTGCTTCCAAAGAAGAACTGATGGATGCCGAAGAAATATTTCTCTCCAATTCGATTTCCGGTATCACCTGGGTAGTGGCTTTTGAGCACAAGCGTTATTTCAACCGGATCCCCAAACAAATTGAGAACTGGCTGAACAATCAATTGAAAACTATAGCTCCGGATTAATTAGTGTCTGTCCATAAAATACCATTTACTACGTTACGTTTGTCCGAAAAGTACTCATTTACGAAAAGTAAACTCCGTATTTTCGGACTTCGCAAGCCCCCGAAGAAAAATCGGGGCAGGCATTGTAACTGGCACTTTCTGAACAGACACGCTTCTAAAAACAGAATTTGCTTAGTTTATAGACAGGCACTAATTAGGGGTTTCTGCAAAAGTCAGCAGCCCAATTTTTATTATATTTTCTTCTGTTCTTTTTGGCATTGCCCCAAAAAGGAACCCAAAAGGTCTAGTCCGTTTAAACCTCTCCTCCCGCGAAAGCCAAAATTTCCGGCCATTGCGCAAGACCCTGAAATTGGCCCATTTTGGCTTCCCGCTATCCGCCAGCCCGGAAAACGGACAGGCTACCCTGCCTTTTTAATAGTAAAAATCGTTCATTAAAATACCATTCTTTTGAACAATGATAGGTTGACAGTTTACCCTTGCAGGTGCAGCCTTTTTGAAATAATTGCAAGAAAAACCTTGCACTTAGAATTGCAACATTTACAATAAATCACTTATTATTAGATTTTTGCATATTTTTCAGCAGACATTAATTGAAGGCAGGATTTCTGGGGAAATTAGTCCAGGTCTTGTAAATATCTCCCATTTGCGACATGGCTTTTTCCCAAATGTCGTCAACATCGCGTGTCATAATAAACTCATCGCTGAGTGTGGAAACCACCCAACTGTTTTCTGCCAGCTCACCATCCAGCTGATCAGGTGCCCAACCTGAGTAACCTGCAAAAAACTTTACCGAATTACTCGATGCCTCTCCCTCATTTATCATCTTTTTCAGATGTTCAAAGTCGCCGCCCCAGTAAACAGATTCGGTGATTTGCACAGCACCGGGTACCGCAGGCCCCAGGGTATGAAGAAAATTCAATGTATTTGAACTTACCGGCCCGCCAACAAACAATTCTCCCTCAAAACTCAGGATATCATCAATCACCTCATCAGGATACAGTTCAGTGGACTTATTAAGTACCAATCCAACCGTTCCCTTTTCATTATGTTCGGTAATCAATATAATGGCTCTGCCAAAATAAGGCCCCTGCAGAAAAGGCTCAGCAATGAGTACTCGTCCGGCAGCAGGCTTAAGGGAGGTTTTATTGGGCTGGAAAATATTAAAATCAAGATTTTTCATAACAACTCAGTTTTTCAAAAGAAAACATTTTGTTATCAACTAACAGTAATAATAACCAATCTGTTTTTTCAAAAATGAAAAAACTTCCGGTTTATATATCTAAATTAAGAAAAAATAAGGGTGCTTTCCAAAACTTTGCCATACAATTTCATCTATTTATCAAATATAACTGCACACTCAAGGTCTGGTACTGGAAATTGGATACCAAAAAACATAGATTTGTAGTAAGATGTAAACAGGCTGAGAGCAATAGCCCGGGGCAACGCCCTGGGTTTTGAGGTAACCCCCACACCCCCTTCATTATTGGTCGCGACGCGACCAATAATGAAAGGGGGAGTATTTATTACAATAGCCTGGGGTGTTGCCCCAGGCTATTGCTTAAAAACCTTTGCCCTTTTAAAAATAGTGAACTATTTTCAAGTTAATTTTATTGAGAACGCCTAAATTTAGCAGTCAGTTAAACATTGAATTAGATAATCTAGAAATAATCCCAGCTAACGACAACACCTTAATTTATATGTACACAAATCCGGATATTCTAAAAAAATCGTTTTACGCTTCTATCAGAATTGCAGGGTTGCTCCTAATCATGGGGGCCATCGGTTGCCAAAGCCCACGCAAAATGGTATATCTGAAAAATGCCTCGGCCCAAGACACCACGATGGTCTATCATCAGCCGGATAAAAAATACCACATCAGTTATGACGATATACTCTTCGTGAGGATTCTGACAGGCAACCCTGAAATGTCTGCACTCTACAACAATGCTCCCACCACAGGATTCAGTACATCCATGACTTCGGAAGCCGATCAGTACATCAATGGTTTCACGGTAAATGAAGAAGGAAAAATCAAACTCCCTGTTTTGGGTTCATTGGAAGTGAACGGCTTAACGCTTCAGGAGGTTGAAAAGCGCATCCAGTCCATGGCAGATGAGTACCTCATCGATGCCACTGTCATTGTAAGGTTACTGAACTTCAAAGTCACTGTACTGGGAGAAGTAACACGCCCGGGAGTTTACAGTCATTACAACGATAACATGACCATTCTGGAAGCCATCGGTAAAGCCGGCGACGTAACAGACCTGGGAGATAAAAGAAACATCATGGTTGTTAGAACGGTTCCCGAAGGAAGAACCACTTTTGAAATTGACCTCACCAAAAAAGTTCTGATGACCTCTCCAGCTTTCTTTTTAAAGCCCAACGATGTTATTTATGTAAAACCATCCGGCAGTAAAGCTTTTCAAATCAACCTGCCCACCATGAGCATGATTCTTTCATCCGTAACCACCATTATCGTGCTATTGCAATATTTTGACAATCAATAACAAACCACCTGAAATGCCAAACCACCAACCACTCTCAGCGCCAGAACACAAGGATACCTTTACTCAGGGGAGCCAGCAGGATCTCACAAAATGGATTCAGCGGTTTGCCAATTTGTGGTATGTTTTTATTGCAGGTCTGCTGATTGCACTTTCCATTGCTTTCCTGATAAATAAATTTACTCATCCTGTTTACAAAGGAAGAACAACCATTCTCGTAAGTTCTGAAAAAAACAACCCGGTGGGCGCTGAAGCCCTGATTCGTGATCTTTCTTTTGACAATCAAACCAACATTCGGAATGAAATCGGAATTTTAAAATCCTATTCACTGGCAAAAAGAACGCTAAAGGATTTGGATTTGGCCACAGGTTACTTCAAGATTCCCCGTGTAACCAAAAACTGGCGCATCCAATCGCTTCAACGTGAGCAATACCTGAACTCCCCCATAAAAGTTACATCAGGAGAGAATGAAAAAAAGTTGTACAACACCCCTTTTTTCATCCGCATTTTGTCTCCCGGAAGTTACCTGTTGGAGTTTGAAGCCACCATCAATGAAAAACAAGTGGCCCAGACAGATACCTTCCGGTTTGGTCAGCCCATCAGGAGCCCTTACTTCTCTTTCACAGTCAATCTTCGGGATAAATATGCCTCCGGTTTGTTCGATAAAAATTCTGACCATTACACTTTTGACTACAGTGTGGTTTTTTATGACTCTGATCAATTAGCCTCCCAATTCAGCAACAACCTGCAGGTCAATTTTTATTTCGATGATGCCTCCATTCTGGAACTAAGCCTTCAGGGTAAACATCCTGAAAAAATAACCGATTACCTCAACCATCATGCCCGGGCTTTTATTGAAAACGGCCTGGAGGAGAAGAACCAGATTGCCAGTGCCACCATCCGGTTTATTGACGAACAAATAAGCGGAATCTCAGACTCACTACAGGAAGCAGAGTCTGATTTCCAGAAATTCCGGTCTCGAAACAAAGTCATCAACATCAGTACGGAAGGCAATTATGCCATGGAAAAACTTGAAAACCTGGTTTCTCAAAAAAGCGACCTTCAACGCAGGTCAAAATACTATGATTATCTGTATGATTACATTATGAACAGCACTGATTTTGATGATGTAATTGTTCCGAACACCATGGGAATAGCAGATCCCTCACTCAACAACCTGGTCAGCCGCCTGGCCGAATCCTATGCAACCCGCAACCGCCTGCTGATGACAGCACGCGAAAACAGTCCGCAGGTAAAACAGGCCACAGGAGAGATAGAAAATATTAAAGATGCGCTTACAGAAAACATCCGCAACATTATCAACACTTCAGCCATTGAAATGGAGGTTATTGAAAACCAAATAGCGGAAGTGAACCGTCAGATACAGAAACTTCCGGGAACAGAACGTGAATACATCAATATTCAACGGGATTTTACCCTTAATGACAACATCTACACCTTTTTGTTGCAAAAAAGAGCTGAAGCCGGAATTGCACTGGCTTCCAACGTGTCGGATCATAAAATAGTGGATCCGGCATTGAGAAACACCACTTTTCAAACCACCCCAAAACCTCTGGCAAATATGATCATTGCCGGATTGCTGGGACTACTGCTGCCGGCCATAGGTATCATTCTCAAAGACAGCCTGAACAATAGGATCAACGCTCGTTTTATGGTGGAAGATCACACCACAATCCCTGTACTGGCTCACATTGAGCACTACCGCTCGGGAAAAAAACTACCGGTTCTTGAATTTCCCAGATCTCCGTTGACTGAATCTTTTCGGGCATTGCGAACCAACATTGATTTTATGCTGGGCAAAAATGCACAAAATCCGGTTCTGGCACTTACATCCTCCATTTCCGGCGAAGGAAAATCTTTCTGCTCCGCCAATCTGGGTGCCATTTTTGCACTGACAGGAAAGAAAGTCCTCGTTGTAGGAATGGATCTGCGGAAACCACAAACGCACACCGAATTCAGCATAGACAATTCAAAAGGGCTGAGTAACGTACTAATCGGAACGGAGACTGCCGACAATGTACTGGTGGAATCTCGCCTTCCCGGGCTGTTTGTGGTCCCTTCGGGCCCCATCCCTCCCAACCCGGCAGAACTTCTTCAGAGTGAAGAGATGGGGCGTTTCCTAAATGAGATGCGCAACAAATTCGACATGGTAATTCTCGACACGCCACCACTGGCTCTTGTTGCAGACACACTTCTGGTTACGGAAGAAACAGATCTGAATCTGTTCATTCTGAGGCAGGGAATATCCAAAAAACAAGCATTAACCTTCATTAATCATATGGTAGAATCAGGAAGAATTCGCAAGACCGGGCTGTTAATCAATGATGTGAAAATCCTGAACAGTTACAGCCCCGCAAACCGATATGGTTATGGATATGGGTACGGAAGGTTTAAAAACAGTGGATATTATGATTCACAATAGATCGTTAGATTTTAGAAGTTAGAGATTAAATAAAATCGTAAGATATTGACCTTCTGTATTTTATCAAAAAACACTCATTTAAAATTAACAACTTAATTTCCAGAGCTTTGAAAAAGTTTAACGGACTATTGATTCTTAAACTGATCTTATAATCAAATCAGGGATTAACCGAATTAACAACCTCGGCACCTATGAGCCGGTCATAACGAGCTCCGGCAGGACGGTAATAAACCAGAATCAGATAATCATTTTCGGTACGCCCGAAACTACCCTCGACGGGCAAAACCGAACCCCGGGCATCATTATCATCAACCACCAGGTACTGATAATTGTAGTATCCCTGTTTAAGAAGCAACGTTAATGTGTAAAGATTCTGATCAAAATCATACTCCATCTTATTCCCGTCGATCAGCAGCCAGTTGGTCAATCCTCCGGTCAGATAAACCTCTCTTCCTCCAACAGGGGGCATCCAGTCGAGAGAAAAATGGACAAAAGCATAATCGGCAGAAACTTCAGGGTCCTGTTCCTCCTGCACCTCAATATAATACCTTCCGTTAAAATCTTTATGATAATAATAAGGCTTGTCACCCTGATGCTGATCTGTAAAAACATCGGCATGATAAAAAGGATCGTAAAAAGTTATATCCGAGATATGGTCTGACTGAAAACGGAAGCTACGCAAATCCACCCAGCGAAATTCATTGCCTCCTTCCATAATCACCTCCCGGTTGTAATTAAAATCCATGCGGTCGTTTCCGAAAAACAACGGCGGAAGGCCTGTAATGGCATTATCAGTACGTCCGTTTTGCATCAGGGTAACCGATACCTCCGTACCCGGATCCATAATACTAAGTCCCGGATAATGCACTTCGAAATCAATTTCCTGAAAATTACTTCGTCCGGAGGATTGCATCGTGTATTTGACATCAGCTTCCACCGATACCCGTTGCTCATTTACCATAAAACGTTTTACCAGCACCGGATTCTCTCTTTTAAAGCCCTCAAAAACTTTCAACACATAATTCCCTGACAAAAGGAGATCAATATTTTCATTGGGAAAAACCAATTCATAATGCACATAGTCGAAAGTGGTATTAAAAGAGCGTCTGAAATTCTCCACAGGTATCATCTGATCACCATCGGCATACTCGGTACGCATCAATTCTGATGGCTCCCACTCTTTATCACACATTTCAACAGAATAATAATAACTTTTTATATCGGTTCCCAATTCATCAAAAGAAAGAAATAACTTCTGTCCTGTTCCGAGTCCTATTACCGGATATGACATGGGCCAACCATTACGGTGAAAGAGAACTGTTTTTATATTGTCAGAAATTTGTTCGGGATTGTTAAATTCTCGGGAGACCTGCGAAAACAAGGAGAACGGTAGAAAAAAAACAAAAACGGAGAAGAAATTAAAGAAATTTTTACGCAAATCACAAGAACCAAAAGACCGTGGAACTTGTTTGCCCAATGTAAAAAATATATAATTGCTCATTTCGAAGTGGTTTCAATGCCCTAAAAAATACTCTAAAGTAATAAATTTAACTATTTTTGCAGACAAATTCAAAAACCGTTTTTCAAACATGTCTGAGGTAATCAAAATAAAAAAAGGGTTGGACATTCGGCTCAAAGGCAAAGCAGATAATGTCTTTGGCCAGGCTCAACTACCCGATTTGTTTGCCATTAAGCCCACCGATTTTCACGGTGTGGTGCCAAAGATGGTAATCAAGGAAGGCGAGAAAGTTAAGGCAGGCTCGGTACTTTTCTACGACAAGTATCAGCCCGATGTAAAGTTTGTATCTCCGGTGAGCGGTGAACTAAAAGCCGTGATTCGCGGCGAGCGCCGTAAAATACTGGAAGTGGTGGTGCAGTCGGACGGACAGAATGAGAGCCTCGACTTTGGCACCGGTGATGTTGCATCTCAGGACCGTGATGCTGTGGTGAAAAAAATGCTGGAAGCAGGCGCATGGCCTTACCTGCGTCAGCGTCCATACAACATCATTGCACGCACAGGAGATACACCAAAAGCCATCTTCATTTCCGGATTCGACAGTGCTCCTCTTGCACCCGACTACGATTTTGTAATGACGGGCAAAGAGAAAGAGTTCCAGGCCGGAATCGATGTTCTTAAAAAGCTGGCCGATCAGATACACATCGGTATCAACGATGATGCAGCTTCCAAACTTTACACCAATATCAGCGGCGTTGAGACACACCGTTTCAGAGGGCCGCATCCGGCTGGCAATGTTGGTATTCAGATCGGTCACATCATGCCCATTAATAAAGGCGATGTGATATGGACCATCCAGCCACAGGAAGTTGCAGCAATTGGAAAATTGTTCACCAACGGAAAACCGGATTTCGAAAGAACCATTGTGGTGGCCGGCTCGGAGGTAAAGAAGCCCGCCTATTTCCATACCATTCTGGGTGCGCAGATAACTCCATTCATCAAAGACAACTTAAATACTTCCGAAAACATCCGGCTCATCAGCGGGAATGTGCTAACCGGCTCACAGGTCAGCGACGACGGATATCTTGGATTTTATCACAATCAGTTGACTGCCATCCCCGAAGGAGATGAATTTGAATTCATGGGATGGGCCGCCCCCGGATTTGGGAAATACAGTGTATCCCGTTCTTTTTTCAGCTGGTTGAATCCGAAAAAAGAGTATCGCTTAAATGCCAATATGCATGGAGGAAAAAGAGCGATAGTGGTTTCAGGCGAATACGAAAAAGTATTGCCCATGGACATCATGGCAGAGCAGCTTTTTAAAGCCATTTTGGTTGAAGACATCGACAAGATGGAACAACTGGGAATTTATGAACTGGCTGAAGAAGACATTGCTTTGTGCGAATTTGTATGTACCTCGAAACTGAATTTGCAGAAAATTCTTCGCGACGGAATAGATTTAATGATTAAGGAGCTGGGGTAAGATCCTTCCGGTTTCATAACAAAAAAAACAAATACTTTCGAATGAAGGCATTACGGAATTATATAGATAAAATCAAACCCCACTTTGAAAAAGGCGGGAAGTTTGAGAAGTTGCACTCCACATTCGATGCATTCGAAACCCTGTTGTTTGTTCCCAATACAACCAACAAGAACGGGGTGCATGTACGCGACGCCATGGATATGAAACGTACCATGGCCACAGTAGTTCTGGCCCTGGTTCCGGCACTCCTTTTTGGTATCTGGAACGCAGGCTATCAGCACTTTCTGGCCACCGGCCAGGAGGCCGATTTCTGGCCCATGGTGCTGCACGGTTTTTTAAAGGTATTCCCGATCATTGTAGTCTCTTACGGAACGGGCCTTATCATTGAGTTTATTTTTGCTCAATTGCGTGGTCACGAAGTAAATGAAGGCTTTCTGGTTTCCGGGATGCTGATTCCACTGGTGCTTCCTGTTGACATCCCTTTGTGGATGGTTGCTGTAGCCACTGCTTTTGCAGTAATTATTGGCAAGGAAGTTTTTGGAGGAACAGGTATGAACATCTGGAACCCCGCACTTTTGGCAAGAGCATTTCTCTTTTTTGCCTACCCTGCACATATGTCGGGCGACACCATCTGGATCAGCGGACTATCCGGTGGCGAAGGAATTGTTGACGGATACTCAGGTGCTACGGCACTGGGAGCCGCTGTTACTTCAGGAAATATTGATAAGTTCTCTCTGATGGACAGCTTCCTGGGCTTCATCCCGGGTTCTATCGGAGAAACCTCCACTCTGGCCATTTTACTGGGAGCAGTAATCCTGATCTATACAGGTGTCGGAAGCTGGCGAATCATGCTTTCGGTTTTTGCCGGAGGATTCTTAATGGCACTCGGATTTAATGCAATCGGGTCCACCCCGCTGATGCAAATTCCGGCCCTTCACCATCTGGTGTTAGGTGGATTTGCTTTTGGTGCTGTATTTATGGCTACCGATCCCGTATCGGCCACCCGCACCACCAGAGGAAAATACATTTACGGCTTCCTCATTGGAGTGCTGAGTATCATGATCAGGGTTTTCAACCCGGCTTACCCAGAAGGTGTAATGCTGGCCATCCTGCTGATGAATACATTTGCACCGCTGATCGACCATTTCGTGGTGGAAGGCAATATTAAACGACGTCTGAAAAGAGCAAGTGTAAACGCATAACAATTGATAAAATGGACAGACAAGGAAATAAATATACTTTTCTTTATGCTTCGGTAATGGTAATTGTAGTGGCTACGGTACTTGCGTTTGTTGCCGAGGCCCTCAACCCCATCCAAAAGAAGAATGAAGAAGAGGCAAAAATGATAGACATACTCAAATCGGTTAGCATCGAAAGTACAACTGCCAATGTTGCCGAAAAGTATGAGCAATACATCGGAGAGAATGTCTATATCGTAAATTTTGAAGGTGAACGTCAGGATGTTAAACCCCAGGCTGCCTTCAACATCGACCTGAGCAAAGAGGTAAGGAAACCTCTTTCGGACAGACAATATCCTGTTTTTGAGTGTCATCTGGACAACGGAGAGGTAAAATACATCCTTCCCGTTCGCGGAAAAGGCCTTTGGGGCCCTATCTGGGGATATGTTGCCCTCAACGAAGATAAAAACACCATTTTCGGAGCTACTTTCGACCACAAAGGAGAAACACCCGGGTTGGGAGCAGAAATTTCCACCGATGCCTTTCAGCAACAATTCAAGGGTAAAACCATCTTCGACAATGGCGAGTTGGTATCAGTGAACGTTGTAAAAGGCGGTGTGCCCGACGATGCTCCGCACGGAGTGGATGCCATTTCGGGTGGTACCATTACCAGTAAGGGTCTCGACGACATGCTGGAAGATTACTTTAACGGCTACGAAGCATTTTTAAAAAAATAAAAAGAGGGAACTATGAGTAGTGAGAAAGAACCTTTGTTCTCATCGAAGAACCTGAAGTTATTAACCACACCGCTGGGGGCACAAAACCCGATTACCGTACAGGTACTGGGTATCTGTTCAGCGC
>Ga0247722_10000009_pt1 | contig 182468 bp, 155 predicted proteins | sample MSEWelMarce3H_FC_FD_189094 | JGI IMG/M metagenome (GOLD analysis project Ga0247722, IMG submission 189094) | Subsurface sediment microbial communities from gas well in West Virginia, United States - MSEEL Well Study Marcellus 3H_FC | ecosystem: Environmental > Terrestrial > Deep subsurface >...
GAACCGCTTCGCTCTCGCATAATATTTTTTAAACATATTCTATTGTGATATTTATGCTTAAAAAATATCATCCTCGTTTCATCCGTATAAAATTAATTTTTCAAGGTCGGATGGAACTCGCATGCAATAACTTATACATATTCTTTTGAGGCAACCTTTGCCATGCTCGTTTCATCAGTAAATAATTTATCTAAGTTATTGGTCTGATGGAACTCGCATGGTTGATTGTTTACATCCTCTTTTGAGGCAACCGTTGCCATGCTCGTTTCATTAGTATAAAATTTAATTATAAAGGTCTAATGGAACTCGCAACCTTTTTATAAATCCACTTTCACTTTTTCTGATGCAACAGGGGATTTGGTTGCAGGTTTCTTTGTAACAAAGCGATATGGCCGGGGCCGTATCAAAGTTCCACAGTCATACCCATTTGCATAAGTACTACAAAATGGAGATCGGGTAAGAACCCATATTTTCCCGACATTTGTCAGATGCAATGTGCAAATTTTTCCTAAAATAAAAAAGTTGTTCCGTTAAGAACAACTTTTTTGAAGTTTTTCATCTTTCCAATTATTTCGCTTTTTCCGGAGCTTTCCGGTATTCTTCCATTAGTTTTTCAATCCTGTTTTCCAGATCCTGAACTCTTTTGCGGGCATCCTCTTTCATTTCGGTGCCTTTTTCTTTCAGCTTTTCCCGCATTTTATCCAGTTCATCTTCCAGTTCGTCAATTTTTATCTTAATCTGACGTCTTGTGTCCTCACCTGTTTGTGGTGCATATAAAAGTGCAAGTGCGGCACCGGCTGCGGCACCCAGTATAAGTCCTCCTAAAAATAATCCGGTATTCTTCATAATTTATTGGTTTTTACAATTTAACATTCAATTAATTAAATATAGAGTTTTTTTTTGAGAATGTCAAATGTGAGTTTGCAATCATTTAACCTGCTTTATTCATGAATTATCGTTATGAGATGTTCAAATATCAAAAAATACAATCAACCGCAGATAAAATGGATGTAGGGAATAATGAGTTTTTTCAAATCCATTTTATTGAGGACGTTTGTATTTTGCAGATAGTTGGACATCGGAATAGATTATTTGTTAATAATGCAAATTAATAGAATAACCAATGAGAAAGCGGATTGTTTTATGCCTGTTTTATTGACTTCACCGAATGAATCAAGCTGTTAAAAGGAGTTGTTTGCAATATGGCCCATTAAGTCTGCAAATATGCCAAAGTGGAATACCAGGTTTAACATTATTTTTGTCCCGGTCCTCCATTGAATGTTTTATCTTTACCATTCAAAACTTTTTTGATATGCCCAATCTGAATAAACCCATAACACCACAGGAGAAAAAAGATATATTGCAGAGCTATAAGTCTTTGTTGAATGCATCTGAAGCCATTATTCAGTCTGGTGACGTGAAGATGATTCGGGAGGCTATTGCTGTTTCTTTGCAAAAAGCCACCAATATCCGGCGAATTTCAGGAACACCGGCATTGTTGCACTCTCTGGAGATTGCGCGTATTGTGGTTGAAGAGGTTGGTTTGGGCAGGACTTCCCTTATTTGCTCTTTGCTTTACGATGTTCTTCGAAACGGTGAAATTAGCATTGAGGAAATCCGGGAGCAATTTGACGACCACGTGGTGCTAATCATGGAGGGGCTGCACAAAGTGGCGGATTTATACAACAGAAATACCTCCATTAAGAGTGAAAATTTCCGTAAGTTGTTGCTCACCTTCGCACAGGATGTAAGGGTTATTCTGGTTATTATTGCCGACCGCCTTCGCACCATGCGTACGTTGGAGCGGTACGACCTGCAGAGTCAGGAAATCATTTCATCGGAGGTTGCTTACCTCTATGCTCCAATGGCTCACCGGCTTGGTCTCTATACCATTAAATCGGAAATGGAAGATTTGGTGATGAAGTTCACCAATCGTGAAATGTATAAGTTCATTGCCAAAAAACTCAATGAAACCAAGCGTGCCAGGGAAAAATACATCAGTGAGTTTATTGCTCCGTTGAAAAAGGAACTTGCTGAACAGGGGCTGGATTTTGACATCAAGGGCAGAACCAAAACCATCAATTCCATCTACCATAAAATGCGTAAGCAAAATGTAGAATTTGAGCAGGTTTATGATCTTTTTGCCATCCGGATTATTATTGATACCGATATCAAAAGAGAGAAGGCGGAATGCTGGAAGGTATATTCCATTGTCACCGACAAGTATCAGCCTAACCCCAGTCGATTGCGTGACTGGCTCTCGGTGCCCAAAAGCAATGGATATGAGTCGTTGCATACTACGGTGTTGGGGCCAAATCATAAATGGATTGAAGTGCAGATTCGCACCAAACGTATGGACGAAATTGCCGAGAAGGGACTGGCAGCTCACTGGCGGTATAAGGGCATCAAAAGTGAAAGAGGATTGGATCAGTGGTTGACCAATGTGCGTGAGATTCTTGAAAATCCGGAAGTTAATGCGGTTGACTTTATTGATGACTTCAGGTTAAATCTCTACGACGAGGAGGTTTTTGTTTTTACACCAAAGGGTGATCTGCGTCGCTTACCCAAGGGAGCAACCGTACTCGATTTTGCCTTTGATATTCACTCCGAAGTGGGAAAAAAATGTGTGGGAGCACGTGTCAATCAAAAAAATGTTTCCATAAAATATGAGTTGCGAAATGGTGACCAGGTGGAGATTCAGACTTCATCCAATCAGGAACCCAAACGTGACTGGCTGAGTGTGGTGAGCACCTCCCGGGCCCGAACAAAACTGAAACAGGCTCTCCGGGATATTGAATACAAAGAGGCCGAAATAGGACGTGAGATGCTTGCCCGACGCCTGAAAAACTGGAAAATGGAACTGACCGATCAATTAATTGGTCAATTGGTAAAGCATTTTCGGTATAAGTCTGTTCATGATTTTTTCAGAGACATTGCCGAGGACAATCTGGATGCCGTGGCCGTGAAGGAGTACATCCTGAAAGAGAGAGAGAAGGAAAAAGAACTGGCTGAAAGTCAACTGGCAGGGCGCAGTGCCGAGAATTTTGTAACCCCCACAGAACACGAAGAGGAAGCCGGACAGGATGTTTTGCTGATAGATAAGAATCTGAGTAATGTGAATTTTCAGCTGGCCAAATGTTGCAATCCCATTTTTGGCGATGATATTTTTGGTTTTGTTTCGGTCACCGGAGGCATTCGCATTCATCGGAAAAACTGCCCCAATGCACCCGATATGCGGCAAAAATATGGTTACCGCATAGTTCCTGCCCGCTGGACAGGCGAAGCCGGAGGTTCCTACCTTGCAGCTCTGCGGGTAACGGGAGAGGATGATATCGGAATTGTTACCAATATTTCTCAGGTGGTTTCTAAAGATATGGGACTAAAAATGCGTTCCATTAATGTGAATTCTCACGACGGAGTTTTTGAAGGAACACTTTCGGTATTTGTGAACAACAAACAGTCGCTTAATACTTTGATGAAGAAAATTAAGAACATCAGAGGAGTTTTTGATGTTTCCCGCTTTGATGCCGTTTGATTTCCTCAATGCGGTGATTTAATTTTTTTCGCTGTTGATTTTATGATCGTTTTTTTCTAACTTAATGGGAGATAATTCTAAATTCTAAGCTATGAAGGACGAAAAGATCATAACACTGGCTACCCGTACATTTGAACATGCTCAAATCATTAGATCTTTGCTTGAAAGCGAGGATATTGAATGTTTTTTGGAGAATGTCAACCTGATTCAGGGGGCTGTTTCCGAGGGAGTGAAAATCAGAATCCGGGAGACCGATCTTGAAAAGGCCGTTCAACTCATGGAAGAGGTTGAAAAACCCGAACTGATTAAAGCGGAGGAGCGTAAGCGCGGACGTCCCGGAAGAGCCCGTATCCTGTTACCCGTCGATTTTAGTGATTATTCCTCCAAAGCTGCGGAGATGGCCCTCGACTGGGCTGCCCGTTTGGATGCAGAAATAATGGTGCTGCATGTTTTTTACAACCCCGTAATTAATACGCTGCCCTTTACAGAAGCTTATGTGTACGATACCAGTATGGATGAGATGCTCATTGATTTGGAGGAGAAGGCTAAGGAGGATATGAAAGGGTTTATGAGCCATATGAAAAAGCGTAAGGCTGAAAAATCTTTTGACAACCTGGCCGTTAAGTCAAAATTGTTGCGGGGAGTAGCCGAGGATGAAATTATTCATTTCAGTGAAGAGTATCAGCCAACCGTTATTATTATGGGTACCCGGGGGAAAGACCGCAAAGCATCTGACCTGATCGGGAGTGTCACTGCTGAAGTGATGGAAGGGGCTAAAGTGCCTGTTCTTGCAGTTCCTGAAGATTTTAATTACAAAGGAATCGATCAAATAAAGAAAGTGTTGTATGCCACTAATTTTGAGGAATCGGACTTTGTGGCTCTGGACAAGTTGGAGAAACTGGTGAAGCCTCTGGATGTGGCCATTACGTTTGCACATGTTTGTGAGAAATCTTCGGTCAAATGGGACAACCTCAAGATGGAAGGCCTGAAAAAATATGTTTCGGAAAAATTTCCCAAAACAAAAATTGACTTCGATTTGGTAAAAAATGAAGATTTTTGGGTAGGGATGGAGAGCTACGTCAGAAGAAAAGATGTGGATATCATCAGCCTTACCACGCATCGAAGGAATATCTTCTCACGAATTTTTAACCCCAGTGTTGGTAAGAGGATGTTGTTTCACTCTACTACGCCATTGCTGGTCTTTCATGCCAGATAGTCCCAACTAAATAGTTTCTGTCCATAAAGTATCACTTGCGTCGTTACGCTTGCCGCCAAAATACTCATTTACGATTAGTAAACTGCGTTTTTGGCGGTTTCGCAAGCCCCCGAAAAAAATCGGGGCAGGCATTGTAACTGCACTTTCTTGACAAGCACATGATCAAAAACAAATTTTGCTTAGTTTAAGGATGGGCATTAAATTGTGCCTGTCTATAAACTAAGCGTTTTTCACGTGTTTGAAATAGAAAGTTCAAATTCAAGGCGTGTGAAAAATATAAACCGCAGAATACTAATGTATTTGAGGATTTAGATTTTGAGCAACAACGCAGAAGTTGGACTTTATAGACAAACACTAAATAGTGATGAACCAAAGCCTGTTTTGTCTGCTTTATGTCTGCAAAACAGGCTTTTTTTGTGTCAAACTTCATTCTGATATTAATGGAGTCATTTCCGAAAAAGTAAAAAAACATTACATTCGCATGACCTCCCAACCGAAAAATTAACCATAAATGATTTAAGAATGAAGGGATTTGCAAGTGATAATAATTCAGGTGTTCATCCTGATGTAATGAAGGCTATTGTTGAAGTAAACAAAGAGCATGCTGTCGGATACGGAGGGGATGAGGTAACCGCACGTGCCGAGGTGCTTTTTCAGAAAGTTTTTGGTGAGCAGGCCAGGGTGTTTTTTGTTTACAATGGTACCGGCGCCAACGTTATTGCCCTTCAGGCCATGACACGGCCATTTAACGCAGTGATTGCTGCGGATACTGCTCACATCAATGTGGATGAGTGCGGTGCTCCTGAGAAACATACAGGATGCAAAATGTTGACCATTAAAACCCCGGATGGAAAGCTGACTCCGGATTTAATTCAGCAACATCTGCATGGTTTTGGATTTGAACATCACTCACAGCCGGGGGTGGTCTCTATTACCCAATCTACTGAAATGGGCACTTTATATTCTCTTGAGGAATTAAAGCGATTGTCTGATTTTGTGCATTCCAATGGTTTGTTCCTTCACATGGATGGGGCGCGAATATCCAATGCCGCTGCTTCTTTAGGTTGCGACTTTAGAGAGATGACGACCGATGTTGGGGTGGATGTGCTGTCGTTTGGAGGTACCAAAAACGGACTGATGTTTGGAGAGGCGGTGGTTTTTCTGAATCCCGGTTTTGTGGAAAATGCAAAATACATTCGCAAACAAACAACTCAGCTTCATTCCAAGATGCGTTTTATTGCTGCCCAGTTTGAGGCTTTTCTGACCGATGGGTTGTGGAGAAAAAATGCGGAGCATTCCAACTATATGGCCAGTCTTCTGGCACGGGAACTTGAGTCGGTTAAGGAAGTTCAATTGACCCAGAAGCCACAGGCCAATGGTGTCTTTGCAATCGTTCCTCCACAGATTATTGAACCATTGCAGCAGAAGTATTTTTTCTATATGTGGGATGAATCCAGAAATGAAGTGCGCTGGATGACCTCTTTTGATACCACGGAGGAGGAGATTAAAGGATTTGTGACTGAAATAAAGATGTTGGTAGAGAATAGTCAGTAGAGAATAGTCAGTAGGGAATAGTCAGTAGGGAATAGTCAGTAGGGAATAGATAGTAGAGAATAGATAATAGTTAGTAATCAGCGAGAGCTACGAGTCAAGAGCTAACAGCCACGAACTAACAGCCAACAGCTAATCATATCTTATGACCAGTTTATCTGAGCAACATATCATAGCAGAACGGAAAAAGATACTTTACAGCAGTGTTTTCCCGTTATTTTTGTTGTTACTGATGTTTCTGGTGCATACAGTTCAGGTATTGGAGGATACCCACTGGTTTTTTCTTGGAGTTAAGCCCTTATCTGTAGAGGGACTTCCCGGAGTGTTATTGTCACCTTTTATTCATGCCGACTGGGGCCATCTGGGCGCCAATGCCGGACCGTTTCTGGTACTTACCTCTGTGTTGTTTTATGTGTATCGCGATATTGCGCTGAAAGTATTTATCTGGATTTATGTGCTCGCAGGTATATGGTTGTGGTTTGGCGCCCGGGACGCCTGGCACGTTGGAGCCAGCGGCCTGGTTTATGGTGTCGCTTCATTTCTTTTCATCAGCGGAATTATCCGAAACTATGTACCACTGATTGCATTGTCCATGATGGTGGTCTTTCTCTATGGCAGCTTGTTTTGGGGAATTTTCCCAGTGGAATGGCTGGTGGATTATTCATGGGAGGCCCATATGTGGGGGGCTTTGGCCGGGGTGGTAACAGCCGTGGTGTTTCGCAAAGAAGGTCCGCAAAAACCACCTCCTCCCGTGGAGGATGAATGGGAAGAAGAATCTGAGGGTGAATCATGGGCAAAACTCACTGATTAGCATAACTACCAATTCTGAATTTATGTAGTGAAGGAATTTTAATGAGTGCAAATTCCGGATGTGTTCCAGGTTTATGCATCAGGCAGAAAAGTATTATCAGATTTTCTCAAAAAAGAACAAACAAAAACGCCCGGCTTTCACCGGGCGTTGCTGCTTTTAAACCAATAAGGAGAATTAGCTTTTAGCGGTTCAGGCGACCTGACAATACCCACGGGCTAACAACCTGTCTGAAACCCCGAACGGCATACTGGGTGCCCGGCTCTGCTTGTGCAGCAACAGCTGCTGAAATCACAGCTGCCAATTCTTCCTCATTTTCTTCTTCACCATTGCTTTCTGCTGCAGGAGCTGCTTTTGCAGCCGGCTTGGGTTCTTCCGGAGCAGTAAGTGTTCCGTTTTTCCGCATTTCGAAGAACTTTTTTGCTACCTGTGGCAAAAGTGCATAGGTGAGTACATCTTCATCCTGAGTGATGAGATCTTTTATCTCTTCTCTGGTTTTATCAAGTTCCGGTGCAATAAGATCGGCCGGTCTGCATGTAATTGCCTCTTCGTCGCCCAGAATTTTTTTCTTGATTTCATCAGAAATAGGTGCAGGAGGAGTTCCGTATTCTCCTTTTACCACACCTTTTGATTCCTTTGGAACCATCTTGTAACGTTCGCCCATCAGTACGTTGAATACTGCCTGGGTACCAACAATTTGACTGGATGGAGTTACCAGCGGCGGATAACCGAAGTCTTTACGTACACGGGGCACCTCTTCAAGCACAGCTTCGTATTTATCCATAGCGTTGGATTGCTGAAGTTGTGATACTAGGTTGGATAACATTCCACCCGGAACCTGATAAATCAAGGCATTGGCATCAACTCCCAACATCTTGGGGTTGAGCAGGCCTGACTCCAGCCATTTGTCTTTCAATGGACGCATGTAAGCGGCCAATTCACTGAGTTTTACCAGATCTAAGCCGGTATCCCGCTCAGTTCCCTGAAGAGAAGCAACCAACGGCTCTGTTGCAGGCTGAGAAGTTCCGCCGGCCATGGGAGAGAGCGCTGTGTCCACAACATCCACACCTGCTTCAATCGCTTTAAGGTAGGTCATGGAGGCAACTCCACTGGTATAGTGTGTGTGAAGTTGAACGGGAACTTTTATTGTTTCCTTGATGGCCTTGATAAGGTTGTATGCATCATAGGGTTTCAGCAATCCTGCCATATCCTTGATGCAGATGGAATGGGCGCCCATATCTTCCAGACGCTTGGCATCCTTGGCAAACATTTCCAGATTGTGCACCGGACTGGTGGTGTAACTGATACATCCCTGAGCGTGTCCACCTTCTTTGATACAAGCTTTAATGGCTGTTTCCATATTTCGGGGATCGTTCAGTGCATCAAAAATACGAATGATGTCCATCCCGTTGGCCACAGCTTTTTGTACAAAATATTCGACTACATCGTCGGCATAATGCTTGTATCCAAGGAGATTCTGTCCGCGCAGCAACATCTGCAACGGAGTCTTTTTGGCCTTTGCTTTGATTTTCCGCAGGCGCTCCCAGGGATCTTCATTCAGGAAGCGAATGCAGGCATCGAAAGTTGCTCCACCCCAGGCCTCTAGTGAGTGGTAACCTATATCATCGAGTTGCTCAATCATCGGGAGCATCTCTTCGGTTTTCATACGCGTGGCAATCAGTGACTGGTGCGCATCGCGTAGAATTGTTTCTGTAATTCCAACTTTACCCATATACAATCGACAGTTTTACGGGGTTATGCAATAATAATCAATTCCTGACCTGCTGCAATGGCATCGCCTTCGGCTACATTGATGGCAGCAACTTTTCCGTCAACAGGAGAAGTAAGGTCGTTTTCCATCTTCATGGCTTCAAATACCAAAAGGGTCTGACCTTTTTTTACTTCATCACCTTCAGCAACCAACATTTTAAACACGCTGCCAGGCATTGGAGCAGTTACTTTTTCTCCCCCTTTAGATGAAGTTTTGGGTTTTGATGACTTAATCTGACTCGGACTTACGCCACTTTTCATTTTTGGTGCAGATTTCAGGGTCTGGAAAGCACCTCCGGTAGTTCTTACCTCTTCAACATCTACTTCGTACTGTTTTTCGTTTACGGTAATCAAATACTTTTTCATGACAGGTTGTTTTTAATTGTTTTTCATTTTTATTTTGGTGTAAAATTAGATGTGCAGAATTAAAGAAAAAAATCTTTAATAATCATTAACTACCACAATAAGTTAGATATGTAGATAAAAAGAAGTAACTGTAATAGTGTTATATACGTTCATTTCCGTGTTTTAATTAAAGAAATGTTGCAGTAATTTATGTTTTAAAACATGAAAATTGACCCTAAATGTGCAATGTTCAAGTCTGAAATAGAGACCTTGTTTTTGCATTTGTTAACTAAAATGCAGAAATATTTCTTTAATTAGTTTTTGATTCTTTATATCCATTTTTTTTGAAGGCAATTTTTCACCCAAAAGATTAACTTTGTGTTTTTCGGAAATCCGACATCGTGATCGATTATTTGTGAATAATTCATTCCTCTTAAAAGCGAAGTTTTTTCCTTTTTTAGGAATACATGATGTTGTTGTGTTATTTTAAGGCCGAAGGTCTTTAAGCAATAGGCTGGGGAAACGCCCTTGGCTATTTCTATCAGACTTTCAGCCTGTTTACATTTTACCTGCTAGTTGAAAATAAACATTTCATTTATAAGGTAGGGTAAAAACTATGTTTATCTGATGGTAGAAATTATTACAATAGGAGATGAGTTACTGATTGGTCAGGTTACAGATACCAACTCTGCCTGGATGGGGCGGGAATTGAATAAGGCCGGTTTCGATGTTCAACGCATTACATCTGTCAGCGATAAGAAAGAAGAAATTAAGGATGTGCTCGAAAAGGCAACACAGAGGGCCAAAATTGTACTCATGACCGGAGGGCTTGGACCAACCCGTGATGACATAACCAAAAAAACGCTGTGTGAATTTTTCGATACGCATTTGGTTTTTAATGAAGAGGTGTTTGGTGATATTCAGAAGTTTTTGAAAGGTCGCGTAAAAAGCATCAATGAACTCAACAGAGAACAGGCCCTGGTGCCCAAGAAATGTGATGTAATACGAAACCCTATGGGCACTGCACCCATAATGTGGTTCGATTACAATGACAGTGTGGTGGTGTCGATGCCCGGCGTCCCGTCGGAAATGAAACGGGTTATGAGTGAACGCATTATTCCCCGGTTGATACAAAAATACCGGCCGGGTATCATTATTCATAAAACCATTCTGATACACAATATCCCTGAAGCGGTTCTGGCAGAGATGCTCACGGATTGGGAGGATGACCTTCCACCGGAAATTAAGCTTGCTTATTTGCCTGCTCCGGGAAGAATTCGTTTGCGTTTGTCCGCTCGTGGTGATGATGCCAAAACCTTAGAGACAAAAATTGCGAATGCTGTTGATGGTTTGAAACCCATTGTTGGTGATAATATTTACGGGGATGAAGATTTGCCTGCTTCCGATATTTTTGCTGAGTTTTTCCGCAATACAGAAAAGTCGCTGGCTCTGGCGGAGAGTTGTTCGGGAGGGTATCTTGCACATCTGGTAACTTCAGTGGCTGGATCTTCAGACTATTTTAAAGGAGGCATGGTTACTTATTCCAACGAATTGAAACAGCGGTTATTGGGGGTGAGAGAACGGGATCTGAAAGAGTTTGGTGCAGTGAGTAAGCAGGTGGTTGAGCAGATGGCTCTGGGAGTGTTAGATATCACAGATGCGGATTATGCCATTGCTACCTCGGGTGTTGCCGGTCCCGGTGGCGGAACCAATGAAAAACCTGTTGGCACCGTTTGGATTGCCTGGGCTGCATCAGGGAAGGGAGTTGTGAGCAAATTATTTAACTTTGGGAAATATCGCGAGCGCAACATTATGCGAACCTCAGAAACAGCTTTGATTGAATTGATGCAGATGATGAAAAAGGGGGAGATCTGATAACGAAGTAAAACCTACTGTTTGTTGCATCATGGCCCTATTGGTGAAAAATATAAAAGAAAAAGTTTGTTTGTTTTAAGAAAAATGCCGTATTTTGCGCTCTGTTTGAAAAACGTATCGAAAAACGGTTGAGCAATGTCAAAAGTTTGTGAAATAACAGGAAAAAGCTTTCAGGTAGGAAACAACGTTTCCCACTCAAAGAGAAGAACCAAAAGGAGGTTCAATCCAAACCTTTTCAATAAGAAGTTTTATTTACCCGAAGAGGACCGTTGGGTTAGCCTGAAGGTATCTGCCTCAGGGCTTAGGCTGATCAATAAAGTGGGCGTAAAAGCTGCACTGGAGTCAGCCAAAAAGAATGGTTTTATTTCAAAATACTAAAAAACGGAGGGTAAATTATGGCTAAGAAAGGTAAAGGAAACCGCGTTCAGGTGATTTTGGAATGCACCGAACACAAAGAGAGCGGAATGCCCGGGACTTCACGGTATATCAGTGTGAAAAATCGTAAGAACACCCCGGATCGTCTTGAATTGAAAAAGTATAACCCTGTTTTGAAGCGTTATACTGTTCATCGTGAAATCAAATAAAACAGTAGATCATGGCTAAGAAAGCAGTAGCATCAGTACAAAAAGGTGCAGGTAAAGGACATACCAAAGTTATTAAAATGGTGAAGTCATCTAAAACCGGATCTTACTCTTTTCAGGAAGATGTAGTGCCAAACGATTTGGTAAAAGACTACTTTAAAAAGTAATTTCCTGTGCTCACGTTGTGAGACGTACGATACATAAACCCTCTTCGGTTCTCCGGAGAGGGTTTTTTATGCTTTATAGCCGGGAGAAAATATTATTTCTTTTCCCGGCACTCCGCAATCGCAGGTTTATTGCAGATCTAACGAAGCAATCTCCATATTTTCCGGGCATATATGATTTTTGGGATAGCCTAAAAATATTTTCTGGATGCTGATACATTCAATGTAAAAATGTTCTAATATTACATCGGTATTTTTTATTGATGTAACCATGAAAAACAGGCACTTTGTCAGCATACTTTCGCAGCCTGACGATTCTACCTGCGGACCTACAAGCCTGCATGCCGTGTATCGCTACCTGGGAGAGGATCTCTCTCTGGATGAGGTGGTGAAGAGTGTGAATTATCTTCCTGAAGGGGGGACATTGGCTGTGATGCTGGGAATGGATGCCCTCAAAAGAGACCTGAAAACCAGGATTTACTCCTATAACCTGAAGATGTTTGATCCTTCCTGGGAAGATTTTTCTTCCAATGAATTGATTGAACGGCTGGAACTTCAATTGCGCTATAAACACGGAAAGAAGTTTTTGCAGGCAACCCGGGCCTATCAGCAATATTTGCAGATGGGGGGAGAAATTGTGTTTGAAGATCTGAACCGGTGCATCTTTGAGCGTTATCTGCATCAGGGCATACCTGTATTAACCGGTCTGAGTGCCACTTATCTCTATAAATCCAAACGGGAATATACAGATCATAAGGACCGGTCTGTTTATCATGATTTGAAAGGTGAACCAATGGGGCATTTTGTTGTGCTCAGTGGAATGGACAAAGATCGGGTCTTCATCGCCGATCCCTATAAAGAAAATCCCATTTCGGGAGATAACTATTACCAGGTGGATGTTCATCGCCTGATAAACTCCATTTTGCTGGGCATTGTAACGTATGATGCCAATATGCTGGTCCTGTTCAAAGATTAGTGTTTAATCAGTATATAATTAAACTAAGTTATTGGTCTGATGGAACTCGCATGTAAGAACTTATACATATTCTCTTGTGGCAATCGTTGTCATGCTCGTTTCTTTAATTCTTAATTTTTTACGTGAAGAAGATTATTGTAATCAACAAACCCTCGCATTGGGGTTTGGATATTCCGGGAGTGGATGTAATCTCTCCCCGAAGATATTTGAGTGATTCCGGCTTCTCTAAGCTCCGGAATGTAAGAGTTTTCAATCTCTCTAATGATTATGCCTATCAAACCCGCGGGTATTATGTCTCTTTACTGGCTGAAGCAAGAGGCCATAAGGTAGTTCCCTCGGTTAAGAATATTCTGGATCTCCGGGAAAGGGCTCTGGTAAAAAGTGTTTCGGATGATCTGGACGACTTGATACAAAAGAGTTTGAAAAGAATCCGGTCACAGGAATTTGTATTGAGTATTTATTTCGGCCAGAATATATCTATTCAGTATGCACGTCTGGCCAAAGAATTGCATAAGTTGTTTCAGGCACCATTCCTGCGTGCCCGCTTTGTGCATAACGGACGGAAATGGGAGGTTTTTTCCATTCGTACCATTCCTTTTAAGGAAGTTCCTGAGCATCATCTCCCGTATCTGGAGAATTTTGCCATCGAATACTTTAAGCGAAAGCGCTATGATCTGGCCCGGCCCGGAAAGTATATTTACGATCTGGCCATTCTTGTCAATCCGGATGAAACGTCTCCTCCTTCTAATAAAAAAGCGCTGGCTGCTTTCGAGGAAGCTGCCTCAAAGCTTGGCTGTTATGTGGAGTTTATTACCAAAGAGGATTACAATCGCATCGGGGAGTTCGATGCACTGCTTATCAGGGAAACTACTGCAGTGAATCATCATACATACCGCATGGCCCGGCGAGCTCAGAGTGAAGGATTGGCGGTTCTGGATTCCCCCGATTCCATTTTGAAATGTGCCAATAAAGTTTATCTGACCGAATTGTTGCGCAATGCCAAAATACCTACTCCCAAAACTTTGGTTTTATTGTCTGATAATCCGCGGGATGCTGATTCTCTCGGATTTCCATGTGTGCTGAAATTACCTGATTCTTCTTTCTCTCAGGGAGTTGTAAAGGTGAACAGTAAAGAGGAGTTTAAAGATAAGGTTAAGGAGATGCTGAAGGCGTCTGACTTATTGATTGCTCAGGAATTTATGCCTACCGACTATGACTGGCGGGTAGGGATTCTCAACAATGAGGTCTTGTTCGTTTGTCGTTATTACATGGCTTCGGGACACTGGCAGATTTACAACTGGAACAGCAAAAAGAAGTCTGAAGTAGAAGGCAATTTTGACATTCTGGAACCTGCAGATGCTCCCGTACAGGTGCTCGAAATTGCATTGAAAGCAACCAGACTGATTGGAAATGGTCTTTACGGAGTGGATATTAAAGAGCTGGATGGAAAACCTTTTGTCATTGAGATAAATGACAATCCCAACATCGATGCCGGAGTGGAGGATGGATTGTTGAAGGAGGAGATTTACAGAAAGATTGTGCTGTTTTTACTGGAACAGATCAATGGCTCTGCTCTCAAACAATTGCCGGACGATAAAGGCAGAAACAAAAAGTTAAAGAATTCCCTCTTTTAATAAAACCGAGAAATGACAAAACATCATCCTTTTCATCTCTTTGAGGTTACCGGGGTAGAGCTTGAATACATGATTGTGGACCGGGACACCTTAAATGTAATGCCTGTTTGTGATCAGCTGTTACAGAAGGTCACCGGAGAGATTACGTCCGATTTTGAAAACGGGACTGTTGCCTGGAGCAATGAACTGGTAAATCATGTTGTTGAGTTGAAGACCAATGGGCCTGTGGCCGGTATCAGCGGCCTTCATCACGATTTTCATACCAATATTACAGAAATTAACAATATCCTAAGTGATTTTAATGCACAACTGATGCCCGGGGGAGCCCATCCGTGGATGAATCCACACACCGATACGCATTTGTGGCAACATGAATACAATGAGATTTATAGCCTTTACAACAGAATTTTTGATTGCCGGGGGCATGGATGGAGCAACCTTCAAAGTACGCATATCAACTTGCCATTTTCAGGAGATGAGGAGTTTGGCCGCCTTCATGCTGCCATTCGGATGGTATTGCCAATAATTTCTGCCATTGCTGCCTCCACACCTTTTCTGGATGGTCGGTTTACCGGGTTTCATGACAGCAGGCTGGAGGCGTACCGTCACAACCAGCAGAAAATACCATCCATTGCCGGAGTCATTGTTCCCGAACAGGTTTTTAGCAAAGAGGCCTATTTTCAAAGGATTTTTGCCCCCATAATTAGAGATATTGCTCCATTTGATAAGGAAAATGTGTTGGATAAGCATTTTCTAAATTCCCGGGGTGCTATTTCCCGGTTTGACCGTGGGGCTATTGAAATCCGGGTTGTTGATAATCAGGAAGCTCCTTTGGCAGATCTGGCCATAGTAGATGCCATTACCGGATTGGTGAAACTGATTGTTGAGGGTGCATTTTTACCATTTGAGGAGCAAATACAGTGGCACGAGAACCGTTTGGCAACCATTTTTCAGGCAATCATACGTGAATCCGGAAGCACCCTGATTGATGATCCTGAATATCTGAAGTTCTGGGGATGTAATGAGAAAAGGATAACAGCCGGAGAGCTTTGGCATTTTCTGAAACCTTCTCTTCAGAATGTGATGGATCCTGAATACTACCGGGTCTTCTCAGAAATTGTGAATTCCGGATCGTTGGCTCAACGGCTCCTGAACGCAATGGATGGAGACTTCTCAATGACCAACTTTTGTCGTGTTTATCGTGAATTGGCCGGATGCCTGGGAGAAAACAGGTTGTTTGGTGTTTAAAAGATGGATTGATCTGAAGATGGTGAAAGGAGCTTTCCCCGGCAAAATTGCTGTTGTGCTTTCCTGTGAGCATGGCGGAAATGTTGTTCCTGATGCTTTCAGCGGTTTGTTCAGGAATGCTTCCGGGATTCTTGCCTCTCACAGGGGGTGGGATCCGGGCGCTCTTGATCTTTTCATGGAAATGGGGGATGCAGGAGTCGATTTTTCCCTGTTTTCTGAAACTACCAGACTGTTGATAGACTTGAATCGTTCACTGAATAAAAGCTCTTTGTTTTCTGAGTTTACCCGATTGCTGGAAGAAGTTCAAAAAAGGACTATTATAGACCAGTATTACCAGCCTTTCAGGGAAAAGTTTTCTGCTCATTTGAAATCTCTGACAGATGAAAAACGGTTTGTTTTGCATGTTTCGGTACACTCTTTTACTCCGGTTTTTGAGGGGAAGGAGCGAAATGCCGATGTCGGGCTGCTCTATGATCCCGGTTTTGGTCTGGAGAAAGAGATTTCCTTATTGTGGAAGAAAAAAATGGCTGCCCGGTTGCCAGGTTTGCATATTCGGATGAATTATCCCTATCTGGGTAAAAATGACGGCCATGTTTTTGCTTTACGGAACCAGTTTGGCCCTGAAAATTATGCCGGTATTGAACTTGAAGTTAATCAGAAATATGCTTTCAGTAAGCAATTCAACCAAAGCTTTTGTGGCGTTTTTAAAGATTTTTTGAGTGTTTTGAGATAGTGCAGAGTGTTTTCTTTATGGTTACCTTTGCGCCTTTATTAATCTCAAAAAATTTTTATGATGATCAAAAAATTTATTTCAATTATCAAAACGCTGAGGTTTACTCGTTGGGAACATCGTAGTTATGCCGCATTCAATACTTTGCATCGCGAGGTGAAAATCGGTATGCTGGCCGCTTCATATTTTATCTGTCTTGGCTTTATGAATACCTTCGCTCAAACTGAAACTGATTCCATTACCAACAAAATCCGCCTTGCCGAAGTTCAGGTGACTGCTCACCGCGCGCCTTCGCTATACTCAGAGGTGGGGCGAATGATCACGGTTATCCCCCGGAGTGAGATTGAAGCTTTGCCTGTGCAGAGCGTTCAGGGACTACTCAGGTATATGATGAATGTGGATGTGCAGGAGCGTGGTCCCTTGGGTGTTCAGGCCGATTTGAGCCTGCGGGGAGGTTCGTTTGATCAGGTTATGATTTTGCTCAACGGGATGAACATTACCGATCCTCAGACGGGGCACCATAATTTGAATCTGCCGGTTGACCTGAACAGTATTGAACGTATAGAGGTGATTGAAGGGCCGGCAGCCCGAGTGCATGGGCCCAATGCATTCAGCGGGGCAATCAACATTATTACCGCGACCTCTAAGCAAAATAAAGTTTCTGCTAATGTGATGGCCGGTGAACACGGACTCTACAATGCCGGAGCAACCTTAAACCATAACATTGGAAATACCACCAGTTTTCTTTCTGCAAGCAAAGGGGGCAGCAATGGGTATATTGAAAACACTGACTTTGACCTGATGAATCTGTTTTATCAGTTAAGATTCCACCAGAACAATGAAGAGCTGAATTTTCAGACCGGTTATACCACCAAAGCTTTTGGAGCCAACTCCTTTTACAGTGCCGCATATCCCAATCAATATGAAGAAACCCGCACTTTTTTCTCTTCTCTGGGGTTCGAAACCGGGAATGTCATAAAATTAAAACCATCACTTTACTGGCGTCGCCACCACGACCGTTTTGAGCTGTTCCGGGGTGGGAACAATGCGCCCGACTGGTACACCAATCACAATTATCACCTTACCGATGTTTATGGTGGAAACATTAATGCAACCATCCCCTGGTCATGGGGCAAAACATCGGTTGGGGGAGAGCTTCGTTCAGAAAATATCTGGAGCAATAATATAGGAAACGAGCTGGAGCAACCGCTTGAAGTTCCGGGAGAAGAGGATGTTTACTTTACCAAAAGCTACAGTCGGACCAATACTTCCTTGTTTTTGGAACACAACGTTAAAATTGGAAACTTCTCTGTTTCCGGAGGTGTGATGGCCAATTTTAATTCAGGGCTGGATTACCGGCTCAACTGGTTTCCGGGGGTGGATGTGAGTTATTGGGTCTCTCCACGCGTTAAATGGCTGGCCAGCTACAACCAGTCGCTTCGGATGCCCACTTTTACCGATTTATCTTACAATAGTCCCATTCACGTGGGAAATTCCGATCTGGAGCCCGAAGAGGCTGCCACCATTGAAACGGGATTGAGATATGTGAGTCCCGCAATATCTGGACATCTGAATGGTTTTTTCCGTCGTGGGAAAAACCTGATCGACTGGGGAAGACCTGAGGGGCAGGAAGAATATACCACTACCAATGTGAATGAAATAGATGCTTACGGAGTAGAGGTAATGGCAACAATCTTCCCTTCCAGGCTGGGACTTCCGTTTGTGGAAAAACTGGAGGCGGGATATGCCTGGCTGGATCAGGATAAAAAGCCCGAAGCCGGCTATGAGTCACGTTATGTGCTCAACCATGTGAAGCATAAGTTGAATGTGGGTGTTCAGCATAAAATAATTGAAAATATTTCTGCAAGGTGGAATTTTCTATACCAGGACAGAGTGGGGGCCTACCAAAATTCAACAACCAATAACCTGATGGATTATTCTCCTTTTCTGATTGCTGATTTGCGCCTGACATGGAATCACAAGACCTGGCGCGTCTTTACGGAAGCTACAAATTTGTTCGATAAGGAATACTATGATATGGGTGAACTTGCACGTCCCGGAAGGTGGATTAAAGCAGGTATTCAACTGAAGTTTGATTATTAAAGGTTTGGGGAGCGATGCGTTTTGGCAATCGTTCCCCAATGATTTTTCTTATTCTATTTCCAATATTGAAAAATAAAATACTTTTTTCTGTTGCGAATTTTGGGTAATTATGAAACAATGTTAATTTTGTACTGGAATATGCATAAAACCGATTTTAGGTTTGCCTAAAGAAATGGTTTAAATGAGTATTTACAGAATGCTATATTTTAAGGAATAAGCAGAAAAAGAAGTGTCTCTGTTTGCTGAAGGGACTTTCACTTTACATTTGATTCAATACAGGTGGTAAACATCGTCAGGTATTCGGTTGTTGGTATCTGTAGGAAATCGAAGATAATTATTACGAATAATTGAACAATGGTTGATCCAAATACAGATTTGGTTGTTGAATTGGGAACCCGGGTTGACCGACTGGTGCAGCTGTACCGTGATGCAAAGCGTGAAAATGAAAGGTTGAAGAATGAAGTATCACAGCTTACCGGTCAGTTAAAGGAGGCTGTTAACAGCAAAACAGACCTGGAAGAGCAACTTGGGAATACCAAAATGGCAAAAGTGCTGGAGAGCGCACCCGAAGATGTTCAGCAAACAAAGAGCAGGATTAACCAGATTGTGCGGGAAATTGATAAGTGCATTGCACTTTTAAATCGTTAAGTACGTTAAATGGATGACAAGCTTTCCATACGAGTAAATGTGGCAGACCGTTATTATCCGCTGAGAATTGACAGGGATGATGAGGAGAAGATCAGGAAAGCTGCCCGTCTTATTAATGAGAAAGTTTTACAGTATAAACAACGGTATCACGACAAGGATGTCCAGGATTTTCTGGCCATGGCTTCACTTCAGTATGTTATTAAGATGTTGGAACTTGAAAACAAACATGATTATTCACCGATTGTTGATGCCGTAAAAGACTTGAACGATAAAATTGATGCAATCCTGACAGAAGAGTAGATATTTTTGTTTAGATAAGTTGCCCGCACTTTTCCTGAATGTATTGATGCTTTGTGCTTCAATGCTTTATTGATTTTCAGGACAAAGGTGCGGTTTTTTTGTATCATTAGTTTAAAAACGAAACAATGGAAATAGTAATAGCAATAGTTGCCTTTCTGGCCGGTGGCGGTTTGATATGGGTGCTGCTCAATACAGCGCTTAAGTCCAAATCCCGCAAGGTAATCCGGGAGGCAGAAGCAGAGGCCGAAGTCATCAGAAAGGATAAGATACTTCAGGCGAAGGAGAAATTTCTGCAACTGAAAGCAGAACATGAAAAGGAAATTAATGCCCGAAACTCAAAGATTGTTGCTGCTGAAAACAAATTGAAGCAGAAAGAATCCACCTTTTCGCAGAAAATGGAGGAGTTGCAGCGTAAAAAGAAAGAGACCGACGCTATCCGCGAAAATCTGGATCAACAACTGGAGTTGGTGGAGAAGAAAAGTGAAGATCTGGACAGAACTCATAAAAGACAGGTGGAGCAACTGGAGGCTATCTCCGGAATGTCGGCCGATGAAGCCAAAGAGATGTTGGTGGAATCGCTTAAAGCGGAGGCCAAAACCGAAGCAATGTCGTACATCAACGATATTATGGATGAGGCCCGTATCAATGCAAATAAGGAGTCTAAACGTATTGTTCTCCAGACCATTCAGCGCACTGCAACCGAAACAGCCATTGAAAACTCTGTGACCATATTTCACATCGATTCCGATGAGATTAAGGGTCGCATCATCGGGCGTGAAGGACGAAACATCAGAGCTTTGGAAGCTGCCACCGGTGTTGAAATTATTGTGGACGACACTCCTGAAGCCATTGTTCTCTCTGGCTTTGATCCCATGCGCCGTGAGGTAGCCCGACTGGCATTGCACCAGTTGGTGACCGATGGCCGTATTCACCCCGCCCGTATTGAGGAGGTGGTTAATAAGGTGCGCAAGCAGGTGGAAGAGGAGATGATCGAAAATGGTAAACGCACTGCCATTGACCTTGGGGTTCATGGTTTGCACCCTGAATTGATTAAGCTGATCGGTAAGATGAAATATCGTTCTTCTTACGGACAGAATCTGCTTCAGCACAGTCGGGAAACCGCAAATCTCTGTGCCATAATGGCCTCCGAACTCGGGTTAAATGCCAAAAGGGCCAAGCGAGCCGGACTGTTGCACGATATCGGTAAGGTAAGTGACGAAGATCCGGATTTGCCGCACGCCATTCTGGGTATGAAACTGGCCGAGAAATATAAAGAGAAACCGGATATTGCAAATGCCATTGGTGCCCACCACGATGAGGTGGAGATGACCAGCATGATTTCGCCCATTGTTCAGGTTTGTGATGCCATTTCAGGTGCACGACCCGGTGCTCGCCGTGAGGTGGTAGAAGCTTATATCAAGCGTCTGAAGGACCTGGAAACGCTTGCCCTTTCGTATCCCGGAGTTTTAAAAACCTATGCCATTCAGGCCGGACGTGAATTGAGAGTAATCGTAGGTAGTGAAAAAGTTAGCGATCATGAGGCGGATCAGCTTTCAGCAGATATCGCCCGTAAAATCCAAACCGAGATGACTTATCCCGGTCAGGTTAAGATTACAGTTATCAGGGAAACACGAGCCATTAATTATGCAAAATAAATTGAGGAATGAAACGAGCATGGAACTTTGATTCCTCAAACTTGCCACAAAAGAGCATGTATAAAAGGATTGCGAGTTCCATCCGGCCATAATAAGTAAATTTTATACGGATGAAATAAAAAAAAGCGGCATTTGCCGCTTTTTTTTTGGAAATTTGTCAGAGTTTAATGGAAAATTTTAAAAATGAGAGAAATAAGACAAAAAAAAGTATTGGTAACCGGTGGAGCCGGATTTATTGGGTCCAATATTATTGAAAAGTTGCTGCAACAGGAGAATCAAGTTACCTGTCTGGATAATTTCTCCACCGGGAAACCTGAGAATATTGCTCCATTTAAAGAAAATTCTGCATTTACACTGCTTGAGGGAGATATCAGGAATCTTGAGGATTGCCGAAAAGCGGTGGAAGGAGTGGAGATTGTTCTGCATGAAGCTGCACTGGGGAGTGTCCCACGTTCCATCAATGATCCCATCACTTCCAACGATGTGAATGTGGGTGGTTTTCTGAATATGCTGGTGGCAGCAAGAGATGCCGGGGTGAAACGATTTGTTTATGCTGCAAGTTCGTCAACTTATGGCGACAGTGAGGTGATGCCTAAAGTTGAAGATAAAATTGGCAAGCCGCTTTCTCCTTATGCCATAACCAAATATGTGGATGAATTGTATGCCGATGTTTTTGGCAAGCTCTATGGAATGGAATTAATCGGACTTCGGTATTTCAATGTTTTTGGCCCCAGGCAGGATCCCAACGGGGCTTATGCTGCTGTAATTCCCAAATTTGTGAGTGCACTGATTGACGGTAAGTCCCCCGTAATTAACGGAGACGGTACCTTTTCGCGTGATTTTACCTTTGTGGCCAATGTTGTTCAGGCCAATGAACTTGCGGCTTTAGTAGAGGCGCCGGAAGCGGTGAACACGGTTTACAATGTGGCTTGTGGCGAGCGAACTTCCCTGAACGAATTGATTGGTCACTTGAAGAATTTGCTTGCGGAGTATGATGGTAAAATAGCTGATGTGAGCATTCACTATGGTCCTGAACGAGCAGGGGATGTCCCTCACTCACTGGCTTCAGTGAAAAAAGCGAAAACACTCTTAGGTTATGAACCGTTGTTTAAAGTAGGTGACGGACTTAAAGAGGCAATTCATTGGTATTGGGAGAATTTGTCGGGGAAAAAATGAAACGGGCATGATGTTTTTAAGTGGGTATAGTTTCAAATAACTACATTCAGAGATTGCTTCGGGATAAACCCTCGCAATGAGCAGATTAGGTGCGGAGGATTCTTTGGCAAGCAAAGCAGCAAGGCTGAGCGCCAATCCTCCGTTTAAGATAAAACGGCGGATCGGCTTCGGCTTTGCCGCTTTCCCACGAAAGAATCCGCCGCACCTGCTCAACGAATAACTTTTCCCAGAGTTTTTACATTGAGCATCTTAGTTTGTTCATTGCGAGGGCAACGCCCGAGACAATCTCTAATTGCAATAACATTATTTTAAACTATGGCCAATTTTAAAAGAATGAAACGAGCATGGCAATGGTTGCCCCCAAAGAATATGTATAAGTTCTTGCATGCGAGTTCCATCCGACCTTGAGAAATTAATTTTATACGGATGAATAAAGCAGTCCTCCCAAAAGCGAGGCTTTTCCTTTTAGAGGAATACATAATATTGTTGCGTTTTTTAAGGCCGAAGGTCTTTAAGCAATAGCCTGGGGCAACGCCCCAGGAAAATTGAAACACCCACCCCTCTCTCATTATTGGTCGCGACGCCACCAATAATGAGAGGGGGAATGAGGAATACCTCAAAACCCAGGGTGTTGCCCTGGGATATTGCTCTCAGGCTTTCAGCCTGTTTACATCGTACCTGTTTTATGTATAAAGCAAGTTGATTTCTATCTGCTTATTTTATGGGAGAGTTGCTTAATTGTTGTAAATTTGTAACTTTTTAAACAGAAACTTACATAATCTATATAAGCGATGGCAAAAGTAGCACTCATTACCGGTATTACGGGACAGGATGGCGCCTATCTTTCGGAATTTCTTCTGAAAAAGGGGTATATCGTTCATGGAATTAAGAGACGCAGTTCTCTGTTTAATACCGATCGTATTGATCATTTGTATCAGGATCCTCATGTGGAGCACCGTAACTTCTTTCTGCATTATGGCGACCTTACCGATTCCACGAATCTGATACGCATCATTCAGGAGATTCAACCAGATGAGATTTATAACCTTGCAGCCATGTCGCATGTTCAGGTAAGTTTTGATACTCCTGAATATACTGCCAATGCCGATGGAATAGGCACCCTGAGAATTCTGGAAGCCATTCGCCTTTTGGGATTGACAAAAAAGACCAGGTTTTATCAGGCTTCCACCAGTGAGTTGTACGGAATGGTTCAGGAAGTTCCTCAAACAGAACGGACTCCTTTCTACCCACGTTCACCTTATGCGGTTGCTAAACTTTATGGTTACTGGATTACGGTAAATTATCGTGAGGCTTATGATATGTATGCCTGCAACGGTATTTTGTTTAACCATGAGTCCCCTATCCGGGGGGAGACTTTTGTGACCCGAAAAATCACAAGAGCCACAGCTCGTATAGCATTGGGTTTGCAGGACAAGATATTTCTCGGTAACCTGTCGGCTAAGCGTGACTGGGGGCATGCCAAAGATTATGTGAAAGCGATGTACCTGATGCTTCAGCAGGATAAACCGGAGGATTTTGTGGTGGCTACCGGTGTTACTACCGAAGTACGTGAGTTTGTGAAACTCGCCTTTGCTGAAGCAGGTATAGAGGTGGCGTTTAAAGGTGATGGAGTTGAAGAGAAGGGTTATGTAGTTGCTTGCAATAATCCTGAATATCAATTGGAAAAAGGCAAATGTGTGGTTGAGGTTGATCCGCGGTACTTCCGGCCTACCGAAGTGGAGTTGCTGATTGGAGATCCCACAAAAGCCAAAGAGAAGATGGGCTGGGAGCCGGAGTATGATTTGAAAGGTCTGGTAGAGGATATGATGGAAAGTGACCTGAAACTCATGAAGCGGGATAAGTTTTTGAATGATGGTGGATATCAAACGCTCAACTATTACGAATAATGGATAAAAACAGTAAGATATTTATTGCAGGACATCGGGGACTTGTAGGATCGGCCATCAGGCGTGAACTGGAGGCTTCCGGTTATCACAATCTGCTTCTTCGTTCCAGGACAGAACTTGATCTTCTGAATCAAAAAGAGGTGGAGGATTTCTTTGAAACAGAAAAACCGGAATATGTTTTTCTGGCAGCCGCCCGGGTGGGAGGCATTTTGGCTAATGATACCTATCGTGCCGAATTTATTTATCAAAATACGCAGATTCAGAATAATATCATCCATTTTTCATGGAAGTCCGGGGTCAGAAAACTTTTGTTTTTGGGTAGCTCTTGCATCTACCCCAAAGCCTGTCCCCAGCCCATGAAAGAGGAACATTTGCTTACCGATGTGCTCGAATATACCAATGAGCCTTATGCCATTGCCAAGATTTCGGGAATGAAAATGTGTGAATCCTATAACCTGCAGTACGGAACCGATTTTATTTCCGTTATGCCCACCAATTTATATGGCCCCAATGACAATTACAATTTGTTGGGTTCTCATGTTTTACCGGCTCTGATACGGAAAATGCACTTGGCGGGAATGTTGATGAACAATGATTTTGAAGGCATTCGTAACGATTTTAAGGTGAATCCCGTAGAAGGTGTGGAAGTGAACGGAAATGATGATGAACTTACGGATGCTTTGGAAAAATTTGGTATATTTAAAGCTGATAATACAGTGGAACTGAAGCTCTGGGGTTCAGGAACACCGCGCAGAGAATTCTTGCATTCCACAGATTTGGCACGAGCCTGTATCTTTTTGATGGAGCAGGTTAGTTTTAAAGACATCGTAAAAGAGCGGGGTCTTAATGAGGTTAGAAACACACATATAAATATTGGAGTGGGAGAGGATCAGTCCATTGCGGAACTGGCTGCTCTTGTACAGAAAATTACCGGTTTCGAAGGTAGGTTAGCGTGGGATGAGACCAAGCCGGACGGTACCTTTAGGAAGTTACTTGATGTTTCCAGATTGAATAATCTGGGCTTTAAAGCATCTATTTCGCTTGAGGAAGGTATTGAGGCTGTTTATCAGGAATATAAATCCAAATAATTTGAAATTAATAATCTTTGTTTTATGAAAATGAACCGTTTAAATCCCCTGTTGTTTTTAATGACTTTTATGGTATCGTTTGGATTTGTTGCCTGTGGTGGTGATGATGATGACAACAAGGAAGAACCCGTGGATACTGAGAATCCGGTGATAGTGATCACTACTCCTGAAGAAAATGGTTCCTATAGTAAAACAGCTCGTGATTTTTTTATTTCAGGTGAATTTACCGATAATGTTGCTTTGGATTCGTGCACTTTCTCTTTGAGCATTTTAAAAAGTATTGATGATGAACCATGGAGTTCTGATCCTGTAGGGATTTCTATTACAACAGGTGATAGCTATTCTTTTAACGAAGAGTATTTTGGCAAAATTCCAGGTGATAGTAAAGAAGGAATTTACACATTGACTGTAGAACTAATTGATGCTGCTGGCAATACTGCTCCGGTAAAAACAATCTCATTTAATATTACCGAATAGTAAGTTTTTAGCCCTGCCTTATACATAAGACTGGTAAGGTATAATCAGGCTAAAAGCCTGAGAGCAATAGCCTGGGGCAACGCCCTGGGGTTAGAGGTATCCGCTACGCCTTCTCTCTTATTGGTCGTAAAGCGACCAATAAGAGAGGCTAAGTTGCCAATAATATCAAAAGACATCTACGCCTTTGGGGGTGGGTGTCTTTTTTGTTATATTACCGGCACAGATATTTTTGATGATAAAAAAGAGAGAAATGAATTTTGATAAAATAATTGACCGAAGTGGCACAAATGCCCTTAAACTGGAGTTCAGAGAACGTTTGTTTGGCACCAATGAGGTGATTCCTTTGTGGGTGGCAGATATGGATTTTAAAGCTCCGCAAGAGGTTGTAGAGGCCATCCGGAAAAGGGCTGCTCATCCTTTGTACGGATATACCAATAGGGATGAGGAATTTTTTCAGCGCATAGTGGAGTGGCAGAAAAAGAGGCATAGGTGGCATGTTTCACGCGAATGGGTGGAGTTCATGCCGGGAGTGGTTCCCACTTTGATAATGGCCATTCAGACCTTTACCAATGAAGGCGATAAGGTGGTTATCCAACCGCCCGTATATCCACCGTTTTTTGATGTGGTGAAGGATCACGGAAGAGTGATTGAAGAAAATGCGCTGCTGAATACCCAAAAGGGATACCGGATGGATTTTGAACATTTGGATAAGATTACTTCTTCCAACGATGTGAAAATGCTGATTTTGTGTCATCCACACAATCCGGTTGGCAGAGTATGGAGCAGGGAAGAACTGACTACCCTGGGAGCTGTTTGCCAAAAAAATAATGTGCTGATTGTTTCGGATGAGATACATGCAGATCTGGTGCATGGAGATCAGCCTCATATTCCTCTGGCTTCCATCAGTCCCGAATTGGCTGAGAATACCATTACCTGCATGGCGCCCAGTAAGACTTTTAATATTGCCGGATTGAACACTTCTTACATTATCATACCCAATGAAAAGCTGAGAAAGGGAATGCAAAAAATTTTGCAGAGCTCTCATCTTTTTACCGGTAATATGTTTGGTGCTGAAGCGCTGAAAGCGGCCTACAAAGACGGAGAGATCTGGCTGGATGCTCTATTGGAATACATCAGGGGAAACATCGACTATGTAATGGATTTTGCGGAGGAGAATATGCCTGAGGTACAGATTCATAAACCCGAAGCGACCTATCTGATGTGGCTTGATTTCACAGCCTGGGGAATGTCAGATGCACAGTTGAGGAAGTTTATGGTTGAAAAAGCAGGCCTCGGACTTAATTACGGGCCGACATTCGGAAGTCAGGGATCAAACTTTCAGCGTCTGAACGTGGCTTCCTCCAGAAAAGTTATTGAAAAGGCAATGGCTCAACTGTTGGAGGCCCGCAATCAGATTGCTCATTAGCTTTTTGTTGTTTGTGATTTTAATCCCGGGGCATTTTGGGGGCTTTTCTTTTTTTAATGAATTTTCGGTTTAAAACTGGAAATAGAAATACTGCTGCCAGGATGGTCAGTGTGCCCAGGTAAAAACCTCCGGACATAAGCTCTGATTCTCCAAAAAAGACAAATGCAAGTAAAATTCCGTATATGGGTTCCAGATTGATTGTCAGTACCACGGTATAAGCCGAAAGTACATCCATCACTTTTACACTCTCGGCAAAAGCATAGGCCGTACAAACTACGCCCAGCAACAATAGAAATAACCAGTCGCTCCAGACGGGGAGTTGGAGACCGGCTTCGAAAGTGCCGCTAAAAAGCATGTATAAGGTAATTCCCGCAAAACCACCGCCCATTTCGTAAAAACTTATTACCAGCGGTCGGTGTCTGGCAATCATTACTTTGTTCAGTACCGTAAATAACCCGGCCAGAAAAGCCGAGATAAGGGCCGTTATGATTCCGGTGATGTAATCGGGCTCGAACTGAAAAATCATATACAAGCCCGCAATAATAAGTACTCCCGTAACTACTTCGATCCATACTAGTGGCCTGCGGACCAATGCAGGCTCCAAAAGGCTGGTAAATAGTGTGGTGGAAGCCAGGCAACCAAGGGCAACAGAAATGGTGCTTATTTTGATGGCATGAAAAAAGGTAATCCAGTGAAAGGCAACTACAAAGCCAATGCCAATGAGTTGGACAACCGTTTTCCGGTCCACCGATAATTTCCGGCCTCTCATTTGAAGCAACACCCCTAATGCAAGGAATGCAATCAACATGCGGTACCATACCAGCTGGATGGCATCCAGAGTGATGAGTTTCCCCAAAATGGCAGTGAATCCGTATATGAAGACTACCAAATGAAGTTTGAAAAGGCTTTTTGTTACTATTTGCATGGATGTACCTGATTAATCCCGCAAATTTGTTGTTTTTATTTTGTTTCGGCAATGATCTTTACAATTGTTTTGGTATAATTATTGATGATTTTTGATCAAACCTAATTTTAATACCTACCGTCATGAAAAAAATCAAATTACTTACCGGCACATTGATGTTTTGTTTTCTGAGTATGGCATCTGTTTCTTTTTCTCAATCAGAAACTGTGGCTCAGGATGTTGATAAAGAGGCTAAGTTTAAAGGGAAGCCCAGAAACATTGCTTCTTTTCATGAGAAGTACATGAAGTATCCGGATGAAGCCCGCCTTGAGATGATTGAAGGTACCGTTCTTCTGGAGGCTGTTGTTACCTCTGACGGAAAGTTGATGGAACCTGAAATCATCAATGGTGTGGATCCTCTGCTGGATAGTGAAGCATTGCGCCTGGCAAGGTTGATGCAGGATTGGAAGCCGGCACAAAAAAACGGACAAGAGGTCGATTCGCGGGTTCGTATTCCCGTTAAGTTTACCTTGTCAGAGGAAGAACGAGCTTTCATGCAAACCCTCCGGAAAAATGGCCTTACGGAACAGATGCCTCTTTTTGTCATTGACGACAAAATTGCTAAAGCATACATCAAAGTCCCTCACTATAATGTAAAGTCAGTAAGGGTGTTGAAAGGCGAAAAAGCGGTTGAGAAATATGGCCCCGATGCACAAAACGGAGTTGTAATTATTACCACCAAACGGGGAACACCACCTATCAGGTAAAATCAGCTGAATTGCTCCATTTCACTGAAGAAGAACCATGCTTCACGCATGGCATTTTCGTCACTGTCCGAACCATGTATGGCATTGTGCGTTTTTGATTTTGCAAACATTTTTCGGATGGTGCCTTCTTCCGCTTCCACGGGGTCGGTGGATCCAATCAGTTTTCTGAAATCGGCCACTGCATTTTCTTTTTCCAGAATGGCCGCGACTACCGGACCGGACTTCATAAAAGTCACCAGTTCGTTAAAAAAGGGTTTGTCTTTATGTTCTTCGTAAAAAACCTCTGCTTTCTCTTTGGGCATTTGGGTCATTTTCAGTGCAATGATGCGAAAGCCGGCATGTTCGATGTGGCTTAAAATGTCTCCCACATGATGTTCCTTAACCGCTACGGGTTTAATCATGGTAAGTGTAAAGGTTCCTTTCTTCATAATCTTGTTTTTTAATAAAAATAGTAATTTTTCGGTAAGGACGGTAATTTATTACCTTTGCATTTTATCTGTAACTAATGCCGATGGATTTTAACAACGAACACTTATCCCGATTCAGGGAATTGATAAATAATGCTTCTTCCATAGTTTTGATACCTCACAAAAACTCTGATGGAGATGCGATTGGTAGTATTCTGGGTTGGTGGAATTTATTTCACAAGCTCGGAAAGAAGGCCACCGTGGTAGTTCCTGATGAAGTACCCGGGAATCTTGGCTGGATGCATGGCGCATCAGATATTTTGGTTCATGAGCACAATCGTAAAAATGTTCTGACCGCCCTGTCAGAAGCAGATTTACTGATGTTTCTTGACTTTAACAACGTGAAACGAACAGGGGATTTGGCTGATGATCTGGCAGAAGTGACCGTTCCCCGTGTGATGATTGATCATCATCCGGATCCTGAAGAGGGCATTGCCGACGTACTTTTTAGTGAAGTTTCGGTTTCATCGACCTGCGAGTTGTCTTTTCACCTGATAAATGCTTTGGAGTGGAATCAGCACATTTCGCTGGAGGCAGCAGAATGTTTTTATGCAGGCATAATAACCGATACCGGGGTGTTGAGTTACAACTCTTCCAACCCCCGAACCTATCTGACAGTTGCCGATCTGGTGGGGAAGGGCGTTGATAAAAGTCTGATTCATAAAGAATTGTTTCAAAGCAACTCTTTGGGGCGGATGCGTCTTCTTGGGCACGTTCTTTGTAATAAACTGGAGCTGATGGAAGAAAACGGTGCTGCGTTTATCTCTTTGTCTTTGGACGACCTTGAGAAGCATAATTATCAGCCCGGAGATACCGAAGGATTTGTGAATTATCCGTTGGGAATCAAAGGAATTGGTGTTTCTGCAATGTTTACCGAGAAAGAAAAGGATAAATTTGTGAAAGTTTCTTTTCGGTCAAGGGATGAAGTACCTGTAAACAGTTACTCGGAACAGTTTTTTTCCGGTGGCGGGCATGTAAATGCCGCAGGAGGTGAATGGCATGGTACACTTGAGGAAGCGATTCAACGTTTCAGAGATACACTACCGGAATTTGTTCACAAAATAAAAAGCAAATGAGATTATTTCCATTTATACCTAAAATGCTGGTTTTGTTTTCTATGATGCTTATCAGCAGTTGTTCCGGATCGCAAAACAGAAACGAAAAAGGGAAAAATACAGAAATCCCGATTGAAACGTATATTAACATTAATCGCTCGTTGGTTTCACGCGAACAGGATAAAATCAAAAACTATCTGGATTCTGTGAATATTGATATGAAAACTACCGGCAGCGGATTGTGGTATATCATTGATGAACCGGGAGAGGGTCCACTCATTGAATCCGGGCAAACGGTTCAGATAGATTACCGCATAAGATTGCTGAACGGAACGGTTTGTTATGATTCAAATGATAGTGGACCTCGTGAATTTTTGGTCGGCCGCGGAGGAGTTGAGTCCGGTTTGGAAGAGGGAGTATTGTTGCTCAGAGAAGGCAGTCGTGCCCGGTTTATCATGCCACCTCACCTGGCACATGGATTGATAGGTGATGATGCTGAAATACCGGCCCGGGCCATCATTCTATATGATGTTTATGTCACCGATGTCAGATAAATCTCCGGATTTTGTTATGAGTCAGGTGATTATGATGTTAAGTGCAATAAACCTTACTATTACGAAATAGCTTAACCCGGAAAAAATAAAGCAGCACAAAAATTTGTTTGGGAAATTATGGGGCTTTACACTATAGTGTTCTTTAAAAATAACTTAATTTGTAAAATATAATAATAAGCAATAACCACATGAAGCGAAATGTTCTGAACCTGCTGATCCTGATCAGCCTGATTGCCGGAAGTGTTTTAATGAATGCTTGTGACGAAGGATACCGAATCAATACAAAAGAGATGATCCGTGAAGAGCAGGAATTGATGGATGAGTATTTGGATATTTTTGTAAACGACACTGTTGTTGAGACCGGAAGGACTCTTAATTATCTTGATTCTTTGGGGTATGTATTTTTTGAAACCAGGGAAGGAACGGATGATACCGTAAAAGTAGGTAAAAAAGTAGGCATTCGATATGTTTATTATGTGATTGCACGAGACTCAACAGATACACCCGGGTTATACATCGATCAATCCAACTATGAAAGGCCTGAGCCATTGGTTTTTACTGCCGGTGAGACAGATGTTTACAGCGGGGTTTTTTCGGGCCTGAATTATGCTGTCACAAATATGACCTATGGTTCCAAGGCATGGGTATTCATCTCCTCCAGCCTCTGGTCGCGTCAGGATTATACGCCCCGGGTTCTGGAATTGGAGGTAACCTACCTGGAAAAATAAATTTTCTTAACGCAACCTTCTGTTTTCTTTTTCATCTTTCTTTTGAAAATGCAGGTGATTGTGGCTGTTAGTCTATGATAATATCCACTGCACAGGCATGGTTAAAGTTGTTGAATTATTTTATTGTTTAAATTTTTCAGAGGAGAGAATTATGAGAAAGTATCTTTTTGGTTTATTCATCGCTTTGTTTTTTGGAGTTGGTTTTACTTCCTGTCTCGATGATGATAATGAATCGACCCCCATGCGTTATCTGGAAATGGGTATTGTAAAAATGGGTGAAACGGATGAGATTCGTGTTTTGACAGATTCAGAATTGTTGCTGGAGTTGGATAATTATCCAGCAAGCTTTGATTTTGAAGAAGAACAGCGGGTGATGATTCAGTATTCGGTAAGTGAGTTAAATGAAGAGAATACAACTTACGATTATCTGGTAGATGTTTACAGCGTTCAGGAGGTGAGACTCAAAGATGTGATTGAGTTGAATGAAGAGAACCGCGACACGATTGGTGATGATCAGATATACATCAATGAAGTGTGGGTAAGCGGTGATTTTCTGAACATTGATTTTCAATTTTACGGAGATGGTAAAGTTCATTACATCAATGTGGTAAAAGATCCGGATGAACAAACGGATGATCCTGCAAAAATCTATCTTCAGGTAAGACACGATGCCCGTGAAGATGATATGGAAGAGATTTACAGGGGTATAATGAGTTTCAGATTGGAGCCCTTGCAGGTTGAAAGTCTTGAAGAAGTAGAATTGATTTTTGAGAACCAGAGCTTTTACTCCATGCCTTATTCACAAATAGAGGTGGATTATGAGTACGGGGTTGAAGAGGAATAATTTTTTTTGGAATTAACAAAAGAAATTGAAGGGTGCATTTTTTCGAATCGAGAAAATGCACCCTTTTTTGTTGGTTTTAGAATTATTCTGTCCAGAGTAAATATTTTAAACGTATTGACTTGCTTGAAATACTGTCGAGTGCAGCAAGAATTATGAAATAATTTTTTTGATTACCATTGTGTCAAAACAAAAAAGTAATTCCGGGTTTAAGGGATGAAATCACTTTTGGAAAAAGGTTGGGACAATTATGATCTAAAACCTAAAACAAGAATTGGTATTAGCCACATTTAAAGAGATCTATGAAGAAGGGTAAAAAATATTTTTTTTATGGTTAGCGTGTTAAGTGTCATTAATAGAGATGGTTTATGGCAGTTTGCCATGTATTCTGAAAATTAGTGTACCCTGAATTTAGTGCTGTTAAGTTTTGTAAAAAAAGCAAATTTGCGGTATTATTGCATTTGAGAAACTCACACACAAAATTTAATAAAACTTATGGAACAGAAAAACAGTAATTACGGACTGGGCATGGGTGTATTCGGTGCCGTCTTCTTTATTTTTGGTTTTGCGACCACCTTTATTGTTACGATGACAGCACCGGTGAAAGCCATTTTTGGATTGCCCGAGTGGGCCGCGCAGTTATTGTCATCAGCATTTTTTATTACTTATCCGATACTTTCCATTCCTTCGGGAAAGCTGGTAACCAAAATTGGCTATAAGTGGACGGTTATTCTCGGACTGCTTTTGATGGGATTGGGAAGTTTGGTCTTTTGGCCTGCTGCTCAAATGGCTTCAGGATTAAATGAAGCAGGAGATGTTTGGTCAAGTGCCAAGATTGTTTCTTTTGGAATGTTTTTGGTAGCCACCTTCATCCTGGCTGCCGGAGTTGTTTTTCTTCAGGTTGCTGCCAATCCTTACGTTACAGCATTAGGACCTGAAAGTTCTGCTTCGAGCCGTTTGAATCTGACACAGGCTTTGAACTCCATTGCAACCATGATTGCTCCCTGGATTATTTCCGTTGCTATTTTCCGTGGGCTGAGCGAAAGCCTGATGAGTGCGAAAGAATATGGTATTGCAGCTGCGGAGCGAGTTCCAATGCCTTTCATTACTATGGCAATTGTTGTAATTGCAGTGGCGGTTATCTTGTTTACAATTAAACTTCCGGTAATTGTTTCGGAGAAAAAAGAGAGTGTTAAGAAAAGTGTTTGGCAATATCCGCATGTATTGCTGGGTGCTTTTGCAATCTTTGCCTATGTGGGAGCCGAAGTCGGTAACGCCGGTTTGATCGTGAATTATCTTAAAAATTCCGGAGGTATTGATCCTGAAGTTGCTTCCACTTATGCAGCAATCTATTGGGGCGGTGCCATGATTGGCCGTTTCTTTGGTGCCATCATGTTTTCTGACATGAAGAGCAAAGCCAAAAAATATGGACTGGTTGTTCTCGTACTTGGTTTAGCATTGCTGTCAGGTGCCTTTGTTACTGCCGACGGTTATACTTTTGATTCATGGAATTTCAATGCAGGTCTGATTTTTATGGGCGTTGCTTTTGTGAACTTTATCATTATGCAGATAGGATCCGGAAAAGCGGCCCGCACTCTGGCTGTTTTTGCCATTGTCGCAGCCTCGCTGGCGCTCATTACAACATTGACAACCGGTCAGGTGGCCTTGTGGACCATCATCTCAATTGGTTTGTTTAACTCAATTATGTTCCCCAATATTTTCTCTTTAGCAGTAAGAGACCTGGATGGAGGCGAAATGGCCTCTGCCTCAGGAATTATCAACTCATTAGTGGTTGGTGGTGCTGTTATTCCTCCAATTATGGGGGGAATTGCTGATACCGTTGGTTACACCTGGGCATTCGTTGTTCCGGCGATTTGTTACCTTTACATTTTCTTCTATGCTGTGAAGGGACACGCTATTCGTACCGAATAGAACTGTTTTAAAACTAAATATTAGCCGGATGGATAAGACCTTCCGGCTTTTTTAACTTTTTCAAAAAATTATATCAATGAAGAAAATTGCTATAGGAATAGACATTGGTGGTACTAATACAGTGATTGGTGCTGTTGACCAGGAAGGGAATGTGATGGTAAATCGCACCATCGATACCCCCAAGCACGGAGATTTTGATAAGTATATGGCTGATCTTTCGTCTGAAATTAAGGAATTGATTAATTCCTTGAAGTTGATGAATGAAGAAACCGAGATTTTGGGAATTGGTTTGGGTGCCCCCAATGGAAACTATTACAATGGTACCATCGAATATGCTCCCAATTTGTCTTTCAAAGGTGTAGTTCATCTGGTGGATGGACTTAAAAAGCATTTTCCAGATTCATATGCTATTGCACTGACTAATGATGCCAACGCAGCTGCAATTGGTGAGATGGTCTATGGTGGAGCCAAAGAGATGAAAAATTTTGTGATGTACACGCTCGGAACAGGTGTTGGAAGCGGCATCATAGTAAATGGTGATCTGGTTTACGGGCACGATGGTTTTGCCGGAGAATGCGGGCACACAACATTGATCCCTGGTGGCCGGGTTTGCGGGTGTGGTTCTTTAGGCCACCTTGAGGCTTATTGTTCTGCTCCAGGTATGAAGCGTACTGCTTTTGAACTGATTGCACAGTACAATGCGGAAGATAGTTTGCTGGCTGATAAGTCGTATAAAGAACTTACCTCCAAGATGATTTATGAAGCTGCTGAAAAGGGAGACAAAATTGCCCTTGAAGTATTCCAGAAAACAGGGGATTATCTTGGTCAGGGACTGGCTGATACAGTGCATCATCTTGCACCTGAAGCTATTTTCCTCTTTGGTGGTCCCACAGCTGCGGGTGATTATATTTTCAAGCCAACTTATGAGAGTATGAACCGCCACTTATTGCCAATTTTCAAGGATAAGATTAAGATTCTGCCATCAAAACTGAAATTGGGCGATGCTGCCATTGTTGGTGCCAGTGCCCTGGTATGGAAAGAACTGGAAAAATAAGGATGAGCCCGGTCTGAAAAGGATATTTATTGCCAAACTCTTCGTTCTTTAAAATTTTTGAATCCTCATTAACATTGGGTTAACTCCGGTACAAAAATTTTAAACGCCTTGATTTTGACAAAAATCTACCTTTTTATACCACACTCAAGAATATATTTTACATATTCTGATGGAAAAAATCGTTTCGTGGATGCACGGGACGATTTTTTTTATGGAAGCCTCATTCTCAAATTTCCATCTTCCATCTTCAAGCCTCCAGCCTCCAACCTCTTCTTTATTGTTAACAAATTACTAAATTTATATCCGATTGGATTTTCTACTATCCAATTCTTTATTTTTACCCCAAACAGAAATCAAACCGATGGCAAAAATCTGTACCAAAGAGAACATCTACAAACAAGCCACCAGGCTTTTTGTGAAAAAGGGGTTTTCCGCCTCTGTAAATGAAGTGGTTAAAAAATCAAGGGTTGCCAAAGGTACCTTTTATCACTATTTTAAGAGCAAAGATGAATTGATCGTAGAGTTGTATAAGGTCCTGATGTTTGAAATAGAAAAAAACTGTGTAACAGAATACAAAGGAGAATCGGCTCGGGAATACTCGTTCAATGTGTTTGGATCCATTGTGAAGTGGTTCATTACGCATCCACATAAATTTAATTACATCGTGATATTTGAAACCAGCCCATATATCAAAGAGGTGGTGGGTACGGTTGGTGAAACACTGAAAGGGCCACTGGCCAATACAATGAAAAAAGTGGATATGGGAATGCTGAAAGCTTATCCGCCGGAGATGATTACCTTTTTTGATTTTTCTTTTACCCGGGCTGCTGCCAATTATTTTCTGAGTTTTCCGGAACCCAGAAAATGCTTTGAAGAGCGTTTTCGGATGGTGTTTGATATGTATTGGGACGGAGTTTCTCAGAATTGAAATTGACCTTATCAACAAACCTGACCCTCTTACAAGGAATTAACACAATATTAATAAAAAATATACTGACCGTTTGGTCGGTTTTTCGCACTTTTGTGTACGAACCCATTCATTTGAAAGCGAGTTTAAGTTTTAAAGACCAGTAATTTTGTTGATTAAATAAACACCTATGAATGTTCAAATTTGATTTAGACCTTTATTTTATTTTAAACTGTTAAAAGAGAAGCCTTATGAAAAGAAAACTTATTTTAAAATCCATGTTATTTTTTATGGGTTTTATTTGTTTGTTTGCAAATTTTGTTTTGGGGCAGGGGGGGACTACCTCCTCAGTCACAGGAAGAATTACCTCTGAAAAAGGAGAACCTTTGCCTGCAGCAAACGTGGTAATTGTTCACGAACCCAGCGGATCAAATTATGGCGGTGTCTCAGACGCTGAAGGTTTTTATAGATTGCCAAATATGAACGTAGGAGGACCTTACACTCTTAAAGTGTCATTTATAGGCTATCATCCTTATACAATGAGTGATATTTACTTGTCTTTGGGGCAAACCTTAAACGTGAATATTGAACTTAAGGAAGAAAGTGTTTCACTGGAGGAAGTGAATATTGTGGGGAGTGTAAATGGAGAATATCAAATATTTGATGGTAACCGAACTGGTGCAGAAACGGTTGTTGGAAATGATCAAATTAATTCTTTACCTACCGTTGGTCGTGATCTTACAGATTTTACACGTCTTACCCCACAGGCATCAGTCGGAGATGAAGGCTTTTTGACTGTAGCAGGTATCAATAACAGGTACAATCAAATTCTTATTGACGGTGCTGTGAATAATGATGTGTTCGGATTGGCCGCATCAGGAACAAATGGTGGGCAAACAGGAGCCAGCCCAATCAGTATGGATATTATTGATCAGTTTCAGGTAAATATTGCTCCATACGATGTGCGTCAGTCAGGATTTGCCGGTGCAAGCATTAATGCTGTTACCAAAAGGGGGACTAATGCTTTTCATGGAACAGCTTATTATCTTTTTCGCAATGAAAATCTGGCAGGTAAAACACCTACTGATGATGAAGAAAGAGAACGTAAAAAGCTTGATCCATTTGAAAATAAAACGCAGGGTCTCAGTCTTGGGGGGCCAATCGTAAAAAACAAGCTGTTCTTTTTTGCAAATGCAGAAAAAATGACTGATGAAACTCCTTTGCCTTTTGATTTTGATGATTACATCGGTGATGCTTCTCAAGCAGACATGGATGCGTTGGTTAATAAACTTGAATCAGATTATGGTTATGACCCTGGGGAGTACCTTAATAAGCAAAAAAAGCTTGAATCTACTAAACTTTTTGGACGCCTGGATTGGAACATCAATGAAAACCATAAAATGATGTTGCGCCACAGCTACACCAAAAGCGAATTAACCGATGCAAGTGCATCTTCTTCCTATTCTCTTGGCTTTTCAAATAATTACATGTATTTTCCGAGTACAACAAACTCCACTACTCTTGAATTGAAATCCAACTTTGATTCTTATTCCAACGACTTGATTCTTACAGGAACATTTGTTCGTGATGACCGTGATCCAAAAGGACAAAATTTTCCGGCAGTTAGAATCTATGACGGCGATGGAACTATCTATTTTGGTTCGGAACCGTATTCAACGGCCAATGAGCTTAACCAGGATGTGATTTCTGTAACAGATAATTTTCAGCTCTATAAAGGAGATCACACCATTACCATAGGTACAAACAATGAGTTTGCAAGTGTATATAACTTGTTTATGCGAAAAGCTTTTGGTGAGTACAGGTTTGAAAATATGGATTATTTTATGAACTCGGGGATGGCTTATCAATACGAACGAGGCTATTCACTTGTGGATGATGTGATTGGTGATGGATCTGAAGCTGCGGCTGACTTTGATTTACTTCAATTAGGATTGTATATTCAGGATGAATGGCAGGTTTCTGAAGACTTTAAGCTGACTTATGGTATTCGCGCTGACATGCCATTATTCCTTACAGATCCTCCGCTAGACGAGCATTTTAATAATTCTACAATCCCGATGTTGGAGGCTGCCGGTTGGGATTTGGGTGGTGCTCAATCGGGTGAAATGCCTAAGTCGCAGGTGCTGTTATCCCCTCGTATAGGGTTTAATTATGATCTTTTGGGAGACGACCAGACACAGTTAAGGGGAGGAGTAGGTATTTTTACTTCTCGTTTACCTCTGGTATGGCCAGGAGGATCTTATACCAATAGTGGAGTTGTAATTGGAGGCGTTTATCAGCAACGTCCATACTGGACGGGCGCAGAACCAGATATACCATTTGAATCAGACTGGCAAAATCAATATACTAATAGCACTTTTGGTATGGAAGACCTTCCGTACAGTGGACAAATTGATTTGTTTACCGAAGATTTTAAATTTCCCCAAACATTTCGGGCCAACCTGGCTATTGATCAAAAATTACCCTGGGGCGTAGTTGGTACTCTTGAGATGCTGTATTCAAAAACGTTGAATAATGTAATTTATTACAACGTAAATGTTTCCCCTACACCAGAGTATAACCTTACCGGAGTAGATAATCGTCCTTATTATAGTAATGAGAAAATTGATGATGCCTATACAAGGATAATGATGGGAAAAAACACCAATAAGGGATATTCCTACAACATTACCGCTCAACTTCAAAAACCTTTTGAGAATGGATTAACAGCAAGTATAGCTTATACTTATGGCCGTTCCATGACTATGAATGATGCTACCTCTTCTCAGAATTCATCTCAATGGAGGTACATGGAATCTGTTGATGGATTGAATAATTTGGAGCTAAGTCGTTCAGATTTTGACCTGGGACATAAGATTAATGGCTACATTACTTACTCTGTGGAATATCTAAATCATTTGAAATCCACCTTCAGTCTCTACTACAATGGTCAGAGTGGTATGCCGTATAGTTATTCTTATAATGACAGGGGGGGGCTTAATGGAGAAGGCGAGAACGCTGGGAATTTAATTTATGTACCAGCATCAAAGGATGAGATTGTTTTTGCTGACGAAGCTACGGCTGATGAACAATGGAATGCACTTAATCAGTTTATTGAAAATGATGACTATTTGAGTGAGCGCAGGGGACAATATGCTGAAAGAAACGGAGCACGGGTGCCAATGTCTCATATTTTTGATTTTAAGTTTGTTCAGGATTTATGGGTGAATGTAAAAGACTCAAAACAAACTTTGCAGTTTACTTTTGATGTTTTTAACGTAGGTAACCTGCTAAATAAAGACTGGGGACGTCGGTACTATGTGTCTTATGGCAATTCAACAATTATTGATTTTGAGGGTTTTGCTGAAGATGGAACAACTCCAACATATGGCTTCAACCATGACGGTGATTATGAACCCTGGAATATTGATGATTCAGGTTTGACTAGTTCCAGATGGAAAGCCCAAATAGGTGTTCGGTATAAATTTTAGTAGAAACAAAAAGGGGTTGGAAATACCAACCCCTTTTTAAGTCTTTTATATGAAACGTATTTTCCTGACAGCAATCATATTTCAATTGTGTTTTTTGGGAATTGGTGCAAATGCAAAAAATAGTGAAAGGTATGTGATTATACTCTCTTTGGATGGTTTTCGCTGGGATTATAGTGATATTTATAATACCCCTGTTTTGGATTCCATTGCTGCAAATGGTGTTAAGGCTCAAAGTCTGATGCCTTGCTTTCCTTCAAAGACTTTCCCTAATCATTACTCTATTGCTACAGGGTTATTTCCTAATCACCATGGAATAATTGGTAATAATTTTTATAATTCGGAAATTGACAGGATATATAAAGTTTCTGACAGGTATGCCGTTCAGGATTCACGGTTTTATTCCGGTGAACCATTTTGGGTAACTGCCAGTAACCATGGTATTATAACTGCATCTTATTATTGGATCGGATCAGAGACCAAAATTAAAGGAAAACAACCGGATATTTGGAAAGCCTTTGATAGTTCAATCTCATTTGAACAGCGAATTGATTCAGTGATAAGCTGGCTTCAGTTTCCTGCTAATGAAAGACCTCATTTAATTAGTTTTTATTTTGAACAGCCTGATAAATCAGGACATCTATTTGGACCAGAATCAAAACAAACCAGGAAAGTTGTGGAGCGAATTGACAGTTTACTTGGCGTTTTTTGTTTAAAAAAGAATAGACTTGTCATTGCAGATTTTATCGATTTAATAATTGTCTCCGATCATGGAATGGGACAAGTAACAAAGGAGAAATCGGTAGCGTTGAAAGACCATATTCCGCCATCGTTGCTTGAGAACGTTTATGGAAATAATCCTTTCTTTCTTGTTGAATCCAAAGAAATGTATGAGGATTCAGTTTTTTCTTTACTCTCAGGAATTGAAGGAATTAATGTTTGGAAAAAAAATGATGTTCCGGATACTTTGCAATACGGCACTAATGAAAATATTTCTTCATTAGTTGTTTGCGCAAAAAAGGGTTGGGGTGTGTATATGGATTCATCTCAATTTGTAAACGGGGGGACTCATGGATATTCGTTTTTAAATAAAGATATGCATGGAATATTTTACGGTATTGGGCCCTCGTTTAATTCCGGAATTGAATGTAAGTCTTTTCAGAACATTGAAGTGTATAACATTGTATGTAAATTATTAAATATTGAACCTGCACCCAATGATGGAAAATTTTCTAACGTGTCAGAATTACTAAAGCAATAATTGTTTTGTGTTTTTAAAACAAATTAATATCTTGCACACAGTTTTGATAACAAATAGTAACATGAACAACAATCATTCACATATTTGGTGGCGCGAACTGGACTCATAACAGGTGGGACAGCCGTCAATTTGTGTGCAACAATATCAACAAAGAAACCGCAGGCTTTACCACCTGCGGTTTTTTTGTTTTGGTAAAAGGGATTTCATCCCTTAAACCCTGACCTACTTTAGTTCACGATATAATGTCTTTTAGCGTTCATGATTTCCGCTGCGCTCCAATTCTTGTCTTGATACAAGAAAGTAGGCAAAGAACTTATTAACATGATTATTGCTACGCTCAGCATTGTTCAAACAAGTTTGACACTGCTTTCGCTAGACGCAATAATTCAAGACTGAGCCAGCTTTCGCTCTAAAAACTACGGTTCTTTCATCGAAATCGTCAAAACTCATCTCACTTGCTGCGCGCGTGAGATTCAAACAGAGACGATTTTCGATAAAACAATCTGGTTTTTAGGCTTACCTGCCAAGGTCAGTTGCTTGAAAGATTTGTGTATTTCAATGAATTTGTATATTTAATATCACCGTTATGCCAGAAAATTACTTTAAAAAATTTCCCGACAAAGAGGGATTCTACAAAGAGTATGGTGGTGCTTTTTTGCCTCCTGCTTTGGACGAAGAGATGAAAAAGATTACCGATGCTTATTATGCCATCAGTAAATCACACAATTTTATTTCGGAGCTCCGAAGCATTCGTAAGCATTATCAGGGCCGTCCTACGCCTGTCTATTATTGCAACAGGTTATCCGAGAAGTATGGAGGTCGCATTTACCTGAAACGAGAGGATCTGAACCACAGTGGTGCGCACAAGTTGAATCACTGTATGGGTGAAGCTTTGCTGGCCAAGTATATGGGCAAGAAAAAACTGATTGCCGAAACCGGAGCCGGTCAGCATGGAGTGGCATTGGCTACTGCTGCAGCCTATTTTGGCTTGGAGTGTGAGATCCACATGGGCGAGGTGGATATTGCCAAGGAGCATCCCAATGTGGTGCGTATGGATATTCTGGGGGCAAAAGTTGTTCCGGTATCCAAAGGTTTAAAAACACTGAAAGAGGCCGTGGATTCAGCTTTTGAAGCCTATGTGCAAGATCCTGTGAATTCAATCTACTGCATTGGTTCCGTGGTCGGTCCGCATCCCTTCCCGATGATGGTACGCGATTTTCAGCATGTGGTAGGCATTGAAGCCCGCGAGCAGTTTCTGGAAATGACGGGTGAATTGCCCGACAGTGTGGTTGCCTGTGTGGGAGGCGGTAGTAATGCTATGGGGATGTTTTCCGGATTTATGAATGATGAAGAGGTGGATCTTTACGGGGTGGAACCCGGAGGACGTTCCCTGAAAACCGGTGATCATGCCGCGACCATGTTACAGGGAAAACCCGGAACGATTCATGGATTTAAGTGTTATCTGCTTCAGGATGAGGAAGGAAATCCCAGTCCGGTTTATTCAGTGGCCAGCGGATTAGATTATCCCGGTGTCGGACCTGAGCATAGTATGTTGAAAGATATTGGCCGTGTGCACTATGATATGGTGACCGATCAGGAAACCATTGATGCCTTCTTTGAGCTCAGCAGACTGGAAGGAATTATCCCCGCCCTTGAGAGTGCGCATGCTGTGGCCTATGCAATTAAACTTGCTCAAAAAGATCCACGCAAATCTGTTTTGGTCAATTTGAGCGGTCGTGGTGATAAGGATATTGACTTTGTGGTAGAGAACTATGGCAAAGATTATGGAATAGGATAGAGGATCATTCTGTTTCTAAGAAAAAAGGCTGTTGCGATCCTTGTCTCAACAGCCTTTTTTATCGGTATCCGGTAAAAACCTCTATTCTCTATTCTCTATTCTCTAACTTCTATTCACCAACCTCTATTCTCCAATTCATCGCTGATTTTCCAGCAACATATCCATTTTGGACGCCTCTTCCTGCATATCCAGTCTCAGGTAGATGTTCTTCAGGTATCTGATGTATTGCTGGTTGTCAGGATCTTCGGCGTGCAGCTTCTCGAAAAGTTCCCGGCTCTGACGAAACATGGAGGAAATTTTCTTTAATTCCCGCTTCAGGTAAACATAGGCTGTATAATTTTGATCTTTATTGTATTTGGTCATTTCTGCCCTGTACCAGTTTTCGGCTCTCTCCGTGATGTCCATGGCTTTCCATTTCATTGCCGGTTTAAAATTCGGGTTCCTTTCCAGTATCTTGTTGTTGATTTCTCGTGCTTCTTCTTCTTTTCCGGTTGCATCCAGCGCTTCTACGCGCATGAACATAAATCTGGGGTCGGTTAATGAAGGCATCCTTTTCGCCCGTTCCAGTGCTTTCTCATATTCTTTACGTTTCATCTCGAATGCAAAGAGTTTTTGCGAAACTTCAGCCTTTTTCTCTTCCGATTCCAGCTTGTCGTAATACTCTGTCCACAAATGGTATTCTTTGTCGTCTTTGCCCGTCTTTTCATAAATATTGGCCAGCATTTCCACTGCTTTAATATCTCCGGTTTGTTCAACATTCCGGGATAGAATTTCTTCTGCTCTGGTGTAGTTCTCCATCTCCATGGCTGCCTGCCCGGCCATCTTCAGATATTCAGGTTTGACATTGCTCTCTTTGGTTTGATGGTATTTTTCAAGCTGATTGTATGCCGTCAATACTCCCGGATAATCCTTAGTCTCGTAGGCCTGACTCATACTGCTTTGATATCCCTGTACCTGTTTCAAGGGGTTACAGGCTGCAATAATCATCAATAGTAAAACGGGTAAAATGAGTTTTCTAGAGTTCATCGGTATCTGTTTTTGATTTTTATCTCAATTATTTAATGCATTTCTTATGCCAAAAGTTTGTATTCCGGCAAAGGTAGCTAAATTAACATGGTATATTCAGCAAAACAAATGCCTGAATGAAAAAATAGCAAGCTAAAATTGAAAAAATATTTTGCATGGATCTCTGAATTTACCGAAGATAAAACATTTGAAAGGTTGATTGAGTTTAAAAGGGGAGGTGTTTTAAGGTTAAAAAACTTGATTGTCAAAAGCTTGAAATTATGTTGAAAAAATATCGGCAGAAACGTTGGGTGGTATGCTACAAAAAAACTATTTTTGCACCGCACAAACGCTAAAATACACGGGTGTAGCTCAGTTGGTAGAGCACTGGTCTCCAAAACCAGGTGTCGGGAGTTCGAGCCTCTCCTCCCGTGCAGTATTTTAGGAGAGTTGGCCGAGTGGTCGAAGGCGCACGCCTGGAAAGTGTGTATACCTCAAAAGGGTATCGAGGGTTCGAATCCCTCACTCTCCGCTGAGTAACTAAGTAAAAAGAAGTAAAACCCTGTAAGTCAACACTTACAGGGTTTTTTTATGTGCACAACGGTGCAATAAAACGCTAAAAAACGCACTTTTCTGGTGGACTTCTGGTGGACTTTATAAATCAAATTTTAGTCTACCAGAAACGGTCCTAGACTGCGTTCAATCGCCCTGTATTGCTGCCTTTCAGAAACTTCAAAAATGAACTCATAGCATTAGTTTTAACCTCAAAAATTAGCTGTTATGAGAGGACTTGAACACGTCAAAATCCTGTTCTTTATTAAAAGGACAAAATTGCTTAAGAATGGTGAAGCCGCCATTTTTGTCAGAATCACCATCAATCAGGAGCGGACAGAGTTTGCTGCCAAAAAAACCATCCGCCCGAAACATTGGAGCGACATCCAGCAAAAGGTTAGAAAGAATGCCCCCGAAGCGGAGGCCATCAACGCTTCTTTAGATCATTTCAAAAAGCGCATAGCCTCCATTATGGAGTACCTGGCCTATGAAGAAATAGAAGTTACCCCTCGTTTGTTGCAGGAGAAACTTCTGGGAAAGAAAGAACAAAAGCGCACTATTCTCAGCGTTTTCAGGGAACACAACGAGAATGCAAGAAAATTAATGGGCATTGATTTTGCCAAAGGCACTGTTGAAAGATACGAAACCAGCTATAAGCACACCAAAGATTTTATCCGCTGGCGTTACAAACGTGAAGATTTGGCATTGGACGAGCTCAACCAGCAATTTGTAAAGGATTATGAGCTCTATTTTAAAACGGTGCGCCATTGCGCACACAATTCCACAACTAAATACCTGAAAAACTTCAAAAAGATTGTCAGAATTGCACTGGCCAATGGTTGGTTGAAAAAAGACCCGTTTGCTTCCATAAAGTTCAAATTGAACCAGGTGGATGCTGTTTATTTAACCGACACTGAACTGGAGGCCATTCGCCAAAAGGAATTGCGCATTGAGCGCGTTGATCAGGTACGTGATATATTTCTCTTTTGCTGCTACACCGGACTGGCATTTTCCGATGTAAAAACCCTCAAACCGGAGCATCTGACAACAGATAAGGATGGGTTTCTCTGGATTTACAAGAAACGTCAAAAAACCCAACAGATGAGCACCATTTTTGTCATTGATGCTGCCCGACGTTTGCTGGAGAAATACCAGAACAAACCGGAATTGCAGGATAAAGGCATATTGTTGCCGGTTTTGAGCAACCAAAAGATGAACAGCTACCTGAAAGAAATTGCGGACCTCTGTGGCATTGAAAAGCCTATTTCCACTCATACTGCCCGTCACACTTTTGCAACAACGGTGGCATTGGAAAATGATATGCCGCTGGAGGTGGTTTCAAAAACGCTGGGGCATTCTAATATCAAAATGACGCAGCGTTATGCGCGCACGACTGAAAATCTGATTAAAAAGAATATGCAGAAACTTGCCGGGAGGTATTGATGAATCAGGAGAATGACGCAGAAAGCAGTTTAAAATCTGTTTTTCTGCACTTTCTCCCGAATGAAACGAGGATACAGCTATGACTTCCTAAGTCAGCTATCTAAGGACATGTATAAACGAATCGCGAGTTCCATCCGACCTAATAAGTAGATTTTATCCGGATGAAATGTTATTTTTACCTGAACAATCCAGAAAGCTTTATAAAATAGGATCTGCTGAAAAATACTTAAAAAATTAACATTTAGTTATTTAAAGCTCGTAATTTCATTTCATATGCAAGGGTTTTTATGCAAATCCTTCAAAAAGTTTGCACCCGCAAAGTTGAATTGTCAACATATCACTGTTCAAAGGAATGTTATTTTAGTGAACGACTGTTACTATTTGAAAGGCGCGGTGGCCTGTCCGTTTTCCGGGCCGGCGGTCGGCGGGAAGGCTTAATGGGCGACATTTAAGGCCTTGCGCAATGGCCGGAAATTAAGCCTGACGCGGGTGGATAGGTTTAAACGGACTAGACCTTTTTGGTTCCTTTTGGGGCGATGCCAAAAAGAACAATAAAAAATGAAATAAAAATAGGGCTGCTGATTTTTTCAGCAGCCCCTAAAATAAATTGAGCTATGACTTTAGCCGAACAAATAAAAAAGGGGGAAAGTAAAATACTGGAATTAAAGGAACAACTTCCGAAAAATGACAGTATTGCTAAAACCGTTATTGCTTTTTCCAATACAGGAGGAGGAAAACTGATTATTGGTGTCAACGACCAATTGGATGTGGTTGGAATTGATGATGCAGATATTTTCGAAATGCAGGACAAAGTGGCCTCTATTGTGGCGGATAATTGTTCGCCTGATATCATCCCTGAAATTTACAGTGTCAATATCCACAGTAGGCTGGTTTTGGTTATCGAGGTTTTCAGGGGAAATCTGAAACCTTACTTTTTAAAAAGCCAGGGAAAAGCCGATGGAACATACATTCGAATCGGTTCTACCAATCGTCAGGCAGACCTGAATACCATTGCCGAACTTGAACGTCAGAAACGACACATCAGTTTTGATGAAGAGATTTGTTATGATGTTGGTTTTGAAGAACTGGATGTATCTCCTCTGCATACCAAGTTTGAAAGTATTGGTAAACCTTTAACTCAGGATAAACTAAAAAACCTGAAGTTGATTAAGATAGAAAATGGAAAGGTTTATCCCACTAATGCTTTGATGATTCTCCTTGGCAAATTTCCGCACTGTACAGTGAAATGTGGCCGTTTTAAAGGTACGACAATGGACGTATTCATCGACAAAAAGGAATACGGAGGAGATATCTTTGCTGTGCTGGAAAATACTCAGGCGTTTGTCCTGAATCATATCAATCTCAAAGGTGAAATAAAAGGACTATACAGAACGGATACTTACGAAATACCCGTAGTGGCTTTGCGTGAAGTTTTGGTAAATGCATTGGTTCATCGCGACTACGTGAATCAGGGCAGGGATATAAAAGTGGGGGTTTATGACGATGTGGTAAATGTGGTTTCACCTGGTAGTCTGCCCTTCAATATTACCATTGAAGATATTTTCAGCGGTCGCAGCGAAGCGCGTAACCGTGTAGTGGCACATGTTTTTAAGGAACTTGGCCTGATTGAACAATGGGGCAGTGGTATAAGCAGAATTATCAATGCCTGTAAAGATCAAGGATTGGAAGCACCCAGGATTGCAGAGAAGAATGATTTTTTTGATGTGGAAATAATAAGGCCGGTGGTGACCGGTAGTGAGCGATTACGAACCATTACGAAAGAAGAACAGCCCGAGTTGCAGCCTGAGTTTGAAAAATTACAGCCCGAGTTTAAAGCCTGGGTAGATAGCGGGTTAGAGAAGGAGCAGCAGGAGTTGCAGCAGGAGTTACAGCAGGAGTTGCAGCAGGAGTTGCAGCAGGAGTCTCTTTATGGGCGTATTCTTGGAAAATTTTTAAAAGGGTCGGGTTCTACACAAGATGTTTCAAAGGCATTGGGACAAAAATCTATTTCAGGTGCCCTATATGTTATGATGAATAAGTTACGAGAGGATGGACTAATAGAATGGACAATTCCTGAAAAACCCAAAAGCTCTAAACAGAAATATAAGCTTACAAAAAAAGGATTGGCGTTTTATATAATAACGAGAAAAATGGGGAGAGATCAATGAGTCGAAGGAAATGTAAATAAACAAATTAGAATTGGGAAATATAAAATAATCAGAGATTGGCCGGGAGGTATTTATTCTGTTACGGAAATGATTTATTAGGCGCAGGAAACAGGTGAGATCTGTTTTCTGCGCTTTTTATTTTGTTTGCCATATACGCTTAAAGGAATTTACTCCAAATGGAGGAAATTTAGACCTAATGCTATTCTTATTCGAATAAATAATCACAGATTATTATTTTCTTTGCTAATAAGTAAACTATTACAACATTAGTGAGTATTGCAAAGCACCATATTGAACTAATACAGCAATTCTTCAGATGTCGTGAAGATGTATTCGCCATTCGCTGGGAAAAAGGCAGCAAAAAAGGTTATATGCCTGCGTATAGTTATGACCCTTATGCGTACAAGCAGCATAAATTTGGTGGGGGTACTTTAGCAACATTTAAAGACAAAACAAGAAGACCCCTCACGCAACATGAAATAAAACTTCACCTTGAGGGAAAACAATTTATTGGAATTTATCCGCTTCTGGAAGATAACACCTCGTGGTTTCTTTCTGCAGATTTTGACAAAGAAAACTGGAAGCAAGAATGCCTCCTGTTCCACAATAAATGCAATGAAAACGGAATCCCGGCATACATTGAGCGGTCCCGGTCAGGTAAAGGAGCTCATGTTTGGATTTTTTTTGAAAAGCCACTTCCGGCTAAGGACTCAAGAAAATTTTTTATCGGATTGCTCAAAGAATGTGGCATCATTTCCGAATTCGATAAATATTCCAGCTTTGACAGACTATTTCCAAATCAGGATTACTTATCCGGCCAAAAGCTTGGGAATCTGATCGCTCTTCCATTTAATAAAACAACCTTAGAACATGGAAATAACTGTTTCATAGATACGACGACCTTTAAAGCATTTGAAAATCAGTGGCAATACTTAGAAAGCATAAAACACCTGTCCGAAGAAAATTTTTACCAACTATTCTCAAAATATAAAACCACACCAATTACTTCTCAACCATTAACACAAAGGAATAGCGATAAACTTACAATCAGGCTGAGCAATAAAATCATTCTTAATCGCTCCGGTTTAACCTCTGAGCTAATAAACTATCTGAAAAAGGAACTGAATTTTGCTAACACTGAATATTTCATAAAAAAGAAGCTTGGCAAAAGCACATACAAAATTGACCGATACTTTAACTTCATTGAAGAAGAGGACGATGAAATTAAAATACCGCGGGGAATGGCCGGAAAGCTGATTACCTTTTGTAACAAGAATAAAGTTGATTTTGAATTTATTGACAGCCGGAATGAACTGAAAGAAGTCCATTTCTCCTGTGACATTCGACTTAGAGAAAACCAGGAGCAAGCAATTTCAGCAACAGCTAAAAAAGACTTTGGGATAATTGTGTCTCCACCTGGTAGTGGAAAAACTATAATTGGTTTAAAGCTTATTGCTGAGAAGAAGCAATCTGCTTTGATCGTGGTACACCGAAAACAAATTGCAGAGCAATGGATAGAGAGAATACAAAGCTTCCTGGGAATACCTAAAACTAAAATTGGTAGTATTGGACAAGGCAAAAGTAGAATTGGGGATACTATTACAGTTGCCATGATTCAATCTCTTTCAAAGAAACTGGGCTCAAAAGGCAACGAAAATTTGATGAATTCATTCGGAACAATAATCATCGATGAATGTCATCATATACCAGCAAAATCTTTTGCAGAAGCTATTAACAAATTAAACACCTTTTACTTATACGGCTTAACAGCAACCCCGTTTCGGAAACATACTGACGACAAACTAATCTCCATACAGTTAGGAAATATCCTATTTGAGGTTGAACCAAACAAAGTTCAAAACACTCAGCAAGCAAGGATAGTTGTAAAGAGTACCGAGCTTGATGTTCCATTCAATTCAAAAACCGACTCATTTGAAACGCTATCTCAAATACTTATTCACGATTCAACCAGAAATACCCAAATTATTAATGATATCAGAAGTGAGATAAGTAATGGGAATAAGTGTGTAGTGATTACCGAAAGAAAAGAACACATCAATACGCTTTACCAGTTTCTTAAACAACACCACGAAACAGTTACCCTTAGTGGAGCGGATTCTAAAGTATCCAGAGAGCAAAAATGGAAAGTTTTAAATGAAGGCCATTACGAAGTTTTAATAACCACCGGTCAGTTCTTTGGTGAAGGAAGCGATATTCAGAATGTTTCCAGGTTATTTCTTGCTTATCCTTTTTCTTTTAAAGGTAAGTTGATACAGTATATTGGCCGGGTTCAACGCTCCGAAATAACTCCAACCATATATGATTACCGAGATTATAAGATTGACTATCTCAATAAGATGTTTCTTAAACGGAATGCGCATTACAGAAAACTGGAGAAGCAGCGCTCCCTGTTTGACAATATTGAAGATCAGCAATACAACAAGCCTCTTTATACTGAAATCAGAGAACGGATAAAACTCAAATTTGATCAATTGGAGTTTCACTATGGAAGTGTTCTTTTCAACTATATTGACAAAGAGACCGGTGAAGTCATTGAGTTTTCGATTGACAATGACACTATCAGACCTGAATTTTCCATCTTAAAACCTTATTTTTCCAGGCAATTGGGGGTCAAAAATATTGAAGCGGATATTTATGCTGAATATAAGGATGGGAGCTTAATTGCTCAAAATGCTACATCATCAGATATTGACCGTATAAATTCTGAAATAATTGACAGCGTTAAGTTTCACTTCTTGAACCGGGAGATAATTGGGGGTAAAAAGCGTAATAATCCTAATATTGTAGATTTAAATAGTCTTCAAAATGACAACAACCAACTATTTAATTCTGAAGAAGAACTTATTAACGAGATACTGAAAGATGAATCGGTTAAGCATTACAGACAGATAAAATTTTTGCTAAAGCACCATCTATCTCACATCCTTAAAATCAGGTTTGTACTATCTCCCTTTTCATTTGTATTTTTACTGCAAGGGGAAGAAAAATATCACATAGTTGTTGAAACGCTTGACACAGAAGAGGCAACCTATATCTGGAGCTTTGAAAAAAGCCGTTTGAAAGAGAATCTTAACATCATTAATAAAGATCTAAACATCATCCGTAATAAAGGGCGTCAATTCTTTATAGAAAATCAGCCTGAAAATTTCAATAGAATATTTCATGACTATTCAGATGTAAAGAAAGGGTTCATTGTCTGGAAAGGGCAATTGGAAGAGAGGTTGGTTTGAGATTTATTAATTAAGCTTCTTAAATTTTTCCGGTTACCGTATTATTGAACTTGCCCTTTCCGCCAGGAATTCCTGCTCTTATCATCCTCTCTTTTCAAAAAGTTGTCCGTTTTTTTAGCAATTCTTTCCAGATAGTTAATCAGGTTTTCTTTTGACTCGGGAGGCGTGGTTTCCAGTCCCAACCCAAAGGAATCAAGAGCCCGGGAGAATCGGTCAAATTGATTTTTAAGAACTTGCATGTCGCTGGTTTCCCAATAATTGCCCTCGTCGGTAAGCGTAAAGTTTTTCAAATATTGACGGCTGATGTATCTGAAAAAATCGATGACGATTACATGGATATCTATACCCGCGAATTGTGTTTTCACGGATAGCAAATACATGTATTTTTCTGCCTCTGCGGGGTCACTGTCTTTCCACATTAGCAGGTGTAAAAGACTGCTCATCCTCCCGTCTTGTGTAAAACAAATATCAATGGTTTCACATTTGGGAGGAGTGATGCTGATGCCATAAATAAGGTCTTCGTTATAAGGGGGTACTTCATTGTCTGGAAAAGAGGTTTCAAAAATCTGATACTCCCAGTCGTGTGTTTTGGCCAGAGTTTGTACATCGGCAATAAGGCTGGGAAGGTCTTCCCTGTTTTTTATGGCGCCGCTGTAATGAAAGGATAATCCCATGGTATTTTTCTTTTGGTTAGATGTTTAGTAAAACTAATTACTTTTTGTAAAGATAATCCTTTGAATTGTTAATTCTTTAAGCGTACTAGTACTCCCATTCCGCATGGCTTACCGGAAGCCGGTTAAGTTCATCCCGCAGTTTTTGCCAGCCCGGAATGTATTGATCCATTAAAGCCCGGAAGCGGTCGTTGTGATGGCGTTCTAAGAGGTGAACAAGTTCATGAACAACAATGTATTCGATGCAGTGTTTTGGTTTCTTGGCCAATTCCAGGTTAAGCCAGATGCGTTTTTGCTCTGTATTGCAGGAGCCCCATTTTGTTTTCATTTTTTTAACTCCCCAGAAGGTGCATGAGACGCCTATTTTTTGTTGCCAGTAATCAATTAATTCCGGAAGAATCTTTTTGAGTTCGATGCGATACCATGCATCAATGAGTTTTTGAATACCTTCTTCATCTGTTCCTTTTTTTATATAAACATCCAGATAAGTTTTTCCGGGCATTACGGCTTTTGCTTTCCCGGTGGTTTCTTTGATGCGCAGTAAAAGACGCTGGCCGAGGAAATAGTGGCTTTCCCGTTCTTTATAAACCAGCGGAGCCAGACGCTCCTGGTTGATGTATTTTCGCTGATGCCGCTTTATCCAGGAGAGCTTTGAAATGGCGAAGAGCCGGACAGTTTCGTCATTGACATGCTCCGGTACGGCAATGCGAACCCTGCCTGAAGGGGGATAAACCGCCAGATGCATGTTTTTGATGTTTTTGCGGACAACATCGATGGTTATGTTGTTTATTGTTAGTTGGTGCATTAATTCCGTTTTGAGTTTTTTGTTGGAATTTCTGTACAAAGAAAGCCCCAATCATTGTTTTAATGATGTTCTCAGAATATCAGTCTAAAATAAGTTCTTTCTTTTTAATGTTCTTTTTGGCATTGCCCCAAAAAGAACCAAAAAGGTCTAGTCCGTTTTAACCTATCCTCCCGCAAAAGCCAAAATTTCCGGCCATTGCGCAAGGCATTGAAAGTCGCCCATTTTGACTTTTCGCTAACCGCCGGCCCGGAAAACGGACGGGCCACCGCGCCTTTCAAATTGTAATATTTGTTCTTTAATGGCAACTTTTCGTCTAATTGCAACAAACTTTCAGGGAATGTGGTTAATAATCGGTTCTGTTTTTAATCAAATCAAAGATGGCCTGTGCTTTCTCCTGGTCGGAATGACCATTTTCTTTAAGTGCTTCCTTAATGGCATTCAAGACCTTTTTTTGTTTGAATTTATTGTCGCGCCAGTCGTCTTTTTTATTGTACCGTATTTTTTCATCCACTGCGATGGCTAATTTTTCATCCTTTTCCAGATTGTCATATAATGCTTGTTTCCCTTCGGTGTTGACAGAAGACGGGTAGGGGGAGGATGCTCCCTGACCGGAACGTTTAACCTGTCGGGCCAGCTCCACAATTTTTTTAAGGTACTCCTTGTACTCCTGAGCTTTTAATTTCCGTAGTTTAATGATTTCATCCAACAGCACGCTCATTTTGTCGAAGTAAGCCGGATTGGTGGGGCGTTCTTCGATAATTACTTTACGGAGGTTGCTCTCAATGGCTTCGGACATAGACTCCGGGTTCTTCTTCAGTTTTTCAGGCATTTCATCGATGCCATCTACGCCTTTGGCAACGAGGAGATCTACCAGACCCAGTTCTTCGAAGCTTGCCAGTATTTTACTTTCTTCGGCACCTATGTAGGAATCGATCAGGTGACGCATGGCGGGTTCGTATTGTTTTAAGTCGATGTAATCGCCACTGAAGAGCTGGATTTCTTTGCGTACATTTTCAAAGAATTTGACTTCCTCCCGGATTTCGTAGATTTCTTTTTCGGAGTATCCGGCATCCATCAGTTCGTCGGCAATGTTAGCAAAAGCACGATTGAGCTTGGTAACCGCTTTGTAAAGTGCTTGGCGCCGTGGTTCGGTATCTTTAAGGTCGTCTTTATTCTCAGGATCGCCTACAAAGTGACGCTGAAACTGCAATTGTTCCTTTGGTGGCTCCACCGGTTCGATGAGTGCGCGGGCAGCTTCCTGTGCATCTTCAAGTCTTTCGCGGCTTTTGTCCAGTCTGTCTTTCAACAGGCCCTCCACATCCTCTTTGGCATAGGCATCAAAGGCCCCTGAAGTATAATCTTTGATAGACTTGTTCAGTGTTTTAAACAAGTCCTTGTAATCTACAATATAACCGTAATCTTTATCATCTCCGTCCAGACGGTTTACGCGACAGATGGCCTGAAACAGGCCATGGTCGCGCATGGATTTGTCGATGTAAAGATAGGTGGCGGGCGGCGCATCAAAGCCGGTAAGCAGTTTATCCACAACAATGAGCAGCTTCATCTGGCCCGGTTCTTCCACGAATTTCTTCTTTACCTCCGTTTCAAAAGTTTCCGGATCTTTGCCGTCCAGCATTTTGCGGTAAACTTCGTACTTCAGGAGTTTTTCAGTATCTCCTTCGCCTGTGGTTTCCCCTTTTATGTCATCTGCTGAAGGAGCATAAGAGGTGACGATGGCACATTTCTTTAGTCCTGCATCCTGAAAAAGCTGATAGTAACGACAGGCATTGTACACACTTTCGGAAACCAGCATGGCATTTCCCTGTCCGTTTTCAAGTCGTTCCTTGGTACCCATGTCCAGCATCACGTCGGCAACAATTTTGTCCAACCGTGAGCGGGAGCTGAATACTTTTTTCATGGTGCCCCATTTTTGTTTCAACTCGGCACGGGCCATATCGGTAAGTCCGCGGGTTTTGGCATCGAACCACTGGTCGATTTTGTCCATCGAAGTAATTTTCTGCTCTATGTCGCGCGCTTCATACTGCAAATCAAGCACCACTTTGTCGCTTACGGCCTCATCAAATTTATAGGTATGTATGTATTCCCCAAAGACCTCCAGACTGGTCTGTTTGTCTTTTTTGAGCAGAGGGGTACCCGTAAAACCAATGAATACAGCATTGGGTAAAAGCATCTTCATCCCATCGTGCAATTTTCCGCTCTGGGTGCGGTGGCACTCATCCACAAAGACAAAAAACTCGCCTTTTGCCCGAAAATCTGATGGCAAACCACGTTTTAGTTCCTGAAGGTAATTGTCCACCTCTTTGTCGTTCAGATCTTCTTTGCCACCAAATTTGTGTACCAGTGAGCAGATGAGCCAGGGTGAATTGTTGTCGAGTTGCTGAATAAGATCGCTTCCACTTTTGGTACGGTAGATGTCCTCATTCACACCCCGGTAAACTTTCTCAATTTGTTCGTCCAGTTCAGTTCTATCGGTAATGATCAGTACTCTGGCATTGCTGATGTTTTCACGAATCCATTTGGTGAGCCAAACCATGGTCAGGCTTTTTCCGCTTCCCTGGGTGTGCCAGATAATACCGCCTTCTCTTCGTCTTGAATGATCCTGTGCCGCTTTAACCCCGAAATACTGGTTGGGGCGGCATAGTTTTTTTACGCCGCGATCGAATACTATGAAATCGTGCAACAGCTCTATGAACCGCTCTTTATGGAGCATTTGAATGATGTTCTTGTCGAGGCGGTAATCGAAGCTGTCGGCCAGTCTTCTGATGGGTGCCGTTATCTCTAGCAGGTATTTATCATTGGGATTGGCTTCTTCACTTACTTCCTTCCACCGGAGGTAATATTTTTCAGTAGTATCGATGGTTCCATAGGCCAGGCCCTCATGATCGTTGCCAGCCATGATAAATTGCATGGTAGAGAAAAAGGGCTGTATGAACTCTTTCTTTTGGTTGTCGAGGTTTTGCCTGATGCCTTCGGAAATGGAGACGGTACTGCGTTTGAGCTCCAGCACACCCACCGCAATGCCGTTTATGTAAATGACGATGTCGGGCCGCTTTTTGTGGGTTCCATGAACCGACACCTCTTCGGCAATGGCAAAATCGTTGTACTTGGGATTTTCCCAGTCAAAAAGTTCCACATTTACCTTGTTTTGACCAATCCCCGGGGATACATTCACGCCGTAGCGCAGCAGTGAATAAACTTCTTTATTGACATCATAAAGGCTTTTGCTCTGGTCGCCTGCCACTTTCCTGAGCTTATCCATGGCTTTGGCAATAAGATCATCGCTGTATTTCTTCTGATATCTGAGAAAATCCTCCAACAAGGTCTCTTCGATATTGGAGTAGCGCATTTCTTTTTCCCAGTTACCAAGATAGCGATACCCCAGTGTGTCGCGAAATAATTTGACAATGCGGTCTTGCGTTTCCCGTTCGAGGTGGCCGATTTTGCTCATGGTTAAATGCTTTTTAGAATATCTTCCATTTCTTTTCCGTGCTTTAATATGGCTTTCTCATCCCATTCTTCTGGATAATTCATCATGACCTTCTGTTTTAAGCTGTCAATTCCTGCTTTGATGTAATAATCCTTTTTTGCTTCGGGTGTATGATTGGTTAGTCTTGAATTTTTACTGCTACTTAGCAAACATAGATTCCCAAAATTATCACATATTTCTTTTTTTAGTTTTTCAATATTAGCAACCGGATTTTGAGGGTAATAATGTTCTACACTGCTCCTAAATGCAAATTCAAATTTTTCATAACCTTCAGCTTTTCTTTTCCAGAGCTCAAAATCAAGGTAATTAAAAATAAAGTTTTCAACTTGAACCCCTTTATTCAGAATATCCCAATTGACATTTTTAGAGTTTTGTTTTGGGATTCCTTGGTTTTGGTAGATGATATCATAATAGTCGAGAGGTTCTTTTGCCAAAAAGCGGTCAAAAAAGAAAGCCTTACTCAAATCATGAAGGAAATATAAAAAACTTTGAGCCCCATAGAAGACAACATGGTAAAGTGCTGCATTTAACCAATGTTTGTAGATTTGAGTAGGTGAAGATACATGGAACATTGATAAAAGCATAATGATTTCTTTATTTTGACCATTTTCGTCTTCTCCAAAAGAATTAACATATCTTGGCTTGTCTTTTTCTAACTTCAATTGTTTTAGACTCCATTGTTCGTTGTCATTTAAAAATTCCCTTTTGATTATGTATTTATCAAATAAGAACCTTGTTTTTAATAAAGCAAAGCCAAATTCTTTTACGAAACATGGGCCTTTTTCAAGGTAATGGTTAAAGGTGTCTAAAAGACGTTTGTCATCAAGTGGAATATTTTCTTTTGTAACAATCCTTAATACGTGAAGTAAGAAATTGGGGAAAGAAACCACAGAGCTGAATCGTTCAGCATCGTTGCTTTTCGTTGATTCCAGATTTTGGTTATTTCTAGGTTGTTTTGTTATCTCTTCAATTGTTAATGAATCCTCATTGTAATCAAATGTATTAGTTTCATTCGATTCAATAATGGAATTCGCAATTTCATCGAGAGTACTGAATTGTAAATTGTTCCAATCTACTCCGAATATAATTTTTCGTTCATCCTTTTTCTGATTTCCTCTTGATGTAGAAAATCCGTATTGTACATATCGATCCATATCAGAGCAAGCTTCCCATATCAGATTGAATGAATATTTTAAGGAATCCTCATTTTTTAGAGTTTCCAGCATTTTTGCTTTTAAAATTTCATGCTTTTCCAATTGCTCACCACGGTTATTCATTATTTCGAAATAATGGTTTAAATCTGTGTCGTGAGGGACTTTTACCCTGAAAATTTTAACATTTTCAGTAAGAAAGCGAAAGAAATTAATGATGGTATTGTCTTCTTTTAATTCATTTTTTAAGAATTTAACGGTATCCCAATAGCCTTGCTTAATATTTGATTCATAGTTGATTTCATCACGAAAAAAGGGTTCCTTGCTGCCGTTAATTTCTGCAATAGCCTGGAGGGTGGATGTAGATTTCTTTCTGCTATCAAATGCCAAATTTAGTTCAAAGGGGAAATTATATATTTTGTCGTGATTGGCGAAGTTTCGTTTGATGGCACTAATTATAAGGTTAAGAGTAGTGAGTCTTTGTTGTCCATCAATAGTTTCGTAATAGGTGTGACCGTTGTGGCTTCTTTCATAAACAACCAATGTTCCAATATAATAATTAGTTTTATCTTTTAAGGCATAATCATACACATCTTGAATAAGCTGAGTGATTTCTTTCTCCTGCCATGCATAGTTTCTTTGGTAACGGGGAATGACATATTTACCTGTACTAAAAAGCTCCTTTATTGTTAATTCTTTTATATCGTTACTATTGTTCATATCCCATTTCATTAAAAAGGTTCACAATGTCTGTTGTTTTTGGGTTAGGTATTTTTCTGTAAGGGCCAGTTACATAAGTAGAGAATACTTCTTTGGGATGAGTGGCTTCTTTAATTATTTTAAATAAGGAAGGTTCATTTAAAGCATGGTTATCGATGGTAGCCAGTTGTATGCTGTAATGTTCTACACGTAATTTATAAGTCCAAATGAAAATTTTTTCAATTGCTCTTTCCATTTCAGTAAAACCAAATTTGTCTATATAAAAAATAAGGCAACAGTCAAATAATGCTCTGACATATCGATCTCCTTTTCTGAATTTTCCTGGATAATTATTCAATGTTTTTATGATGTTATTGTCAATAAAACCGTTGGTTGTTTCGGAAATCATTTTTTTATAGTGAGTAATAAACTCAAAAAATCGTTTTCCGTTAATTATTGCCTGATCCAATTGAAACGGGAAATTCATATGATTAAGGTCAATTTTTCTATTGATGTTTTGATTGTAACCTTCAATAAAATAATTGCTGATACGATAAATGGAGGCAAAAGGGTATGGCTCTTTTATCTCGGGTGAAATGCCCTTAAAAAGATCAACTTGATTTTTTGTGAATATGCGCGCAGAATAACCTTTTGACCAGTTTTTAATACGGAATAGATATTTTTCAAATAAACGTTCTAAAGTGTTTTGGTCCAAGCTTTCCCATTCTTCAATTATAGCATTTCGTTCCTGTTCTGCTGTTGTAGTTACCATTTCACGTAAATGAAAGGCCTTTAACAGATCATGAGGATATAGATCTTTCCCTCTTGCATTTTGAGAATCAAAAAACTGAAATGCCTCTGATACATCTGAAAGCTCTACTTTAACGAGTTGGCATTTATCATAAAAAAAACGAAGAGAGTCAAAATCAAATTCCTTTATCCTTTGTTTTATTTCGGCATAATTTTCCTTAATGTTTTGTTTGGAAATTGAATTCTTGAGTGGAGATTTAGAAAATAGGTTTGGTGTTACAAGATGATACTTTTCTTTTGAAGCTATCTTTTTTATTTTTTCATTTTCCAATAAAGCCAGTGCAATAAGCAAAATGGTAATACTTCTTTGCTGACCATCAACAATATTCAATATATCCATTTCGTCCTTATGAAAAACAATCGTGCCGATTCTGTATGCTGATTTGTCCTTATGCGTGATAATGTCATCAAGTAATTGATTGACATTTTTAATCTTCCATTTGTAAGGACGTTGGTAAACTGGAATTTGCAATCCATCTAAGGTAAGTAAGTCTTTTATAGATATTATGTCTGTATTTAATTGATTTTTTTCACTTGTTGTCTGAGCCATAATTTTATATAATTTTCCAGATTACCTGTTTTGTTGTTATTCACTCTCCTAAATTGTAGCCACTTAGCGCCGAACAATTGTCTGCACCACTGATTTATGTGATTTCAGGATTCCCCTGATTTTTTTGGTTGAACTTGCGATTAACAATCCGTTTATGCTGGAGGCTTTTGGAACCAAAATTGATGAGCAGCCCCACTTCAAGATCATAAGCTTCCAGGTAGTTGATGGCCTGGGCGAGATTGGTATCATCCAGAGTAGTTACGGCCTTTATTTCAACCGATACCACTCCTTCCACCAGGAAATCGACCCTGCGTGTACCGATTTGTTGGTTCCGGTAATAAATGGGCATGGTATGCTCACGGCTGAAAGAAATACCAGTTTCTTCCATCTCGATGGCCAGAGCTCTTTGGTAAATGACTTCTTGAAATCCATTGCCTAAGGCAGAATGTACTCTCATGGCACAACCAATGACATTGCCGGTAATGTCCGAGTATTTGTAGTTAGGGTTAATCATAGTATTCTATTTAGTTGGTTTTAAGTTAGCTTTTTGAAAAAATAATAATCCATCAAATAATTACAGTCCACCCAATAATCATAGCCCATCAAAAAATCACATAAATCAGTGGTTCAGACGTTTTTTCCCCGTCAGCAACTCCTGCATCATGCCCGTTTTCATTTGTTTGTATTTGGAAAGCTGGGTTTCCAGTTGCTCTATTTCGGTGTCCATTGAGGAAAGTACTTTAGATATTTTATTTTGTTCTGAAAAGTTAGGTATTCTGAACTTTATGTTACCTAATGCACTTCTTGATATTCTTTTATGTGTTGTTCCTCCAACATTTTCACTAATACATTTAAACCATTCGGATGTTGAAAATAATTGAACAAGAAATTTTCTGTTGATTTTATCCTCATGTGGTCTACAGATTGTAACATCAACAGAAGTGACAATTTTTGATTCCCCTATTTCTGGTAAGATACAGGCACGCCCAGCTGGTTCTGCAAGACGACAAATTAATAAATCTCCTTTTTGGAGTAGCTTACAATGGAGCTTATTGAATGACTCGTTAATTAAGTATTTTTTATTTGTCTTATCGACAAAATTACCAATACCGATATTCCCAGTTTGTAAAATTCTTATACCTTGATTACTAATGTGATTTGCTTCAATCCAATCTCCATCATCAAAAAGTTCTTTTTTGTTATTAGTTAAGTTGAAAAGAGTCGTCTCCACCCATCCCTCTTTCGGCCTCAACAACTCCTGCATAGCCCCCTGTTGGATGAGGCGTTTTTTATGGATGAGTTTTTCCTGAGCATCAATGAGGGCATCCATATCGGACAGGGCGTTGGCGATGGCGGTTTGTTCGGCGAGGGTTGGGGGGAGGGGGATTAAAAGATTTTCAATTGTTTTAGCATTTAGGCTAGGAACTCCAGAAGCTTCATTGTATGCATACCAATTAATTGAACAAAAATTATAGAAAAGATATTTTGCCGAATATTCCTTATTGACCTCAGAATAAAACAATGTATCAACTGTCCAAAATGGAGTATCCATATAAAGAGGCTTGTTGATAGTGCCTTTTCTGCCTATTAATACTGATGGCTTATTATATAGGTATTCTTTTGCAAAGCCAATATTTCCTCCGGTGGCCAGAATTGGATAATTGCCAAAAGCAGAAGCAACTAACTTTTGGGATTTTCCATGTCTAATTTGAAGAGTTGCCCCAATTGGTTTTACCTCCCAATCCTCCGGAATCACCCCAACTTCTGTTTTCTGATAGCCTTCCGGTATATCTGTTTGTTTTCTTTCCATTGACTGCACCATGATGTGTTGAATTTTCCTGATTACCTAAATTTTTCTTCAATTAATTGTTGGTTTACCAGTTGTACTTCATGGCTTTCAGGTGTTCCTCCACTTTTGCCTTCAGGTGTTCCACGTTGTTGGTAAGTTGGGGCAGGGTGCTTTGGTAGCGTTCGGCCAAAGTTTTGATGCGTGTGGTAAGGCGGTGGCTGATGGCCTCCATTTCATTGTTGATGCGACGGTTGATTTCGGCCATCCACTTTTGCTCAATCACTATTTCTTTAATATCCTCTATTGTGAGCGGGGGATAGGCCTGTATGAGTTGTTCCTCCAGTTCGGTAAGAGCGGTTTTGATGTCAACCTTTAGTGTGGCTTCTTTGTCCATCAGTTTTTTGTATTGCTTCAGGATGGCAGTCTGGGTTTTGTCGGATTTGTCAACCTCCTTAAGAGCGGCATTGAGGGAAGCCTTAGTGATTTTCCCTTTGTCATCCAAGGCATCGGCCAAAGGCCCGTCTCCCGTGCCATGCTCTTCACGCATGCTCTCCATTTCTGCCACAGTACTGTCGAGTTGGTTTTGCAACTTGTCAACAGCGGTTTTTTGTTCCGACAGTCGTTCCTCAATCATCAGTCCGGTGGGAATGAGACGGCCGGAGAGACCGTCAATGCCGGGGATGTCTTTAAGTCCCCTTTTTGTTTTTCGGGTAAGCCGTGTCAGTATGTTTCCTGCTTCCCAGCCCTCGGCGGCAATTTCGTACAAATCGTCCTGCATGGTTTCCGACCAGTAATCCATCAATTGTTGATAGATGTCGTAACGGTCGAGCAGGCCTTTTTGTCCCGGGTGCAACCCTTTATCCTTGTAAGCATCAAGAATATTTTCTGAGATATGATTGATGACTGCTTTGGGGTGGCACTCTTTATTCAGTGATCTTAAATTATCTATTGATTGGGTCTGCCAGGCATTGAAAATATTCTGCATTTTACCTGAGAAATTTTTGAAATCGGGATGGTCGAAAATGATTTTTCGAATCTCTTCGGCTGGCGTTTTCAGTTCGAAGTAACCCTCCCGACTGGCCGGGGTAAAGAGGTCTTCTTTCATGTTGGGATAGACCTCCCAGAAACTACTCAGTGCATCAATGTCGCGTTGAGGAATTCCCCCGTTGAGGTGGGCATCAATATCCTGAATGTCTTCCTCCTCCTGGGTGTCGATGTAGCGGGGCAGATTGAGGTTGAAATCATTTTTGGGGTCAGCGATTTCGGTAAATGGCACCATCCGGCTGTAGCCGGGAATCTTTAGCTGTTTGGTAAAAGTGTCCACCATTTTGTGGATGTCCTGCGAGCGCAGTCGGTTTTTGTTGCCGTCTTTCATGAAACCTTTGGCCGCGTTGATCATGAAAATTCCCTTGCGCTGAGCTGCATTTTCTTTGTCAAGGACAATGATACAAGCAGCAATGCCCGTTCCGTAGAAAAGGTTGTCGGGTAATCCGATGATGCCTTTGATGTAGCCGCGCTTTACAATGTTGCGGCGTATTTCACTTTCAATGTTGCCCCTGAAGAGTACACCGAGCGGCATAATGATGGCCGCTTTTCCTTTGCTTTTTAAAGACTTGAGCAGATGCAGCAGAAAAGCATAATCGCCGTTCTTTTGGGGTGGAATACCAAATCCATCAAACCGTTCGTAAATGTCGTTGGCTTCATCCAGCCCATTGCTCCATGCCTTAGTGGAGAATGGGGGATTGGCCACTGCATAGTCGAACTTCTTGAGGCCGCTGTTTTCTTTTTCCAGAAACAAGGGCTCCGCAATGGTGTTTCCCTGCAGGATTTCAGCATCCGGATGTCCGTGTAACCACATATTCATGACTGCCAGGGCACGGGTGGCATTGTCCATCTCCTGACCGTAAATGGTAATGCCGTTGGGGGCTTCATCGGCCGCTTTCAGCAGCAGCGAACCCGATCCGCATGCCATGTCATAAAGGGTTTCCGATGGACTTTGCGACTGTTCTATACCAATCAATTTGGCCATAACACGAGAGACTTCGGCAGGCGTGTAAAACTGACCTTTGCTTTTGCCACTCTCCGTCGCAAAATGGCGCATAAGATATTCATAAGCATCGCCGAGCAGATCGTCATTCTCAACACGGTTACTTCGGAAATTGAGTGATTCATTCTCAAAAATTTCAATGAGGTTAGAAAGCCGGTCCACCTTGTCTTTACCCTTTCCGAGTTTTTCGTCATCATTAAAATCGGCTACGGTGATGATACCATTGAGGCTGTTTGCCCCTGCCAGTTTTCCGATGATGATGTTCATCTGGTTACCAATATCGGGCTGACCCTTGAGCTTTACCATATCGTAGAAGCTGCCACCTTCGGGAATATCCACGAGTTTGTCGCCTTTGTCGGATACATATTTCATAAAAAGCAAAACCAATACATAATCTTTGTACTGGCTTGCATCCATACTACCTCTAAGTTCGTCGCAGCTGGCCCACAGGGAGCTGTATAGTTCCGATTTTTTGATTGCCATTGTTTAGTAATGAGTTTGTTGTAATGTTTTATGTTGTGGTGTCAGGCTTGGTAAACAGGTCTGATTTTTCGAATGCCTAAGTTAATATTTTTGGGTGGAAAGACAACGGGGGTAGGTAAGGGGTATTTGGTTTTTTGCGGGGTAATCGGAACTGGTATTGGTTGTGATTATTTTGAGTAATCAGTATAAAGAAAAAAGAGTTTTCATTGGAAAATATTGTCAAAGCTCTTGAAAATGTTATATTTGAAGGGATGATATGAAAAAATGGAAAAACTAACCCCCTTGCTGCATAGAGAGGGAATCTCAATAATAAAGGAGATTCCCACTGATGGTCATACCCCGTTGAAAGTGTTGGGAGATGATTATAATCAATATGTAGTTAAGGCATTAAAAAACAGTCATGATAAAAATTCATTGATTAATGAGTTTTTAGGGTATTACTTTCTGCGATTATGGGATATCCCTACCCCGGAAGTTGCGGTTGTTAGTATAGATCCTGAATTGATTTCTCAAACCGAGGGGTTGAGTGTAAGGCACAAGCCTTTTTTGTATGAAAATATATGTTTCGGTTCTCAATGGATTGAGAATTCAATAGAACTGGAAGCCTTCATATCATTAGATAAGTTTAAACGGGAGTTGAATAATCCGGAGGATTTTTTCCGTTTGGCTTTATTTGATATCTGGATAGCCAATGAAGACCGGAACCCCGGCAATAACAACCTGCTATTGTGCCCGGATGGAGAAAAACTAATTACCATTACCGCGATTGATCATGCATTTATTTTAGCATCTGGCGGATATGATTATCTAATGCCTGAAGAGTTGATGTTTAGTTATAATGAATCGATTTTGCACCATCAGGCATGCAGGACGTTGAAGCGAAAAATCAAAGCTGATATTATATGGATGGACAAAGCGAGAGAAAGTTTCTATCTTTGTATTGAGGAGTGCAGACAACATTTTGATGAAATTTGTGGTTATATTCCTGATGGGCTTGAATTTACCCCGGAGGAACAACAAAATATTCATGCCTTTCTTTTCTCGGAAGTACGTAACAAAAAAGTATTTGAGGAGTATAGTCTTATTCTAAGTAAAATGTAATGAAAACTTTTTATAGTCTTATAAAGATATCACCTAATTCCCTGTCTGACGATAGTTTGGTAATAGGGATGATATTGTCTGACCAGAAAGGTTTTCGTTATAAGTTTTCTCAAAGAAAGAAGAGAATTGCAAAGGGGATTTTAACCAGTGATTCCAGGGTATTAGATTATCTGGAGAAAGAGATCACCCATAAGCTTGATGAGTTAAATACCCTTGCAAAAAAGTCAAAAGCAGAACCGGAAATTTTTGATTTGAAAAGTTCATTCAGTTCTGAGTATTTTGAATATTTGTCGCGATACAGCAATGGACTTTTAAAATTTACAGCACCTAATTTTATCACCGACCAGGTGAATGCTGAAAAGTTTCAAAAACTCTTTAGAATGTTTGTTGATCAGGTTGAAGAAACGGAGATTAATCCGGAAAAGGAAGAAGAGAAACATTTTAATGAGCGCATTAACACCAATCTTATTGAACGGGTAAAAGAGAAGGTTCATATTCATAAAAAGTTTGATCACAATTTCACTCCATCTCTTGTTACCCCTTTTGAAATGGATTGTGTGGGCAGGAACGGAGTCTTTGTAGGTGCTAAGTCACTATATTTTACGCATTCCAGAGACAAAATTCATAAAGCTACCACCAGTTATGTGAATTTAATCGTTCATCTTTCCTATGGTCACCAAAAGGAGCCTTTTGAAAATAAATTTTTCCTGATTGCAGATGAACCTGAACAAAAGAAGTCATTTGAACATCAGATTTGGAATGATTTAAGAAAAAAGGAAAGATTGTTTAGCGTAATAAGTTCAGATGATGCCTCTATGGTTGCTGAGACGATTGAGAATAGCGGGGCATCTAAATTTCTGGACTTGTAGAGGATATCAGTGATCCAGGTCAAATTTTATTGAGTCTGAGGCGTTGTCACAATATGCTGCGTAAAAAATTTTATTTTGATCAGGAATTATTCTTTTGATGTTTGCTTTAAGCTCCTCTCGCATTTCCAGTTTCCATTCTTTCGGTTCAAACGGAATTCTATCAACAGATTTCATTTCAACGAAGTTCTTCTCTTCATTGTAAATGATGGAGAAAGGTTTTTGCATATATGGTTCCATACAGATTAATTTTTTCTAAATGTAGCTAAAAACCAAATTCATGTTAATTATACTTCCCCACAATGCTGCATCACCAACCCCACATCTACCCAAATCTCCTCCATATCCAAAATATCCTGCCAGGCAAGGTAAGTATGGTCATAAAGTTCATGAAGCAGCCAGCAGTGGTGCTGATTTTTTAACGGATAATCTGACCGGAAGCGGAATTCGTTGTGGTTTTCTTCCAGGAACCAGTTTAAAGAGCCACTTTCACTATTCTTGACGGGGGAAGTATTACCCTTCTCAAAATCAAGTTTGGTAAATCCCATGGTGGGGTGTCCGGAATAGATGGGAATACCCTCCATTTCGGGTATGTGGCTGAATTTCTTAGATGCATAAATATCAATTTTGAAATCAATCTCATAATCAGAAACGAATGGGTCTGTTTCGACTTGCTTTTGGGCAAAGGCGCAAAGGTTTTGAGCTTGCTTTATGGCTGCCCGGTATTTTTGATCAAGCAGGATGTTGATCTGCTCAATTTTGGTAACCTGGTAGGTGGTGTAAGAGAATTCGTTGTTTAGTTTAATCTGGCGGTCACGCAGGAGGTTTCGGTAGTGATGATATTCAGAACGGGTAAGATCGTAGTTGTTGGATTTGAGAAGAAAGGGAATGAGGGAATCGGATTCGTGGGATAAGGCGCTCAGCTTAGCTGCTTTGCTTTGCAAAGAAATCGCCCGACCTGCCGCCAAACCTGAGCGCTGCAGGCGGTCACAGGCTATAAGTGTAATTTCTTTCAATGGGTTTCCGGTTATTTTCAGGGTATGTAGGGTGTAACACCCGGAAGTATCTAACTCCGAAAGGTTATTGTTTTTACAGGTCACTTCTTCCAAATTGAAACAGTTACGGGTTGATAGAGAATTGATTCTGTTATCATCAAGAAAAAGGAAGGAGAGTGCCTGAAAGTCATCCAGATTTAGTTTTCCGGAAAGGTGTTTTTTGTTGCTCCAGTCTATTACGAAGCAGTCTCCGTCATCGTTCCATACTATGCCCTCCCAGGTATGCGGATTTTGGGGATCGTAAGTAGAGGAGATAACTTCTCCGTTTTTCATTCCCTGAACATTGGAGGCTTGCTCCAGAAATGCTTTTAGTTTACTGATTCTGTTATGGTTGCATGGTGTCATGATTCCCTTATTTTCTTCAAAGATAGATGGAGGGTATGCCAAAGTGTGTCAGAGAATTTATTCAATCCATTTATTTTTTTGCTGTTCTTTTTGGCATTGCCCCAAAAAGAACCAAAAAGGTCTAGTCCGTTTAAACCTATCCGCCCGCAAAAGCCAAAAATTCCGGCCATTGCGCAAGGCCTTGAATGTCGCCCATTTTGACTTTTCTCTAACCGCCGGCCCGGAAAACGGACTGGCCCTCGCGCTATTCAAATAGTAAAAGTCGTTCAGCCCAAAAACATGCTTTTGAACAGTTACTTCCCTGAAAAAAAATAAACTGTAAAAAAGAGAGGGTTATTTTGTGATAAACCTGTAACAAAGAGGGGGTAATTTTGAATTATGTAGAGAAAACGATAGGTGATGGCAATTGGAAACCGCAAGAACTAATCCATTACTTTCTGTCTATGTCACAAAATGGCACAGGGTGGTTTTAGCTTTGTAAAAAAATCAGCAATATGAAACTACAAACGAACTATCCGTTACTGGGCTATCTTGAAGAAATAAACGATAAAGTAAGAAAGAGCCGTTTAAAGGATCCCACTTTTTCCGATTATGGTGAAGAGATGGGAGTTTTATGCGATTATTTCAGAGTGAATCGCTTTCAGGCTGCATTTCTGGCAGTATTGTTTGATAAGGGGCACGATGGTGAGAAAGTAGGTTTTGATGATATAGTTAGACATCTGGACTGTAGTGCTTTGCGGTTATTAAAATTTCAGGACGATATAGCTGAACTTGAAGAACGAAATTTTATCGGACAAAATAAAAGCACTGTCGGGTTTCGTCGGGGAAGAAGAGTTCCGATGTTTCGTTTGAACAGTGAATTGTTGGAGGCTGTGCTAAAGAATAAACCCATGCCGGTATTGCTGAAAGAAACGTATGAAGACATTATGGATGTGCTGGGCACCGTTGCTGATCTGGTGTATGAAGATGGTCTGGATGAAATAGATTTATTGTTTGCTGCCCGGGATCTCGTAACAGATAATCTTGAATTTTCATTATTGAGACATGTCCAGGATTTGAGATTGCCTTTGGATGAGCAATTTATCCTTTTAGTTTTATTCTGGAGTGCCATAACCGGTGAAGGATCACGCAACCTCAACAGATTGGTTCGTGATGTGCATGGTAACTCGTCAGAAAACATTAAGTGCAGAAGAGGTTTCATTTCAGGCAAAAACAGGCTTATGAAGTTGGAATTAGTTAAAACCAACGGCGCTGATTTTTTTGATGATATCGAAATTATGTTGTCCTCCAAAGGCAAGAAGCTGCTAAAAGAGCATGGTGTGAACATAATGGGGGCTACCAGGCGAGGAGATGTGATTCGCACAAATGATATAATATGCCGGAAATTGTTTTTCGATGAAGAAACCAACCGGCAACTAAGTCTTTTAGAACAATCATTGCACGAAGAACAGTTGAAAAAAATCAGAACCAGGTTGAAGCAGCAAGGTTTGGGAGAAGGGATCGCTACTCTTTTTTACGGGGTACCCGGAACCGGTAAAACAGAGATGGCCAAACAGTTGGCCCGTTCAACAGGTCGTAACATAATGAAGGTTGAAATCAGTAAAACCAAATCGATGTGGTACGGAGAGAGTGAAAAAATCATTAAGAGGGTGTTTTCTGATTATGCTGATTTTACAGAAGATTGCGAACAATTGCCTATTCTGCTTTTTAATGAGGCCGATGCAGTATTTAGTAAACGTCAGAGCATTAGCCACTCGAATGTGGTAAAAACAGAAAATGCCATTCAGAACATCATTCTTGAGGAGCTGGAAAACTTCAAAGGCATTCTGATTGCTACCACCAATCTTCAGGACAACCTGGATGCTGCATTTGAGCGTCGTTTCCTGTTTAAAGTCCAATTCAGAAAACCGGATGTTACCAATAGAGCCCGAATCTGGCAATCGAAATTGCAGTCTTTAACTAAAGAAAATGCCAGGAAACTTGCTTCTCAATTTGACTTTTCCGGTGGAGAAATCGATAACATTGTTCGGAAGTGGGAAATCCATAGTGTTGTGAATGGGGAAGCTGATGTTTTTAAGACCATCCTTCGTTTTTGTGAGGAAGAAAAATTGGGGGAGAAAAGACGGAGTATTGGCTTTGGGAGATGAGAGAAACAGGCAGCACTGCACTTGAAAAGGTAAATTATCAACAACTTACTGAATATAGGTGTATTTAATGCTTAATCGAGGTTTTCTGGTTGAAAGGCGGGCGGGCCTGTCCGTTTTCCGGGCCGGCGATTGGAGAGAAGGCTTAATGGGCGACTTCAGGGCCTTGCGGGCCAGCCGGAAATTAAGCCTGATGCGGGCTGATAGGTCTAAACGGACTAGTCCCGATATAGGTTTTGTAAAGTTTTTGCAAAAAAAACTCACAAAAACCATAATCGGGATTTGTTTCCTTTTTTGGGCAATGCCAAAAAGAAAATCAAAGAGAAAATTGGTCTGCTGACTTTTTCCAGCAAACCATACATTAGATTATGAATAGCATATTTATCTCCAAAGGAGTGAAAAAAAACAGGTAATGAAACCATCAAAGACTTTCAATAAAACAATGGATATAACAGTAATCGGAGATACGCATGGTTGTCATCGTCAACTTGACTTAAAGCCCGGAGAAATGTTAATACATACCGGTGATGTATCCGCTTATGGCTTAGAGCATGAATTCCTGGATTTTATGGATTGGATGGAGTCTCAGCCTTTCATACACAAAGTATTTGTTGGCGGCAATCATGATCTTTATTTACAGAATAATAAAGAGTTGGCCAGGTCTTTAATACCTGATGGCGTTATTTATCTGGAAAACGAGACCGTGAAAATTAAAGGATTGAAAATCTACGGAACCCCGGCTTCACTTTTTCAGGGAGGGATGGCCTTTAATTATCATGCCGGACAGGAAATTGAAAAAGAATGGGAAAAGATACCCGGGAATACTGATATTTTAATTACCCATATGCCACCTCGTGGGATTTTGGATAATGAGGCAGGTTGTCCCCAGTTATTGGAGAAGGTTGATTCCATTCGTCCAAAATTGCATTTGTTTGGGCATATTCATGAGGGATATGGGAAATATGAGGGAGTGGGAACCATCTTTTGTAATGCGGCGGTGAGTAATTCTCCTGATTTTGTGAGTGAGGTGGGGTATAGGGTTGAGCGGGGAGGGTGGAGAGTTGTTATTTAGTGTTGAACTGAAACTCTCAAGGTTTATAGAGAAAAGTCTAATTAAAGAGAAGTTATATTTTGGATGATTGATAAATTTTTAAACCCGACAGGAGTCAGTTTGTCGTGCTTTGAGATCAAACAGTATTATTTTTCTCGTAAAAAAGCCAGTTCTTAACACCGGTGATTATCTCATCACAAAAAATTTGTTCTTTAACACTAAAGTAAGCAGGATGATAGGCATCGACATATATTCTTTGATAATCAGAATAAAAGGTGGTTACTTCTGCTGTCTTTTTTGTCATTTCATTGAATCCTAGATCTTCATAAAAATAACTAAGCGTATTTCCTCCAATAATGACATCTGGCTTATAAGTGGCCAATTGTTTTAAGAGTATTTCTTTATACTCATCATATGCTATTTGGATTTGATTGGCACTTACTCTATTAATCCCAGGAATTTTTTTGATATTAATATACCCCAATTGTTTATAGGCTTCAAAAACTTCTGAATTGTAAATGCTTGGAATTTCTTGCCAGGGTATGAAGTTATTTAATAGGCCAAAGGTGGTATAAATCATTCTTTGCAATGTCCTATAACTATTGCCTTTTTGTACTTGTTCTTCCCAGTTGTTAATTTTATTGATGGTATCAGTCAGGCTCCATCCACCTCCTTCATTATTTTCCACATCATTAGACTCTTTAAGAATCCATAGGATTTTTAATTTTGAATTGAGATATTTTTCTGGGTTTACAATACCATCAGAAATTGGGGAAATATGGGGGTTGGGACATGGTAGAGAATTTATTTCATTTTCTATGTTTTGACAAGCCGCTCTGAATTTTTTTGTTTCCATTTAGTCGGTTTTAATATTGAAAGTAATACTTTTTGTAAAGTTTTTTGGTTTGGTTGTAAATATAAATGATGAATGTTATGATCGGAAAGTATCCCAAAACTCCCTGCTCACTCGATCAAAAGCGTTGCTAAGTGCAAGGTCGCCATATTTTTGTTTAAGTGAATCAAGTTCAAAATATTTTACCTGTGGAAGGTGCTTAATGGCACTTAAGGCTTTTGTTGCATTTTGACGCCTTTTTGTCCCTTCAAAAGTAAAGGGCAGTGAACAGATGGTTTGGAAATCCTTGTTTTCTGCATGAAGCATAAGCGTTAGCTCTTTGGCAAGATTTGAAGCAGTAAAACCTCCAAGTCCAGCCAGTAAAACGAATTTGTCATTGGCTTTTACCAGTTGAAGAACTTCATTGGTTAGTTGGACTTTTGCACCTGGTTGGGGAGGAAAATGGAATGGATCCCCAAAAGGATAAATTACTTTACCGCTGGGAGGAATCTGAACGAATTGGATTCGCGGATCCAGTTTTTGAGGTTTATAGTATGATATGCACGTATATTTCCCTTTTGGGTTCTGTTTTAAGAAATGCTGAACAATATGGTAACCACCTTTACCCAAACCAATAAAGTGAGTTGGTGAGGTTGATTCTGTTTTACCGAGTAACAACTGAGGTGAGGCAGAAATGGCTCCAATAGCCATGATCGATTTTATTGCTTTTCTTCGGTTCATGTTATAGATTTTTTTAAGGTTTGAGAAAAGAAGGTGCCATGTTTTTGAAGAGAATAGTCTTTCTGAATTTATCTGTGTAGGACGAACCTGATCCGGAGAATCCCATCTGTAAACATTTGATTTGTTGGTATTATGCCCGGTATTCTTGTATTTAAATGTTTTTTGAATTAAGAATTCTTTAAATTTTAAGTTGTTACTCTTAATACAAGTCCATAGCCTCCTGGTGATACCTTTTAACTTCATGAATTAAGCTGTCCGGTTGTAAGACTTTTACGCGAGATCCCTGTGATACAATTTCCTGCACAAAATCTTCAGTGATGAATAGTTTCATGCTGAAAAGAATTTCTTCTTTTGTTTCTTTTACGACGTCCTGTGAATGGTGCAGTTTTAAAGAGCGTATGTACTCCGCCTGAGGTTTCCTGAAAGCAAGAAGCACGTCTTCCGGTTCGAAATTTACCCCGCTGATGATGCCAAAGCTGTATTTGAACATTTCGTTGACATCGAAATCTTCAGGTCGATTAAATTTTTCATTGGTTATCTCCAATTCTGAAAGGCGATCCAGGGCGAAGGTGCGGATTTCCTTTTTTTCGGCATCCATAGTTATCACATACCATCGATTGATAGACTCTTTCAAAGCCAGGGGCTCAACATAACGTGTACGTTTTTCATCTATCCAGTATTTTTGGTAGGTAAAGCTTACCCGCAGGTTGTTTTGAATGGCATGGAGCAAACCGTTCATGTTTTCGGTGCCGCGAGGCCGTCTTTTTTCATAATCTATATACTGGGGCAGGCGATTGGTCATCTTGAGCGCATTGAAGGTATCAAAAGCCTCAAGCAACCGGGCATTGGCTTCGGTGTTATCCACTTCTTCGATGTACCAGGCATTTCGTGAGAAGTTGAATTTTATGGAGATGCCGTACAAGGATTCAATGTTCTCAATGTCACGTTGAAATGTGCGTTTTGAAATGTTGAAGTCATATCCCTGAAGTTCCGATTCCAGCTCCAGTTTGTCTGCAATTTCTTCGAACGATGCATCACTCTTTCTCAGACGATTGATGATGATGGTGTGTCTTTGTAATGTTTCTCGTGTGGACATAAGGTATGTGTTTGAATTTGGTGTAAAGGTAGTGAAAGGGTAGGACAAAATATGGCACACCAAATGGATTGTAATTAAAGATCGGAGAAAAGAGTGATGAAGAATTTTTGGAGGAGAAGAAAGAAGTGGGGCGTAGCGTTTCACTAATCTCTACTTTGCTTGCAAAAAACGCCTATTCTGCCAAGTTGTAAGGTTTTAAAAACAGAATGGGAAAAAAGGCATATTCAGCTTATTTGCAGTTGAGTATGGCATCTACTTTCTTTTTTGAGGATTGGAAGGTGTCGAACAATCGCTCCCCAAATAATGCCATCATCAATTTTAGCATAACCATGAATGACATGATTGCGCATACTAATAATTTTCTTTTTACTTGTAATTTGAATGTCCGAGTTAAGTTTATCAATGCGATTCATTGCTTCGCCAATATTTTCAAATTTTTTTCCACTGGTGAGTCTCAGTTTTATGAATAAAGTATTGAAGATCCTGACGGAGAGATCCTTCAATTCGTTCAGTATGATGAGGTTCTCGAATTTGTACCTTTGGTACAACTTCTTTTAGGCAAATAAGGGGGGATTATTTCCCGGATAACGTGATCCACCAGTTGGAGGTAGGCGTAACACCAGGTATTACTTTCTCCCCGAGGATTGGGGTGACCATTTCAATATCATTTTCGGCCGCCCGGTCAGCTACCATTTGAATCGATTCGTTCCAGGGGTGTAAGGCTAAATCAAAAGTACCCCAATGAGTGGGGAACAGCAGTTTTGTATTCATATCCTTACATAACTGAATTACCTGGTCGGGAAACAGATGCGTTAATGGCCAACCATTGTTCCAGCCATCTATTTCCACAAAAGCCAGATCAAAAGGGCCGTATTTTTCACCAATCCCTTTTAGGTGCTTACCGTACCCGGTATCCCCACTGTTGAAAATGTTTTTTTCCTTACCTTTAATCGCATAAGATGCCCAAAGAGTTTGGTTTCGATCGGAATTACTCCTTCCTGAGTAATGAATGCCTGGAAGCGCAGTTATCGTTATGGAGTCAAAGATCATTTCCTGTTCCCAGCCCAATTCTGTTATATTTTTCTTTGGAACCCCCCAGCCTTCTAATCTGGCTCCTACGCCCAGTGGTACGAGGAATTCTATACCTTTATCTGCCAAATATTTGATGGTTGCAGTTTCCAGGTGATCGTAATGGTCGTGGGTGATGATGACCAAATCGATCTTTGGGAGTTCTTCTCTTTTTAGCGGGGAAATATCATATCTTCTGGTAATAATTGGCAGCGGGCCGGCATTTTTAAATACAGGATCGAATAGGATCCGTTTTCCATCCAGTTCAAGAATTACAGTAGAATGCCCAAACCAGTATGTAGCAAAATCAGCCGGGGTTTTGGAGAATTCATTTTTGGTAAGCATTTTTTTGGGGAAGGGAGTCTCCGGCGCGTAAGGTGAAGTTTTGAAAAATCTAGAAAATCCCGGATCTCCTCCGGTGGTTCTTTCCGGATAATGAGGCAGTTTCTCGGGACTGATGAATTCTCCGGTTTCTGTTGAATAATAGTTTAACCCACCATATTTGACATTTCGTTCTTCAAGGGAATCGATACTTCCAAGTTGATCTTTTACATACAACGCAATGCCTCCTGCAAATATCAGAAGGACAATAAGAACCCATAAGGCCACCTTGAAAATTTTTCTCATAATTGATAAAATATAGTTTGTTTTGGTATTGTTATTTTCAGTTCTGTCAAACATTTTAACCGGACGCTCACAACTAAAAGTGAATGTCAATCAGGTCAAATCAATAACAGTAAAGCTGTTGTTCCTGTTCAAATGTTTTTGAAATGGGCAAAAATTCTGTCAGGGACTATATTGACATTAAAGAAGCTGTCTGTCCCATTTGGATAGAGGTATTGAGGTTCTTCAGCAATTTAATTAAGGAAAAATGGAAGGGGGAGAATTCGGAAGGATGGGCAATAAAGAGTTGCATTAAAAGTGCAAAGGCCCCGTGGGGCGGGACCTTTGCACTTTTCTGAATCTATTTTATCACAATTTCATCGACAAAAAGATAACCTGGCAGACCTGCACCGCCGTGCCATTCCGGCATTGATTTTTCTGATTCTCCGATGATTTTCACATAGCGTGCCTCGACAGGATCAAATCGGAGTACGTGGTTTTTAATTCCATCACTGTCACTTCTTTGTAACGGATCAAAATCACGCGAAGCTACCGTGCGAAAATTTTTGCCGTCATCCGATACCAGCACTTCAAACTGACGCACATCAAATATCCAGTCGCCTTTGACAACATTGGTGGTAAGGGCAGCTTCCCGGATTGTTACCGGCTCACTTCCCAGTTCAATGACAGCTTTCAGGTCGTTGCCACGAAATGCAATCCACCTTCCTGTACGGTAGTTATTGTTTCCTTTGAGACCGTCCACCAGAGTTGAGATGCCATCATATCCATATTGTTTGTCAACCGGCTGGAGTGATTTGATGGGCTTTGTTGTTGCCAGGTTGAAGGAGATCGATTCACTGAAAACTCTACTGGACTCTTCGTTGAAATAGGTTTTGGCCATGACATCAGCATCTTTGTTCACCTTTATCACCCCTTTGTATTTGGGAGAATGTTTTACCGGAGCAGTTCCGTTAAGGGTGTAAAAAATATCTCCATTGGTCAGCGATGAGAGGTAAACATCGATTGTATTGTCTTTGGCATTGGGAACAAATTCAGCATTCAAATCAAAAATGTGTCTGGCATAATTGTAATCATTGATTTTATAGATTTCAATCAGCTTCAGTAATCGCTGCAGAAAATCTTCATAGTTTTTGTTTTCGGGCTCCATCCATTGCACTTCACTAAGAGCCGCCATCCTGGGAAGAACCATGAATTGGGCGTGTTCAAAAACAGGGATGTATTCTGTCCATAAATTGGCCTGTGCCCCCAGAATGTGTTTACGTTGCTTTTTTGAGAGAACCGAAGGTACCGGCTCCAGACTGTAAACCCTTTCCACGGGAGAATAGCCGCCAATGGCCAGTGGATCACGTGATACATCGGTTGACTGGTAATGGTCAAAATAGACATGAGAGTTGGGGGTCATAACAACATCGTGTCCCTGCTTTGCAGCCTCAATACCGCCGGACATTCCCCGCCACGACATGACGGTTGCATTGGGTGCCAGTCCGCCTTCCAGGATTTCATCCCATCCGATTAGTTTGCGTCCGCGATCGTTGATGATCTTTTCCACCTGACTGATGAAATGGCTCTGCAAGCGTTCCTCTGCCGAGTGGTGGTCATCAGCTTCAAGGCCCAACTCTTTTATTTTTGCCTGACAGGAGGGACATTCTTTCCATCGGCTTTTGGGGCACTCATCGCCTCCGATATGGATCATTTCGGATGGAAAGAGATCCATCACCTCATTGAGGACATCTTCCACGAATTTCAGTGTTTGATCTTTTCCCACGCACAATACATCCTCCGATACGCCCCATTGTGTCCATACTTCATAAGGACCTCCCGTACAACCCAATTCAGGATAAGCAGACAATGCGGCCAGCATATGTCCGGGCATATCAATTTCAGGAATGATGGTAATGTGTTGATCTGACGCATATTTTACGATTTCTTTTATCTCTTCCTGAGTGTAATAGCCTCCATAGGTTTCTCCGTCGTAGCGACCGCTGTTGCGACCAATTACTGTTTCTTTTCGCATAGAACCGATTTCGGTCAGTCGCGGATATTTTTTGATTTCTATCCGCCATCCCTGATCTTCAGTCAGGTGCCAGTGAAATTTATTGATGTTATGGAGCGACAGCATATCAATGAAAGTTTTGATTTCTTCTACTGAAAACATATGCCTGGCCACATCCAGCATCATTCCTCTGTAGGAAAAACGGGGGGCATCCTTTATTTTTACCGATGGAAAGGTTATGGTGGCAGTCTTTTTTACAGGAATGGACTTTCTAAGTGTCTGAATTCCGTAGAACACCCCTGCTTCAGAGGCTCCGGTGACGGTAATGACGTCACTGGAGACATTGATTTCATAGGCTTCGGGGCTGTCCGATTTCAGTCCTGTTTGGAGAACAATGCGGCTACCTTCTCCCTTGGTCGCGATAATGGTTTCTATCCCTGTTTGTTGTTTAATGTATTGTTGCAAAAAACCGGCATTGCGACGCATTATCTGAGAATCGTCGCCGGTAACGATTTTTGTTTCCCGGCTTAATTCAAACGGAGATTCTTGATTTTGAGTGATCTCCATTGGTATTGGTACCACTTGGTAATCAGCAGTGTTTTGTGCATTGGATACTCCTGAGAAAATGCTCAGAAAGCCTAATGCCAGTGTCTTTAAAATGCTCTTTTTGATCATGTCTGTTTTTTTTGACTATAGTTTATTGTAACGTTTTTGCCATCTCTAAACATACAAACTTGACTATGAAATTAGGGCTTTTGGATTTTTAAGTGCTTGAAAATTATAGTTTAGCCTGTGATGTTTAAAAAAATAGGATTAGGGTTGTTTCTGTTGAGGATAAAAATAGTAAAAACAAACGAAGTTTTATAAAAAAACAATAAAAGGGGTGATTGTTTTTGATATTTTTTGAATTAATGATTGTCGTATCAATAATGAAGTATTTAATTCATGGAAAAATTGTGGGGCCTAAAAGCTGCTATGGGATTGTATAACCGGGAAATGGAGTTGAACTCAAATTGTTTTTGGTGGTGCAAAACCGTATATTTAATAAATATTCGTGAGGCTTTCTTATGAGTGGATTTTTCTGTAGTCAATGAAATTATATATTAAAAATATGGTATGTATTCGCTGCCAGATGGTGGTTAAGAGTGAACTGGAGAAAATCGGTTTGGATTATTATGATGTAAAGATTGGTGAAGCGGATATAAAAGGAGATGTCTCTGAGAATACATTAAGAAAATTAGACAGCTCTTTAAAAAAATCAGGGCTTGAATTGATGAGCAGCAGGAAGAATATTCTTGTTGAAAAAATTGTGATTGCCATTATGGATTTGGTTCATAATCGAGATGAACAATTAAAAGTAAATCTTTCCGATTATTTACGACATAAAATTAACTACGATTACACTTATCTTGCAAATTTGTTTTCTGAGGTAAAACATACTACCATTGAAAAATTCTATCTGAAACACAGGATTGAAAGAGTAAAGGAATTGATTATTTATGATGAGCTGAATCTCTCGGAAATTTCTTTTAAAATGCACTACAGTAGTGTTGCACACTTATCCAATCAATTTAAAAAAATTACCGGATTATCGCCCTCCGACTATAAAAAGCTCAAAAGCAGAAGTCGGGACACTCTGGAAGATGTGTGAATAATGTAATATTTTACAGTAATAATGTAATAGTAATTTTCCTCTGTTTCCCGTAATTTATAAAGATATTATTGCAGCAATTTTACAGGTTCTTTTTTACAACAGTATGTTAATAAAACCCTGAATGTTAACTCTGGCTAATGTAAGGAGTTTATTGTAACGGGGAGATAGAGAGAGGTTACGTGTTTTATGCAACTGGTTTTTTCCCTTCTTCATGTAGTAGTTTCGCGATGAGGTGTAGGCAAATATTAATTCTAAAATTGTACTCATTGTTCAACTATAGTATTCCTTCTGGTTTTATAATCTTTCAAATTATTGCTGTTGAAAGGGAACATTGAAACCGTGTCGGTTTGTAAAATTGTGGAATTGTTTTGGTATTCCAGCAAAGGATTGAAAAATAGAAGTTGATTCACAGATAAAATTAGGTCATTTATGAAAATACTATTTGTATATCCGTTATATCCTGATTCTTTTTGGAGCTTCAAACATGCCCTTAAGTTTATTTCGAAAAAAGCTGCTGTTCCCCCTCTTGGATTAATTACTGTATCGGCAATGCTCCCGGCAGGGTGGCAAAAGAAACTGGTAGATATGAATGTTTCGGAACTTAAAACTGCTGATATTCAATGGGCAGATTATGTTTTTATCAGTGCAATGTATATTCAGAAGAAATCGGTGGATGACATAATACTGAAATGTCAGAACCAAGGGACTAAAATGGTTGCAGGTGGCCCGCTTTTTACCCAGGAGTACAACAACTATCCTCAAATAGATCATTTTGTATTAAATGAGGCAGAAATTACATTACCACTATTTCTCGATGATTTGTCAAAAGGGAATCCTGCCAGGATCTATAAAACTGATCAATTTGCAGATCTTTCTCTTTCACCCATTCCGGATTTTTCACTTTTACAGATGAAAAAGTATGTTTTTATGAACATTCAGTTTTCACGAGGATGTCCTTTTTCGTGCGATTTTTGTGAAATAACTTCCCTTTTGGGGCATAAAGTAAGAATGAAAGGAGCCGGACAGATTCTTAGAGAACTCGATGAGCTGTACCATCTTAATTGGCGTGGATCGGTTTCTATTGTGGATGATAATTTTATTGGCAACAAAAATGAAGTGAAATTCAATTTACTTCCGTCCATGAAGAATTGGATGCAGGCTCATAAGTATCCTTTTGTATTTAATATTCAGAGTTCTATTGATTTGTCGGATGACAGGGAGTTGATGTCCCTGATGGTTGAAACGGGCTTAACATCTACTTTTATTGGAATAGAGACTCCGGATGAAATATCGCTTCATTCCTGCCATAAAGTTCAGAATAAAAATCGGAATTTGCTTCAAAGCGTAAAAAACATTCAGAATACCGGAATTCAGGTATCCGGAGGCTTTATTGTTGGTTTTGATAGTGATACTCCCGGTGTTTTTCAACGGCAGACCGAGTTTATTCAGAAAAGTGGCATAGTTTCGGCAATGGTTGGACTACTGAATGCACCCAAAAATACAAAGTTATATAAGCGGTTGGAGACCGAAAATAGGTTGACCACCGAAGCTTCGGGCAACAATACGGACTTATCAATGAATTTTATTCCTAAAATGGATTATGGCGAATTGATAAGTGGCTATAGGCAGATAATCAGGAATATATATGCTCCCAAACCATATTACCGGAGAGTGCGTCAACTGTTCGTAAATTATAACCGAAACTTTAAAAAGGCGAAGGGGATAAACTTTTCACTGATTAGTGCTTTCCTGAAGTCAATGTACATTATTGGGGTTTTAAATAAAGGAAGAACAGAGTATTGGAAATTACTGTTCTGGACTTTGTTTAAGAAACCCGGACTGTTTGCTGATGCCATCACTTTTGCAGTTTATGGCTACCATTTCAGGACTGTTTACGGACTTCGGGAGAAACAATGAAATGTGTCCAGAAATTCACTACCTAAATTTATAACAAATGAAGATTGCTTTTATTGGAACATATCCACCACGTGAATGTGGTATCGGAACGTTTACTCATGATCTATTTAATTCGGTGATTTCAGACAATAACCGTCAAGAGAATGTCAACACCGGATTTGTTGTGGCGTTAAATGATTTTTCCAATGTTTATGACTATCCGCAAGAGGTGAAATTGACCATCAGACAGGAGCATCAGGAAGATTATATTCAGGCGGTGAAATTCATCAATCATAGTGGTGCTGAAGTTTGTATTCTTGAACATGAATTTGGCATTTTTGGAGGTCAAAGCGGGGTTTACATTCTTCCTTTACTGCATCGGTTGGAAATACCTCTGATTGTTACGTTGCACACCATACTGAAATCTCCCTCGTACAATGAAAAGGCCGTTTTGCAGGAAATTTGTAAAATGGCCGGTAAAATTGTAGTGATGAGCCATAAGGCCATTGACTTTTTGGTTCATATTTATGATGTGCCAGAAGAGCGAATTGTTCTTATTGACCATGGTGTGCCCGACATTAAGTTCAGTGCTGAAAAATCAAAGCAAGAGTTTAAGCTTGAGCATAAGCATGTGCTTACAACCTTTGGTTTTATTGGCCGCAACAAAGGCATTGAGACTGTAATCAAAGCATTGCCCGGGGTTATTGAAAAATATCCAGAGGTCTTCTATATGATTTTGGGGAAAACGCATCCCAATGTATTGAGGCATTCGGGTGAAGAATATCGCATCTACTTAATGCGCCTGGTTAAAACGCTTGGGCTGGAAAAAAATGTATTTTTTTTAAATGAGTTTTTAGATGTGAATGACTTGTTTAAATATTTGTCGGCTACTGATATATATATTACTCCGTATCTGCATGAGGCTCAAATCACCAGTGGGACACTTGCCTATGCAGTAGGAGTTGGGGCGGCGGTGATATCCACACCTTACTGGCATGCGGCCGAACTGTTGGCCAACGGAAGGGGTAAGCTCTTCAGTTTTGGGAATTCGGAAGAGCTTAGCTCTTTATTGACAGAGCTTCTGGATAATCCTGTGGAATTAAAAAAACTAAAAGAGAAAGCCGGTGAGTATGGCAGAAATATTACATGGCCCAAAACCGGTGAAAAATACATTGCAGTTGCAAAAGAAGCTGTAATGCAAGGAACCCTGGAAATGGAGAAAAAGGATACCATAATGGATTTGCTGATTCTGCCTCCTTTTTCTTTAACACATATAAACAGGCTTACGGATGATACCGGTATTATTCAGCATGCAAAGTTTGGAATTCCCAACCTGAAAGAAGGCTATTGTCTGGATGACAATGCCAGGGCTTTGCTGATGGTTTTGATGGCCTACAGGCAGATTAAGGATTTACGATCCCTTGAATTATCTCCCGTTTATCTGAGTTATATCCATTATATGCAAAATAAGGATGGGACATTCAGGAACTTCTTGAGTTTTAGCAGAAATTATCTTGATGAGATAGGATCAGAAGATTCTTTTGGCCGCACTATCTGGGCTCTTGGTTATTTATTAGGCAATGCTCCCAACGATGCTTATTATCAGACTGGTCGCCTGATGTTTTTTAATGCTGCTCCAAATTTTGAAAAATTAAAATCTATCAGGAGTATTGCCAATACGATGATAGGAATTTGTTATTACCTGAGAACCAGTCCGGGAGATGACTCCATGACAGAACGACTTCGGAACATGGCTCATAAGCTGATTCAACAATTCGATGCTAATCAGTCGCCGGACTGGCAGTGGTTTGAATCACTGCTTGCCTACGACAACGGAATGTTACCTTTGGCTCTGCTGCATTCGGCAGAAATTCTGAATGAAGATAAAGTATTGGAAGTGGCCATGAAATCTATGCAATTTCTAACAGCGCACACACTTAAGGAGAACTACCTTTCTGTTATTGGAAATGAGAAATGGTACAAAAAAGATGGAGAACGCTCTGTGTTTGCACAACAACCGGTAGATGCCATGGCAATGGTCTTAATGTACCATCAGGCTTTTCATGTAACCAAAGATAAAGAGTTTCTGAATAAGCTTTACACATCTTTCTTATGGTTTCTGGGTGAAAATGACTTGCGGCTGAGTTTGTACGATTTTGAGACACAAGGGTGTTGCGACGGTTTTGAAGTTTATGGCGTAAATCGTAACCAGGGAGCTGAAAGTTCTTTGGCGTATTTAATTTCTCATTTGACTGTTTTGCAGGCCTATGAAGAATTTCATAAAGTAGGTTCGTAATGAGCAGTTGGTGCAGGGGATGGCCGTGAAGTATCAGTCTTTTGTAAATTTTGAAATATTCACCACAGATAAAAGACATTTTTGTTCATCCTCTGTAACTACGCCTTCTACATATACCCGGCATAGATTTTTGTCATCATATCCAAGCATGATCTCGCACGACTCTTTGGCATTGCTGGTATATATCTTGCTAAAGAAATCATTAAATGCCGTTTTAGATTCTTCGGCAATAAAGAGTTTAAAGTTGCTGTTGATAAGGCTGAAACGGCGTTCCCGGAGCAGATCGGCTCCGGTGAAATTAACCTCGCAAATGGCTCCGTCAGGGTCAAGGGAAAAGTAGCCCAATGGTGACAAATCATACAACATGGTGTATTTTTTTAAGGCTTTCTCTGCTGTTTCATAAGCCTGATGCAACTCTTCATTTTGCATCTCCAATTCAATTTGATGAACTTGTAGCTCATGTAAAAGTTTGTTTACATCATTTGTCAACGGGGTTCCAGATTCTCTCCCCTGACTTTCTTTGAGTTGCTTTTCTGCCTTCTTACGAAGCATATTTGCATTGGTGAAATCCCCTTTTTCGTTCTTCATTTGTTTATTGTTTTGTGATTGAGATGACTGCAGATAAAAATTCCTGATTGTTGAAAGATGCATACACCGACCACATGGTGTAAACCTCCTTGTTATCGGCTGCTATAACTTTCATTTTAACAGGGGCATTTTCCTGTTTTGACAACAGAGAGGTTATTTTCTTTTGGGCTTTTTGCTGCAAATTTTCAGGAATAAATAATTTTATAAAATCCTGACCTTTTACCTCCTTACTGCTTTTACCGAAAAATGTTTCTGCGGGAGGGTTTATATCAATGATTTTTCGATTACCAGATATCTTTAATATGGGGTTGGAAGAAGATTTAACAAGGTTCATGTTTTCCAGGTTCATTTTAAGTAAATTTTCTTCCACCTGTTTAAGTTCGGAAATATCAATAAATGTAATGACCAGTCCGTCAATGCGATCATCCAGGGTGCGATACGGCATAATGCGAATGGAAAACCATCTTCCGTCTTTGGTTGGAATCTGTTTTTCAATAAAAATAAGGGTTTTTAAAACCTGCAGGGCATCATCAGGCAAATCGGGATAGATAAGTTGTGAAACCTGGTCGGTAAAAGGTCTGCCTATGTCGCTTTTAATCAGTTTAAAAATTTTGGTTGCCTGGTTTGTGTACCGGCGAATGTTCAGTTCTTTGTCAAGAAATAAGGTCGCAATATCTGTACTGTTGAGCAGGTTTTTCATATCGTTGTTGACCCTTGAATAATCATCCACTTTAGCCAGCAATTCGGCATTTACCGTTTGAAGTTCCTCATTCAAACTTTGCATCTCTTCTTTTGAGGTCATGAGTTCCTCGTTGGTTGATTGCAGTTCTTCATTGGTTGATTGCAGCTCTTCGTTGGTTGATTTAAGTTCTTCCTGAGATGTTTGCATCTCTTCCATAATATTTTGCATCTGTTCACGTGAATGTTGCAATTCTTCCTCAAGTTCTGCCTCCCTATTGTTGGTCGGGGAGGTTTTCCCTTTTTTCTTTGGTGAATTTGGTTCAACAGTTTTCGGAATCTCGGAAAAAATAATCATCAGTTTGCCATATAAGGGTTCCGGCTTATGAATCCAGTGAATGGTGACATTTAATGTTAAAGAGTCTTCGTTTGTGCCTGTTTTTACATGATGTAATATCACGGCCTCTTTATTTCTCAATGCTTTGCGAAAGCAAATGACAAAATCATTTTGATAACCCGGTCGCAACATGGCAAAGATGTTGAGGTTTGCTTTACCAACTGCGGGCTCAAGATATTTTCCGGTTCGTCCGCTGATATAAAGGATATCGCCGTTTTCATTAACCAACACTCCGGCAGGTGCAAACTGGTTTAGCAATAACTGGTCGGCATGGTTTTGAATGTTCATTATGGGCTTTTCTTGTTTGGTGTTTTCATTATAATTCTCGGCAGTTTGGGAAAATGAAGATGGAAAATCCATTAACAACGGGTTGAGAAGGGCAGAGGTGCGTTTAAAAATTTTAAGACTGCTATCCAAAGGTGTAAAAAGATGGTTTTGTGTACCCAAAGTTTCAGAAGTGCCAAGCAGTAAAATTCCTTCCTGATTGAGACTGTAATAAAACAGCCCAAGTAGCTTTCTCTGAAGTTCAGAGTCCATGTATATCAATAGGTTGCGACAGGAAATTAAATGAATATTTGTGAATGGGGGGTGCATTATAATGTTGTGTTGGGCAAACACGATCATTTCTCGGATCTCTTCACTGATGCGATAACCATCTTCTGTTTTGATAAAGAACCGATTTAGCCTCTGGGGAGATACATCTGAAATTATATTCCCGGTAAACAATCCTTTCCGGGCAATTTCAATGGAATCGCTATCGATGTCTGTGGCAAAAATTTGTAAGGATATACCGGGGTTTGAATGTGTTTTTTCTAATGCTTCTTTAAAAAGGATGGCAAGAGAATAAGCTTCTTCTCCGGTAGAACAACCAGGGATCCACGCCCTTAACTGTGAATGGGGCTTCACTTGATTTATCAAAACCGGAAGTTCCTTTTCTATTAACCGCTCCCAAACCGGAATGTCCCTAAAAAACTTTGTAACACCAATCATTAACTCTTTAAAAAGTATGTGTATTTCTTTGGGATTCTCCTGCAAAAAATGAACATACGAAACTATTTTATCAATTCTATGAATGCCCATTCTTCTCTCTATGCGCCGGTAGATGGTATTTTTTTTATAGAGCGAAAAATCATTTCCGGTTTGCGTCCTGAGAAGAATGATGATTTTCTCAAAGGCACTATGATCTTTAATTTCAGAACTTCGGTTTGACTTGACAACAGGTATCTGCTTAAGGAAATCAATGAGTTCGCTGGGAAGTGCTTCGGGAGAGGCAACAATATCCACCATGCCAGATTCAATGGCACTGCGCGGCATACTGTCAAAACGGGCCGTTTCCGGTTTTTGTACCAACACAATTCCGTTCTTTTCTTTAATTGTTTTGATCCCGCTGCTTCCGTCTGATCCCATTCCTGAGAGAATAATTCCCACCGAAAACTCTTTCAGATCATCGGCCAGGGAGCGTAGAAAAAAATCGATAGGAAGTCGAAAACCACGAGTCTCAATGGGATCAAACAGATGAAGTATCCCTTTGAAAATAGAGATGTTCTTATTTGGCGGAATGACATAGACACAATCGGGTTTTACTTTCATTAGGTCTTTTACCTGATGAACCGGCATATTGGAAACCCGTTGAAGCAGCTCTGGAAGCATCCCTTTTTGCGTCGGATCCAGATGTTGAATAATTACATAACCTATTCCGCTTTTTTCGGGGACATTTTTCAAAAATTGCTCTAAGGCTTCCAGTCCTCCGGCCGAAGCACCAATCCCAGCGATAGGGAATTTGCCGGATTCAAAGTCAGGTTTTCCTTTTTTTGAGGAATCTGATTGGTTTGTTCTTTTTGCTTTCAACAATTTGGTTTTATCAAAACACCAATATTGGTTTGGTTGGGCTGCGTGTTTAAACTGGTGTTTATCGTGGTTGAGAATCCTCGTTTTTAATTGAACCTTTAATGTCAAAAATATGAAAAATACTGATAAACGATGCTGTTTTGGATCAGGTTCTTTTGGAAATGGAAATATAGAAAAGGCTGGAGTTTTTTGTGTTGCAGGATTTTGAAAAAATTTTACAGGATTCTCACTTTTGAGATACAGGATATTTAGAGTTTAAAGATTTTAGATGAATCTTATTGTGGTCTGATAATGTGTCTCTAAGCGAAGTTGGGCTGATGACTATACAGTGATAAAAAACTAATTTGTTACCATGTCTTTTATGTTGTTGTTTAAGGAAGTCTTCCCAAAAGAAGTGCAAGGTGGGGGGTACCTCTAAACCCAGAACGTTGCCCTGGGTTCTCGGTCTCAGTCTTTCAGACGGTTAACACCTTACCTGCCTGATGTATCAAGTAGTTTTCGAAATAAATGAAACGAGCATGGCAACGATTACCACAAGAGAATATGTATAAGTTCTTACATGCGAGTTCCATCAGACCAATGACTTAGTTTAATTATATACTGATGAAACGAGCATGATATTTTTTAAGCATAAATATCACAAAAGAATATGTTTAAAAAATATTATGCGAGAGCGAAGCGGTTCCATTCGTTCTCAAATTTTTAATTAGTTTTTTATCAGATGATTACAAAATTTTAAACGAATGAATAATGTGTGAATGATGTAATGGATAATGAAAAATGTGTAATGTTTTTTATCGGAATTGATTGATCTTTATAGAAGAATAAAGTAACTAAAACCAGTATATTATGAATAAGTTGAAAATGAGTTTCCTTACAATTCTATGTTCGGCTTTTTTTATTTCAGGTTGTGCTTCATGGAATAAAACTCAAAAAGGAGCAGCTGTCGGAACTGTTGCCGGTGGAGCTGCAGGTGCTGTAATTGGCAGGGCTTCGGACAACACAGCCCTTGGAGCAATTATTGGAGCAGCCGCTGGTGGGGCAGCCGGTGCTGTTATTGGGCGGCAAATGGATAAACAGGCCGAAGAAATTGAAAAATCTGTTCCCGATGCAAAAGTTGAGCGCGTAGGCGAGGGGATTGTTGTGGAATTTAGCAGTAACATTTTGTTTGGATTTGATGAATCGAACCTGTCGCAAGATGCTAAAAAGAATCTTGACAAACTGGTTGTTGTATTGGAAAGTTATGCCGATACCAATATTGAAATTCAGGGACATACTGACAGTAAAGGGAGTGAAGCATATAACCAGAACCTGTCTGAACAACGGGCCCGTATGGTTTCTCGTTATCTGTCGGCTAATGGAGTTGCCTACAGTCGTTTAAATGTAAAAGGTTTTGGCGAAACAGCACCCAGGTATGAAAATGATACAGCAAATGGCCGCGCTCAAAACCGCAGGGTTGAATTTTTGATTACTGCCAATGAGAAGATGAAGGCGGAAGCTGAAAAAGAGGCATCTAATTAGACTCTGTCTATAAATTAAGTAAACCTTCTTCTCCGTTATCGGTAAGTTCATTGCGAGGGCTATGCCCGAAGCAATCTCTAATAAAATAAACGCAACTTTAAACCAGAGCCTTACAAATTTAATTGGTTTTTTATCAGGCAATTACAAAACTTTAAACTATGAAAACAAAACTATTTTCTTTAATTTTAGTTTTTGCACTCACCGGTTCGATGGCATTTGCCCAGGAGTCTGTTGATTCAAAAACCTCCATTGCAATTCTGGGTGGCGTAAATTTACAAAATCTGAATGGTAAAAATATGAACGGCGACAAACTTGAAAATGATCTGCTTACCGGGTTTCATGTCGGTTTGAATGCTCAGATTCCCCTTGCCCCGGAGTTTTTCTTTCAACCGGGGCTGATGTACAGCACCAAAGGAGCAAAAATGACCGAGGGGGATTTCTCAGGCACTTACAAACTTTCATACATCGAATTGCCATTGAATTTTGTGTATAAAGCAGTGCTTGGTAATGGCTATTTTTTACTGGGATTTGGACCATATGTAGCTTATGGTGTTGGTGGAAAGGCCACTTACGAAGGTGGCTCTTTATCGGTTGAGACCGATATTGAGTTTAAAAACGAGGTGGAGTCGGGTGACCCGTTAACCACGGCATACATCAAACCGTTCGATGCGGGAGCCAACCTCTTTTTTGGTTACGAATTACAAACCGGATTGTTTTTGCAATTGAACACCCAACTCGGGTTGCTGGATATCAATCCTGAGGACAAGCGCATTCTCGGTGATGATGAATCAACTCTTAAAAATACAGGTTTCGGGCTTTCGCTTGGATACCGATTTTAAAAAATTTAATCTCAAATGGATACTTAGCCTGATTAAGTCATGAATTATTCAGGTTAGAAGGCTGTCGTTGTTTTCAACGGCGGCCTTTTGAATTTTTAAATGAAGATATCCTGGAAATTTTTTCTAACGGGGATAGAGGCTTTACATTGTTTGCGTAGGCTGTTATAATCAAGTCACTTACCTTTCTAAAGAGAGCAGATTAAGGCCCGCAATAACCACCCGACGCATCGGGGGCGGCCACTTTTGAAAGCCACCCTGTGAATGCTCGCATTATTAATTGTAACCTATTCAAACAGCCCTGAAAGGATCTAAACAACAACTATCGAAATTCAACTGCATCCGGTTTTCCAATTTCAAAATCACGGAAACCGAAATCAGTAGTCTGAAAAGAGTTCGTTTTGAGGATATTTGTTCCTAAACCCGGAATTACCGGATAGAACGAAATGGATAGTTGAAACGCATTCATAACCAGGTTGTCATTTTTAATTAAAATACCCAGTCCTATCTGCGAATACAATTTGCTCTTCCGGAACCCGTTTTCTGCATCGCCAAGCATACCCAGCGAAAAGTTTAAATAGGGCCCAAAATGGAATCCGATGAAATTCCATGGTGCATAAGCTTGTGTTTGCGATGTAAACAGTAACCGACTGGTGCCTGTCAATACAGGGCTGTTGAAACCTCTCAGACCATATTCGTTATTAATAGTTAAACTGTCGTAATCGGTGCGGAGGCTCCCAATAATGACCTGAGGCTTAATAAACTGCCTGAATTTCCATTGTCCGATTTCAATTAACCCTGTAAAATAATTTGCCCCAATCCTAAACACACTTTGCTCGGCTCTTGATGACCGGAAATATGTTCCATATTCGATATTGGAACTCATGTAACCCCACGGATGATAATTACCCCACGAAAAACGTGCGCCAACATAGAAACGCTGAAAACTGTTTTTTTGTTGATAACCGCCTGTCAGACCAACCACTTTTCCAATAGGGACATCTTCAGTTATTCCAAATTTAAAAATATACTTGTCTTTTATATACAGACGTGTTGAAATGCCAATGCCTGCCAGGAAAAAGTTTTCGTTTTTGTAAAATTGCAATGTGTCAATTGTTTCTGGTGGCTGTTCTATAAAACGGACTCGTTTAAAGCGTAGGGCCGAAATGAATCTGGTAGTACGGCTGTATTCTGAATTTCCCCTGAAAACGGGCACCGAATTGCCCAGCCAGTAATCTTGTGCATTGAATTTATATGGCATAAAATTGGCAGTCCAGATGGAATTTTTGTGATGGTGTTGAGCGAAATTTATGCCTCCTGCCCACATTGCCAGGGGGGAGAAAAACGGCCGCTCCACACCCAGGGTTTTAATAAAATCTCCATATTCATCGGTGCCGTATTGAAGGGTGGAATTAATAAAAGTATTGCTGATGTTGGGGATGAAGTATTTCATTCGATGAGCAATATCACGGGATGAACGGTTCACGAACATTGCGTTTTGAAAGCTGTGACCCAGCCCGATGAAATTGTCCTCCCTTAGTTTAATAGTCAGGCGTGAATCAGACCTGGAACCTCCGGGGATTAAGCTCCAGCTATCCAGTTCGCGAATGAAGATATCCACCGAATCAGTGGTTCCGGGCACTTCAATGGTATAAAAAGATACATCGGTAATATAATTCATGCTTCGCACCAACCGTTCCGATTCTTTAACCCGAAGTGAATCGAATGGTTGTTTTTCACGAATAAGCAAAAGATTTCGAATGGTTTTGGAGCGGGTCTTTAGATGAAATTTGTTTCCGGCTTTTGATAAAAAGTTAAGCGACCCCGAAATGGTGTCTCCAATGGAATTCCCAAACGGGTCGAGCGTTACAATATTGATTTGTCTGATGATTTTCCCTTCGAAGAACTTGTAAGGTTTTTGTTTCAGACGCTTGTTGACCATTTTTTGGGCAGGAGCTGACGAAACCGGTTTAAAAAACAGCCGGAACATAAATTTGGTAAATCCTGTTCGTTCGGAATAAGTCTCAATGTTTTCGTAAAGATGGGGTGGCTCCTTTGGGACGATACTGTCTTGTGCAAATGCAAAATCATTTGTTATCAGAAAAACAAAAAGAAATATTACTGCCCTTTTCATCTTTAATCACTCTTCACCGGCATGACTGAATCTGTCTCCATTCTCATTTTCTCCTCTTCTTTGGCTTTTCGTTTGAAGTATCCTCTGAAAAGGAAATTGTGCTTGAGGGCTTCCATATTTTCGTTGAGCCGGATACTGCTTTCTTTTAGATTAATGACCGTTTCATCAATATTTTTCACCAACGAAGTATCCTGAACTAACATTCCGATAGTCCCTTCGCCATTGTTAATTTTCAGCATGATTTCGCCAAGTTGATCCGAGGCAACTTCCGTTTTTGCAGCGGTTTTCTGCAAACTTTCCATAAAAGCGAACACATTCTCTTTGGTCACTTCTATGGTTTGATCCAGCCCCTCAGAACTTTTTCTGAAATTTTCTATGGTCATATTTACATTCTCGGCAATTACTGTGTCCTGTATCAAACGTCCCAGCATTCCTTGTCCGTTATTAATATTTGACATTATTTCAGCAAGTTGAACGGTGATAATCTCGGCACTCTCGGCGCTGGATTTTAAACTTTTCATGATATCATCGGTTTCGATGGGTTCTTTGGATAAGATGTGCTGTCCATCATTGGCCACAGGTGAATTTGGGCTTCCCTGGGTAATAATAATAATGCGATCGCCAATAATTCCTTCGGAACCAATACTTGCGTAGCTGTCAGCCTTTATAAACTGTTGGACATCTTTTCTGACCAGCATGTCAACCTGCACGGTTGAGTCATTAATAATTTTAATGTTATCGACAATACCCACATTGATGCCCGAGAAGCGAATATTATTGCCGACCTGAAGGCCACTTACATTGAAAAAATTGGTTGAAATTTTAAATACAGGATTAAATAAATTCTGTTGTTTGCCAATAATGAAAATGGCAGTTACAAAAATTAAAATCCCAACGGCTATAAAAATGCCTAACCGGACCTTAAAACGTGGTGTATGATTTTCCATTGCTAATTCTTTATTCTTTGAAAAATGACTGGATTAACTCATCGTCCGAATTCTCAAAATCGTTGATGCTTCCCTCCATATAAACTTCGCCATCCTGTAACATAATTATTCTGTCGGCTGTGGCGCGGGCACATTCAATATCATGTGTGATGATGATGGATGATGTTTTGTATTTCTTTTGAACATCATTTATCAGTGCGCTTATCCCGTCAGAAGTTACCGGGTCGAGTCCCGTTGTTGGTTCATCGTACAGCATAATCATCGGATCCACTACAATAGTCCGTGCCAGGCTGGCTCTTTTTTTCATGCCCCCTGAAAGTTCTGAGGGCATTTTATGCAAAGTGTCGCTCAACCCCACATTCTCCAAAACTTCTTCAATTTTTTTTTCCCTCTCCTTTTTAGATAGCTTCTTTTTTATCCTTATTAATGGGAATTCAAGGTTTTCTTTAATGGTCATGGAATCGTAAAGAGCCCCGCTTTGAAAAAGGAACCCAATTTTTTCCCGAAGTACTGCCAATTCCTTGCTTTTCAGGTTGTTTACATTTTTTCCCAATACCGTTATTGTGCCCTGGTCGGCGTTAAGCAATCGGACAATACATTTTATAAGAACCGATTTTCCGGAACCTGATTTGCCCAGTACCACAAGGTTCTCACCATCGAAAAGCTTTAAAGACAAGTTTTTTAATACCTGCAGGTTGTCAAAACCTTTACTGAGGTTATTGATTTCAATAACCAAATTGGAGGTTTGTGTGATGTCTTGTATCAAGCTTTTATTTTCCGGCATTTCTTGTTTTTTTTCTAAGTAAAATTACAGTCGATTGGAAATGTGTTGTTTGTATAATTTTTTAAGTTCTTTGGATTTATCTCAAAATGTGTTTAACTCTGCGTCTCAAAAGTACCGGATTGGCCCTCCACTGCTTTGTTTGCAAAGAACGGTTTTCGTAATAAACCATCAGTGAATTAATTGTTGGCCCCCATTCGGGGACCCGGTTCACTTATTCTGCTACCCCGGGTTGTTACCCGTGGTTATTCAAATTGGCCCCTTTCAGGAACCTGCTTTCTGCCACGGGCGACTGAGGTACTTTCATCTTCAAGCTTTCAGCCATTTTCCTAAGAGCCAGTAGCTGCGAGCTACGAGCTATGGGCTACTTGTTACCAGCTACAAAAGCATATCTGTAATCTGAACAGCAATCAGGTCCACTACCATCACAAGCAGGGAGGCCAGTACAACGGCGGAATTGGCCGCTTTGCCAACACTTTCTGTCCCCCGCCCTGCGGAATAACCTTTGTAACAACCCACGAGCCCTATGGCGGCTCCAAAAAAGAATGTTTTAATTACAGCAGGTAAAAAATCCATAAAATCAACAACCCTGAAGGCCTGGTTGAAAAACAATACAAATGTGACACTTCCTTTGATGTTTGCTGCCGCCCAACTGCCAAGGATTCCAAGGGCGTCGGCATACAAAACTAAAATCGGAATCATCAGCGTGGCAGCTAAAACCCTGGTAACTACCAGGAAACGGATGGGGTGAGTGGAAGAAACTTCCATGGCATCAATCTGTTCCGATACCTTCATTGAACCCAGTTCGGCCCCCATACCCGAGCCGATTTTTCCAGCGCAGATTAATGCGGTAATTACCGGTCCCATTTCCCGGATGATTGAGGAAGCAACCATACCGGGAAGGAGGGATTCGGCTCCAAAATCAGCCAAAACCGGCCGCGATTGTATGGTAAGTACAACCCCCATTATGAGACCTGTTACCGATATAAGCGGAACCGTTTTGTAACCGATTTGGAAACTCTGCCGCAGGAATTCGTTAAATTCAAAATTCGGAGAAAAAGTTTCTTTAACCGTTTGCCAAAGAAACAAAAAGAAATCACCTAACCCTGCGAAGAAAATATTGGCCTCCAGTGTTTTATTATATGTTTTTTCACCAAGCCGGATTGCCTGGTTTTTAATGACAAGGGTGTTTATTGTCACTTTCTTAAATGGTGTATTCTTATCCACAGAGTAAAGGTAGGAGTGTTTATAAATTATTGTTTTACATAATTCCTGATAAGGATTGCATTATTCACACATATTGCGAGGAATGGCAGGGGAGGAGGTCACGGGTTAGATTTTTTTTTGTGAATGAGTGAGCTTATTAATCGGGTAAGTTATCGCCTAATAAAAATCCCCATGATTGTAAAGGCTTGATATGGTCAAAAATTAGTTTTGCAATTGCTGTCAGGGGGATAGCAACCAACATTCCCGGGATGCCCCACAGTGCACCAAAAGTAATAACTGCAATGATGGAAGCCAATGCGTTAAGCTTTACCTTTGAAGCAACTATTTTGGGAACTATATAATTGTTATCAATAAATTGAATGAATATATATAGCGCCAAAACCAGTACTGCAAACCAGGGAGATGGTTTCGTAACAATGGCAATAATCATCGGCATAGAGGCAGCAATGATGGAACCCAGGTACGGGATAAGATTGAGCAGAGCTCCCAATATGCCAAGCACTAATGCATATTCAATCCCCAAAATCAGGAGACCAATCGTATATAAAAAAGAGATGATTACTACCTCAAAAAGCAGTCCGATGAGGTAACGCTGAATAAGTGTTTTTATTTGGTTTATGATTTCGCTCACTTTGCTTCTGTTGTTTTCTCCAAATAACCGATGTAAAAATTCAATCAGGAGTGGCTGATAGAATAAAATCATAAATACGTAAACCGGAATCAAAAACAAAAAGGCCAGAATGCTGCCTACTCCAACGATGGTTTGCCCGATTTCATCACTCCCGATGAGTTCGTTTTTCGTATTTGTAATCCATTGGGTAATTTCATTGGCGCTAATATCAAAATATCCTGATGTCCAAAATATTAACTGATTAATGATTTGGGTGAACTTATCCACCAGTTTGGGAAATGATTCTGTGAACCGGCTGGCCTGTGAATACAAAAGTGTACCAAACAGGGCTATGACTGAAAAAGTAAGAAGCATCACAAGGCCAATGGCTACCACCCTGTGCACTTTTAACCTGATTATCATGCTTACAGCCGGGTGGAGCACAATGGCCAGGATAGTTGCAAATACAAGGGGTATTATTATGCCCTGAGCAATATACAATGTGAATACAAAGGCTACTAAACCGAGAATAACCAGTACTGTTTTTACATACATGGGTATAATGAATTCTTTTTTGGTCACGGTTATAATGGTTTTCTACCCTGAATAAGTCTGATAATTATTGCAATAACGGCAATCACAAGCAAAATGTGGATAAGACCACCCGAACTGTAACCCAGGTATCCGATAGCCCATGCAATAATGAGTATCACTGCAATGATGTAAAGTAGATTTTTCATGGCTTTTGTTTTTATGGTTTATCTTTTTTATGCTTTAGTTAACTTTGGAAAGTACCCACTTATCATGCTTCTTAAGCCGGTTCTGTTAATTGGTTTGGATACATAATTATTACAACCCACGGCAATAGATTTTTCCCTGTCCCCTTCAAGAGCATAAGCTGTTTGTGCAATTATTTTAACCTTTCTGTTAAAACCACGAATCTCCCGGGTGGCTTCATAACCATTCCTCTTCGGAATATTTATATCCATCAGGACTAAATCGATTTCCGGATTGTTTCTGCACACATTGACCGCTTCAATTCCGTTGGTTGCATTAAAAATATTCTTGCTTAAGTCTTTTACCATTGTATTCAGAAGCATCCGTGATATTTTATCATCTTCCACAATTAGAATATTGAGACCCCTGGCTTTGTCATTTATCTTTTTTCCGGGATTTTCATTTCGGTTTATACTTTTTGGGGGGTTAAAAGGTATGGCGGATATGGTAAAGAAGAAGGTACTCCCTGCACCATTTCCATTATGAGATGCATTATTCTCAACCCGTATTTTTCCACCAAGCATTTCAGTGTATGCTTTTGAGATGGACAATCCAAGACCTGATCCCTCATAATTCTGGCTTAGTTTTCTGGTGCCCTGTATAAATCTTCCAAAGATGATTTCCTGTTGGTCTTTCGGAATTCCCGGACCACTGTCTCTGACAAAAAATTCTATAAAATCATCCTTTAGAGAGTACCCCAGTTCAACAGAACCGGTTGGTGTGAATTTTATCGCATTTTTGACCAGGTTGGTAAGGATGGCATAAACTTTCTCTCTGTCGGTCCTGAAAAATGCTTTTTCATCCGGAAGATCATTTTTGAAGGAAAGGTTTAACTTTTTCTGCTCAGCCTCAAGTTTGAAGAAATGATAAATATATTCCACCTGTTCGTTAATATTCGTCTCCGCAATAGAGATTTCAACTTGTTGAGATTCAATTTTAGAAATACTGATGATGTCGTTAATAATGTTTAGCATCCGGATACCGCTTTTTTCAATTATTTCTATATAATTTTGCCGTTCTTCTTCATTCATCTCAAAGGTTTTAAGTATTTGTGTAAACCCGAGAATTCCATTCATTGGGGTTCTTATTTCATGGCTCATATTGGCCAGAAATGATGATTTCAGTCGCTCATTTTCTTCTGCTTTTTCTCTGGCCTTTTTAAGCTCTTCATTTTGCATTTCCAATTCTAACTGATGGATCTCCAATTCGTGAATGATTTTTAAAGTTTCCGATACGGAAAGAGAAGGTTTATGACCTGATTCCTTTTTGTTTACTAACAATTCCGCCGCTTGCCTCAACTTATCGGATTTGGATATTGGTTTAATTTGCTTTTTCATATTGGGGATTGTTTTGGTGGTAGCTGTCTGGTCTTTTAGCATCTATTCTTCCATCTGGCTGGTGTTAAATTCTGATACTCTGCAAAGTGCCAAGAACTCCAATGACATTCAATAGCCATAGTATTAGGATGATAACAACAACAGTGTTTAGAACACCCTTGATTGTGCGTTGCATTGGAATGTATCGGTTGATTAGCCAAAGGAGAATTCCAACACCAATGATGACGCCAATTATAGTTAGTGCAGACATAATAATTTATTTAAGTTTAATTGGTTTCAATCCTGAATGCTTCTGTTAAAAGTTTCAGGATTGGATTTTTCTGATTTATGACATAGCATGAGAACTTTAAAAAGCCATAGGAGCAGGCCTGTTTGTGAGCATTCTACCTATGGCTTTGGTCATCTCTACATTTGGGGTTGAATTTTTACATCAATCCTTCGGTTTTGTTTTCGTCCCTCTGCAGTTTCATTATTGGCCACAGGGTTGATTTCTCCATAACCTACAGAACTGATTCTACTATCTTCTTCGGTATCTGAATTGGCATTCAAATATTGGGTGACCGCATCTGACCGCTTTTGGGAAAGCATTAAATTGGAGGCATCTCCTCCGAATGAATCGGTATATCCTTCCACAATTACGCTACTTTCCGGAAAAATTTTAATTGCGTTTTGCACTTTGGTCAACAGATCAAAATTTGTTGGAGTTATTTCCGACTTACCTGTTGCAAAACCAAAACCATGCAGCCTTATTACGATTTCATCTCCAGAGCGAAATACTGATGCTTCAGATTTGTCAAAAATCAGGTAAACCTCTTCAAACTGTTGATTTAGTTTTGTTTGCTTTTCTATTTTTGCATCCAGCCTCGCCTTTTCGGTTTCAAACTCCAGCATCTTTGACTTCATGCTGTCTGAACGTTCTTTAACTTCATTATCGAACTCCGTGCGGAGCAGTAAGTTTTCATTTTTCAATAAATCAATAGTGGTTTTTAGATCTCTGATTTCATTATCTCTGGCAATATTTTCAGCATTAAGTCTGTTGTTATCTATCTGAAGTTCTGAAATATGTTTAATGATTCCTTGTTCAGGATTTTCAATGCCATTTTGGAACTGGGCTACAAAGCCGGCTTTTTCAGCAATCCTGATCAGGGGGAGCTCATATTGCAGAATAACATCTTCCATTTCCATGTCCCTGTCATCCATTTTAGATATGGTCTTATCAAGTTCAATGGCGTGACTTGCTTCGTATTTTGCTTGCTTGGCCAGTGTACGGGGGTAATCCATATCGTACCTGTTTGTTTCCAGTTCTCTTTCAGTTGCTGCCAACAAAGATTCCGCCTTTTTCAAAGTTTTCGGTGCATTTCGATCAACGTTGGTGTCATCTGCCTTTGTCAGTAATGCGCGGGTTTTGTCAAGCAAATCAGTTTTTATGGAAGTTAATTCTGCTTTCCGGTATAGTTCAATGGCTTCGGTTGCATACTTATAGGAGTCATCCCGATCGCCTTTTTCCAGCTCTCTGGCTGCTTTATTGAACACTTCTTCAGCTTCTTTCCATGTTTCTAAAGCACTTCTGTCAGCTCCTGCCAATAAGGCATCTGACCGGGCGTCAAGTGAACTGGCAAATACCGATTTGGCGGAAACACTGAACGTGACAGCCCGGTTGAAATGGTTTACTGCTTCTACAAGTGATTCTTCAATTTTTTCAACACCTTTTTGGTCGGCAAAATGTTTTTCTGCCTGCCTGTAGTTTTCAATTCCTTTATTGTATTCATCAGGAACCAGCAGGTCCGCCTGTGCAAATTTTGCATCAAGCATCGCCTGGTCGGCTTTCTTAAACAAAGTACTCTTTGTTTGTTGAGCATAACTGAGTGTGCTTATCATCATTAAGGAAAGGCACAAAAGTATAGCGACTTTGGAATTAATTCTTTCAATTGTTTTCATTTTGATGGTTGTTAGTTTAATTACAATAATCTTTGGTCTCAGGATAAGGGGATTTCGGTTGCAGCACTGCAACTGTTCGTTCAAAACTCAAAAACCTTTTTTGCTCCGGAATCAAAGGAAATATTCCTGGGATCCCTATCGATATTTTTTTCCCGGTTCTCTCACTGTTCGATGAGTGTGTTCCTGCTTGTGGGGATGCAAAATGTCTGATAAACAATTGTATAAACTTACAGATAAGGTGACTGGAATTCGTTACATGATTGTTTTTTTATTTTACATGATTCACACAAAAGGAGATGTTTTGATTTTTGGCCGGAATAAATGAGGCTATTTTCGTGGATGATGCTTTTGACCAAAACCATAATAAGCTGGAGATTATTTGAGCTTCATTACTTTAATATAAATAATTGGTATGTTTGGGTAGTGGGTTAAAAACCGAATTAAGTGGTTGCATCATTAAAAAAAGGAGTTCTTTTTGTTTCAACACATTTGGCAGCATATAAAAAAAGGGCAGCACTCCATGTTTGCCAGTCCTGGCCCATGGGCATTCCATCCTGTGCTCTTATCCATTCATTAAATCCGAATTTCAGTGATTTGCTTTTTGAAAGCTTTATTGCTTGGGTAAGAGCAATTAGCTTTTTCTCTGCCAGGCTATATCTTTTAGCTGCAACAAGGGCTGCAATATACAACCCGCAAATAAATGGCCAGATGCCTCCATTATGATACTCACCGGGCTGGTTGTACTGCTCGTATCTTTCATGCCAGTCGGGATCAGAAGGTTTAATGTAAGGGAAAAAATTGGGAGGCAAATCAACTGCAAGTTCACCGTTGTTGCGCATATGGATACACTCTTCTTCTATCCATGATACCATTTCATTTGCCCTGCCCGGAGAAGCCAATCCAGACAAAATAGCCAGGCTGTTTCCCAGAAGGTCGAAACGTTCACTACTAAAAATTTTATATGACCAGAATGCATAGTAGGGCTTGTACTTAACTACAAGGCCTTCATGTACATGCTTGTGCATAATGCCGTTGGTGATGGTGAATCTTCCCATGTCATGCTTCAACTGGTTAGCTCTTTCGTGTAGGTTGAGTAATCTCAGGTAGCTGTATGTCAATGTGTTTACAAAAAGACCATAGCCAGTCACCCATTGTTCATCACGCCAGTCACTGGTAGGTTGTTGCGCAACTAAACAGCGATCCGAGGGACTTTGATATTCCATCCATTGAAGAGCTTTCTCAAGAGCTCCCTGCAGAAAATCTTTTTCGTTTGTTACTTTTCTGAATATTCCTACACCTAATAAAAACAGGGGAGTAGTATCGCTTGCGCCACGATCCTCGGCATCATGCACCAATGAAGGGATATGCCCGTGGCTGGTTTGATTTTTTGCCAGTATCTCCAATACATGGCGCATACTGCTCATGAGCTCCTGGTTTCTGGAGACCGCAATGCCCAACAGCGCAAACATCAAATCCCGGGTATAAGGTTCGGGATAACCCCAACCGGCTGTTCGTGGAAGGCTGTGAAAAGGGCCATGTGCATTGTGTAGCAAAACCTCGATAGCTGCATTGCGGGCTTCATTGATCACTATTTGGTTGGTTTTTAGCATGGTATGTTCTGATTTTCTGTGATTTTTAAATACTGGAAGTATTCAATCAATCTCTAATCTTTCACTTACAATTTGAATGAAACGATTAGCGACAGACCGGTAGTCGAATTTTTCAATCACCCTTTTTCTTCCGGCTTTTCCCATACTCAATCTTAAAGCACCATCATTCATTAACGTCATCAGATGTTTCGCTATATCCTGTACATTGGCCCGATAATCAACAATTCGGGGTGTTTTAAACAACATCGTGTGTTTTTCCTCAAATCCTGATTCCTCACCGATAATAACTTCATTAACCACAATTTTACGGGCAACTCTAGCAAGCAGGGCGGTTTCTTTATGTACAAGCGTATCAAGCATTCCCATGGCTTTTAAGCTAATTACTGGTTTTTCACATGCACCGGCTTCAACCTGAGGCATTCCAAAACCTTCCAATCTTGAGGGGGCTGCATAGATATCGCATGCTCCCATAAGGTAAGGCATAAAAGTTCGGGAGATGGTGTTGGTTGCATAAGTGACATTCTTCTCAATTCCCAGCCGTTGGGCCAATTCCAGATCGGCCAGATTTTGTGCTTTGGTACGTGGCTGAGGCCAAACTTTACAAACATATTTCCAATCGGGTGCTTTAGCATCTATTATGGCAAGTGCCTGCATTACTTCCTGAGCTCCTTTTGAAGCGGCATCACCTCCCACGGTGAGCACCATGAGCTGATCGGAAGATATCCCCAGCGCTTCTCTTACTGCAATAATCTTTGGATCATCTTTGCAGAAGGGTTTAAACGAGTCGGTATCGCAGCCTACCGGCAATACTTCGATGATATCCGGATTGATTCCATCGCGTATGTACATTTCTTTTACCCAGTTCGACGTTACCAGAATAAGCGGCAATGCATTCAAAATTTCCTGATAGTTGGCTATATATCCGTCGGCTACCAGCCATGGAACGGCTTTGATTCCGTAACGCTGAGGGTGAAGAACCAGTTGAGGGGTATGTCCCCAATAACCTATTCCAACTACCACGTCAGGCTCAAACCATCGATAATACCATTCTTTTTCCTGTGCTGATTCAAAATGTGCAGCATGAGCATCCACGCCCATTTCCAACAGTCCTTTGTAGAGCAAGTCGCCTTGTGTGGCCAGGCCTCCGGGCGACGGTGGATAATCGTATAAAACAAGTACTTTCATGGTCTTTAATGTTTAACTAAACCGTAAAATCTGTACTTCATTTGTAATGACTTCCGGATTAAGTTCAAATTATATATCCTGGTGCCAGATTTTGCTACTTTATTTTTTTGAGCCAATTCGTGGCTTCCGATGGATTTCCGAACTGCCAAAACGCCTCAGTTTTTGGAGTGGTTTGTGCTTCCCAGCTATTATTATCAAAACCGTATGTTGCGGTAATTATTTTATGCTTTTTTTTCCATATTTGAGCGGAAAGGTTGGTGATTATCGGTGCTTTTTCAATCGCTCTGGGTAAATATTCTTTATTTCCGTCATCGTAAGCGAATGCCCAAAAGCAGTTGGCAGCAATTTTATTGGTATGCCATAATTTTATTACCGCTCTGCCAATTTCTTCATGACGAAGATGCTTTGTGTATTCACCCACGGGACTGTGGGAAATAATCATATCGAAATGTTTTAAAGGCAACAAATTCAGAATAGCTGTCTCAATCTTTTTGGGCTTTAGTGGTTTCTGTTCGGGCTCATCGTCAAGGTCTCCCATAATGCCTTGGGCATTTAGTGCTTCCAATGCTTTGAAAAATTTCTTGGAACGATCTGAATCTTTGCCCCGGCAGAGGGAAACAATAAACCAATCACATTTAGGGTGACTTAATATTGTTCCTCCGCTCCAAAGAGTTTCATCATCTGGATGAGCTACAATTACGACAATAGTCTTTTTGCATTTTTTTAACATATAACCGGCCATGAATTTATTCTAATCTCTCTTGATATGATTATCTCTTCTATATGAAAGTTTTGTGAATTAATCAGTCCTCTCAAAACCGGAGCTTTTCGCTTTTAGTGAAATACATAATTCCACTTTGATCAGATGAGGCTGTGTCTTTAAAGGTCAAAGGTCTTTAAGCAATAGCCTGGGGCAACCTGACAGGAAAATTGTAATTAATTAATTTTTCCTCTCTTTATTGGTTGCAACGCAACCGATGAAGAGAGGAGGCGGGGAGGATGACTCCAGCCCCAGGGCGTTGCTTGGTTATTGCTCTCAGGCTTTCAACCCGTTTAAACCCTACCTGTTTCATGGATATGGTAGATTAGTTTCATCAATCTTCTAAAAATAGTTCCTTCCGGTGCAAGAACTATTACATTTCCATAGCAATAAATTACATAATTCACACATTGATATTAAAATGCAGGTGCTGACAGGCAGAAGTGTGAAGCAGGAGCGGAGAAGAGGTATGATAAAAGAAACAGAAGTATAGCCGTGATTTTATGGCGCTGGAAAGAGATGGTATTAATAAACTTCAGCAACGGCTAATACGAATTCTTCAGTTCGCTGATTAGGTCTTTTAAATTAACAGATGCATAAGTGGAAGCATAATCGGACATAGCATAGGGAATGATCAATTCATCATTGTGTGTCATTGAGCCACATGAATATACAACATTGGGCACATAACCTTCTCTTTCTTCTGTGTTGGGTATCAGGAGCGGAGTTTTGGATCGTCCTATTTCTTTTTCAGGATTATCAATGTCAAACAAGGCAGCTCCTAAAGCATATTCACGCATAGGACCAACGCCATGGGTGATGACCAGCCACCCTTCTTCCGTTTCAATAGGTGAGCCACAGTTTCCAATCTGAATAAGCTCCCAGGGGTATTGGGGTTGCTGGAGGATATCAGCCTTTCGCCAAAGGGTAATGTTATCTGAATATGCGATATAGTTGTTAAATCCATCCAACCTGCAAAGCATAGCATATTTGCCATTAATTTTTCGGGGAAACAACGCCATTCCTTTGTTTTGTGCAATTTCACCGTGCAAGGGTCTCACCTTGAAGTGGTAGAAGTCCTCTGTTTCAAGAAGCTTTGGGAGGATTGTTGCTCCATCGTATGCGGTATAAGTGGCATAATAGATGGTCTTGTTGTCGTCATCTGTGAATTTCACAAAACGGGCATCTTCAATTCCATTTTTTTCATTGGCCGAAACAGGAAAAATAACTCTTTCTGAAATATTAGTATCCAGTGAGAATTGTAATTCATAATGCGAGGAAGCCAACCAGGTGAGTTGGTTAAAAAGATATTCTTTGTCAGAAGTTAAATGAACTGATTTTCTGGATTCGTCAATGCATTGTCGCAGTTCCCCGTAAGTGAATTTCTCAGGGAGTTTATTCAAAATTAGTGCGGGAGGAATAAGGCTGTGAATTTCCTGCATTTCTTCCAGTTTGTGAGCAAAGGATTCTTTATCATAAACATGCCGTCTTATATGCTCTGCCTCTTCCAGCATATCACCAATAGATTCCACGGTGAGGTTGTTGGATTTATCCAGAATGCCGGTTCTGAATACTATAGATGATATGTGTCCCTCTCCGGTGGCCCGAAAGCTGATTATAACCCTTTTAGATCCTGGTTTTATCTCCGTCTGATCGGGATGTTCTACTATTGATGGATTAAAAAACGCAGCTGATTCGATAGAGTACTCCATGGTAAAATAGGAGCCTATAAGTATTTTTTTTGAGTAATCTATTTCATCCGGATTTTTACCCAGAGATGTAATCAGGTCTGCAATTTTATTAAAGTGTTTTTCAAAAATTCTGGAAATATTTCTGTGACGCATAGAATAATCCCTGAGTGTTTGATTTAGGGTCAATAATGCTTCATTTTCTGACATTTCCAGGATGGAGCGGATGGTACTTAGAGCCCTCTGTTCACCAGTAAACAAAAAGCGGGCTATCACCCTGCTCGGGTCAGGATTGAATACTAAGTTTTTTCTGCTTACCGTTACTTCCATGTGGGATATTTTATGTTTCCATAAAGGTAACGTTTATTTATCTTCTTTGCAGGTTGTGTATTGTTTTATCCTGTTTTCGTGTTTTACTACATTTTTATTTCTTTACTGCTACTGCCTCAATCTCCACCAGTGCCCCCAAAGGAAGATCTTTAACAGCAAACGCAGCCCGGGCAGGAGGGTTTTTAGGGAAGTATTGTCCATAAACTTCGTTCATTGCTTTAAAGTTGGCAATATTGCTTAAGAGGCAAGTTGTTTTCACTACGTTTTTAAAGGTGCATCCGGCTTCTGAAAGGATAGCGTCCAGGTTTTTCATCACCTGTTCTGTCTGACTTTTGATATCTCCTTCTATCAGTTTTCCTGTTTCAGGATTGATGGGTACCTGGCCGGAGATGAAAAGCATATTGCCGGCAATAACGGCCTGACTATAAGGCCCGATGGCTTGTGGTGCATTGGGGGTGGAGATGATTCTTTTCATGGTTGGTGGTTTAAGTTCTGAGTTTTGAGTTCCGGGTTCTGGGTTTTGAGTTCTGGGTTTGGCTTGGTGTTGCTTGTCGGGGTTTCCCTATCAGGGTGGTAAGCGTGGGGCTTTTAAGTTCAGTGTTCCGCGTACCAAAACCATGTCCAAATTAAGTTGACCGTTTTAGAGTTTTCAGGTTAAGAAAACGCTTCTCCTGGTTTTTTGTTTAACTAATCATTGATAATTGCTCATTGGTAATTGTTTATTGATAATTTCCTGATAGTCAGAAGCCAAGAGTCAAGAGCTAAGAGCCAACAGATAACAGTTAACAATCCAACCGTGTTAAAAGCTACCAAAACCCGGATTGTCACGTGGGTGACTGCGTTTCTCGTATTTAAGGTCACGGAGCATGCTGCTGTTTACAGAAATGGTGAAGAAGTAAGATTTGTAAGAACCTACCGGCACCAGGTTGAAACTCATGCTCCAGCAGTGCAGATCGCGGTTGATGCGAACATTGGTGTGTGAGATTTCTTTTCGGTCCAGGTTATATCCGGTACTGAAGTTTACCGACCATTTTGGTGTCAGGGTGACATTTCCGTTCAGACTGATGTCGGCCGTAAATTTCTTGTCGTACGCCATTTTTTCCGTGTTGAACTTATCCTGTACAATCCTCATATTGTAATTCAGTGACAGGTTCCAGGGCATAGAAAAAGGTGCATATTCGGGGGTGGGGGTATTGGCTGCCGTTTGCTGATCCTGTCCTTGTGTGGGCAGGTTTTCAGGAGGCCTCTCCCCGTCAGGGAATTCTGAGTTATCCCCTTGCTGGTCCTGTTGATCGTTCTTTTTTTGAAAGTCTTTTGATCCGAAATTCAATCCGAAACTCAGGCTGGCATTTTCCAGGCGTGCAAGTTTTTTCTTGTCGTTCCAGAGGAGGGTGTTTACCCGTGTGGGATTTCCCCGCTCATCCAGTTTGATGGTATAGGGGTCAAAAAGGGCATTGAAATTAACCGCAGTGCCGAGTACCTTGGTCCGTCCACTCATATTGATTCTTGACCAGTTCATCGAGTCAGCCAGAAAGTTATAGGATGTACTCAGGTTTAAGGACTCCAGAATGGGGATTTTTTTAAACCCGGTACTGTCTTTTCTACTTTTGATTTTCATCTCCAGGTTGTTGTTCAGGCCAAAACTCATGGAGCCTGATTCACCTCGTCCGGGAACGCCGTACATTGATCCTTCATAGATGGAGTAGTCGTGTCTTACAACTTCATCTCTTCTGGCATCATAATATTCAAACCAGTCGTAATATCCGTATTTGGGGTCACCAAAGTCGGGGCTGTAACTAAAACTCACCGAGGGGGTCATCATGTGCCGGATGGCCTGAATGCCATCACCAAAAAGCCAGCGACTGGGTCGGAAAAAGGTATAAAGTTTTGTTTGGGTACCTACACTGAAGTTATAATCGTAAACCCGGTTGAAGCCCTGTGTGGTATCAGAAACCACTACCTGTTGCTGTTCTTCGTCGTATGATTTTTCGATGGATTTAAAATACCATCTTTCTTTATAGTTGAAACTGGGAGAGAAGGTGAAATGCCGTAGAAACTTAAAGTTCATACTTACCGGAATGCTGTGCTGGATGCCGTTTTTCCAGTCCTGAGCCAGACTTGCGTCCATCAGTTCGCTCTCCTTGGTGGAAATCCGGTTACTGGCATTACCTGTATAGCTCAGACTGATTTTTTCATACCAACTCTCTTTAGATCCCACTTTATTTTTGCTTTTGAATGGGTAGATCCGGTTCATGGTCAATGTCAGGTTGGGAATAGTAAGGTCAATGGTGGTATCCCGACTGTTTTGAGAGTGTTGCGCATTGGCCGAGAAATTAAATGGTGTTCCCGGAAATTGTCTGGAATAGGAAATACTGGATCGTTTGGTGTTGGTTGCCAACTGCCGGGGATTGATGATGCTACCCACGTTGTTGCGATCGAAAGAACTGGTAGAGAAATTGACACTGGCCGAAAAACGGCGGTAGGGATTGGCTTTGGAGTCCTGGCTGTGCGACCAGTTGATGGACATATCTGTACTTTTGCTGTAGTCGGGCAACTCTTTTTCGCTGGTGATATTGGTAATGTACTGAAAGTTGAAATTTCCGGAGAACCGGTATCTTAGTTTATATTTGGATGCCATACGCGTGCCCCAGGAGCCGTTGGTATAAATGTCACCGGTCAGGGATAAATCAAAATAATCATTCGCTGCCCAGTAATAACCTCCGTCGCGCAGAAAAAATCCACGGTTGCTTTCTTCACCGTAAGAGGGAAGAATAAAACCGGAACTGTAGGTAGAGGAGCTGGGAACAAATCCAAATGGAACCACGAATGGCATGGTCACATCCTCAATTACCAGATAGGCAGGTCCGGTAATGATTTTTTTCCCGGGAATGACCTTGGCTTTGGTCATATTCAGATAAAAGTGAGGATGATCATGGTTGGTACAGGTGGTGTATTTCCCGTTTCGGAGACAATAAACATTGTCTTCAAGTTTTTTTGCACGGTCACTGACCACATATCCTTCTCCCTGCTCGGTTACCACGTGTTCGATAATGGCTTTTTCGGTTTCAAAATTGTAGCGAATCGACCGCATAGTATATTCTCCACTGGGATCTTTGAATACCGGAAGGCCTGTCTCGGCACCGGTGGAGTCAATTCTGCCGGTGGCATAAGCAAGGCTGCTGTCCAAATCAAGTTCTATCTGATAAGCAGTTAGCAGCACATCCTGATAACTGACACTGGCATCACCATACAAAAATACTTTTCCTCCGGTAAACTTCACGGAATCGGTTGCCGAATAATCTACCTCGGCTTCTATTACAGGAGGGCGGGATTCTTTGGTCTGTGTGGTATCAGCAGGTTGAGATAAAGTGTCGGGAGCAGCTTCCGAAAGCGTGTCCTGCATCAGCGGATTCTGAGCATTGGATGCTGTCGAAATTGCAAATAAAAAGAGCAGGGCCGATAATAATCCGGTCCTGACATTCGAGAGGCTGTATTTGTATTGCTTTGGTATCAAGATAGATATAATTCTAAGCTGTCGAAAAAGGTCTGTTGGCATTTTTTTAATCAGCACAAAAATAAGGTAAAAAACGGTCTTTAAGGTGCTTTTTATAGCAAAATTGAGGCCAAGTCATCGTATGACTCAAAAAACAGTTGATTCGCAGAAGTTTTTTTATTTTTGGGATGGTATTTGCATTTAAAAGCTGCAAATTTGCATCAATATTTATATTTTTCTATTATGGAGTTTTATCAGATACTTTCATATATCCGACACAAATCTTTAAAGTTTCCGGTATCCCTGGTCTTATTTTTTCTGTTTTCTTATTACTCAGCAGCTCAAACACAGGAGCCGGTTCAACTAAAAACGGTAATACTGGATCCCGGTCACGGGGGGAAAGACTCCGGAGCGTTAGGGCGCTCCAGCAAAGAAAAAGATATTGTACTCGACATTGCATTGCAGGTTAAAGAATATCTGAACCAGTATTTGCCTCAGGTAAATGTTGTTATGACCCGTGACAAAGATGTGTTTGTTCCGCTGAATGAGCGCGCCAAAATTGCAAATGAGAGTGATGCCGATTTGTTTGTATCTATTCACGCCAATTCCATTTCCACTTCCCGGATTTATGGTGCCGAAACCTTCGTTTTGGGATTGCACCGATCGGAAGAAAACCTGGAAGTTGCTAAAAAAGAAAACTCTGTAATTGTACTGGAAGAGGACTACAAGGCTAAATATGAAGGATTTGATCCCAATTCCACCGAATCGTATATTATTTTCGAACTGATGCAGAATGTTTACCTTGATCAGAGCATTGGCTTTGCTTCAGCCGTTCAGAAACAGTTTCGGGAGAGGGTTGGACGCCATGATCGTGGTGTAAAACAGGCCGGGTTTCTTGTACTTCGGGAAACTTCCATGCCTGGAGTGCTGGTGGAAGTGGGATTCCTCAGCAACAGGGACGAGGAGCGGTTTATGAATTCCAAAAACGGGAAAGTTTATCTGGCTTCAGCTATATTTAGGGCAATCAGAGACTATAAGGAGCACTTTGATGAAGTGAATGCAAAATTGGTCTCCAATAGTTTTCCGTCCGAAAAAAAGGAGAATGCAACTCCGGCAATTGAAACCGAAGAGGCAAATTCCACGGTGCAGTATCGCATCCAGATTGCAAGCAGCCAAAATCAACTGGAAACCAATGAAGCCTTTTTCAAACAATTTGATTCGGTTTGGGAATATCAGGAGGGAGATTATTATAAATATACCACCGGATTGGCCACAAGTCATGAGGAGATCCTTGAAAAATTGCCCGAAATAAAAAAGGTGGTTCCTGATTGTTTTGTGGTGGGTTTTAAGGATGGTCAACGGATAATACCTTAACCTGCGTTATACATAAGACAGGTACGATGGAAACAGGCTGAAAGCCTGAGAGCAACAGCCCAGGGCAACGCCCTGGGGTTTGAGGTATTCCTCATGCCCCCCTCTCATTATTGGTCGCGTCGCGACCAATAATGAGAGGGGGAAGGGTGTTTCAATTTTCCTGGGGCGTTGTCCCAGGCTATTGCTTAAAGACCTTCGGCCTTAAAAAACGCAACAATATTATGTATTCCTCTAAAAGGAAAAGCCTCGCTTTTGAGAGGACTGCGTTATACACAAATATCATAACTCGCATGCCGCTGAGATTCCATTATTGGAGTTTGAATAAGTAAGGGAAGCGCGGCAGCATGATTAAAAGAGTTGAGAATTTCATCAGACGATAGATTCTAACCTGATTAAAAAAAACGAAGATCGATGATAAAACTTAAAAAAGAGTATAAAATTGCAGTTACCGTTATTGTTGCTCTGGTAATATTAATATGGGGCCTGAGCTTCCTAAAAGGTAAGAATATCTTTAATTCAGGCGATTTATATTACGGCGTTTATTCCAGGATTGACGGACTTACCGAAGCAAGCCCCATTCACTATCACGGGTATAAAGTTGGTTCTGTAATGGAAATACAATTCTATCCTGACCGGGAAGATCGCTTTGTGGTTGTGTTTTCTCTGGAAAAGGAGATGGCACTGAATGAAAATACCCTGGCCCAGATATACAATTTCGATTTGATGGGAGCTAAGGCTGTTCGTTTTGTAGATAAAGGAGCAGGTGCTGTTTTGATGCCCGGAGATACTTTGAAAACAGATATTGAGGGTGGCCTGTCTGCTGAGTTAGCACCCATCAAAAATAAGGTTGAAAACCTCGTGGTTCGCATGGACAGTACCCTGAACAGTCTCTCAGGAGTTTTTTCAAATGACAACAACGAAAGTCTGGAAGAGGGGATGAAAAGCTTTCGGGCTATGATGAAAAATCTGGAGCAGACCACTGCCACAGTCAATGCTTCCCTGGGCAATGGTGGCGCTTTGAACAGTACGCTTGCCAATATTGATTCTGTAACAGGTCAGTTGGCACGACAACAGGATAATATTGCTGCAACCATGGAGAATGTGGCCGGTTTCAGTAATCAGCTGGCACAGGTACACCTCGACAGTCTGGTTGCCGGAGTTGATTCCAGCCTTACTTTGGTAAACACCTTGCTTAAACAAGCGCAGGAGGGAGAAGGAAGTCTGGGCTTATTGCTTTCGGATGAAGGTTTATATTATAACCTGATGGACGCTTCTGCCAACCTTGATCGGTTGCTGGCCGATATCCGGCACAATCCGGGGCGCTACCTGAGTATCTCCGCCGTTGATTTTGGAAAGGATGTTTATCTGAATGTTTCTGACGAACGGGCCGAACAACAGGGAATCGTATATAAGGTAGAGGTTGCCAGTTCCAATGAACCACTTGACATTAAGAATCAAATGGTAAAAGAGAAGCATCGTATTTTTGAGGATACTAATGGGCAAAAATACACTTACACCATTGGCCATTCTTCTTCTTATGCTGAAATTAAAGGCATTCGTGATGAGATTATCCATCAGTTTCCTGATGCCGAAGTAGTCGCTTTTAAGGATGGCAAAGCCATTCGACTAATTAAAGCCCTTCGACAAACCGGAGAATAACAGCTTACTTATTGTTAAATAGAATGAGCAAAAAAAAGATTTTGATGAAAAAGTAATTTTTTTTCAAAATCGGATTCAACCTCCTTTCTTTCAAGTGTTTGTGTATGTTAACTGAAAGTTAAATTTATTTAGTTTGTTGCTGATTATCAAGTTGTTATTCATGGTTAATTTCAATGGTTTGACTATTAACAGGATAAAGTAATTCGTGAAATTTCAACCCATAACCCATTTTTTTTTCCAGTTTTTTTTAGCAAATTTTGTCCTTACCGAAGCACGAATTATTAACATATTGTAAAAATGGAAGGCATAGAAACCAAACTGGATCATAAGCAAATATGGGCTGAGTGTTTAAATTACATTCAGGCGTCAATCCCGGTAAACGATTTTCAAACCTGGTTTGAACCCATTGTTCCACTTAAACTGGAGCAGAGAGTGCTGACGATTCAGGTGCCTACTTATTATTTTTACGAATTCATTGAGGAGCAGTATATTAAGCTGGTCGGAAAGGCGCTTCGGGAAATTATCGGTTCGGGAGCCAAGCTTGAATACAGCGTGGTAATGGCTCGTAAACATACTCCTTCTGCTTCCAACTCTTACACCGTGAATTATCCGGCTGCCGAACGTCATGACTTACGCAATCGTGCTGTGGATAAAAAATACTCCCGTCAGGATCAGCCGCAAATCAGAAATCCTTTTATAATACCGGGAGTAAAAAAACTGGACATTGATCCACAATTAAATCCCGAATATTCCTTTGATAATTTTGTGGAAGGAGATTGCAATCGTCTTGCACGATCGGCAAGTGAAGCGGTAGCCAAAAATCCGGGTAAAACTGCTTTTAATCCTTTGTTTTTGTATGGAAACAGTGGTTTAGGTAAAACGCACCTGGCTCAGGCCATTGGTATTGAGGTAAAGAAGCAATATCCTGAAAAGACCGTTCTTTATGTAAGTGCCAATAAGTTTACCACCCAATATACCGATTCGGTGGCCCGGAATTCTGCCAATGATTTTATGCATTTCTATCAGATGATTGATGTGTTGATCATTGATGATATTCAGGAACTTGCCGGAAAGGAAGGAACTCAGAATACTTTCTTCCACATTTTTAATCACCTGCATCAGTCGGGGAAACAGCTGATTCTGACCTCTGATAAAGCTCCGGTGGCACTCAAGGGGATGAAGGAAAGACTTCTGACCCGTTTTAAATGGGGCTTGCCGGCTGATTTACAATCTCCCGATTTCAATACCCGGGTAGATATTTTAAAAACCAAGATTTATAAGGACGGTATTTCGGTCTCGGATGAAATTGTTCATTACATTGCCTCGCACATTACCGACAATGTACGTGAACTGGAGGGGGCATTGATTTCCCTTTTGGCAATGTCCACACTCAACAGGGCCGAAATTACACTTGATATAGCCAGTACCGTGGTTAACCGGTTGGTAAGTAAGCCACAGCGCGAAATTACCGTGGATCAGATTCAGCGGAAAGTTTGCGATTTTTATGGCATAAATATGGATGCTTTGCAGTCGAAAACCAGAAAACGGGAGATTGTACAGGCCAGACAGGTTGCCATGTTCTTTTCCAAGAATTTAACCAATTCATCGCTCTCGTCCATTGGCTCTCAGATTGGTCAGCGCGATCATGCTACTGTATTGCATGCCTGCAAGGCTGTGAAAAACCTGCAGGAGACCAATACCGAGTTTAAACATCAGTTGAAAGAGATTGAAGGACTCCTGCGTCAGTAAAACTTATTTTTTATTCGGACACAATTCAAATTTTTTTTGTCTTTTTGTTTCCGATAGCACAAGTTTCAGTTTGTAAAAACAGAAAGCCTCATCAGATTTTTCGTCTGAATGGGGCTTTGGTTTTTTGATTGCTCTTCGATTCTTTCTTTTAAAAAGCATATCTTTGGTACTTTCTTTGATGAATTTTTGCGAATTTTGTGTGCCAGAAAAAAACGATTTTGAAAAGTTTGATCATGTTAAATAGTACTTTCCGCCTCAATGGTATTTTTGTTTTAGTCATTTGGTTGTTGACAACTTCTTTGTCAGTTGCTCAGGAACAGCAAACCCGGGGCCCCGGAGAACATCGGATTGTGGTTGACGGTCATGAATATTTCCTACACGTGGTTAAGCAGGGAGAAGGGTTCTTTGCACTTGCCCGCCGTTACAATGTTACCCAACAGGAGATTTTGGAAGCCAATCCGGAACTGGAAGAAGGTCTGAAAAAGGATCAGGTAATTAAAATCCCTGTTATTGAAGGACGCAACGATAACAAAAACAATATGGCCCGGTCGGGGGATTTTATTCTCCATACCGTGGAGAAAGGGCAGACAGCCTGGTTTATTTCCCGGAAATATGGAGTTGATGTACACGATATCTACGAGCACAATGCCGGGTCGGAGAAGCAACTGATTGTGGGAAGTATTATTCGTGTGCCTGTAAAAAAAGAAGAACCCCGTCAGGAGCAGCAAAAAGATGAGGACCAATTTATTTATCATGAGGTTCAGCCGGGAAATACACTTTATTCGCTTGCCAGAAGATACAATGTAACGGTTGAAGGTATTTTGCAAAACAATCCGGGACTGCGCAGCGGCAGTTTGTTGCCCGGTTCTCTCGTGCGAATACCCAGGGTTGCTGAATTCGCTGAAACCGCCGCTTCCTCAACAAAGGAAGATGCAGGTGTGATTCAGGGAGAGGGTTACATCTATCATGAAATCAGGCCAGGACAAACGTTGTATTCCATCAGTAAACGTTATCAGGTTGATCTTAACACTATTCGGGATGCAAATCCTGATGTGGATACCAATGACCTTAAGCCGGGGTACATGTTGCGTATTCCGCGTGACTCGGAGCAACAGGTCGCGACATCTGAAGATCAGCAGAATCTTTTTGAACGGCACAAGGTAAAGCGTAAGGAAACCCTGTTTTCTATTTCCCGCCAGTATAATGTGGATATGGAAACCATCCGCAAGGTCAATCCGGATGTTGATTTCTCAAACCTGAAAAAAGGTACGGAACTCAATATTCCCATGGATCAGTGGTTTGTACAGAATATTCCGGGTGTGGAGGAGCACGATGAAATGGTTGCCGGCGTTCCTGATTCCCTGAAAGTGGAAAGATTTATTCCGGCCAAAAATCTTTGTGACAACAATGAGGGGATTGGTTTTTCCCGGCCGGCAAAAGTAGCGGTTTTATTGCCTTTTGCCCTTGATGCCACCGATGAAGCCAATGTTATTGTCAAAGTTGAAAACGGCGATACCATCCGAACTCCCCGGAAATATCCGGTGATATCGCGACGATCACGAATTTTCGTGGAGTTTTATGAAGGTGTTTTGCTGGCCCTGGATAAATTGAAAGAAGAGAACGTCAATGTGGATCTTTCTGTTTACGATATCACCCAGAATAATGGAAATATTGAACTTTTACTGAATTCCAATCCTGAATTGAAAGAGGTGGATATCATAATTGGTCCTGCACGTTCCGATGATCTGGATGTGGTTTCCGAATTTTCCATAAAGCATCAGATTAAACTGGTTTATCCATTGTCGAATGTCAATCCGGTTCTCGACAGAAATCCTTATGTGTTCCAGGTCAATACCCCCGATACTTTGCTTTTTGATAAGATGGCCAATGAAATAGTTCGTCAGTCAGAGTCTTACAATCTTCTGGCCATTATCCCTGAAGGCGAGGATCCTTATGCATCTGCATTTCTGGATAATTTCCGGCAAACGGTGTTTTTTAATGAGTTTTCTCTGAATAAGGACATGAATTACCGGGAGTACCGGATGATGGGAAAAGAGGATATGACCAACCTGGAGGCTTTACTGGATCCCGTGAAAAAGAATTTTGTGGTGGTGCCCACCAATAGTGAAGCAACCATTTCGAAGATTGTTCCAACTTTGGCCGGTATTGCAGAGAAAGGAAAAATAAACATTTCTCTTTTCGGAATGACTGAATGGCTCAGGGCCCAGTCCATTGAGCCTGAAGATATGTTCACTCTTAATACGCAGCTCTTTACATTTTTTGCTTTCGATTATGAGAGTGATGAAACACAGGATTTTATAGAGAAATACAGAAGTTGGTACCATACAGAACCGCATGCTGTTTCATCCTATTTTCAGAATTCCTCCTCCTCATCAGGTTATTCGCGTTACGGAGCCTGGGGATATGATGTGGCTTACTATTTTATCTCCTCGCTGACCCGGAGGGGAGCGTATTTTGAATTCTGTCCCGAACCACTGCTGGATGTTCAGCCTGTTCAGTTTAATTTTTCCTTTAAACGCATTTCCAACTGGGGAGGCTTTTACAACGACGGAATTTTTATGCTCAGATTCCTGCCCGGTTACAAGGTCGTTCGGACACCTGTAATATCTTTTCAACCCATGCTTCCCATAGGGGATGATGACAACAATACTATTGAATCGTTTTAAGTTTTTATTTATATGGTTTCTGTTAACCAACTGACACTTGATTTTGGTACCTTTTTGCTTTTCGAGGATGTTTCGTTTCTGATCAACCCGCGCGATAGAATAGGCCTGGTAGGGAAGAATGGTGCCGGTAAAACTACCCTGCTGAAGGTGATTACCGGAGCGCAGGAGCCCACATCGGGCGAGGTAACGATGCCTCGTGACTTTTCGGTGGGGTATCTGCCGCAGGTGATGAAGCACGATGACCGGTTCTCTGTTTTTGAGGAGACAGAACAGGCTTTTTCTGAAATCAAGAAACTGGAAAAGCAGATTGAAGAGCTTACCCAGGCCATTCACCATCGGGAAGACTATCACTCGGAGGAATATCTTTCGTTGATAGATAAGCTGACTGAAGCCAACGAACGTTTTAATATGTTTGGGGGGCACGATTACCGGTCACGCATAGAGGTTACACTGAAAGGTCTGGGTTTTAAACCTTCCGACTTTGAGCGACCCACGTCCGAGTTTAGTGGTGGGTGGAGAATGCGTATAGAACTGGCTAAGATATTGCTGCGAAAGCCCGATTTGTTTCTGTTGGATGAGCCAACGAACCATCTGGATATTGAGTCTATTACATGGCTCGAAGATTTTCTCAAGAATTACAGTGGCGCGGTGGTGCTTATTTCGCACGATAAAGCTTTTTTGGATAACGTAACCACCAGAACCATCGAAATTTCGTTGGGCCGGATTTACGATTACAAAGCTTCCTATTCACAGTTTGTGACCCTGAGGCACGAAAGACGGGAGCAACAGCTGGCTGCTTATCGCAATCAGCAAAAAAAGATTGAAGATACCGAGCAGTTTATCGAACGTTTTAGATACAAAGCTACCAAAGCAGTGCAGGTGCAGTCGCGCATTAAGCAGCTTGAGAAAATGGACCGCATTGAGGTGGATGAATTCGATAACAGTAAGTTAAATATTAAGTTTCCGCCCGCTCCGCATTCCGGAAAGCTTACGGTCAGCGGAAAGCATGTTTCCAAATCGTATGGTGACCTGTTGGTGCTCGACGATATAGATTTTGATATTGAACGGGGAGAGAAAGTGGCCTTTGTGGGGAAAAACGGAGAAGGAAAAACCACGCTGGCCCGAATTATCATGCAGGAGCTGCAGCACGAAGGAACCGTGAAGCTGGGGCATCAGGTTAAGATTGGATACTTTGCCCAGAATCAGGCTGAAAGGCTGGATGAAAATCTCACGGTTTTTGAGACCGTTGATAAAGTGGCCACCGGAGATATTCGCACCAAAGTCAGAGATTTGCTGGGCGCTTTTTTGTTTAGCGGTGAGGAGGTGGATAAAAAAGTCTCCGTGTTGTCGGGGGGCGAACGTACCCGGCTGGCCATGGTTATGCTTTTGCTGGAGCCTGTGAACTTCCTGGTGCTTGACGAACCGACCAATCACCTGGATATGCGTTCGAAGGATATTTTGAAACAGGCACTGAATGATTTTGAAGGATCTGTGCTGGTGGTCTCGCACGACAGGGAGTTTCTGGATGGTTTGGTGGACCGGATTTTTGAGTTTACCAATAAAAAGACCAAAGTGCATCTTGGGGGAATATATGAATTTCTTCGAAAGAAAAAGATGGACACCCTTCAGGAGCTGGAGCGGGTGCCTCTCAAAGCCAACAAGACCGATTCGGAGGTGTCAGGAGCCTCGTCGGGCCAGTCAGGCAAGGTTGCCTTCGCCGAACGAAAAGAATTGAATAAGCGTATTAAAAAGGCTGAAAACGAGGTGTCCAAATCCGAAGAAGATATCGCACGTTTGGAAAAGGAGCTGGAAGGCTTGTCTGCCGTTATGGAAAATCCTGAAAAAGCTTCCGATCCCGCTGTCTTCGAGATGTATCAGAAAATTCAAAAAAATCTGGATGCCGCAATGGAGGAATGGGAAGTGGCACATCTTGAGCTGGAAGAGTTGCAACAAAAAAGAAATGTACTGGATGAAAGTGCCTGACTCAACCCTCTAACCTCTAACCTCTAACCTCTAACCTCTACTGACTAAAAACTAATAACATGGCAAAAGAGATAATATACGGAATTCGTGCGGTAATGGAAGCCATTCAGGGCGGTCGCGACATAGAAAGAGTACTCATCAGCGAAAACCTGAAAGGAAACCTTGCAAAGGAACTGCAGGATCTTATTCGCGAAAAGGATATTACATTTAAGAAGGTGAAGCCCGAGCGCATTGACTGGGCTACCAAGAACAATCATCAGGGAGTGGTTGCGTATCTGCCACCTGTGGAATACCACAACATCGAGAAAGTGGTGGAGGATTTGTTGGAACAAGGTAAAGAACCTTTTGTGCTGATTCTGGACGGTATTACAGATGTGCGGAATTTTGGAGCAATTGCCCGCACTGCCGAATGTGCCGGTGTGGATGCCATTGTGCTTCCCGAAAAAGGTAGCGTTTCTGTGACTTCTGATGCCATCAAGACATCTGCAGGAGCTTTGTTTCGGGTGCCTGTATGCCGTGAAAAAAACCTTTACTATGTATTGAGGCATCTGAAAGATCGCAAATTCACGATTGCTGCAGCATCGGAAAAGGGCGATATCGATTATCGCAAGGCCGATTACAAAGGAGCGGTTGCTCTTATAATGGGAGCCGAGGACAAAGGGGTGTCAGGGCAGTTACTCAAACTGGCAGATGCTCACGTTTCTATTCCCATCCGTGGAGAAATTGGTTCTTTGAATGTTTCCGTAGCCGCCGGGGTGTTGATTTATGAAGTTTTGCGTCATCGCGATTGATAAGATTGTTGGTTGAGCCGGTCGTTTTGATTATATTTGTTGCGCTCATAGAAAAAAATTATGGAATACATTGTTTCGGCACGAAAATACCGACCAGATACATTTGACTCGGTTGTAGGTCAGAAAAACATCACTACAACCCTGAAAAATGCCATCAAAAATCAACAACTGGCGCATGCCTACCTGTTTTGTGGTCCGCGTGGTGTCGGGAAAACAACCTGTGCACGTATTTTTGCAAAGACCATTAACTGTAAAAATATTTCGGCCGATTTCGAAGCTTGTAATGAATGTGATTCCTGTCGTTCCTTTAACGAGAGCCGTTCCTACAATATTCATGAGCTGGATGCTGCCAGCAACAATTCGGTGGAGGATATTCGCTCCCTGATTGACAAAGTACGCGTTCCCCCTCAAATGGGGCACTACAGTGTTTATATTATCGACGAGGTTCACATGCTTTCGCAGGCGGCCTTTAATGCTTTTTTGAAAACACTGGAGGAGCCTCCCAAGCATGCCATTTTTATTCTGGCAACCACCGAAAAACATAAAATTTTACCCACCATTCTTTCCCGTTGTCAGGTCTTTGATTTTAACCGGATTACCGTGGAGGATGCTGTGGAGCATCTTAGATATGTTGCCCAAAAAGAGGATGTTACTGCTGAAGAAGAGGGCCTGAATGTGATCGCCCAAAAGGCTGATGGTGCCATGCGCGATGCCCTGTCCATCTTCGACCAGATAGTGGCCTTCTCAGGAAAAAACATCTCGTACCAGCAGGTAATCGATAATCTTAATGTGTTGGATTACGATTACTATTTCAAACTGGTGGATGCCTTTTTGAAAGAGGATACTACTCAGACACTGTTGTTGCTGGACGATATTCTGGATCATGGTTTTGATGCCGGTCACTTTGTGGCAGGCCTTTGCAGTCATTTACGCGATTTAATGATGTGCAAGGATCAGAATACTGTGGCTCTTCTTGAGGTAGGTGCTTCCATCCGGGAGAAATATCTGGAACAGGCCAGGGCATGTCCGGTTGACTTCCTGGTAGCTGCCCTTGACATTGCAACCAATTGTGACATTCAGTTTCGCAATGCCCGCAATAAACGCTTGCATACCGAATTTGCACTCATCAAACTGTCGCGACTGCTTACCGAAAAAAAAAAGTAGAGAAGGAAGCCGCTGAAGCAGCAGAAAGAGAGAAGAGTAAGCCGGCATCCGAGGCTTCGGGGGCAGGAAAAGCGGTTGGTTCAGCAGGCGTTTCAGGACAGTCTGTAAAAACAGAAGGTCCGAAAACAATCAAAAGTGTTTCCATAAAATCTTTTACCAAACCTGGTAATGGTTCTGCTAATCAGAAGAATGCCAGGGAGGAACAGGAGGTTGTTGAAGCAGATAGCGGGATAGATCCAACCTGGGAGGAGACTTTTTCTCCCGAGCAGTTGCAGCGGGTATGGAATGGGTATGCCCGTTCGGTAGAGAAATCCAATCCCCGTCTTTTCAGTATGCTTACCGCTCATTCGCCCCGTCTGAAAGGTGATAAAGTAGTGGTTTTTCCTTTGAAGAACGAAACCCAGGAGGTGGAGTTGCTAAAGGAAAAAAAGGGACTCTTTGATTTTCTCAAAAAAGAACTTCGCAATGCCAAACTAAGTCTGGAGACTGAGTACATCAGGGAGGAGAGTGGTCCTCAAAAGGCTTATACTGCAGCTGATAAGTATAAGGTGCTGGCAGAAAAAAATCCCTCATTGGATAAACTACGCAATATGTTGAACCTCGATATTGAGTAAAATTGCCTGCTGGCATGAACCATGTGCATTTGTAAACTGTTTATTTGACCTAATTGATATACAAACAATTGACCTATGACGAAAATTAAAGTTCAGAATCCGGTGGTTGAACTGGATGGTGATGAGATGACAAGGGTCATCTGGAAAATGATTAAGGAACAACTTATTTTGCCTTATCTTGATCTGGATATTAAATATTACGACCTGGGAATGGAGAGTCGTGATGCTTCGGATGACCAGATCACTGTGGATGCTGCAAAGGCCATTCAGAAATACCATGTGGGTATTAAATGCGCTACCATTACCCCTGATGAAAACAGGGTGGAGGAGTTTGGCCTGAAACAAATGTGGCGATCTCCCAACGGAACCATCCGGAATATCATCGGAGGTACTGTTTTCAGAGAGCCGATTCTTATAAAAAATGTTCCCCGACTTGTTCCCGGATGGGAACATCCTATATGCATTGGTCGTCATGCTTTTGGTGATCAATACCGTGCCACTGATTTCGTGACCAAAGGAAAAGGAAAACTGACCATTACTTTTACTCCTGAAGATGGGTCTGAAGCTCAAGAGTTTAATGTATATGATTTTGAAGGAGACGGTGTGGCCATGGCTATGTATAATACCGATGAGAGTATCCGTGGTTTTGCACACAGCTGTTTTAACCAGGCCATCATGAAGAAGTGGCCGCTCTATCTTTCTACAAAGAATACCATTCTCAAGAAATACGACGGACGCTTCAAGGACATCTTCCAGGAGATTTATGAAAGTGACTATAAAGCGAAGTTTGAAGAGTTGGGAATTACTTATGAACATCGTTTGATTGATGATATGGTTGCCGCAGCATTGAAGTGGAATGGCCGGTTTGTCTGGGCGTGTAAAAACTATGATGGTGATGTGCAGTCGGATACTCTTGCACAGGGATTCGGTTCTCTGGGATTGATGACTTCCACATTGGTTACTCCGGACGGGAAAACCATGGAAGCTGAAGCTGCGCATGGTACCGTGACTCGTCACTTCCGTCAGCATCAGGCAGGAAAGCCGACATCTACCAACCCCATTGCATCTATTTTTGCCTGGACCAGAGGTTTGGCGTTTCGCGGTAAACTGGATGGCAATGAGGAATTGATCAAATTTGCCCTTACTCTGGAGCAGGTTTGTATCGATACCGTTGAAAGTGGTAAAATGACCAAAGACCTGGCATTGACCATTCATGGCAAGGACATGAAAGAGGAGCATTACCTCAATACGGAGGACTTCCTCACTGCTCTGTCTGAAAACCTGAAAACAAAAATGGAGAATTAGAACAGTGTTCTTATAATATTGAAAACCCGTGTATGGTTAAACGTACACGGGTTTTTTCTGTTCGATAATGAACACATTTTTGTTGCAAAAGTAAACACTTCTGCTTTGAAAAATTATCCTGAATAAGCTATAATGTGCTGTATGTTAGTTTTTAATGAATTGTGGTATAGCTATTGATTTACTCCTGTCAGCAAAACAATTACTTAACTAAACAGGAGGATTGAAAATGAAAACTTCAGCAATTTTTTCAGCAATGATTTTGGCAGTAGCAATCAATATTCATGCTGCCGGAAATGAAGAAAAACCTTTAAAAAAGGTGAACGAAGAACATACTGCAGGTCTATTTGCAGTTTTGGAAACCATAGAAGAACCGGCAGACAACCTGGAAGCATGGATGCTGGACCCTGCAGCATTCTCAGAAACCAATGAGTTTATTGAAGTTGAAGAGTGGATGCTGGATGTATCAACTTTCGGAAAACCGGAAACTGCCACCGCCAAGGTAGTTATGGATGAGTATTTTACCGCTGATTATGAAGAAGACCTATTGGCAATTGACCCCTGGATGTTGTCGTTAAATGTTTATGGGCCGGCTTACTTTGAGGCAGATTTTGAAGAAGAATTTTTGCCCATTGAAGATTGGATGTTTAACTTCTGATTTCTTTACTGGCTTTTTCTGAATAAAGTTCTTATCTTAAACCGTACAGGAATAAATGAAGAACTTTATGGAACATAAGCTGAAAGAAAAACGGGCCATCGTAACCGGAGGAGCTAATGGAATAGGCAAAGCTGTTGCCATTGCTCTCGAAGAAGCCGGAGCTAAAGTATGGGTGGTTGACAAAGATAAAGAAGGGCTGGATCATCTCCGAAGTCATTACCCATGGATTCATACAACACATCTCGATCTGGCCGATGCCGATGAGATTCTGAAATTCTTCAGGCAAATCGAAGTCGAATGGCGATTTGCGGATATCCTGGTCAACAATGCCGGCCTTAGCCGGTTTAAACCACTCGATAAACTGACCATTGAAGAGTGGGACTACATCATCAACAGCAATCTGCGCGCAGCTTTCATTTGCGCCCGCGAATTTTCCAGAATGCATGCACATGGACAGTACGGGCGCATTATTCAAATGGCATCTACACGTCACCTCATGTCCGAACCCGGTGGAGAGGCTTATGGGGCTTCCAAAGGCGGAATTGTTTCACTCACGCACGCCCTGGCCAATTCCCTTGCGGGTACAGGTATTACCGTCAATTGCGTCAGTCCCGGATGGATACACACCGGAGACCCCGAAAGACTCAGACCAAAAGATCATGAACAGCATCCCAGTGGCCGTGTCGGCAAACCTTCTGATATCGCTTCTTTGGTGATGTGGCTTTGCAGCCCCGATAATGATTTTGTAAACGGGGAAAACATCTACATCGATGGGGGCATGACCCGTAAAATGATTTATGAGCATTAAATGGGCCCGGGACGGGCGGCTTCCCGGGATGTGCGATTTTCTAATCGCACGTCCAAACCTAAACTCAGCCTATGAAAAAGGAGCACTATCGATTACATTTACCACATTTTCATACCCCCGGGCAACAATTTTTTGTGACATGGTGTCTGAAGAATGCAGTTCCATCTAAAGCTTTTGAAAAGTACTCAATGGAATTGGAGCATTTGAAAGCTGAAATTTATTCACACAAAATCAGGAAAACTTCTGATGAGAGAATTGATAATGTGAAAAATGACTATCAAAGAGTGAAACGGAGGTACTTCAATGCATTTAATGAAATGCTTGATGTTCAAAAAAAACCTGATAATAATCTTTCTGAAATTAGATCTGCAAATATTATTTCCGAATCTGTTAAGTATTGGGAGGGGAAGAAAATAACTAACATTGCTTTTTCCATAATGCCAAATCATGTGCATTGGGTTTTGGAAACTTTTGAAAAGGATTTTGAAGGTAAGCCTGATTTTTGCAGGATATTCTAAAATCTATCAAGCAGTTTTCTGCAAAAGAAATAAATAAAACAAAGAATTTATCAGGTAATTTATGGCACCGGGAAAGTTTTGATGTGACTGTTAGAGGATCTATTCATCTTTCGAAAGTGATTAGTTATACGCTGAATAATCCTGTTAAAGCAGGTTTTGTGAATCATTGGACTCATTGGCCGGGAAATTGGTGCAATGAGGATTATCTTGACTGGTTTTAGCAGGACGGGCGATTTCCGGGACGGGCGATTTCCCTATCGCCCTTTAAGTTTTTAAATGGGGTGTAGGGAGATCATCCCTCCAGGAATGGGGTGATAAGGAGATCATCCCTCCAGGAATGGGGTGATAAGGAGAATATCCCTCCAGGAAATGGGGTGATAAGGAAATCACCCCTCCTGAAAAAATCACTTCTTAAAATTTCTCATCATATTTCGTCCACAGAAAATCTCCAAGCCTCCAGGCTTCACTGACCACCCGGTTACCCCATTTTTCGGTATATCGGGTCAGGTGATCGATGGTGTGTTTGGTGCGCATACTCATAGCCTCTTTTTCTGCCGTTCTCTGACTTTCAAAAATCTCCTGCTGGAGAGGTGTCATTACGCTGTCCACATCATGGTGCATATCGTTCCATCGTTGTGATGCCAGGGTGCTGAGCCGGTTGAAAGCCCACCAGGCTGACTGACGACTGAATCCTTTTCGACCGGGCACTTTATAGCTTGCCGGAAGGTCAGTGACGCTGCAATAAACAGGGATGTAAACCGATGTGGCCACATTGTCCTGCGCGAGCCATACCAGTCCGCCGATTTCATTGGGCAGCCAGTCACGGCTTTGTGTGATGGTAGCATACATCGTGTACCAACGGGCAATGGTACGCTCGCCCAGGTCGCCCCAGCCACCATGAATGTTGTGAAGATCGTAGGCATCGTAAGGCATAAACGGACTGGCCATAGGGTGGGGGATTGTATCCCCATCTTCGGTCACTTTCTTAATGTGGCCAACCATATCGTAGGGAGTTCCTTCGTAGTAATCCTTGAAAATCTCAATCATTTTTTCCAGGGAGACTTTTTGAGCAGGTTTCACCGAAAAAGGATAATCACGTGCTTCCGGATCCAATTCCAATGATGGATTCATCATGCTGAGAACGCGCCATTCGCGTCGGCGGGCTGCCATGGACTCTCTGCTTTCGGGGGCATACGCATCAGCAAAACGGAACGGGCCGGTGGCCTGGTTCCACCACATACTGTCGCGGGCCACATCAAAGATGTTTTCAGAAGCCATGAAAAAGTCGGGGTTTTCCAGGTCTATTTCCTGAATACGTGCTGCATTGGCATTGACGCTCACTTCATCGTCGGGAACTCTCTGTGCCACCCATACAGCTCCTTTTTGCCCTTTTCCCGGTCCCACAATTTCCATGTGCCAAACCTCTTTAGTATCGGCAATGGTCAGACATTCGCCTGCATCGTTCCATCCGTATTTTTTGAGGAGTTCCCCGCCGGTCCTGATGGCATCTCTGGCATTGGTTGTGCGTTGAAGCATGAGCTTAATCAGGCGTTGGCAATCGATGAGCCCTTCGTCTGACTGTAGGGATTCTCTTCCTCCGAAAGTCGATTCCCCAATGGCAAGCTGTTGAGTGTTCATGCAGGGATATGCGGTGTTGATATATCCGTAAGTTTCGCGAACCTGAGGAATCTCTCCAACAGGTGTATGTTTGTAGGCCGGCATGGGACCTGAATCATCAGCTTCCCGCTTATACATGGTTACCTTATCTCTGCGTCCAAATCTTTGTGCCGGAACAATATCCATCCAGGCACGCGTGCGGTGACTGTCATCAGTATGGGAGGTCATTACAGATCCGTCGAAAGTGGCTTGTTTACCCACAGTAATGGAGGTACATGCCTCGGGCACTCCGTTTTGGTAATCGGGTTTGTCCTGGGCATTGCTTATGAAGACAATGACGAAAAGAACAAATAAAATGGAAATAAAACGATTGGTGTATAGCATGATAATAGCGATTTTTAATGTTGAAAAATGATCAGGGTGGCAGACAACAAAAATAATGAATTTTAGGAAAGGAAAAAGACGATTGAATCATGGTAAATGATTTGCTTGAATATTGAACCATTGCATGCTGTTTTCCGTTGGTCTAACAAAAGCATGAGATTATGGAATATCGAACACTATCAGATTCACAATTACGTCTTTCGGCAATCACTTTTGGATCCTGGGCTGCGGGTAGCTGGATGTGGGGAAAAACAGAGCGGACCGATGCCATTGATGCCATCAGGACTGCCTACGAACATGGCGTTACCTCTATTGATACGGCTCCCATTTATGGTCAGGGAACCAGCGAAGAGATTGTTGGAGAGGCCATAAGGGATATTCCCAGAGAGAAGGTTCAGATTCTTACCAAATTTGGGTTGAGATGGGATCTGCCCAAAGGGAAATTTTATATGAAGACCAAAGATAACGATGGTCGGTTTATCGATGTTTATAAATATGCCGGAAAAGAGAGTGTGATTGAGGAGTGTGAGAATAGTCTGAAGCGATTGGGAACCGACTACATCGATTTGTATCAGATTCACTGGCCTGATGTTACTACCCCGGTAGAGGAGACTTTTGAGGCTGTGGAGCGCTTGCTGGAGCAGGGAAAGATCCGTTATGCCGGAGTCTGTAATTATGATGCATCTCTTGCAGAAAAAGCTAACCAGGTGGTTGATATTGTTTCCAATCAGATGCCTTTTAGTATGGTTAACCGAAAAATTGAGGAGGAAACACTGCCCTGGTGTATTGCAAATAACAAATCTGTTTTGGCTTATAGCCCTATGGAACGTGGATTGTTGACCGGAAAAATGAAACCCGGGCAAAAGTTTGGCGAGGGAGATCACCGTAAAATTCATCCATCCTTTAAAGATGATCATATCATAAAAGTAAATGAATTTCTCAAGGCCATTCAGCCCGTTGCTGAAAAACATGAGGTTACACTGGCTCAATTGGTGCTTCGTTGGACCCTGGAGCAAAAAGGTATTACCATTGCATTGGCAGGCGCCAGAAATGCACATCAGGCTTCCCAAAATGCCAAAGCTGCTGATGTAAAATTATCATCAGATGAATTGGATTTTATTAATCAAAAAGTAGATGAATTATGAAGATGAAAATATTAAGTTTCCTGTTTTTCCTGTTTGCTGTTAATTTCACAGATGCAAATGCTGCAATCTGCAAGGATGGAGGTGAGAAAGAAAAAATACTTTTTGTCCTTACAAGTCATGATAAACTTGGAGATACCGGTAGAGAGACAGGGTTCTATCTGTCCGAAGCGGCTCACCCCTGGAAGGTATTGAAAGAAGATTACAGGATTGATTTTGTTAGTCCTGCCGGAGGAGCAGTTCCGGTGGATGGGTTTGATCTGGAAGACCCGGTAAATAAGGAGTTTTGGGAAAATGAGCAGATTCAAAAGCAACTGGCCAACACGATGAAGCCATCAGAGGTGAATCCTGAAGATTATGTGGCCATTCACTATGTGGGAGGCCATGGCACCATGTGGGACTTTCCGGAAAATGAGACGTTGGCTGGCATTGCCGCTCGCATTTATGAAAATCAGGGAGTGGTGAGTGCAGTATGTCACGGTCCTGCAGGATTGGTCAATATTCAACTGACCGATGGGACTTATTTGATTGAAGGAAAGAAAGTGGCCGGCTTTTCCAACGCAGAAGAGAAGGCTGCCGGATTGATGCAGGTGGTCCCTTTCTTGTTGGAAGATAAAATTAAGGAACGTGGAGCCGTCTATTCCGAAGGAGCCAAATTTACAGAACATGCCGTCCGTGACGGACGTCTGGTAACAGGTCAGAATCCCCAATCGGCCACCAAAATGGCAGAAATGGTTTTGGAAGTACTACAAAGGGAAAAATGATAAGTAATTATCATTTTTCCCTTTGTAAAGCCTTCTTCAGTGGGCACTTTTCATCTACAGACAGTCCTGTCCGGTATTTTTCCAATAAAGACACTGATTGTTCTGCCAGCAACCGTCTTACCCGTCGGCGCTCTCCTTTAATACGCTGGATATTCAGATGGTCATAAGCGGTGGTTTGATGACGCATCCAGGCAATTACGGCTCGCGCAGCCCTTTCCTCCAGAGGAATCATGGAGGTGCGTGCCACCGTTCCAGAGCCTACGGGAATGGCATGAGCAGTGATGGCCCGGGCCATTTTGGTTTCCAGTTCTTTATGTTGGGGATGGAAATTTAAAAACTCTTTAACTGCCTGATGGAACTCCTGCTCATAAGCTACCTGCTGTTTTTCCCGCCTTTGGGCTGCATATTCCTGTCTTTTTTTGTAGCTGTCGGTGTTTCGGGTGGCTGCCATTTCTGCTGTGGCCTGTTGGATGGTTTCGGCGGGTGCCCAAATGCCCAGAGAAATGGTTCGGCGTCCTTTTTTTTTCTGAATTCGCCAGCAATTGCCTTTGGAAGTGACTTTACGGGTGACACCTGCATCCCCTGCCGGGAGAAAAGCCCAGTTGTCGGGAGGCGTAATGATTTCTCCTCTCTGGTTTACAATGGTATTGTGGGGGCCTGGTGCGTATATCTTGATTTCTTTATTGGGCATTCTTGTGTTTTTGGGCAAAAATATAGATTTAATCTGTGGAGACATGATGTTTTTTACATTTACTGTCAAAAGTTCTTTTAAAATTCAGCTTGTCAGCATACTAATTCTGTAGGTGTGCGGTTTGGCGATACCGACAGATTCTTTTATTAAAATAAAGGGGCAATATCAAAAGTTACCAACTTGGTTTTGTCTTTGATTTTTCTAATCACTAAAATTGGGATTCTTCACTTTGTTACCAATAATAGCTCAGTTTCAGCGAATTCTTAGACAAGCAAAGTGGCAGGAATTAGCGCCAATCCGCTGTTAGAGCCAAAACGGCGGATCGGAATCCGCCGCACCTGATGTAAATAATCTTCTTATATTGAGTTTTTCATAAATTTATTAATTGTGAAAGTGCTACATTGGGATAATGCATTTGGGATTATTCGCAGATTTACAAAAATGCAAAAACCACCACCAGTGCTATTCCGGCCGCAAACCACCAGACACCTCTGCGCATAAATCCGTTCTTTCCGGGAACCATGAACAGGCCTGAGAGTGCCAGAAATACCAGAACACCGGCATAAATGTCTGCAATAAAGCCCCAACCTTTCACCTGATTTTCGTGCAACTGACTCATAAAAAGTACCAGCGGACGGTCTTTATAGGTCTCATAATTTGTGATGCCGCTCGCCTTCTGATATTCGCCCATACCGCCTGGAAAGTAAAATACAATCTGTTCAGAACGTTCTTCCAGGTAGGTGATGGCTTTTTCAGAGGCTGCGGAAGCCCATGCGCTTTTGAGGGCCTCAGGCGTTAAATCCGGAGATAGCTGAACCGTTTCTTCTGTGGTTTTTACACCCATTTTGTGGTGAAGGAAAATTCCTGAAAGTGCATATACCAAAGTAATTCCCACAACAAAATAGCCTGCATCGCGGTGAATGCGACGCAGCCATAATCTTATTTTATTTTTTGCCAGCATGTTCTTTATATTAGGGCCTGCTGAAAAAGTCAAAAGAGGAGAATTTACAAGCCGCCCCAATCGAAGGAGTATTGAAATACTTCGAGTTTGGGGCGGTGAAGTAAATTTTATTCTTTTGATTAGCAGTTTGTATGAGTAAGCGCAAAGAAATTCGTCTGGGAGATGAAATAATCTTGCACTTAAGAGTTTGTTGTTATAATTTAAAATTTTAGTAGATAATAAAACAGGCGTTTTTCAGCGCGCTCTATTCTACCACTTCATAATCAATGCCATCCACATAAAAAACTGAATAGAAATTTTTGTTGTTGGCAGCCATCCAGTCACGCATCTCTTTGATGTTTGCAAGTTCTGCACTGCATTGGTTTTCATTGATCTCAGCCTGCTCTTTCTGATCAATGGTTTTCTGTTCCCATTGGTTGATGTACTCCTCAGAAAGGCGGTTTTCACGTACAACGCCTTTAATCACAAGTCGTGTTCCGTTGAGTTCCGAATTGAATCCGCCGATTTCTCCTTTGGCTTCTACGCGAATGGAGTTATCGCTGCTTTCATCTTTGAGGAAACAGCGTTTCCCGGAATGTTTGCATACATGTGTCACCACTCCTTTGATGACTACTTCTTTGTCCACATTTTCGGCTGCTATTTCCATCAGGCTGGCTACATTGACGGCTTTGGAGATATCTACTGACGGGGCCTCTGTCGCTGTATTCGTGTTTTCTGTTTCTTTATTGTCTGATTTATTGCCTGATGAGACGCACGATGCCAATAAAAAAAGTGACGCTAAAAAGAAAAATAGTTGTTTCATTTTTTTAATGTTTAGTTGGTGAATTATTTAATTTTCTTCAGTATTTCCAATGATGATGGATGCCAGCAGCCCAAAAGTTCCAGTAAGCAAAATTAAAGCTGCTGTCCAAAAGGGTATGGACTTCTTCTGGTACCGGCGAGTCAGAATGTAACCCAAAAGTAGTAAAACCGCTGAGATCAGATATGCGAAACCTGTAAATTCTATGCGGGGTTTTACATATTCATCGTTTACGGAAGTGAAACGCAGGCTGAAGGGGAACAGAATACTGTACAACTTTTCATTTTCGTCAGGTGCAGAAAAAGTTATGCTTTCTTTCAGCTGGTAATCGGATGCATCCACGGCAAAAAGAGTTTGTCCTGTTTCCGAAGTGACTTCCACATTCCAGTAAAAAAGGTTACCCATAATCAGGAGGTTGTCGCTTTCAGGATTGAACGGAGGAACCGGTATTTCTTTTACTTCATATCCTCCAGTGAAAATAGTAAACAACCGCCCCTCATCTGTAATCAGAAAAGCATAAAACTGTCGGGCCGGATATTCTGTTACTGTAATCCAAACAGGATTTATGTCTTCAGGAAGATCCACAGAGCCGACATAAGGACGTCCGTTGACCATTTTCAGATGAAAGAGTTTGTTTTGGCCGTCCACAATGAAATAGCCCTCGTCATAAGCTTTTCGGGTTGTGGGGTTCCCGGCAACGATCTTGGGAGGCCCCATAAAACCTTTTTCCCGGAGAGCCGCATCAAATTGGTTACTCTTTTCTTTGTCGATGGTGTTGGTTTCCGGTTGCACAAACTCCAATTTTCGGGTAAGCCTGAATCTGTCTCCCGGCATTTCCAGATCCACTCTTTTGGGCATTGATTCGAAAAGAGTGTATAAGGGAATCACCGGTTTGTTTTTATCGGCCGGACGGTAACGTAAGTAGAAATTGTTCATGGCAATGATTTTCTGATTCATCTCCACCCCATGTAATGAATCGGGGAGGTTGCCTTCCCGTGTCAATTGCCGGAAATAGACCATTGGCAAAATGCTGTCGAACTGGGCCTGTGTATAGGTGTTTCCTTTGGCATCTTTGAGTGTGGTTTGTTCGTTGATGGTTTCCCGGATGCCAAAGGTTTCGGCCACACTGCTGTAATAGGTAAATGGATAATGATTGGGTTTGTCGGTGGCGATATCCCATAGCCAGGGCAGCACCCACGCCAGTAGGAAAATGGTGGTGATGGATAATAGTATTTTTATGATTTTCATTCGTTTAAAATTTTGTAATTATGTGATAAAGAACTAATTAAAAATTTGAGAACGAATGGAACCGCTTTGCTCTCGCATAATATTCTTTTAAACATATTCTCTTGTGATATTTATATTTAAAAAATATCATGCTCGTTTCATTCGTTTGCGATTTGCTTGTTAATATTTTTGTTGCTCCGGAGATTATTGTCTTCCGACTTTCAGACGGAAAACAGAGAGCCAGAGAAATAACACGAAAAGTATTGTCCCTGCAAGCATCAGAACCGGCATAGGAGCATAAGCCGCCGGGAAATCCGAGAGAAAAAGGATGCGAATAAGTCCTGTTGATATTAGCAGATTGGGAATGCGCATTCGCCAGGTGGGTTCCACTGCTACAAATACACAGGCCAGATAAGCCCACAAACCTGCTACATACCAGGGAAGAACGGTAAGGGCACCATTGCTCACAATTTCAGGGGCAAACAACAGGTGTATGCCTGTAAACAGGCCTGCAAACTGCACGAGGAAAAGCCCCGTCAATAGTATAAAACCAAATCCGACCATCCAGGTGGTAATGGTTTTCTCACGCAGCGGCAGGTGAAATGTTAGTTTTATTCTGCGATTGGTGATTTCGGGGATAAACTGAGACAATCCCAGTAGTGCTCCGCTAAGCAAGGGGAGGTATTTCAGTTCCGAAAACAAAAACTGGTTGCGCGTAATAATCACATCCCAGATGTGTTCTGCACCCACCAGGCGGATGGAGCGACCCACACGCATAAACATATAGATGTGTAGCAGTAGTCCCGCAATGGCGATAGCCAGCAGAAACCACCGGGTTTTAATCCATTCTTTGTATAAAAGTGCTTTTATCATGGTTTTAGTATTTTCCTGTGAGACCGATGAAGGCTTCTTCCAGTGTTAATGATTCTTCCTGCAGGTCATTTGTTTCAAATCCCTGTTCCTTTAAATTCTGTACAATGGTTTGTTTACCCGCATCGGAATAGAATTCCATTTTGTTGCGTATTTTTTCGGGGTGCACCACCGGCATCTTTTTCCAATTTGGAGCCAGGAGGGAGGTCATCCGGTAGCGTTTAAAGGAATTAAGAAACCTGTCAACGGGTTGTTGGAGCAGTAATTTGCCATAATCCAGAATCATGCAGTCATCGATCAGGCGCTCCATATCCTGAATGATGTGGGACGTGACAAATACTGTTTTGTCTTCAGCATGTGCATATTCACTCAGGTAATCCACGAATAGTCGCCGATATCCCGGATCCAGTCCCATGGAAAAGTCGTCCAGAATCAGCAAATCTGCATTTTGGGCCAGTATAATGCCCAGTGCCACTTGGGATCGCTGACCGCAGGACATTCGGGAAATGCGCTGTTTGGGAGCAATTTTCAGTTTGTTCATCAGCTCCCAGAAAGGCACCTTGTCCCAAAGCGGATAAAAAGAAGCGTAGAATTTTTCAATTTGTGCGATGTTCATGAATGAATACTGAACATGTCCCTCGAGCAGTAATGCCACTTTTTGCTTTACTGAAGGGCTGAGTCGTCCTGCATTTTGTCCAAACATGCGGCACTCACCCGATTTTGGCTGCAAATAACCATTCAAGATATTGATGGTAGTGGTCTTGCCGGTTCCGTTTTTGCCCAACAGCCCTACTATCCGTCCTTTGGGGATGGCAAAGTTCAGGTCTTCATAAATGCATCTGTCGCCATAATAATGGGTGAGATGTCTGCATTCTATTACATTTTCCATTGTTTGTATTTTTCCTTTATTAATTAGTGTTTGTCCATAAAGTATCATTTACTGCGTTACGCTTGTCCGAAAAGTACTCATTTACAAAAAGTAAACTCCGTATTTTCGGACTTCGCAAGCCCCCGAAGAAAAATCGGGGCAGGCTTTGTAACTGGCACTTTCTGAACAGACACAGCTCCAGCCAGAACCTTTCCCGACTTTATAGACGGGCACTAATTACGAATTACTGGCTACTTGCTACTGACTAAAAAAGCACCAGCCCCAGCGACAGCCACACTTTTGTGGCGGTTTCCCCACGGGCCTTGAGTAACTTGCATCCGGCTTTGATTTGCCATGCGTTCTGGTTTTTCATGGTTTGTATATGTTTGGCTTCCAATTGTGTGTAAAACTTATTAGCTGACCGGAATTGAAAATCAGGCAATAAGGTCTTCTGCACGATGAGGTTGTCTTCGGCTACCAGTAATTTATTGCTGGTTGCGGTGATCCATGCAGTGGCGATATCTATGGTGCTTATCGATTGTTGATGATTTTTTCTGATGCCCACTGATGGTTTAATAATTAGTTGATTGATTGCTGTTTTCCAGGGAGTAGTTCTATACTCAGAGGAATGAAACAGAATACCGCTTTTCAGTTCAGGGATGATTGTCCACTGATTATTTGTGATCCATCCTTTACCCTTAAGGGAGAGCGAGGAGTATTGCTTGTGGAACTTTTGATTTTTTGAAAGTAACTGTGTTTCGGTGGTTGCAGTAATCGTATCTACAATAAAGGTTTCGTAATAAAACTCCGTGCCTTGGCCAGTTTCATGAGTTGCATCCAGGCTGATTCGGTATTGATGCGCCGGTGTTTTCCATTGATATCCGCTTGTCAGGATCAGGTCGGTGGACTTGTAGCTTCCACGTGTGCGGTGGCTGTAGGCTGCATCAATGGTTTCCGAGGCGTATCGGGTATTTAGGAACCATCCCTCTTCCTGTATTGGTAGAAACTGAAATTCAAGTGCATGATTATTGCCTTTGTAATCAGTGGAATAGTTGTCTGATGAGCCGGAAAGGTTCTGGTTGTAATACCCAAAGCCATACATAAAATAAATCAGGTCGGTTCTGCCTTCCTCGTAAGATTTGATATTTAGCGCCTGATCGTAACGGCCAAAAGTGACAGATAAGGCCGCCAGATTTGATCTGCCAACGGGCAGGGCCCAACCGGCAGTGAACTTAAAGTCGGAGATGATAGAATAACTGCGCGGATCGCGGGTTCTGTAGCTGCTTTGAGCACGGTAGCTTGCGGAAAGACCGAGCGTACCGGCTGGGGTTTGGTGCGATAGTCCGCCCGACAAAAGGTAGGTCTCATAGTCACGGGTGCCGGTGGTACTGTCTGCTATAATATATGGCCCCAGTCGATGAACATCTTCTACCTGTGACCAACGAATGTATTTTTCTTTTTGACGGTGGTAGGCCGCTTTTCCAAAGAGCGTGTTTCGATCGTTTTTGTGGTATCCCACAACTTCTCCACCCAGGGTATGATGTGTATCTCCCTGATGATGGTAATGAAGAGAATTGTTGTTTTGAATTGTTGTATTTACTGATATTTCCGTGTATCGATCCAGCGGAAGGAATTGTTTGAGGGCCGGCTGGTTTTGCGCCAGCCGGATGATAGCAGGTTTATCGGAATGCCACAGATGGGCACGCCGGGAGACCGATAAAGTATCGGCTCCCTGCATGGCCACGTGACAAACGATAAAAACAAATGTTATGAAAAATCTCTGAATCATTAGCTTTGATAAGTTTCCCTCAGGTATTTTATTCTTCTATGATGCCCGGTTTGGGATCAACAGTGCTGAGAAAGTCCACCGCTGAGTTGTTGGTGTCCATGTAGATGATACGTCCATCCTGAACCGACTGAACCTTGCGTCGCACTACTTTGCCATATCTGGCATCGTTGCCATCTCCACAGTTGATATAGCTGAGGTCTAAAGCAGGTGAGAGTCCTTTGCTGAGAAAATCCGAGGGAGTTCCCATTTCTACCGCATCCAAAATGGAACTGTTGGGTATTCTGTAGCGAACGGAGGTACTTCCGTTGGCATTTTGTTTTTCAATCAGGTTGCTTTCCAGAAAATCATCCATGGAGCCTTCCGGTCTGAAAATGACATACGATTTAAACCCCTTATTGTGCGGTGTCCAGATTGATTTTGAATAACTAAAGTTTTTGACCAGATTGGGTACTTCAGGAACATCAACATCCAGAATATGATCATCGTACCACTCAAAATTGGCACCCGACAAATCAATGGAACTGGCATTGTCAGCCGTATGGTCAATGGCTACATCGGCCATAACAATACTCTCCCCGGGCTGCACCGGATAGGTAGAACCATCTCCCGGAATGGTGTAAATCAATTGTGTTACAAAGTACTCGTCTATCATATCTGCCCAGATATTGAGTTCTGATGAGGAGTTATGATCCGACTCTCCAATAGAGATTCCATCAGCATACAAAACTTCATCACTATTATTGTAGATTTCAAAGTATTTGTCTTTGTAATAACTTCTGCCTTCGGGTGTTTGTGAACCGGTGACATACAACTCTTTGAACACCCAACCCTCACTGGCAGGTGCAATAAAAAGACCGATTTCTGTTTCGAAGGCGGTTCCTGAAACACTGATGTTTTCCGTCAGTCCTGTAAGTTTCACGGTTTGTTCAAACTGGTCATTTCCAATTTCAGAGATATAGTTTTTCTCTCCGCTGACAAGAATGTTGTAAACCCCTTCTTCCACAGTAGCAGTGTAGATTCCTGTGTCATCAACAGCTCCGGTTGTTTCATTTCCGTTGGTCGTATTGGAGAGTGTTACTGCCAGGCCTTCGGGATTGACATCGTCACCCATTTCCTGAGGCAGGGTAACCGTTACCGTTAGTTCCGACATGGGAACTGTTTCATCGTCTTCGCAGGATGCAGCAAGCAGCAGCACAGACATTGCAAATAGTAAATTGATGTACTTCATAGTATGTGTTATATTAGATGTTAAACTTGAGTTCCATTCCAAAATAAGGTTGTTCACTTCTGAGATAGGTGGCACCTGTTCTTAGTTTGTAATCGGGCAGGTAGTTGATCAGCCGGTTCACGAAAAAGGCGAATGTCAGATGATTTCCGATTTCTTTACTGACTTTGATGTTTACCCCCATATCGATGGGTTTTTTCTGTTCATCGAAATGATAAGGGGTGAAAGTGCGTGTCAGCAGTTTCAGTAACGGATCCTCCTGATCAGCTTCCGTGTATGGATAAATGTTGCCTTTGTTGTCCATGTATGCCACCGGAGTCCCATCATAAGGGAGATATTGTTGTTTCTGATACCAGGTAGTTTGCAGCGCCAGCGTCAGCAACAACCGGTGTTGAGGCAGGTGGGTGTCAAATCGTAAATTGGTGTTGAACAATTCCTTTCTTTCGCTTTCAGAATCATCCATTGCAAATATTCCCACATAAGGATATTCTGTTCCCTGGTAAACAATAGAGCGTCTTTCGTATTCGGGCAGGGATATGTGATACCGCGTTTTGAACCAGGCTCCGCTGATGGTAATGCGTGTGTTGAGTGTTCTGATTTTTGGCGATATGATTTGGTATTCCAAACCCTGCTTGTGCAGCTCAGAGCCGTTTGTATGTTGTCTGTATGAGAATAACCGACTTCTTTCTTTTGCCGAAAAGAGATCGATGGCAGGAGGAGTAGTAAGATTTTCGGAAGATACAGATGCCGGATCGTAATAATTGTAAGTATAGGATACAAAGTTTGCAGCTGACAGGATACCATCATTCAAATATTCATCAAAGAGCGAAAGCATCACTTTGGTTTTTCCGATTTTTGCATTCAGCCCGATTTCTTTTTTCAGATTCCTGACCGGTCGGATGCTGTAATTGGTGCGATCCTCAATTTCAGTCATCACATACAGCTGGCGCAGTTCAGGTGTCTGGGAGTAATAATTCAGTTCCACTATGTCGAAATACTCTTGCTGGGGATAGAGCATTGCCAGTGCAGGCATCCGCGTCATTTCTCCCATTGCGGCATGAAGGGTGAGCTTAATCTCCTGCCCGGCCACCTGAAACTTTGGGAGGGTATAACCAATATGTCCACGCAGGTCAGTGTACACTTTCCCCTGCATATCAAAATCCTTGCTGATACCGGGAAGCATCTGTATTCTGATGCCGGGACGTACTTTTAAGTGATGTTTTCCCATGTTGAAATTCAACTCTTCTTCCGCATAAAAGGAGAGGGTATGCATGGCAGGAATGTCACTGAAATCATAGGGCCTTCCTCCATTGGTGGGAAATATCGGACGTGACGCATCAAAGATGTCTCCCTTGCCAAAATTCTTGAGCGTTTGCCAGTCCACACCGCTGTTGAACTGATGGGTTAGGTTATGTACATTTCCGCTCAATGAAAAATCCAGCGAAGCAAAGAGCTGAAAAGGTTGGTCATCCCGTTCAAAAGATGCTTCATATCTTGATGGCAGATATTCGGCGTAATATTTTCCTTCTTCCATAGAAGCCGGAATTGGTTGGGGGCCTGTCAGAGCAACCAGCCTGTCGCGCGTAAGTGTGTTTTGGGTGTGACTTGCTTTTATTCTGAACTCTAAATTTTTGCTGACGTCCCCGGGAATGTGCAGATCGCTCTGTACGCTAAAATCCATTCGGGAACGCTCTGCCCGGTATTCATCTTTCATTCCATAATTTAGTTCCGGATCTTCCTTCTCTTTATCTATCGTCAAAAGATAGTCCAGCCCTGTTTTGACAGATAAGGTGCTTTGGCCAATGGAATAGTGATTGGAGTAACGCAGCGAGGACTGATTCCGGAGGTAAGTTTGCAGAGGACTTCTTGGATCATCTTTGTAATGCAGAAGTTCAGTTCCAATATTAAGAATCCCTTTGTGATTGCCCAGGTTGATGCCTTTGCTGATGGCAAAAACTTTGTTTTTCAGGTCTGTCTTCGCCCTTGCCGACAGAGGTGATTCGCCCCATTTCCGTTTGATGATGACAGCCCCGGTGGAGAGATTGCCTTGTCTGGCAGAGGGAATGCCGCGTACAATCTCGACTTGCTCAATGTCATCCGTAGGAACCTGTCGCATATCAATGCCATTGGCTACGTTGATGCGATTTTTTAGTTTGAGACCGGATTCCGCCAAATTATTGCCCTGCATGGATGCATCACTGCTGAGAGGAATGCCGTCCACATAAAAGGATGTTCCGTAGGCTGTATTGAGATCATCACCGGCCTGTCTCAGTTTTATGGAGTTGATTTCCGACAAATTCTGCTTTCCCCAGCGGTATCCGGGTAGCAATTCCAGCAAATCACCAAATCCGGATGGTTGCAGGTGCTGCATGGCCTGGCGGTTGATGACTGATGTACCCGTCTCGTTGGCTTTTTCGGTAGCTGTAACAATGACTTCCTGAATCCGGAGATCCAACCTCTGAAGCATTATCGTTTGTGTCCAGTTCGTCTGTAGGTCAATGGTTGTTTCAAACGGGGTGTAGCCCAGACAATGTGCCACCAAAGTGTACGTTCCTGCCGGAATATTTTGAAACGTGAATTTTCCGTTGTTATTCGAATATTGCCAGCGGTTTAATTCTTTTAGTCCCACGGCAACATATTGTATAGGGTTGTTGGATGCTTTTTCCAGAATTGTTCCTGAAACGGATTGGGATTGTTGAGCGGATGAATAGGGGGTGAGTAGTGAAAACAGCAAAAAGATCAAAGTGTATTTGACTTTCTGTTCCAGAAGCCAATTGTTCTTACGATTCAAATAATTTTTGTTGTCGAATGCACTGTACTCACAAAGAATAGTTGATCTGCATGAGACTTGTTTTTTGGTGTTTTTCCAAAAAAAATGCCTTTCGGAAATCCCATTCGTTTCATCTGATATTTGTGGAATGCGCAGTTTCAATGCAATGTGGTATTGTTTCGGAAGACAAAAATAGAGGAGAAGGTCAGGAGCATCAATCCCCATTAAATGGGGTTTTGAGAGACATTAACTCATTGACTTTAAGGGTGGCATAATCCTTGTAATAAGTTGTGGGAATGGAGAATGTGAATATTTAATGCAAATATTCCAATGTTTAAATACTCCCAACAAATAGGGGTATTGCAGGGTTTAAAATTAAATCATCGGATAACTGGAGTAAGGGCAATTGACAGGCAGAAGACAGATGAAATAGTTATATTTCTATGATTTATCACAAAGAGAATTCTTCCTCTACGGTTAGATGTTAGATTTTGCCCGGACTCAGATTTTTTGTGTGGTCAGTAAGGGTTTTTATCCCTCTCATTGTCTATAGATTAAAGGTCATTTAATTTGAAGTTTAAACCACTGATGGGATTGCTGATCTAATATATTGAAAATGAATTAACCCTGATATTTAATAAAAGGAGAAAGTTATGAAGAATTATTTTTTTAGTATTATACTCCTTGTTATTCTTGCTGGTTTTTCGACAACAGCCCAGACCAGAATTGTACAAGGACAAGTCACCACGCTGGACAATCTGCCTGTGGCCAACTTTGAAGTTCACGCCAAAAAAAGTGGAGCCGGAATTAATACCGATTCTCTTGGCCGTTTTAGTATAGTCACCAAAGAAAAGGATGTTTTGCTTTTTAAAGGGAAAGTATTTCGCAACGAGCGGGTACGTATCAACGAAAAAGTGAAGGATTCTCTGTTTGTTCATGTTACCTTTATTCCAACTCCTGAAAATAAAAAAAGAGCAGTTGGTTACGGGTATGTAGATGAAGATGAGTTGATTAATTCCGTCTCTCATATGGGGCCTGAAAATGAAGATTTCTGCAATTATTCGGATATTTTTGAGCTTATCCGCGGACGGCTTCCGGGGGTTGAAGTTCGGGGAAGGGGCCATGGTGCAGAGGTTGTTATTCGGGGTACCAATTCATTGAATTTATCCAGTTGTGCGTTGTATGTGGTGGATGGAATAGTCGTAAGTTCCATTTCCCATATTAGTCCTTGTAATGTGACTAGTATCGATGTAATTAAGGATGCAGGATCATCTATTTATGGAAGCCGCGGAGCCAACGGAGTGGTTTTAATTGAAACGAAAAAAGGCGGGGCATAGGATTAAATTCTGCTAACCTGAACTATTTAGTGCCTGCTTTATTTATAAGCTTGCTAAAAACTAAGTGACGGGTCCTCATATTTTTTGAGGGCCTTTTTTTGTGCCAAAAGTTAAGCAAGTCCAAAAGGACAATTCATGAAACCAAGTTTGGGGGAGTGAAGAACGAAGGAATACAATTGATTATCATTGTCGTCCGGTTAAAAAATTGAGATTGCTTCACTACGTTCGCAATGACGCGACTTTACACGATTATGGGGGTTGGTAGGGGTTGATTATCAAAAAAAAGAGAAAAACATCCTCCCGCCGATTAATAAATTATATTTTTGTGGAATAAAAATTAACTATTTGTTATTTTTTGAGCGCAATTTGAATAAAGTTGTCAGAAACAGGTAACCAAAATGACTCAAATATAAATTATGGCTAAACGAAACGACATCCACAAAATATTAATCATCGGGTCGGGACCCATCATTATCGGTCAGGCTTGTGAATTTGATTATTCGGGTACTCAGGCTTGTAAAGCACTGAAAGCACTGGGGTATAAAATTGTATTGGTCAATTCCAATCCGGCAACCATCATGACGGATCCTTCCACTGCCGATGTGACTTATATTGAACCCCTGAATGAGTTTGCACTGACCAAAATTATAGAAAAGGAGCGTCCCGATGCTTTGTTGCCCAATCTGGGTGGACAAACAGCTTTGAACCTCTCTTTGACGCTGGCCAATAAAGGGATTCTGGATAAATACAATGTGGAGGTAATCGGGGTAAACCTGAAAGCCATTGAAAAAGGGGAAGATCGTACCGAGTTTAAGAACTCTATGATTTCTCTTGGTATCGACATGCCCAAAAGTAAAGCGGTGGAGACTGTGGAAGATGCCGAAGTCTTTGCTGCAGAATTGGGATATCCAGTGGTGATTCGTCCTGCCTATACCATGGGGGGAACCGGTGGCGGATTGGTCTATAACCTGGAGGAATTGCGAACCGTTGCCGCGCGTGGAATCGCCGCCAGTATGGTAAATCAAATCCTGGTGGAAGAATCGGTTCTGGGCTGGGAGGAGCTGGAGCTGGAGGTTGTACGTGACTCCAAAAACCAGATGATTACTGTTTGTTTCATCGAAAATGTGGATGCCATCGGGGTTCATACAGGAGACTCGTTTTGTACGGCGCCTATGCTGACCATTTCGGAAGCACTGCAGCAGCGTCTTCAGGAATATGCTTATCGAATTGTGTCGGATATTGGCGTGATTGGCGGAACCAATGTGCAGTTTGCCCATGACCCGGTGACTGACAGGGTAGTGGTCATCGAAATCAATCCGCGTACTTCGCGCTCATCTGCTCTGGCCAGTAAGGCTACCGGATTTCCTATTGCCTATGTTTCTGCGTTGCTGGCAGGTGGATTAACGCTCGATGAGATTCCTTACTGGCGCGATGGCTCTTTGGAAAAATATACCCCCGGTGGCGATTATGTTGTGGTAAAGTTTGCCAAATGGGCATTTGAGAAATTCGACGGACTCACCGATAAACTGGGCACACAGATGCAGGCCGTGGGTGAGGTCATGAGTATTGGTAAAACCTATAAAGAGGCATTTCATAAAGCCATCCGATCGTTGGAAATAGACCGATACGGACTGGGGTTTGCAAAAGATTTTAACGAAAAATCGCTTGATGAGCTGATGGTGATGCTCAATGTGGCCACCAGTGAACGTCAGTTTATCATGTACGAGGCTCTTCGCAAGGGGGCCGGTGTGGATGAACTGTTTGAAAAGACTTACATCAACAGGTGGTTCATTACGCAAATGAAAGAGCTTGTTGAGCTGGAAGAAAAAATATTGTCGTTCAAAGCAAAAGAGTTGCCTGATGAGTTGTTCATCGAGGCCAAAAAAGATGGTTTTGCTGATAAATACCTGGCTCAGTTGCTTGGTATAGGTGAGAAAGAAATACGCGACAGACGTAAAAAGCTCGGATTAAACGAGGCATGGGAACCGGTTCCCGTAAGCGGTGTGGAAGAAGATGCTGCTTATTATTACTCTACCTACAATGCCCCCAATAAAGTAAAGACAAGCGACAAGAAAAAAATTATGGTGCTGGGTGGGGGTCCCAATCGTATTGGTCAGGGTATTGAGTTTGATTATTGTTGCGTGCATGCCGCTTTTGCACTTAAGGATGCCGGTTATGAGTCTATCATGGTAAATTGTAATCCGGAGACCGTTTCCACCGATTACGATACATCGGATAAGCTTTATTTTGAACCGCTGACCGCCGAGGATGTATTGAGCATCTATGAGCAGGAAAAGCCCGAAGGTGTAATTGTGCAGTTTGGCGGTCAGACTCCGCTCAATTTGGCTAAAGAATTGGAAGAAGCCGGGGTGAAAATTCTTGGTACTTCACCGCATACAATCGATTTGGCCGAAGACCGTGACCAGTTCCGCCAGATTATGCAGAAACTTGAAATTCCTCAACCTGAGTCGGGGATGGCCAGTTCGCTGGACGAAGCCCTGAAAATTGCCGGTCGTATCGGATATCCGTTGATGATCCGTCCTTCGTATGTGTTGGGTGGCCGTGCCATGCGTATCATTCTGGATGAGGAGATGCTGGAGCAATATGTTAAAACTGCCACAATCGTATCTCCCGACCGACCGCTGCTGATAGATAAGTTTCTGGAAGACGCCATTGAGGCGGAGGCAGATGCTATTTCTGACGGAACAGAAGCCTTTGTGCCTGCGGTAATGCAACACATCGAATATGCCGGCATTCACTCAGGCGATTCGGCCTGTGTGATTCCACCGGTGGTAATTCCTCAGAAGCACATCGACACCATGAAAGAATATACCCGTCGCATTGCTTTGGACATGAATGTGAAGGGATTGATGAATATTCAGTATGCCATTTATGATGACACGGTTTACATCATTGAAGCAAATCCTCGTGCATCGCGTACCGTGCCTCTGGTATCCAAAGTTTGCGGGGTTTCAATGGTGCCCATCGCCACTGATTTACTGCTGGGTAAAGATCTGAAATCATTTGCACTCAAAGAGAAAGTGTTTAAGCATTACGGTGTAAAAGAGGCTGTATTTCCTTTTAATATGTTTGCAGAGGTGGATCCCCTGCTGGGGCCGGAAATGCGCTCTACCGGAGAGGTACTCGGACTGGCAGAAAATTATGGAATGGCTTTCTTTAAATCTCAGGAGGCTACAAAGTCCGGACTACCCATCGAAGGTAATGTACTGATTACTGTGGGTGACAGAGACAAAGACAAAATTGTTGATGTTGCCGGAAATTTCCGGGACATGAACTTTGGTATCCTCGCCACAAAAGGAACTGCTGCTTTCCTGAAAGAGCATGGAATTGATTCAAAGGAGATCAGGAAAGTTCATGAGGGGCGTCCCAATATTGTGGATGGCATCAAAAACGGGGAAATACAACTGGTTGTGAATACTCCGGAAGGTAAGGAGAGTGAGTACGATGATTCATACATTCGCAAGAATGCCATTAAGTACAACATTCCGTATATTACCACCACTTCTGCCGCATTGGCTGCCACTGAAGGAATCCGTGAGCGGCTCAAAGGGGATTACAAAGTGAAATCTCTGCAAGAGTATCATGCAGAAATAGAATAGCGTTCTTATAAAATGGATTCAGAAGGGAATGCCGTTGACGTGGGTATTCCCTTTTTTACTCTTCATCGTCGAACGGATTGTCAAATGGTATGTCATCATCAGGATCCTTGTCAAAAGGTCCTACGCCGGGAGGATTGAAAAGGCCCCAACGGTCGATGATGTAATTCCATTGATCAAAGGATTGTACCCAGCGAATGAAAATCAGGCGGTACTCCTCAATCAGTTCGCGAACCATATCAAAATAGTCCACATACTTAAATCCATACATCTCCAGCGAATGATTGCTTACCATCAGATCGCGGGCAGCTTTTCTGATAATGGCTGCATTCTCCATACGGATGTCGTAAAGGTCGCCTCCTTCGGCACCACGAACTTTGGCCGTCAGCATCATGGCATCGCCAAGCATTTGACCTTTGAGGTGTTGAAGTTCTTGGGAATCTTCCGGAATAAGTTCTCCGATTTGGTGTACAATGTCAAAAATCTCTTTCCCTTTGGCTGTGAGTTCCTGATGTGGTTTAAGCATGGATTAGTGTTTTATGGGCTAAATATCGAGTTTTATTTGTGTTAATACGATGGTGTATATAAAGGACCAGATTACCTGGATCAAAGCAAGAAAAAGAAAATTTGTTCGCTTCTTTCCGTAGTATTTTGTGGTAAGAAATGTTCCTATGGGTATGGATAACAGAACCGGAGTGAGGATTGCAATTCCCGGCATCCCGTATTTAGTTTTTATCCTTACCAGGCGTCTGTTGGATTTAGTGAATTTTTTCTTCTGTTTCTTTTTACTGCCGGCTTTACCCGGAAATATTTTATTCCATAACAGAAGCAGGCCTTTGGAAAAAAACAGAGAGACAATAATGCCGATAAAACCTCCAATATTGGTGTACAAAATGGTCTCGGTAAAAGTCATTTTGAAAAGGTAGATAGCTATAGGAAAAGTAGCGGCAAATTTCCATGTGGATGAAAGTATGATAAGGATTGCGTCCATTTTGGATTGTTGAGTTTTACCGCGGCAATAATACAAAAAATAACACTATTGTCCGGGAAAAACTATTATTTTGGAAGCAGATTGCTTCCCGCTTCGCTTTTCGCGGTCGCAATAATTCCGGCTTAATATAATCGAACATCAATGTTGATAAAATATTGTTTATATGAGTTTTACGTTGCTTGCTTCCCCTTTACAGGGATTCACAGATTTTACTTTCAGAAATGCCGTTGAGGAATATTTCGGGGGAATAAATGCCTGGTTTGCGCCTTACATCAGGCTGACAAAGCACCTGGAAATAAAGAATTCTTATCAAAGGGACCTTTTGCCGGAGAATAACCGGGTAAGCAACCTGATACCACAGGTGATGACCAACAGCGCTGATGAGTTTCTGTTTGTGGCCGTGTATGTGCAGAATCTTGGCTATAGTGAATTGAACTGGAATCTGGGATGTCCCTACCCGATGGTAACAAAACGCGGACTGGGTTCCGGCATGTTAAAACATAAGGAGCAGATTGATGAGCTGTTGACCAGAGTTGCCAATGAATCCGATATTACCATTTCCCTGAAAATGCGACTGGGTTATGACAATAGCCGGGAGATTCTTGATTTGTTGCCCTTGCTGGAGAAGCATAAAATCAAAAATATTGTGATTCATCCCCGCCTGGGCAGACAATTGTACAAAGGGGAGGCGGATCTTGACTTGTTTCAGCAATGCCTGGAAAATACCGGTCATCAAATCTGTTATAATGGCGACATAACTTCAGTAGCTAAGTTCCGGGAACTGAAGCAACGCTTTCCGTCCATCAACAGCTGGGCTATTGGCCGGGGTGTCATCGCTAATCCCTTTTTGCCGGCCATGATTCAGGCGGATACAGACCAATTGCCGGAGGCGTGGACTGTTCAGTTTAGCCGGTTTCATGATGCGCTTTTTCAATCCTATGATGAGTCTTTGTCAGGGCCCGGCCATCTTTTGATAAAGATGCAGAGCTTTTGGGAGTACTTTGCTCAATTATTTTCCAACCCCCACAAAGCTCACAAAATCATTAAAAAAGCAAGGAGTATTCCTGCATATCATGAAGCAGTCAGTGCCAACCTTTTCGGCCAGAGAATCTGACCATTGGTCATAAAGTTGTATGCATGATTAGGTAGTGACGAATAATTTTAACATTTTCGAATAATCAATAGATCATTAGATTTTTAAAAGTTAGAGGTTAGAAAAATCGTACGACATTGACATTCTGAATTTTATCAAACAAATTGTTTGACTTTCAGAATATTGAAACGGTCTGTTGTGCTATTGATTATGATTCCATTTTACTAAATACGGATGATGCTTAAATAGAGTCCGTCTATAAACTAAGCAAATTCTGCTTTTAGAGCTGTTTCTGGTCAGAAACTAAACAGTAAGAAGTGGATTTTCAGTTCATTAAGAATAACCTCGCAAACCGGGCTTGCCAACAGATGTTCTTGTGGTAAACAACTTTAGACCAATTGATTTTTCCGGGATAATATAGGTCGGTTTACTTAAAAATTTTTGGGGGGGTAGTTAAAAACAATCTAACCGTAGATATTTCATTATATGGGTAGTAAACTGAATTCGGAAAGGCTTCAAGCTCAGTTTGAAAAGTACCTGGGAAAAGTCTTTTTAAAGAATATGACACTCGTTTTAGCGGTGGGAGCGGTTATTCTTGCTTATTATATGTACTCCGACTGGAGCGTAAGAAATAGTTTCATTGGAGTTGCCATTCGTGCAATTCCAATGGTTATCATACTCTCATTACTCCTGATACACCATTGGTACAGGCATCAGTTCTTTCTGTTAAAAAAATACCTGTACATCTCTATTTATATAACTCTTCAGCTGATGATGTATGCCAAATGTCTGCTTCATCTGCACGAAGAAGCTTTGGCGCCAAGTGTAACAGGGGCCATTTTGATAATTTTTCTTATCTCGCTGGACATAAAGGAGAATTGGCGATTAACAGCATTTATTTATGCGTTTCCGCTTATCGTTTTTACTCTGCTTCTCATCTTTATTGGAAAACCTTCAGAAAAGGAACTGTTAATCATTGCAGATATTTATCCCATATCAATTATAGGGTTTATAATTAACAGGGTTCATTATAAACTCCGGTTCAGGCTGTTTAAATCCAATAAATTGTTGCTCAATGAGCAGAAAAAGACAAAGGCGTTGTATGCTGAAAGTCTGAGTAATAACACCAAATTGGAACAACAAGCCATTGAAGCCCGATTGATAAAAGAAGAAATTGAAGAGAAGAATGAAGAACTCAGGAAGCTGAATGCTTCAAAGGATAAATTTCTTGGAATTATTGCCCACGATTTGAAAAATCCCATTGGTAATATCTGTGGTCTTTCTGATTTGTTGCTGATTGATAAAACCCTTAATGGCAAGGATAAACAAAAATGTGTTGAATTGATCAATGAGAATATACTGCATACCCATCGTTTGTTAGAGAATTTGCTGGATTGGGCCAGGGCACAAAGCAATGTTATTCGCTTTTCCCCGGCGTTCCATCATGCGAACGAAATGGTTGAGAAGGAACTGGAGGCCTTACGAAACCTGGCGGGTAAGAAAAGCATTTCTATTGAAAACAATATTCCGGCAGACTTACAAATATTTACCGACCAGAATATGTTTGAAACCATTATCCGAAATCTTGTTTCAAATGCCATTAAGTTTACCTATGTGAATGGTGAAATCAGGGTTGATGCCCGATTGGTTCAGAAGGAGAATAAGGGCTTTACTGAACTTTCTGTGGCTGATAATGGCGTTGGGATGGAACCTTACAAGTTGTCGAAACTCTTTAAAATATCAGAGAACATTTCTACTTCGGGAACTTCAAATGAAGTAGGCACCGGTTTGGGACTGTTGTTGTGCAAAGAGTTTATGGACATACATTATGGCCAGATTCATGTAACCAGTAAGCCGGGCGAAGGCAGCATTTTTACGTGTTTATTCCCACTCAATTAAACATAACCTTTACGTGCTCTTCTTCATTATTGTTAATAGGTCAAAGTGAGTTTTTTCTTCTTAAAACACTCCGGCAACTCTTCCCGGTGATGGGTGACATAAATCATAGCCATTTCACTGTGTCCGGCGATTTCATCAATTAATGCTTTGAAATATTTTTGTTGTGCATCATCGAATCCCTGGCAGGGCTCATCCAAAATGAGAAGATATGGATTTTTTACTAATGCCCGTGCCAACAAAACCAGACGCTGAATCGTGGATGAAACATCAGAGAACAAGGCATCAGTATTTCCCAAATGCCCATGACTTTCAGCCATTTCAAGGCAGTTTGTCTCTGCTCTTCATTGACTCTCTGAAGATTGTTCTGTTTTTGCTTTTAATGCATGGATTGTTTATTGTCAAAATTTCCATTTATCTGATTTATGTCTGTTGATGGGATGTTTGTATTATAGGTTACAGGCGTTGTGGAATTGAGACATGTATTGAAAATGATATCATAATTCTGTGTTGGGTAAATCAGATTTAGGTTAAGCCTTTTTTTATGCTGGATATCTTTGTGATTGGAGACTAAACTATTTAATCATAATCAATAAGAGTATTTATTTTTTTTAAGGTCCTTTGAAATTCTACGGGCGAAATAATTATTAAGTGTATCATAACCTGCATTTATTCCATAAACATTTACTTTACTCAACCATAGATATTCATCTATATTTCTAAGGTCATACAAGTAAGCATAATAAGTTGCATTGGGTTCCAATTCTTCCCGAGTTACGGAGCTTCTCTTATAATAGCTTGTGACATACTCTTTTGATTGCCAGTAGTTTCGCAAATTAACAAACAAAATAGCTTCGGTACCAGTTGCTCCTATCTTTTCCATAAATTCCTCATAAGTGTATTGTTCGTCCACTTGAAATACATCAAGAGATTTTACAATTCTTGGGAAATTTCCGATGGAAAGATTCCGGCTAATTGTTTTTTCAAGTTGACTTCTGACATTTAATCCGTCAATCTTATTAAAATTATTTGCAATAAAATTTTCGTAATTTTCTTTGTTCAGCGCCTTGATCTCATCCGGCGATTCAACACAAAGAATAAAAAATGATGAAAATGGTTTAGTAGTTTTATTCTTGGAAACAGAAGTAATGTTTGATAAAGCACATCCGCTTAATAAAACTAAGAAAATAAGAAGAATGAAATTTGTGTGAGTGGATCTGTTTTTGAAGATTTTCATAGCTAAACCGATTAAGATTAGTATTAGGGTTTAAGGAAAATATAATGGTTACATTAATAAGACAATTTTAAATTATTAAACACGTATATTAAATGTTTAAAATAATATCGTTTTGTTGGATAACTGATAAGTTTTGGAATTTCTTGTTTTTAAAATTCCCTGACAACGTTGTTACAAGTTCGGCAAATTTTATTTGTTCTTTAATACAGTATAATAAGAGGTCTAATAGATTGATATTCTTTTGTCTGTGCAAAAAAAAATACTACGTGGTTCTTAGCAAGCATTGTGCCACTTATCCCTGTCTAATGCTTATTCAAATAGTGCCCCTTGTAAACCCGCTGACAAATGAGCCTTCATCTGAATTGAGGCTCATTATGAGGATGGGGACATCATCTGAAAAGAATACCTGGGTGATTGCGCGTAGGATTGTGGAAAATAATATAGAACCATGGTGAAGAGTTGAAAGGAATGAAGCCACATAATTGGTACCCTTTAAACCATATCCAACATAATTAAATGTATTAATTAGGAAATTTTGTTAAAAAGTTGTTACAAGTAGTTTTTATTTTTTTGTGAAATTTTTTGAAAGATGACTGTAATGGAGGCACTTGAGAATACAAGAAACAAAATATTCTGAAAGGTTAACCAAGATTAATATTCTTTTAAAATATTCAAATATTCGCCTACACTGTTTATTTTCAGATGCTTTTGTGGTAGCTTTAGGTAAAGGTAACAGGATCTTAACATCGGATTAACAACCTGATTGTTGCTCTCTTCTTCTTTTTTTGTCAAACCCTCCTGAAGCTCTTTACCATGCGAATCAAAGATCTTTTATCCAAAGCAACAGTATTATTTATTATTTTGTCTGGTTGCATCATGACTGCTGCCATGGCACAGGACAAAAATGCGTCTCCTTATTTCGTGGTATTATCCGATGAGGATGAGAAAGCCAGCCTGCCACTGAAATCGACTGATGTTGATGTTGAAATTTCCGGGGTTATTGCCGATGTAACGGTTAACCAAACCTATGTCAACACAGGTGAGTCTGTTATTGAAGCCATCTATGTGTTTCCTGCCTCCACCAGAGCTGCTGTTTACAAAATGGTGATGAAGGTGGGTGACAGAGTCATTATGGCTAAAATAGAAGAAAAAGACAAAGCAAGAAAACGATACGAGAAGGCTAAGAAGGAGGGGAAGACAGCGTCATTGCTTGAGGAAAAGCGTCCCAACGTTTTCAAAATGAAGGTGGCTAATATTGTGCCCGGAGCCATAGTGGAGGTTAAAATGTCATACACCGAACTCCTGGTGCCATCCGACAAAATTTACGAATTCGTTTATCCTACCGTGGTTGGTCCCAGATACGTAGGCAAGGGCGAGATGGCCGAAGCCTCAACCGAAACCTGGACCGGAAATCCCTATCTAAAAGAGGGTGAAAAGCCAACTTCTATGCTTGATGTTGATATAGAGTTGAATACCGGTCTGCCCATTCAGGATATTCGTTGCGAAACCCACAGAAATAAAATAGAATACCAGGCAAAATCATCGGCGTTAATAGCGATGGAAGAGCCGGATGGCGGTAATCGCGACTTTGTGATGCAATACCGTCTGGCGGGCAATCAGATTGAAACAGGGGTTTTGTTGTATGATAATCCGGATGGGGAAAAATTCTTTTTGGCCATGATGCAACCTCCGGAAAGGGTGGAGCCTGATGATATTCCTGCCCGCGAGTATGTCTTTATTGTTGACGTTTCCGGTTCCATGTCCGGTTTTCCGCTTGACATTTCTAAAAAATTGATGAAAAGTCTCCTTTCGGGATTGCGCGGGAAAGATCTTTTCAATATTGTCTTCTTTTCCGGCGGTTCCTATATCTACAATGAGGAATCATTGCCTGCAACGGAGCGGAATATTGAAGATGCCATTCAGTTTATGGATAATCGGCGTGGAGGAGGAGGAACCGAATTGCTCAATGCTCTAAAGAGCGCCATGGGCTTGAATGAATGTGACGATTATGCCCGGTCATTCATCATTCTTACCGATGGCTATGTTTCGGTAGAGGATGAGACCTTCGATTATATTAGAAACAACCTGGGAAATGCCAACTTCTTTTCTTTTGGAATTGGACGTGGAGTAAACAGACATCTGATAGAAGGGATGGCTCATGTGGGATATGGGGAAGCCTTTGTGGCAATGAATCAATCGGAAGCTGTATTGCAGGCTGAGAAGTTCGAAAAATACATTTCTCAACCTGTATTAATCGGCATTGATTACAACTTTGAGGGTTTTGATGCTTATGATGTTTTGCCCGAAAACATTCCTGACCTGTTTGCCGAAAGGCCCATTATTATTTCCGGAAAATATCGTGGGGAGCCACATGGCATTTTGAAAGTAACAGGGACATCCGGGAAAAGTGAAATCTCACAAAACCTGACAATACAGGCCAATGATCAGGAGAATAAAGCGTTGAAATATCTCTGGGCCAGAGAAAAGATCCGCTTGCTGGGCGATTATGCTTCTTTAGACAGCTACAGCTATGATAATTCCGACAAAAAGGAAGCCCTCAAAGAGGAAATTACACAACTTGGGTTGAAATACAATCTTTTAACAAAATACACTTCTTTTATTGCTGTGGATTCAGTTGTATCCAATAAAGGAGGGAGACAAAAGACTATTGAACAGCCAAATCCTTTGCCGGAAGGTGTCAGCAATCATGCCATCGGTGAGAATGAAGAGGAGATTATTCCCATTACCAGTCAGGAAAGAGTCCTGCCACCGCCGCCCCCTGCACCTAAGGCAACAGATGTGTTGAATATTGTCGATGCAGATGTTGGCCTCGAAGATGCTTTGATTATTGAAGATAGTGAGGCTGTGATGGAGACCGAGATTTCTTTCTCCGATCTTTCTGCAGAAGAAGAAATGCAAGAAAGGCCTGTGTTTTTTATTGTAGAGGATATGCCGGAATTTCCCGGAGGAGAAGCTGCTATGCATAATTTTCTTGTGCAGAATATCCAGTATCCACCGAAAGCACAGGAAAATGGAATTCAAGGCCGTGTTTACGTGTCCTTTGTTATAGATACCGATGGTCGTATTATAGATGTGAGAATAGCACGGGGCATCTCTCCTTCACTCAATGCGGAAGCAATCAGAATCGTGAAATCTATGCCTCGATGGAAACCCGGTAAGCAAAGAGGGAAAGCAGTGCAGGTTTCGTACACCGTGCCGATTAATTTTGTATTGCAAAGTGGTAAGGAGTAATGAATAATATCGGAAATCTGGTAGCACTTTCCTGTTAGAGATATCAGATTTGAATTTAAGCCCGGTGTGTTTGCATGCCGGGCTTTTTTCAAAACTATTAGGGGGGGCTATCGGATTAATCTGAATAAATTGAATGTTCTGGGTAAATTCAAGATGTAAATCTGAGCAATATTGAATCTTTATGGTTTAGAGTTATTTGTTGCAATGTTAGGAACTCTAATGGGTACTTCCCCTCCCAATGCAGAATGTATTAAGCGCTTAAAAACAGGGTTTTAGAAAACATAGGTACAAATAGGGTACAATAATGGCATATTTTTGACTTTTGGATAAAATTACCGGGGGCGAAATTCGCGGTAATATTTTATTAAAATATTGTCCGGAACTTCATCAGTGTTTTATCTCCCCGAAAATTGCCCCTAGTGGTCATCTTTTAATTGCCTTCTTAATTTTGTGTCGTTATCCGTAGTCATACTACTATTTCATTTTCAAAAATAAGAATCTGAGTGTTGATTTCACTAATACTCGTATTAGAGAGATTTATATTTTGGTAGTTTAGCTACGGATATGAAATTTAAACTATTATTTTATGTCTTTCCTGAGACCACTATCATAGATTAGACTTAGAGCTGCTGAAAAAGTCAGCAGACCAATTTTTTATGTTCTTTTTGGCATTGCCCCAAAAAGGAACCAAAAAGGTCTAGTCCGTTTAAACCTATCAGCCCGCGTCATGCTTAATTTCCGGCCATTGCGCAAGGCCTTGAATGTCGCCCATTAAGCCTTCCCGTCAACCGCCGGCCCGGAAAACGGACAGGCCACCGCGCCTTTCAAATAGTAAAACCCTTTCAGGATAAAAACATTTCTTCGAACAGTGAAATATTAACCATTTACCCGCGCTAGTTCAACCTTGCTTAAATATTTACTTGGAAAATTGCACTGTAAAAGTGCGTTTATTAAGAAAAATTGCACTGTTGTAGTGCGTTTTTTGTAGGTTTGCATAAATAAACATCATCAAAATGGAGCAACTATTTGTAATATTTCGCAAACTCTTAAAAGAAACAGATACCAGTTTCTTTAGATACAAACATGCCGATATCAATTGGAATAATCGCATGATAGGACTTACCGGGCCAAGAGGGGTAGGGAAGACGACTCTTATTTTGCAACATATTAAGAAAAATCTGAATCCAGCCGAGACTTTATATGTAACCGCTGAAGACTTTTATTTTGCTGATAACAGGTTGCTTAATTTGGCTGAGGCTTTTGCCAGAAGAGGGGGGAAGAATCTTTTTATCGATGAAATTCATAAGTATAAGGATTGGGCCAAGGAACTGAAATTGATTTATGACTATCATCCTGATTTAAAAGTGGTTTTTACAGGTTCTTCTGTGTTGGATCTTAAAAAGGGATCTTCGGATTTGAGCCGCAGAGCTGTTATGTATCACATGCAGGGGCTTTCATTCCGGGAGTATCTTCAACTTTTTCATCAGATTTCTTCTCCCGCATATTCACTTGATGAGATCTTGAACCATAAGGTTGAGTTGCCGGAAGTAGAGCATCCTCTGCCTTTGTTTGAGGATTATTTAAAAAAGGGCTATTATCCGTTTGCGCTGGACGACGATTTTGAATTGCGTCTTCAACAGGTAGTCAATCAAACCCTGGAAACAGATATTCCTATGTATGCCGGTATGAATATGGCTACCGGACGGAAACTGAAACAGCTATTGTCAATAATAGCGCATAGCGTGCCTTTTAAACCCAATATGACCAAAATTGCTGCGTCTCTCTCCTCAAGCCGGAACAATATTGCTGATTATTGCCTTTTTATTGAGGAAGCGGGGATGATTGCGCAACTGAGGAATGCAACCGGCGGTATAAAAGGTCTGGGCAAGGTGGATAAAATCTATCTGGACAATACCAATCTGATTTACAACTTGGCCAGTGAAAATGCCAATACCGGCAATGTCAGGGAAACCTTTTTCTTTAATCAGTTGAGGGCCAAACACGACATAATCATGTCTCCTGTTGCCGACTTCTTAGTGGATGAATACACTTTTGGGGTAGGAGGAAAGAACAAAGGAATGCAACAAATTCAGGAGGTTGAAAATGCTTTTGTCGTTAAAGATGATATTGAATATGGCTTTTTGAATACGATTCCGTTGTGGCATTTTGGGTTATTGTATTGATTACTTTCCAATACAGAAAGTGCTTTTTTGTCTTAACCTTTTGAAGAGTAGTGTTTTGTGTTGTGCTTTTGCAGTGTTCGTTGTAAATATGTTGTAAAAAATTTCAATACTGGGAAATCAATAAAGCACATCATATCGCTTATTCAGAAATGTAATATACTTATTTTGCATTTCTTCTGAAAGGAAGGATTGCTCAATCAGCCGGAAAGCTTTAGATCTGTTTTTTAAAAAGCGCTTAAAGGCTCCATCGATTTGTTTGTCGTTTAACCCCAGATCTTTTCCATACGTTTCGAAACTCTTTCTGGTTAGTTTTCGCTTTTTACCTCCCTGGGTGAGGGCCAGCTCTTCGGTGTCTTCAGGCAAAATGATGGATACATTCAGGAGATCATAAGATGGTGCCAGTGTCCATTTTCTTTTATTCTGGATCATGGAGAAGTTTTTCAAATGCATATCATTGTTTCCGGTGAGGTAGCTGAAAAGGGTTATTTCGAACAGAAACAACTTGTCCAGAAGTGGGTTGGCAGAATAGCTTCCCAATGCTTTGCCGACTTTCTCCATTGAGCTGATGTATTTGTCGAATGCTTCGGTAATTTGAAACATGTCCAGCATATGGACTTTTTCGTTGCCGGCTGTCCTGTCAATTCTTTTGGTGATATAAGACAACTCGCCGGACTTAAGGCGGATGAGACTGGATTGAACCACATTGATGCCAAAAGCCTCAGCAATACGCATTGTGACGTGTTCATTAGCCGGCATTTCTTCATAATCGGGGGAGGGTGGTTTAAAGATGTAATTTCCGCCGAGAGCGCCCACTACAGTTAACCTTTTATCAGAGTTTTGTCTGGCTTCTTCAATTAAGCTCATGGAAAGCTTGGGCTGTACACCGGGAACTGATATACTTCTTTGAACAACATTTTTTGCCAACTCCGTCATCTCATCGAGAGAGTAGGGGATAGCAGGTGGTATTTTAGTACCAAAAAATTTCTGACTGCAAGAAGCATGGAATTCACCTTCTTCTGCGACTTCTTTGTAACAATATAAACACTTGTTGCTATTCATCTTTATTTCTCTATTGGTACCACACTAACAGCGCCGATGCAATTTCTGCAACAGGCCAATAATAATCCCATCCGGTCGTTTCGGTTTATTTTCCAGTTTTTAGAAGCTATCTCCAAGAGCCAACCTTCCGGTATCAATCCTTCAAAAAAAGGAAAAAGCCGGTTGGAACGATACGTTTTTTCCAAAACCGGCATGGTAAAAGTCAGAAACCTATCTGGAAAATTCCTCACATACTCTTTATCGTAAGTGAATTCATACTCTCCATCATCCGTTTCGACCAGCGTTCCGGCTAAATCATCCTGATAATAAACTTTTGCCTGTCTCATGAATCACCGCTTTTTAAAGATTCCTGAATACTGACCGGGCCTAACTCATGGCCAAACATCGCCAATACCTGATTGACCTTTTCCAGATTCAGGTTGGTTTTGCCCTGCTCTATTTTGCGAATAACAGTCAGTGCAACCCCGGTTCTTTCGGCAAATTCTTCCTGAGTGAGGTTGACTTCCTTTCTGCGCTGTTTTACAAAATCGGCTAAACGCTCCATTATATGCTTTTAGATATATTTTATGCAAATATAAAGAAATTATATCCATTTAGATATAATTTCTTATTTAATTGCGTTTTTATATGTATTTGAATATAATAGGTGGTGTTTTTAACTGGGGAGGTATGTGTTTTATGGAAAATTGCACTATGCTGGTGCAAATATTTTAAAAACATGCACTATTACAGTGCATGTATAAGTGCCACATAAGGACAGACTTAGGATTTTTGTGTGGTTAACGGTGTATTGAGCAGAGTTTTTTGTATGTATAGTGGTGTGGACGTTAGATAAATGTTAGCCTTATTACCTGAACGATTTTGATTTAAGGGAGCTCATGTGTTTGCCTTAATTCAGATTTTCCGGTTTCTTCTAAGAATTTCCGAGAATACTTTGTATTTTAGTCCTAATCTAAATAATAGAAAAATTTAGCTATATCTAAACATTTTGAAGAATTATTCGTTAATATTGTCCGATCATATACCTGAAGAAACGCAAATAGACGTTTATGAATTGTGTAAGAATAATGAAAGTTTATTTAATTCCTTTTTCGAAGAAATAGAAAAAGAAGGTAATTTATTTGGGAATCTGGCAGGTGCAATCCGCATTATTCAGGATACTGCAAATTTGCAACTAAGGCCAAAAACTAAATTTCGGGAAATTAAAGGGCATAATCTGAAGTGTAAGTTGTATGAAGCTAAATCCGGAGTAATAAGAATTTATCTTTTTCACGAAGAAAATAAAGGCAGAGTTATTGTTGTTGGAGGCCTGAAAGATAATCAGGATAAGGACTTGAAATCAGTAAAAAAGATAATAAAAGACTACCAAAATGAAAAGGAACGATAACATCAAAGAAAAAATACTAAATGAACCTTCCTATTGGATTGAGGGAATTAACGGTTTTCTGTATGATGCCATTGTTTCGTATATGGAAGAAAATGGCCTTAACAGGACGCAATTGGCTGATTATTTGGGGGTAAGCAAAGGGCGTGTCTCACAAATCCTTAATGATGGAGATATTAATTTTAGCATCGCTAAGATTATTGAAATTGCCTTGAAAATTGATAAATACCCTGATTTTAAACTCCAAGACAAGAAAGAGTATTTGGAGCATTCTCATAAATCGGGTGATGTGGTGAATATGATCATGGATTATGATTCATATTTATTTTCAGAAACAATCTTAATTGAAAAGATTTCTCTGAACGAAAACCCTATAGTCTCTTTGAGAAGTTATACTATTGAAAATCAATTGACTTATTGTGAGTAATGGAAAAGAATAGAGACCATACTAAGATTGCATACAGAATAATAAAAATTCATACAACAGAATTCTTTTTTAAAGATGTAACTGAGACGAATATTGATGAGTTACTGAAAGATTCTTCATCATTAGCAATTAATATTAATAATACGGTCAATGTTGATGCAGCGAATTCTGTTATTGCAATTGATGTTTCATCCCGGCTCTTAAAAAAAGAGGATGATACGGTTCTGATTAGCCATACTGGCAGAACTGTATTTGATATAAAAAATCTTAGTGAAGTTTTTGATGAAGAAAAACAATCGTATGAAATTCCAATAGGGTTGTTGACTCAGCTCCACAGCCTTGCTTATTCTCATGCACGAGCGTTAGCTGCAACAGAAGTTAGTCCGACAGCCTATAAGGATAAATTTTTCCTTCCTGTGGTTGACCCTTCTAAGTTTATTCAGAAAAAACAGGAAGGAAAGGGGATTTAAAGTTGATGGAGGTAGATTTCTGTTGATTTTTACATCACCTGATCAATTAATAGCCCGTTGTACATTTTAGGAACAACGGGATTACTTTTTAGGTGGTGTGGCAATTTTCGGAACAATGGATGCATCCATTTGAACGAGGGAATGTTCTTTTTGCTACTTTAACAGCTTCTTCACAAGAACTAAAAATTCCTAAGGAATGTCTGTTTGCGGGAGATGGCAGATAATGGCAGTCTTCCCGATGGACTTCATGATCCCCATTGGCTTGGGCTTGCTTGTTTACATAGTAGTCTTTCATGACAAAAAAAAAATAATGTTATTTCGTTCTAATTTAGGCAATTATCTTAGTTTTTCGTACATTTAACTGAATAAATAAAAAATTCTTGATAGGAGTTTGTTAAGTTTATTTAAAAGCTGGCATTCTGTTGATTAGTGAAATCCGATTTTGAAGAATTTATGCCAGCATTTTCACCAAACGACGATCTTCCTTTTTAACAAGCTGAATTTTTAAAATATGTTGGGGCTTAATTCTCACAAGGTTCTTCGCTTTAAAGCTTCTCATATTATTTATTTTCCTTCCTTTTCTTTCTTTTACTCCCCCTGAATTATTAATTTTAGATAATTTTTGAAGCCTCTAAAGCAATCGTCAAAAGTTTTAGAGGTCTTTTAGTGTTTGATTTTAACTAAGTTGCAACCTATAATAATGGCTAAACAAAACAATAACAAAAAGACCAAATCAATAGAAGAATCACTTTGGGACTCAGCAAACAAACTAAGGGGTTCAGTAGAATCATCGGAATACAAGCATGTGGTACTGGGGTTGATTTTCCTGAAGTTTGCCAGTGATAAATTTGAAGAACGCAGAAAAGAACTTATCAGCGAGGGAAAAGAGAAATACATTGAGATGAAGGAATTCTACAACATGAAGAATGTGTTTTTCCTTCCCGAAGTATCTCGTTGGTCGTTCATCATTAAAAATGCCAAACAGGCCGATATTGCGCTGAAAATTGATACTGCTTTAAAACAATGTTGAAAAAAACAACCCGGCACTGAAAGGCGCTTTGCCCGATAATTATTTCTCGCGCCTGGGGCTTGACTCAAGCAAATTATCTGCCTTGCTTGACACCATCAATCAAATTGATACCATCCGGGACAAACAAACCGATATTGTAGGACGGGTGTATGAGTATTTCCTTTCAAAATTTGCCTTGGCAGAAGGAAAAGGGAAGGGCGAATTTTATACGCCAAAAAGCATTGTGAACCTCATTGCCGAAATGATTGAGCCCTACAAAGGAATCATTTATGACCCTGCTTGTGGTTCGGGCGGTATGTTTGTGCAGTCGGTAAAATTTATCGAGAGCCACCATGGTAGCAAAAAGGAAGTTTCCATTTATGGGCAGGAATATACAGCCACTACTTTCAAACTGGCCAAAATGAACCTGGCAATCAGGGGAATTTCAGCCAATTTTGGAGGTAAACCTGCCGATACATTTCATAACGACCAGCATCCCGACTTGAAAGCCGATTACATCATGGCCAATCCACCTTTTAACCAAAAGGACTGGCGGGCAGCCAATGAACTCATCAATGACCCCCGTTGGCAGGGATATGAAGTACCCCCAAAAAGCAACGCGAACTATGCCTGGATACTCAATATGGTTTCCAAGCTATCGGAACATGGTGTGGCCGGCTTTGTACTGGCCAATGGTGCATTGAGCGGTGGCGGTGATGAATACAAAATAAGGCGAAAGCTTGTTGAAAATAATTTGGTAGAAGCAATTCTGATATTGCCCCAAAATATGTTTTATACCACCAATATTAGTGTTACCGTCTGGATACTCAACAGAAATAAGAAAAAGCAAACCAAAGTTGTGGGCGATGAAACCCGCCATTTGCGCGACCGGGAGCGAGAAGTATTGTTCATGGATTTGCGCCAAATGGGAGAACCGTTTGAAAAGAAATTTACGCAATTCAATACCGACCATATTGCCCAAATCACCGGAACTTATCATGCCTGGCAAGCTTCCGGGAAGAGTGTAACTCCAGCTTCACCCTCTGGGAAGGATGAAGCTCCAGCTTCGTCCTATACTAACATCCCCGAATTTTGCTACTCTGCCACTTTCGACGAAATCGCGAAAAAGGATTTTTCGCTTGTGCCCAGTAAGTATATTGAATTTGTGAATCGTGATGAAAATATTGATTTCGACGATAAGATGAAGGCCTTGCAAACGGACTTTGCTGAATTATTAAAAGCAGAGGAACAATCGAAAAAGGAGTTGTTGAACGTGTTTAAGGAGCTGGGGTATGCAATCGAATTATAGGCCGATAGGGGATTACATACAACTTGTTGATGAGCGAAACAAAGACCTGAAAATTGATTTGCTTTTAGGCCTCACCATCAACAAGCTTTTTATTCCTTCTGTAGCCAATATAGTAGGGGCAAACATGCGGAATTATAAAATCATCCGCAAAAATCAGTTTGCATGCAGCATTATGCAGGTACGTCGGGATGGTAAAATGCCGGTTGCCTTGCTACAAAAATTTGATGAAGCAATTATCTCACAGGCATATCCTGTTTTTGAGGTTAAAGATGAAAACATATTGTTGCCTGAGTTTTTGATGATGTGGTTTTCACGTCCTGAATTTGACCGGGAAGCTTGTTTTTATGCCGTTGGTGGAGTTCGTGGCAGCTTGGAGTGGGACGATTTCTGCAATATGAAACTTCCTATTCCATCCATTGAAACCCAACGAGCTATTGTAGCCGAATACAATTCCGTTAAAAACCGGATTGCTCTGAACAACCAACTCATTCAGAAACTAGAAGAAACCGCCCAGGCTATCTATAAGCAGTGGTTTGTGGATTTTGAGTTTCCGGATAAAAACGGGAAACCGTATAAGAGTTCTGGTGGGAAGATGGTGTTTAATGAGGAGCTGGAAAAGGAGATTCCGGAAGGGTGGGAAGTAAAACCATTTACTGAAATCGTCAAGCTAAGTGGTGGCGGAACACCTGATACAAACAATGGAGAATATTGGAATGGAGATATTCCATTTTTTACACCTGCTGATGTTGTGGATAGTTTTTATTCTATTCAAACCGAAAAGAATGTTACTGAAAAGGGTTTAAAAAACAGCAACACAAAGCTTTATCCAAAAGACACTGTGTTTGTAACTGCACGGGGAACTGTAGGAGCGATTTCGATTTCTGGTTGTGAAATGACAATGAATCAAAGTTGTTATGCAATAACAGGTAAAAATGGGATGAACCAATTTTTTACACATCAAATAAGTCTTTCAGCGATTGAAAAGCTAAAGAAGGAAGCATTGGGTGCTGTATTTGCAGCTTTGGTTACCAAAGATTTTGACAGTCAGATCTTAGTGGAACCAGATGAAGACTCAATAAAATTGTTTGGAGAAAAAATTGAAATAGTTTATGATTACATTTTAACAATAGTAAAAGAAAACCAAAAGCTATCTGAACTGAAAGGATTGCTTCTTTCTAAGCTGGCAAAATTAGAAAATTAAGTTACTATGAATTTAAATTACTTCCCTATAGAGTTTGATTTTTATGATTACCAAGTAATCACCCAACCTTATTCTGATGATCGACTTAACGAATTAAGACGGGCGTATAATGCATCTTATTCGTTTTTTAGGGATGGTAATTTAATTGTTATATCAAACAAGGAAGATGAAGAAAATCAACTCACCGGGAAGGTAGAGATGCGGTCAGTATTCAATGATAGTAAAGTTACATCATCGTTAATAAAGCATATATTTTTCAGAACCTTTAAAGACCGTTTTCGGGGTTATGTTCCTGTAGATTTTTATCCTTTCCGCTTTTATTCTCGTCAGGGAAAGGATGATTTGATATTAGGCTATTTGCCTGAAAAAATTAAACATAAAATTGCCTTCAAAAAGCTTATAGAAGTGCAGCTTCGGGAAACAAACATCAATAATACCAAGGGGTTTGCATTTGTGGTTAATATCCGAAGAAACTGGGTATTCAACTTTTCATGCCTTGAGCTGCATAAAGAAGGATTTGATTTAAAAAATTTTGAGGTGCTACATACGGAAACTCTTCCGGGATTGGACAATGTACTTGCTCCAAATGAAGACTTTGTTGGTACCCTGCAATCAATCAGTGGAGATTCAGCAATTGTTTTAACTAGTGAGGGGGAAAGAAGTTTTCCATTGGAAGAGCTCTTCATTCGCAAAACCAAAAGAAACATTCAGGCTTATTTGAACTTTGCTACCAGTGAGGAAAAGTGCAATCAGATATTGGCTGCCGTTAGTCAGGAACGTATAAAGAAACAAAGTCCGGTCAATCAGTTTAATGAAATAAGCAAAATTGCTAAACATCTATTCTCAGACAAAGGTAAACCGGTGGTGTTTCAAAATAAAGACGGCTTTTGCTTTAAGGTTGATGCTACGCCTCTTCAGGTGCAAAACAGCATGAATTTACAAACACCAACGTTTATTTACGACCATGCTGGTACAAAGAAAAATAATTTGAATGCAGATATGGGCTTGTCCAACTATGGTCCATATGACAGCATAAGTTTCGACATAAAAAGTCCGAGGGTACTTAGTATCTGCCATAGAGCTAAGCGAGGGGATTTTACAAGGTTTCTTTCTCATCTAAAAGAAGGAATCGCCAATTCAAGGTACTTTCAAAAAGGATTATTAAAAAAATACGAGCTCCACGAGGTAAATTATATTATTAAGGAGATCTCAGACTATAAGATAGAAGATTATATAGAAGTAATAAGGAATTACGATAATGAGAATCCGCATTTGGCAATAATTGAAATACCCGATCAGTTTAAGAAATTATCAGACAAAGATAATCCTTACTTCAAGATAAAAGCAAAGTTACTTTCCCTAGAAATACCTGTGCAGTTTGTACGGTCATCAACACTTTCAAATTACACGGAGTATATTTTAAATCCATTAGCTCTCCAAATTTACGCAAAGTTAGGAGGAACCCCATGGGTTCTGCCTGCTCCACAATCTGTAGATAGAGAAATCGTAATAGGTCTCGGGCATAGTTGGTTGAGAAGCAATATTTATAAAGGTGCTGAAAGTAGTCGTGTTGTGGGAATAACAACCTTTATGTCAAGTGATGGTCAGTACTTGTTAGGGGATAAGGTCAAGGATGTGGCATATGAAAGCTATTTTGAAGAATTGCTCAAAAGTTTAAAGAGTTCTATCAACCGGCTATCTGATGAATATGCTTGGCAAGACGGAGATACAGTTCGTTTGATCTTCCATATTTTCAAGCCGATTAAAAATGTTGAGTTTGATGTCATTAGCCAGTTGGTAAAAGATATTAGCAAATTCAATATCAAGTTTGCTTTTGTAACAATTAGCAAAAGTCATCCAAGCATATTATTTGATACTAATCAACAAGGAGAATCAAAGTATGGGTCCAATCAGTTAATTGGAAAATATATTCCTCAACGTGGAAGTAATGTATTTATTGATGATGAAACAAGTTTGATTCAGATGCTTGGTGCAAGAGAGTTGAAAACAGCAAAACATGGGATGAGCAATCCCATTCAAATCAGAATTAGAACCCCACAGGGTAATCATGATAATCCAGAGTTAAAAGACTTAATGTTCTACGATTTAAACTATATCACACAGCAGATCTACTCATTTACTTATTTATCATGGAGAAGCTTTTTACCTAGAGAAGACCCGGCAACCATGTTGTATTCTAATCTAATTTCCAAGCTTCTTGGAAAAATGAGAAATGTACCGGAATGGGATGCGGATAAATTGAACTATAGCCTAAAGAGAAAAAAATGGTTTTTATAGAAGAAAAACACAGGTATTTAAGCAGTTTGGAGGAACAGCCCAAACAAAACGCTCTTTACGCGCTGGTTAATGAGGAACCCTTTCAACCTCCACAAAACAATGTGTCAGAGATCGATGACATCTACTTTTTTTCTGTACAGGCAATTAAAAAGAACTCCAAAGAAGGGTTTTATTCTCAATACGAAAAAATTTCAAGGCGTAAAGTTTCGGAAAACTCAACAGCTCCTTTTATTCATGATGACTTTTTGATATTCACTTTGATCATAGGAGTTATCAGATTTGAGTGTAAAAAAGAGTGGTTAGTGGGAGTCATAAAAAACCGAGCAAAAAATGCCACTACCACGACTTTTGAAAACCTGCTTACTGGAAATTATCAGAGTAAGGCAAACATTCAGTCTTTGGTATTGGTGTTTTTGTTTTTATTGGACAAATCCAAAATAAACAACGATCAACTTATCGAAGCTTATAATGCAATTAGTGATACGCATCAATCATTCAACAGTGATTTTATTCGCATTATTCATTACAAAGCATTCGATATAATTATTCAGTTCAAGTTACCAAAAGATACAGATAAAGTCTCTCGATTATTGGAGTTCGAAATTCGCTTTAAAAAACGAATTAAAGTCTTCAGTTATTTCATCTATAATATTCTTTTGCTGGCACTCTTATTTGTAAGTTATCAAATATTGCATTCACTACCGGAGGAATTAAAATTAAAAATTAACGAGGTAGCTATAATCATTGGGATTGCTGGAGTAGGTTTTTTTGGTAACCTCATTCCAATGTTTAAAGTAAAATTTCAAGAATTGGTATTACGAACCTTTGGTTATCCTAAAGAACTAACAGAATAGAATCTAATTATGTCCGAAACCAACCGCATTGAATACAAAACACAGCTCACCAAAGACCTGGATTTGGAGAAAGAAGTGGTAGCGTTCCTGAACTACCGAGAAGGGGGTGTGATCTATATTGGTATTGACAAAACGGGCAAGGTATCCGAAATAAGCGATGCTGATGGGGATATGCTGAAAATAAAAGACCGCATTAAACACAACATTGCCCCATCGGCCATGGGCTTGTTCGATGTGGTGGTGGAAGAACGTAATGGTAAACACATTATTAAAATCATAGTGGCCAGTGGCAGTGAAAAGCCTTATTTTAAAAAGAAATACGGAATGACCGAAAAGGGTTGTTTCATTCGTATTGGTACAGCAGCCGAACCAATGCCTCAGCAGATGATTGACAAATTGTTTTCCTCACGTACCCGCAACTCCATTGGCAAAATAAAAGCCCATCGGCAGGATTTGACTTTTGAGCAATTAAGCATTTATTACCAGGCAAAGAAGAAGTCACTCAATAAACAGTTCAAAAAGAATCTTGAACTGATGACGGAAGAGGGGAAGCTCAACTATGCGGCATACCTGCTGGCCGACGAAAATAATGTGTCGATAAAAGTGGCCAAATATAAAGGTAAAAGTCGGGTTGACCTTATTGAAAACAACGAGTACGGCTATTGTTCACTCATTAAAGCCACAAAAAGCGTTTTAGACAAGGTTGATTTGGAAAACCGGACTGCTACAAAAATTACTTCAAGGGAACGGGAAGAACAGCGGTTGTGGAGTGCTATTGCTTTGAGAGAAGCCATTATCAATGCTTTTGTCCATAACGATTATACCCGGGAGATACCTCCTAAGTTTGAAATATTCTCTGACCGGATTGAAATTACTTCTGCCGGATCGCTTCCGGAAGGATTGAGCAGGGAAGAATTCTTCGAGGGTTTTTCTATTCCGCGCAACAAAGAGTTGATGCGTATATACAAAGACCTTGAATTGGTTGAGCAGCTGGGTTCCGGGATTCCACGAATTTTGGAGCATTACGAAAAAGAGTGTTTTCATTTTTCAGAAAACTTTTTGCGGATGGTATTCCCGTCTGTTGAGGAAGTTACCCCGCAAGTTACCGAACAAGTTACCGAACAAGTTACCGAACAAGTCACCGAACAAGTCACCGAACAAGTTTGGAAACTGATGACTGTAATAAATGATGAAATATGTTCGGCTAGCCAAATAATGAAAATGCTTTCCATTAAACATAGACCGACCTTTCTTTATAATTATCTACATCCCGCATTGGAGCAGGGGGTCATTGAAATGACCATACCGGACAAGCCCCAAAGCAGCAAGCAACAATACAGGTTAACCCCGTTAGGGAAAAGTCTCCTAAAATAAGAGATATGAAGTTTACCGAAGAAAAATTAGAACAAGCCTTTATAGAACTCATTCAAAAGCAGGGTTTTGAATATGTGCCTGGTGGCGATATTCAACGATCCCTGGATGAAGTAATTATAGAGGCTGATTTGCGAAATTTTCTTCTTTCAAAATACAAGGACGAAAAACTAACAAACCAGGAGGTAACCCGCATCATTCAGCAACTCAAAAGCTATGCTGCTTCCGACCTTTACGAGAGCAACAAGGCCATCATGAAGTTGGTTTCGGAAGGTTTTATCCTCAAACGTGAAGACCGGTCTCAAAAAGATCTGTATGTCCAGCTGATAGATTTTAATGGACTCACAGCTTTACGCGAACCAAAACCTGAAAGTCTTTCCCGGATTTCGGATGCAGCGCCTGATCCTTACAGTGACCAAAATATTTACAAAATTGTCAACCAGTTCGAGATTGTTGGTTTTGAGAAACGCATCCCTGACGGGATAATTTACATTAACGGTTTGCCGCTGGTGGTATTTGAATTTAAAACCGCCATTCGTGAAGAATGCACCATTCATGATGCCTTTGTTCAGCTGACCACCCGTTACAAACGAGACATCCCGGAGCTTTTTAAATACAATGCTTTTTGTGTTATTTCTGATGGTGTAAACAACAAAGCCGGTTCGTTCTTTGCCCCTTATGAGTTTTTCTATGCCTGGCGGTCGGAACCAGACAGGCAAATGATAGAGCAGGATGGAATTAGTTCCCTTTATACCCTCATTGGAGGTATGCTAAACACAACAACTTTACGGGACATTATCCGGAATTTTATTTTTCTGCCAGATTCTTCAAAAAAAGAAGACAAGATACTTTGTCGCTATCCTCAGTATTACGGAGCAAAGAAGCTGTTTCAAAATATTATAAGTCACCAAAAACCCGAAGGAGATGGGAAAGGAGGTACCTATTTTGGTGCTACCGGATGTGGCAAAAGTTACACCATGCTTTTTCTAACCCGTCTATTGATGCGCAGCGAACTGTTGAGTAGTCCCACGATTGTGCTTATTACTGACCGCACCGACCTGGATGATCAGCTTTCGGAACAATTCACCAATGGCAAGGAATACATTGGTGATAATAACGTCATTAGTGTGGAAAGCAGGGCCGAACTAAAAGAGCGGTTGCAAAATATTCAGAGTGGGGGTGTTTTCCTGACAACCATTCATAAATTCACCGAAGACACAGACTTACTTACAAATCGCAGTAATGTTATCTGCATTTCTGACGAAGCACACCGAAGTCAGACCAATCTTGACCAAAAAGTGAGAGTAACGGCAAACGGTGTAACCAAGAGCTATGGTTTTGCAAAATATCTTCATGACTCATTGCCCAATGCTACTTTTGTAGGTTTTACCGGAACCCCGATTGATGCTACTCTGGATGTTTTTGGTGAGGTGGTAGATGCCTATACCATGACCGAATCGGTGAAAGACGAAATAACCGTCCGGATTGTTTATGAGGGACGCGCAGCCAAGGTGCTGCTGAATAATAGTGAACTGCAAAAGATTGAAGATTATTACAATAGATGTGCGGAGGAGGGAACCAATGAGTATCAGATAGAGGAAAGCAAGAAGGCGGTTACCAATATGAATGTGATATTGGGGGATCCCGATCGTCTGAAAGCATTGGCAGAAGACTTTGTAAACCACTATGAGACCAGAGTGGCTGAAGGAGCAACCATTAAAGGAAAAGCAATGTTTGTCTGCAGCAGCCGATCGATTGCTTATGAGTTCTATAAAAATATTATTGCTTACCTGGGGGCACGGAGCTCTCGCTCCGTGAATAACTATGCATCCTCTTTTACCAAACATTACGGAAAACCCGAAGAATGGTATTCTCGTAACCTGCCACACCGCAATAAAGAGGGATTGGTTCAATTTATCACTTTCCGTTTGGCTGATAGTTTACCTCAGGAAAAATTAAAGGAAATTGATCAGCAGATTAGCACTCTTTCTGATGAGAAAAAGAAGAAAGAATTGAGAAAACTGTATGAAGAATTCCTTGATGCAGGTTATGGGTGTTGTGCTTTGGAACATCCCGAAATGGCACAGGTTGTTTTTGAGGCATTAAAGTATCATGATGGCAATAAATATGATTTATTGGCGTGGAGCATAATGCCCAATCATGTGCATGTGTTGATACATACCAAAAACGATTTATTCAGGATAGTTCAATCCTGGAAATCGTTTACCGGTAAATGGGCTTTGGCCAATAATAAGAAATATAATTTGAGAATTGCGGCTGATGCAACTTCTTTTTGGATGTCTGATTATTGGGACAGGTTTATTCGTGACGAAGAGCATTTTAACAATACAATAAAATATATCCTGAATAATCCAGGAAAAGCAAATCTGCCTCAAAGTTCCAATGCTTTTAGGTTTGTTGGGTGCTATGTTACAAAAGAGATGAAGCAGGAGCTTCATCCATCCCAGATAAAAATGGTGATGACCAGGGGTAAAGACGACCCGGAAGAATTATACAATATACTTGGCACTAAAGAATATCGCAAAGAACTGGACAGGCAGTTTAAGAATGAAAAGTCAAATTTTAAAATTGCCATCGTTGTGGATATGTGGCTGACCGGTTTTGATGTGCCATTCCTCGATACCATCTATATTGATAAGCCTATTCAGCGCCATAACCTTATCCAGACCATATCAAGAGTCAACCGCAAGGTTGAGGGCAAGGAAAAAGGACTGGTGGTCGATTACATCGGTATTAAAAAGCAGATGAATCTGGCTCTGGCGCATTACAACAAGGCCGATACCCATAACTTTGAGGATATAGAGCAATCTGTTGTAGTGGTCAAAGACCATCTCGATTTGCTGGGAAGAATTTTCCATAAGTTCGACAGCTCAAAATATTTTACCGGCAGTCCGGTTGAACAGCTCAATACGCTGAATATGGCAGCCGAATTTGTCCAGATGACCAATGAACTGGAAAAACGGTTCATGTTCCTGGTGAAGCGCTTAAAAGCAGCTTATGATATTTGTTCTGCCAGCGAAAAACTATCTCAAAAAGAGAAAGACCACGTTCATTTCTATTTGGCCGTTCGTTCCATAGTTTTCAAACTCACCAAAGGAACAGCTCCTGATACCGCACAGATGAATGCCAAAGTGCGTGAAATGATTAAAGATGCGCTAAACAGTGAAGGGGTAGAGGGGATTTTTAAACTAAATGAAGACAAGAACGGAGAAACAGACATATTTGATGATGATTATCTTGCCAGGATTGAAAAAATAAAATTACCTAACACAAAGATTAAATTATTACAACAATTACTGGCAAAAGCAATTAGTGAATTCAAAAAAACGAATAGAACTAAGGGAATCCAATTCACTAAAAAAATGCAGCAGCTTGTCGAGAAATATAATGAACGAAAAGAAAGCGATGTATTGAGGAGCGAGGTTCTGGAAGATTTTACCGACGAGATAATTGATCTCTACCATGCCCTGAAAAGGGAAAGGGAGTCATTTAATGATCTGGGAATAGACTTCGAAGAAAAAGCTTTCTACGACATCTTAAAAGCCCTGACTGTCAAATACGATTTTGCCTATCCGGAGGAAAAACTCATTCATTTAGCTTCGGAAGTCAAAGAAGTCGTTGACGACAAAGCCAAATACACCGATTGGAGCAAAAGAGACGACATAAAAGCGGAACTAAAAGCCGATTTAATCATCCTCCTGGCCGAAAATGATTACCCCCCGGTTGACCGGGACGAGGTGTATAAAGAGATTTTTGAGCAGGCTGAGAATTTTAAGAAATGGCAAGGGTAAAGAATTCGGAACACTTGTGATATCATCTGCTAAAATATTAATGCTTCCTGTAATTTGACAGAAGATATCGATTCTTGTGAGCAAGTTCTAAGAGAGAATATGAGCAATGCAAAAATCAGTATTGTACAAAAACGCTTCATTTGAAGCGTTTTTGTACAATATATGGGCTATTTTTTGCCGTTTTTCGCGGCTGCGCTAGAGGCTCTGGAAGAGAAACTTCCTTTTGATACTTTGCCCGTTGATTTTGCTGATGCAGACTGAATTCGTGCTGCTGCTTTACTTGTCATTTTCTTACTCATTTTGCTTATTTTTAAAGTTTGATAATTCAAATTTAGTAGGTGCTAAAATTGTCAGGCTAAAAAATCCCCGATAATTTTAAATTTGACGTACGTAATTATACGTATTTCACTAATACATAGAACAAAAAAATAATATGCTGAAGCGAGTCCTTGAGAAAAAAATGGGCAAAAGAAAAAAGGAAACATCCTTAATGGTATTTGAGCGTCTTCTAACTTTAAGGTTTAATGGTGAGAAAGAAGCAAGGGCCGCTTTGCAAAATTATGCCGTTAATGGGGTTTTAGAGGAGAAGGGGTTTGAAAGATTACTCTGTGACTTGAACCTAGATAAGCTTTATTATATTTTTTATCCTTTAGTATATTCAGATAATTATATTCAATTGTTTAATGCTTTAATACATATCAAAAGTAGAGCAAAATCAACAATTTGTTCTATGACACAAACTGAAAAACAAAGCTTGTTTAGCTTCCTTGAAGATTTGCAGCGAGATAAAGTTATAAATGAACTAATATTTCCGGAAAGTAAAACAGGGGGGCCTAAAAAGTCTTTAAACAGGTTGTTAGAAATTAATTTCACATCCAAAGCAAGTATTGCAAAAGAACTAAATATTGATAAGAAAACACTTAACAAATGGCTTGCTGTATTTTATGAAGATAAATATCGTGATTCGCGAAAAATTAAGTTAAAAGACTACCTTGATATTATGATGAATTTTTCGCTTTCTGAAACTGAAAATAAGTTCAGTATAGGTGGTGATCTTGATGAATATGTTGACAGATTAAATAATGACTTGGTTCATAATAGAACTTCATTATTAAACATCGAGAGACTTGAAGATATGAACTTTAAAAGTTTAAAGGAAAATTTGAAACTTCAGAAGATTGATAGCCATGTGAAAAAAATTCCTTACTCTATAAAGGAACAAATTACAGATAGGTTATCTTGAAAATTTTACTCACCTCGAATCTAACTAATTAATATGTCAATCAATGTGTGAGGTTTAGATGTAATAAGGTCAAATAGTTATAAAGTTATCCTTCCGAATTGTTCTTACCCTAAGGCCGTCTTCGTGAAGACAGAATTTGCAATTAGGAATCTTCATCTGATATTTCCTTCTCTTGTTTTTGCATCAATTCTTTGTCATACCCTATTTGCCAAAAATACATATCCAAGATTTTCATTATTGGGTAGAACTTTTTTATTTTTGTAAGTATCAGTTTTTGAGCGTCCTTTATTTCAGTCCTATTTTCCTCAACAAAATCAAATAACTCATTCAATGAAGCGTCATCAAACACTTTGTTTTGTATCTCAACTTCTTTTAGACCATCAATAAAATACCTGTCAAAAGCTGGAACGCACCCCAAAGTTCCTAGTAGTATCTTACTCAACAGTGTATCTGTCGTTGAAATTGGTTTTGGTTTTTCTTCTCCTTTTGTGAAATATATCTTTCTGTAATGGTTAGCCAATTTAATCTTTAAATCCAGTATGTCAGGGATATTACCTCTAACCACATCATTTTTTGAGTTGCATTTTAATTTCTGGTTTTCATTTGAAAACAAAATATCAACCGCACCTCTATGGATTAAGTGATTCTTCTGTAATAAGCCACTCGAGCCTCTATACATTCCCCAACTTGCTAAATAAAAAGCCAATTCTAATGAATGAATCTCGGATTGCTGAGACGCGGAAAACGCTAGATGACAATTATCCCATGATGTAAATCGATGAAACTCGTCAGCCATTATTTCGATTAAGTATTTTTCAATTGTCGGTATTATTCTCATTTTCCAAGGTCTTTGAGGTTTCGCAGAGTTGATCGTCTTAACATAGTATAGAATGTGCAGCAGCTAGAAAATGTGGAATTAATTGCCTTATCTCATTTTCAAACTTTGCTTATACAGTTCGTCTTCAGTTTTCTTCCTGGTCTCCGGGTCAAATCCGGTCAATGTCATTTCAAGGAGGCAATGGGACAGGATCTCTGAAGGGGTAAAATCTTTTAGTGTTTTTTCATTGATGGACATTCCCATCCACTCTTCCCAGGAAGAGAACATCGGACTATATGATTCTGGGGGATTCGAATTGGTCTCAATCGCTGATAGGTGGATATAAGATTCGTATTCTGGCTCCTCTTCCTCAATGAAACTTAATATAATCTCAGAAGTGCTTTTTTGTGGCTCAATTGAGGACAATTGTTCATATACTTTTTGATAGCCGGTTTCTTTTTTCTTTAGATCCGGGTATAATGAAAAGAGTTTTTCCCTTACTGATGGCCAGTTTGTATTGTTATGGAGTTCTTTCAAAGTCATGGTAAATAGTAAAATAAGGGATTTAGCATGAAATTATCAAAAAATTTTCTGAGTGAAAAATGAATTTTGATTATCTGTAGTCCTTGTTTTTGATTCTGCTATAGCCATTGATGAAGGATAACAAAATCTTATTTGCATACCTCAAGTATCTGGTATATTTTAGCACTTGGGTTAGGGTTAAGGTTAGATAGGTCTGTCGGAATGCCGGCAGGCCTTTCTTTTTTGGTGCAAGCGATAGGGGAGAGCATTTTTTAGATAATTGTAAGTATCCTGTAATTGCTTAGCATTCTGCCCATATTCTCATTCCTGGGTTTATTCAATTTCAATTACAGCATTTCTTCTATAAGAATGATGCTCTCCCAGATGCACATATCCCAATTGATTGGTCAGAAGCTTTGTGCCATTGATTTCAGTTTCCGGCATATTCACATGGTGATGCCCGTAAATCCAATAATCAATATGATTTTCAGCGATAAAGTCATAGTGTTCAGATACAAAAGCCGGATTAATCATTGAATTTCTGAACTGTTCCGGATTACACAACTGTGTCGGAATGTGGTGTGTAGCTACAATTTTTTTGTCTGCAGTTGAATTTTGGAGTTCTCGGCTTAAGAAATCCAGGCTTTCTTCATGCAGCCTATTGAAATCATCACTTCTCAATTTCTTTCCCTTATGCCTTATTTTGTAAAAATCATTTATGCGTCGCTCAATAATCAATGATTCACTAACAGGTATGCGTGACCAGAAAGCGGTGAAAAAGAAATCTATGCCCTCTATATTTACAACCTGATTGTTGACCAGAAAAACATTATCCCTCAAAGGTTCAAATACCGGCTTATCTAATATCTGAACTTCCTTACCGGTATAGAACTCATGGTTCCCCGGGATATAATAAACAGATTTGAAGTTATCGGAGACATAATCGAAAAACCAGTGCTTGAAGTACTCTTCTTCCCAGTAAGTAATATCCCCTGCCAAAATCAAAATGTCCCCAATTGGTTCAATTGGATTATCCTGAAGATATTGAGTGTTCTGGGAAAATTCGAGATGTAAGTCTGAGCAGTATTGAATCTTCATGGGTAATGGTTTATTGTTTTAACGGGCCGGTTATGAGGGATTTATTTTCCAATGCAAAAGTTTTTAAAAATATTCCCAAGTACTTCATCAGTAGATATCTGACCCGTAATTTCCCCCAGGTAATGTAATACCTCGCGGATATCCTGTGCTATAAAGTCGCCAGAGAGGCCGGTTTCGAGTCCCTGTCGGGTGCGGATAATGCCTTCGCGTGCATTTTTAAGAGCCTCGTAATGGCGGGCATTGGTGACGACGACTTCATTGTGATTCAGGGCTCCCAGGTTTACTGTTTTCAGGAGTTGGGAAGTTAAAGCTTCCAGATTGATGTGCTTTTTGGCCGATAAGGGGACAATGGCATCGGTACCTGTGAGTTCGCGGAAAGTCTCTTCGGAAAAACGTTTTGCAGTGGTTTCCGGATCTACCAGGTCGGTTTTGTTGATGACCACGATGAGTTGCTGGTCATCCTTTTCCATGTGTTTCTTAACATCCGAGACGGCCTGATGGATTTTTTCGTCTTCATCGCGGGCATCCATCATCAGAATAACGATGGAGGCCTGTTTAATTTTACTATAGGTGAGGGCGATGCCCATGCTTTCCACCTTATCAATGGTGTCGCGTATGCCGGCTGTGTCGATAAACCGGAAAGTGATGCCTTCGATGTTCATCACATCCTCAATCACATCACGTGTGGTGCCGTGAACATCCGAGACGATGGCCCTTTCTTCCTGCAGCATGGCATTGAGAAGGGTCGATTTTCCGGCATTGGTATGCCCCACAATAGCTACGGGAATACCGTTTTTGATGGCATTTCCCAACGAAAAGGAGTTGATCAGGCGACTGAGAACGCTGTCAATTTCATCAACCAGGGCGACGAGTTGCACACGGTCAGCAAACTCCACATCTTCTTCGCTGAAATCCAGTTCCAGTTCAATGAGCGACGTAAATTCCAGGAGTTTACTTCTGAGGTTGATCAGTTCATTGGAAAAACCCCCTTTCATCTGTTTAAGGGCTACCCGGCGGGCTGACTCACTGCGGGCTGCGATGAGGTCGGCCACTGCTTCAGCTTGACTAAGATCCATCTTCCCGTTAAGAAAAGCACGCTGGGTAAATTCTCCGGGGCGGGCCAGACGGGCTCCGTTATCGGTGAGCAGGTGAAGAACCTCCTGCTGAATAATAGGGGCTCCGTGGCAGGAAATTTCGGCGATGTCGTCGCCTGTAAAAGAGCGTGGACCTTTGAAGATGGTGACCACTACTTCATCAATCTCTTTCGTGCCGTTGTGAATGGTTCCAAAATGAGCTGTGTGGGGCGGTTGACTGGACAGTTTTTTGTTTTTTCCAGCCGGATGAAAAATTTTTTCAACCGTTTCAAATGCGTTTGGCCCGGCTATACGGACAACGGCAATGGCACCGCTCCCCGGAGCGGTAGATATAGCGCATATGGTATCTTCCAGAAGCATAGAATTCTTTTTTCTACAAATGTAATATTTATAAACAGGATGGTGGATTCTGAGACCTTCATATCTCAAAATCCACCATCTTTAGTGTCTGTCCATAAAGTACCATTTGCGTCGTTACGCTTGCCGCCAAAATACCCATTTACGATTAGTAAACTCCGTTTTTGGCGGCTTCGCAAGCCTTGCAACTGGCACTTTCTGACCAGACACATGACTTTTTACAAACTTTCCCGACTTTATAGACGGGCACTCTTTAGTCAGCGCCCAGGTGACATAGCCCAGAGCTATGAGCTAAGAGCATTACTCTACCTCATATTCATAAATCTCCTCCTCATTCACAAAACCTTCTGATACCACCGTCATTTTTATGTTCTGGCGGTCAACCACCTGAGCTGAGAGTAAAACAGAAGGAACGAGTTTAAATCCATTGTGAACGGTTACATTGGTATTGAATTTTTCTTCGTCTTCAGCCATTTTAATGGCCATTTCCGCTGCAGTGTGGGCCATGGCATCTATGGGTTTAAAAATGGTAATGGTTTGATAGCCGGCGACGATGTTTCGAATGGCTTCCAAGTCTGCATCCTGTCCGGCAACCAGCACTTCGCGTTGCAGATTGTGCTCCTGAAGTGCCCTGATAGCGCCCCCTGCAAGTTCATCATTCCCTGCTATTATGGCATCCAGATCAGAATCTGAACCATTCAGATAATCGTTAATCAGCACATAGGCTTCATCTGCATTCCAGTTCTCCACGTATTGATCCAGTACTACTTCTATGTCCTTCCGTTGAATTAGAGGTTGCAGAACATTCATCCATCCCAGATGCAGGAGGGCTGCGTTGTTGTCTTTCTGCGGCCCGCCCAGAAGTGCGTATTTGCCAACAGGGATAATCCTGGAAAGGTAATCTGCCTGCAGTTCACCGATGTTGATGTTATCGGTAGATACATAATAATCAACGTCGCAATCCCGGATCATTCGGTCGTAAGAAATAACCGGAATATCCTTTTTATGTGCTTCGCGCACTATATCCCTGGAAGAGTACAGATCAACAGGAATGACTACCAGTACATCTACGTGGTCGTAAATCATCTCCATGGCCTGTTCCAGTTGTTTTGGCGAATTTCCTTCGGCCACACTCACAATCAAAGTTCCTCCCATCTCTTCTATCTTTTTTTCAAACAGTTCTTTGTCTTTTTGCCAGCGTTCAATTTCGAGTGTGTCCATCAAAAACCCGATTTTGGGTTTGTCACTGCAACTTGTAAGCAGAGCCACAAGCAGCAGTGTGCTGAGTAGATACCTGAATGCCTTCATCTGAATAAGATTTAGTATTATCCACAGGCAAAAGCCTTTGTCGTCCAACGGATAATGAAGGTTCCTGAAAATGGATAATAAGGTTAACTATTTTTTGATAATTTACGATAAATATGAAATAACGTAAAGAGTTTTTCTTCAGGGAAATTGATTTTTATCAGTTTTGCCTGATTTACTGTGAATTGTTTGAAGCTTAATGGGTTTCTGTCCATAAAGTACCACTTGCGTCGTTACGTTTGCCGCCAAAATACTCATTTACGATTAGTAAACTCCGTTTTTGGCGGCTTCGCAAGCCTTGCAATTGGGACTTTCTGACCAGAAACAGCTCTAAAAAAAGAATTTGCTTAGTTTATAGACAGGCTCTAATTAGTTTCTATCCATAAAGTACAACTTGCGTCCCCGAAGGATCGGGGCAGGGGGGATACCTCAAACCCCTGGGCTATTGCTATCAGGCTTTCAGCCTGTTTACATCTTACCTGTCTTCTGTATGTTGCAGATGGTTGGCCATTGGGGTAGATTATTTGTAAATGGTGAAGTGTAAATATTGCCGATCTATAAACTAAGCAAAATTTGTTTCTGGTCATTTGTTTGTCAAGAAAGTGCCGGTTACAAAGCCTGCCCCGATTTTTATTCGGGGGCTTGCGAAGCCCGAAAATCCGCAGTCCCGAAGTAGCTTTTGTAAGGTTTTTTGAACAAAAAACCAACAAAAAGCACAACCGGGATGAGGAATTTTCGGGCAAGCGTAACGCTGTAAATGGTACTTTATGGACAAACATTAAACAGTTTCTTATTATATTCACATCAAAAATGAGATTATGCAAGTTGATTTGTCCAAATACGACAATAGTTGGTTTCATCCGGGCAGGGGTATTCTAATCAGGACTATCTGGCATTTTGTTAATTCACTGTTCTTTAACAATGGATTTTTCCCGGTTTCGTCGCTAAAGGTTTTTCTGCTGAGATTGTTTGGGGCAAAAATAGGCAGGGGGGTGGTGGTCAAGCCCCGTGTAAATATCAAATATCCGTGGAATTTGCGCGTGGGAGACCATACCTGGATAGGCGAGGAGGTGTGGATCGATAATCTCACAAAAGTGAAAATCGGATCCAACTGTTGTCTTTCGCAGGGGGCCCTTCTGCTTTGTGGAAATCACGATTATAGAAAAGAGACCTTTGATTTAATGGTAGGAGAGATTGTGCTGGAGGATGGTGTTTGGATTGGAGCCAATGCTATTGTTCCCGGAAATGCAGTTTGTCACACGCATTCTGTACTTGCTGTACATAGTGTAGCTCCTGCTATTATGGAACCTTTTACAATTTACCGGGGTAATCCCGCTACAGCGGTGAAAAAGAGAATTTAGGCTGATTTGTGAACTTCTCAGATTAAAAATAATCGTAGTAAATATTGCGCAACGAGGTGCGGAAAGCCATATAAAAATAGGTGCCATCAGATGTTTCCAACTCATTGGTCATTTTTCGTTTTCTGATGCCCATTTGCAGGTTCATGTTATTCCTGGGATTGATCAAAAACATCACATTGAATTCAGTTTGTGTGAGGTCTGATTTTAATCCCTGACCGATGGTATGCCCGTATTCCGCAGGGCGCGTGACATTAGGCCGGTGAATGTTTCCACCGTAACTTACTTCGTCATCATAATCGAGTCCTTTGGTGGCTATCTGATTCTTAAGTTCAAAATGCCACCTGTTTATCCGGTACCTCAGAAAGGTTATGCTTTCTCTGAAATTGGCCCCCAGCACATGGGCCAGTTCCTGATTGTAATGGCCGTAATTGGTAATGGGTTGATAATGAGAGTAGGTGTAAGGCCTTACCTGACTGTATTCTGTCTGGAAATCCAGGTTTTTAATCCCCAAAAAATCATAGGATTTCAACCCGAGCAGGAAACCCTGCTTATTGGCCCACCATTTATTGCCTGAAAAAACTTCATCGGCTTTGAATTCTCCAAGAACAAACTGACCGTACAATGCGGCATTCTTCCAGGGGATGTATTTCAGGTTGATCCCCATGGTCATATTATCGGGCGATCCCAGATTGTATTCCATTGGTCGGTACACCGCCAAAGGAACCAGGTAGTTGGGATCCAACCCACGATGTCCAACAGTATCTTTGGCAGCCCAGACAACGCTTTCGAAAAGGCCCACACTCCAACGGTTGCCTATGTTCCAGTTCAGGTAGTGAAAAGCGCCATATTTGGAACGGTATCGTGTATCCCCCAGAGTTGCATCCCGGTAAAAGTGCTTGAGCTCACTGACCATAACCATATATTTTGCTTTCAGGAAGGTTGCGGTCATTTTCAGGTATGGATAGCTGTAAGCGGCATCAGAAAGAAAAAGGGAGCGGTGCCCGTCTCCGATGAAGTGCTTCCCAAATCCGGCCTGAAAATTGAAATAGCGTCCTGCATTGTAGCTGATGTATCCTGTAGATTGGGCAAAATCGTGACCGTCATCCCCAAAGTCTTTTCGCTTCCCCTGGCCGGGAACGACCTCCCTATCGTTTGCAAACTGGTCGATGTAAGCGGGAAAAGTGGCCTGGTTTTCATATAAATCCACATAAAAGCCAACATTCTTGCCCAGCTGTCCTTCAATCATTGCCCCGCGGGAATTGACAAACCAGTTTTCACCGGCTGCATTGTCTTTTCCAATTTCAAAATTAAAGAGTGGGTTGATGCGAATCCAGACATCATCTTCATCCCACGATAGAAGATCATCGGAGAGGAAGCGACCAAAAATATTCTGATGATGCGATGGCTTTTTTAATCCCCGCCGGATGAGTGAATCAACATTGTGATATTTGGCCATCTCGTCGAGTCGAACAGGGCCCACCGAGCTGTGCAGGTTTTGTCCGGGCATGTCCAGGACTCTCTCCAACGGATTCAATGCATGATTGTTCCAGCTGTTGTAAACCTGTGCCCGAAGGTTCTGACCGGCAATAAATAGCAGTATTGTAGTGACAAAATAGATTTGCGCTCGTAACTTCATCTTTCTGGTTGATTGTTTTGTGCTATTGCTCCTCATAGTAACCATGTCCATAACCGTAGCCATAACCGTAACCATATCCATATCCATACCCATAACCGTATTTGCCATTTTTCCGGCCTTTTTTAATCTGAATGTCATTAAAAAGAACCCCGGTATTGGAAATTCCTTCGGTCTCCAGGTGTTTTAGTGTTTGGTAAAAGGCTTCACGGATGGTGTAATTCTGGCGTGCCAGGAATAATAAAGTGTCCGATTTGCGGGCCAGCAAAACGGGATCGGCAACTACGCCCATTGGCGGTGTATCCAGGATCATCACATCAAAACGTTTTCTGAGTTCCTCAAACAGTTCATCTGTTTTGGGTGAAGAGATGAGTTCTGACGGATTGGGAGGAATGGCTCCGGATGGGATTACAAATAAATTGTCCTGATCGGTTGTGTGAATAATATCATCCAGGCTTACTTTTCCTATGTAGTATTGCGATAAACCATCATAATCATTGAGATTGAGAACTTTGTTCAGCCCGGGTTTCCGCATGTCAAAGCCAATGATGACGGTTTTCTTATCAGAATAGGCAAAAACCGCAGCCAGATTGAGGGCACAAAAGGTTTTTCCCTCGCCCGGCATGGAACTGGATATGGCAATAACCGGGGTCTTAACATTGTTGGTCAGATATTCCAGTCGGGTTCTTACCCTCCGGAATGTTTCTGTAATAACCGATTTGGGGTGATTGTTCACAACATTGGTAACGCCTTTATGGCTGTGCATGATGTGCCCAATGATCGGAATAGAAGTAAGCTTTTCGATCTCATCGGCTGTGGTGATGCGATTGTTGAGCAGTTGCCGCAATACCAAAAATATCAGGGGGAGCAAAATACCAGCAAAAAGTGCTTTTTGATAATTGGAGTTGGTCTTAGGATAGACCGTTCCTGTAAAACGCGGTTTCTCCAGCAACGAATGGTCTGAGGTGTTGGAGGCTTTTTGTATTTGTGCTTCCGAACGCTTCCTGAGCAGAAATGTGTAAACCTCACTGTTGAGATCAAACTGACGCTCTATACCCAGTAAGCGACGTTCTTTCTCGGGCAACTGATAGAGTTGGCTGGTAATTGTGCGTTTTTCTTCTTCCAACCGGACAATGGATTCATCTATAATCTGTTTCTGATTGTTGATGGCTTCAATAAGCGTGTTGCGTGCTACCATAATCTGTTTGTCCAGCTCATTTTTATAAGGGTTGCTCTGTCCGTTAAGCGTCAGACGTTCATTATTTAATTCCAGAATTTTATTGATCTGGGTGGAGATGATAGGATTGTCGATATTGAAAGAAGCCGGCGCCAGGCCTTTGTTTAGCACATTTTCGGACGAGAAGTAGTTATCCAGATAATCGTAGTAATTGAAGGTTAATCGTTTCTCCGAAATTCTGGTGGTTAATTCCTGAATCTGGGTAAACAGGTGTTCTGCTTCAGAACTGATACTCTGAATCTGGTGCTCGGTACGGTAGGTGCTTAATTCTGTGCCTTTCTGAGATAAAGAGTCTGAGATGATAATGAGTTGCTCCTCAATGAAATTAATGGTGTTGGTAGCAATCTGATTTTTCTTTTCCAGATTGGCATTGATAAAGGTTTCGGATAGTTTGTTCAGAAAGGTCGTGTTCTTCTGATGATTGTGTCCGGTAACTGAAATGTTGACAATGGAGGAGTTTTCACCGGCTTTTTGTGCCGAGAGGACTGATGAATACCGGGATGTGAGACTTTCAGGATGATTGAATTGAAAGTAATATGCATTGTCGGGACTTGCAGAAAGACCGTTATTTTCCACAATAATTCTCAGCCATGGAGTTTCAACCAATTCACCAAAGTTAAATTTTTCTTTGAAATCAATAACACTTTGGCTTCCCTGCGTGGACTCGTTGTTGTAAATTATAGTGCTGTACCCCTCTGCCTTTACGGATAGTTCAAACTGGTTTTCATTTAGAACTGTGAGGTAAATCGGCACATTTAAAATTTGAGCCGACGAAGAATCCGGACGGATACGAAATCCGGGATTGGAATAAATTTCTGTATTTTTTAATCTGCCGGCGGCAAAATAGCTGATATTAAAGTCCAGTTGGTCGATCGTTTGGCGGATGATATCCCTTGAAGTCAATACTGCAATCTGATTGTCGAGGTTTCTTTGTCCGGGAGTAAGCCCGAAACCTTCCATCATGCTTTCTCTGGAGTTTTCGGTTCCCCGTTCTTCCATTAGCAATGACATGGAGGCTCTGTAAATGGGTGAGGAGTAGCGGTGAATGGCAAAAACAATTCCCAGGGCCAGGGGAATGGTAATGGCAAATAACCACCAGAAACGAAGCAAGTCGAATAACAGTTTCTTATAGTCCAGCATGAATTGGGAGGACTGATGCTGGTTTTCCTGATTACGTAACTGATGAAGTTTATTGTTTTGTTGCATTGTCATCGGAGTGCTTTAGCAGTTTTATTAGCGGGAAATCGCTTCAATGGTCAGGTAAAGGGCAAGAACGGAGCTGATGATGCCAAAGGAGAAAGTCTCTCCGATACCGAAACTTTTGGCTCTCATGGGGCGAACGTAAATCAGATCGTTGGGATAAACATAATACTCGTCCGAGCCAACAATATTCTCGTCTGTAATGTCCACAAAAAACGTTTTATACCCATCGCCATCGGGGCGCACAATTTTTATCTCTTTGCGTTTACCGAATGTTCTTACATCTCCTGCCAGGGCTATTGCTTCATAAATGGTGATTTGTTCCTTGCCCATCTGGATACGGCCCGGACTGCCTACTTCGCCTAAAATCACAAATGAATCACTGGCCAGGCGAATTTTTACGTGTGCATCACTGACAAAAGGAATCAAAACATTTTCCATTTTCTCTCTGGCTTGCTGGAGTGTGCAGCCTTCAAAATTGATGGTTCCCACAAAAGGGAAATCAATATTCATGCTGTCGTCCACCAAATACGTATATAATGACTGACTCTGTTGATTGCTGCTGCCACCTGATCTGTTTGGATTAAAAAATTCAGAAAGTTTGGGATTACTTGTATTGACCTGGATGTAGAGCAAATCGTTTGGACGCAATACATATCGTTCGGTAATGGTGGTTAGGTCGGAATATGGGTTTTTATAGTTGCGGTCCTCTGCCTGATTTTGCAGATAAACCGTCTCTCTTTGCGGAATACAGCCGGAAATAACACTCAGGAGGATAAAAAACAAAAGGATGTTTCCAGTCCGGAAATTTAATTTGCTGGGCAGAAAAGTCATATTTTTTTGCATAATGGAATATTGTGTCCGGTTTTAACTGCCAAATTTATGGTTTTCTTTTTTAAAATTAAACATTCATAAATTTAACTTTCTCAAAAGGGTTTTATAAATTTGCACCGAAATACTTATGCTCTTTTATTTTAAGTAAAAAGAGGGCCTTTTTACCCGAAAGTTATATTTTTTCAGTGTTTATTTGCCTGCATTGAAGTTGGTGACGTGATTAAATGGTTTATAAACAGGATACTTATGGAGTTTCTGTGGAAAATTGAGTTAATCGGATATCCAATTTTCACAACCTTACCGGAAAGAAATTCGTATTTTTTGTATTTCCTGTTGATTGATGACGGGGGGTATAATAGAAAAATGCTACCCTTGTATCAGGTATAATGGACATTGATTTGTGGTAATGTTATATTGCCATGACTTACATTGGGTTACTAACCTGGAAAGATTGAACAGATGATTGATTATTCTACTATTCTGATGGTTTTGTTTGCTGCAATGCTCTCTTTTTTGCTGGTTTTTCTTTCGATACCCACCATCTTAAGAGTTTCGCATGCAAAGAATTTGTTTGATGAACCCGGAAAAAGGCGGATTCACAAGCAGGCAGTGCCTAACCTGGGAGGTCTCGGGATATTTATAGGCATTCTATTTACCTATTCTTTATATATTGATTGGTTTGATATCAGAGCCGTTCCTTTTATTATTCCAGCATTATTGGTGATATTTTCCATTGGTATCAAAGATGACATAATGATTACTGCGCCGATGGTGAAATTGTTGGGACAGATTCTGGCTGCTTTTATCATTGTTGGTTTTGGAGACTTGCGACTTACCGATTTTCATGGCTTTTTCGGTCTTCAGCCTGATTATTTTTCCAGCATGGCCATCTCCATTCTTTTTGTGATATTTATTGTAAATGGGTTTAATCTGATTGACGGAGTGGACGGTTTGGCGACCATCAGCGGTATGATCTCGATACTTGCTTTCTCCGGCTGGTTTTTCCTTAACGGTAATTTTCACATCTCCACGTTGGGAGCTATTGTTTTGGGGGCATTACTTGCATTTCTTTATTATAAATGCGAATTAAGGGTTGAAAAAACCCAATTTATTGTTTGTAAATATTTAAAAATCAATGAAATATATGCTTGAAAAATTAGGTTAAATCCCTGAAAATCAGTATCTTAAGAGATTAACACCACTCA